>Ga0256404_1001643_pt1 | contig 52895 bp, 47 predicted proteins | sample RumenRJG_01DNA_FD_185990 | JGI IMG/M metagenome (GOLD analysis project Ga0256404, IMG submission 185990) | Bovine rumen microbial communities from Lethbridge, Alberta, Canada - RJG_01 | ecosystem: Host-associated > Mammals > Digestive system > Stomach > Rumen | place: Canada: Alberta | collected...
GAAGTCTATCTTTTCTTGTTCCATGACCGCAAAGGTAAGCAAAAAAAATAGTTTTAGCACGCTATCATATCAAGTTCTTTGGTTAGGCAGCGGCATCCGTCCGCCACGGACAATCCCCCTTGGGCCCGATTTTGTTGAGTTGCCGTTTCTGCATCAGCCACATCTCCTCACAGTTACTTTCATAATCAGTTCCTGAGGGTCTTAACGAAGTAAGTTTGTGACGTCCGTAATGAGGAACCCCATAATAATCATATATAGGAGGATAAACCATGTAATATATACTTTCAAGTTTTCAATTTAATTTTCTCCAGAATTTTTCGAGAAGATTACCTCGTCAATAACTCTGTTCAACAAAGACAGCCATGAAAATGATTTTAGAATAAGATTCCACAGTTGTACTTGTACAGGTTCTTATGCGTAGGCCTCGTCATCACCACGCCTCCATGCTTGGGCCAACTCACATACCTATGAGAATGGAACAGTCCGCCCCAGTCGTTCCAATAGCAGAAATGGATGATGGCGCGTCCATCATCTAGCCATTCGACATAAGGCAGCATATCCTCAGTAAACTCGATTGGTTCTTCGACTGGACATCCCATCTCGAACAAAGGTAGAGTTTCCAGATCATCAGGGCCAAGGATGATTCTAATACGATTGTAGCCCGCATGCCCCCATAGTGGCATGACAGCGCACCACAGGCTATCCAAAACAAAGGCCTGCCATACAGATTCTGCATCACGATCGACATCAAGATAGACCAATAGTTTTGGATCAACGACATTCATAGGCTTCCCATCCGGCATGGTTCCATCAAAAGCTGTATACCAGGCAAGGATCGTCTCAAACTCATACTCGCGAGGCTTATATGCTATCAGTTTCAAGTCCGAATAAGACTTTCCAAGCTTGATCCTATCGAGTACCTTCAGCACATCAGGAACATAATATTCCTTACCGATGATTTTCCAATCTGGATTCATCAGCAAATTGGGCTCATAATTAGCATAGAGATCTATCAGCTCTTTTAGCTTCTCCCGCTGCTCCTGGCCTATCCGTTCTGTTGTTATGATCTTAGACTTTGTTTCCATTGCCTACTGCTTTAAGCTGTCTATCGCAAGTATATTGAGTTTAGCTCATAATGTTGCCCTATCTTTTTGCAAATATAGGAAATTCTGGTCAAACAAACAAGACTTCAAAGCACGAACTCCCTAAAAACACGAAAACAAAGACTTTATGGCTATTGCTATTCCACGACGAACACGTCCAGTTGCTTCTTCCGTGCCAGCATCACCATGTTTTGAGTACCTTTGTTCTCCACACCCACCTGTGGACACGCTATGAGAGCATTGGCCACATTGGCCATTTCTCGGTTGCGGATCATGCCTGCAGCTCTGCCATATTGTTTCCAGTCAGCCGGATGGGCATCAAGATCCAAGCAACGTTCCATGGCATACTGCTCACCAAGGGTGTCTGCTCCACGGGCGTGGCCACTCACTATGATTACATGGCTATCCTCATCCTCCAGTTTCTCCTGGAGGATGCGGTCGCAGTTCTCTTTCAGCTTTTCGTAGTCACTGAATTCTCTGCTGCCTGCTATGATAACTCGATACTCCTTCATATACTAACCTTTATTCTACAAATTTACTAAAAAATATTCCAGACCACCAAACGAATACTACTCTATTTGAGCACTTAAAACACAGATAATTAAAGCTTTACGTAATCCATCAACAGACGGAATGTCTTTTCCCTGTAGTTACATGGGAACTATTTTTTCATCATTTTACTTTTTCTTAAAATCATAAGTTCGCAAACTTCTATTTTGCTCTTTCACAATATCATCATTTCCGAAAACGACGAAAATGTAAAATGATAAAATCCTAATATTACATTACTATTTGTATAAGAAAACAAAATTATCCTAAAGTTGGGATAAATAGTTTGTTGTACCGATATTTTTATTAACTTTGCACCGTCTCCCAAACACCGAGCATTATGCCCTTCCCTGGGAGACCTTTCATAAGGGAATAGGAAGCGACCGAGCGCTCCATACTGTATTTTGACTCATCATTTTCAAAATGGAGCTCCACGGCACTGGCCTCCGGGCACAGACCGTGGACATATTAGTAGCAAAGCGAAAACAGTATATTATGGTTTACTATTTAATCATTGGAGCGTATATCATTCTCTATATTGGGATGATTCTTTATGACTTGCTGCACAAAGACCCAACGGAGGTGCAACCTAAGCAAGAGGAAGAGGAGATTGACATCACCCAGGAAGCCCAGCAGTTCAAACCTGTAGAGGTGTCCAAAGAAATGCCTAATATCCAGAAGCCCGCCACTGCTGAGGAGCAGCCTAAAGCTGAAACGCCTGAGAAAGCCGACAGCAGCAAAGCAGAAACACCCAAGGAAGAAAAGCCTGCCGCTCCTGACAACACTCATGAGACGCCTGAAAAAGACGACTCGCCTAAACCTGACTCTCAACCGACGCAAGAGCCACCTTCTAAGCCACAGCCAGCACCTTCGCAACCCGCACAAGAGCCTAAGGCTGATGCTAAGAAAGATGATGATGAAAGCTCCTTCAATGAGACAGAGTATTCGGGTGCTAAGAAATTCGAGGATCTGGAGCAAGAGATCATCGCTTGTTCAAAAGATGATCCAGAGATGCAAGCTGCTGCCTACGAGATCATGCGTATTGACAGCGAGCAGGCTTAACAACACTACTATTTGACTTACTTTTAATTTGTAGGGACACTGTTTTGTTCCATAAAAAGCAGCACAGACAACTGCTCTTGATCCGTAAGTATCAAGTTTGTCCCAATGAGGGATGTCCACATTTGACTGACCTTTAATTTGAAACGTAAAGTGGTACTCTAACGAGGAAATTTATGTTTCGAGTAAACTGCACCAAGACCCGCAGCAAAGCCCTCGCGCTTGCCAAAAAGATTCCTGCCAAGCGTGTCGCAGCCTTTGCCTGCCTGGCCTTCGTCTGCGCTCTCGACACCTACGCACAGAGCAAGGGTGCCGGCGGCTTCACCAAGGCTACCACAGAGATTAGCTCGTACCAGACCCCCGTTAGCAACTTGATGAAAGCCATTGCCGCCGTCATTGTCCTTGTCGGTGCGTTCAATGTGTACTTCAAGATGCAAAACGGTGATCAGGACGTAAAGAAGACGATCATGCTTACCATTGGTGGTTGCGTGGCGTTTATCGCTATGTCTGAGGCACTTCCGATGTTCTTTAAGTAGGAAACTACGCAAAGAATGTCGGACATTTCGAGGGAGAAAAGCTCTTGCAAAAGCATGTGCTTTCTCCCTCCTAAACAAGACAATTCATAAACAACATATACTACTTGTAGATATGACATTCAACGGCTATCCAGTCTTCAAAGGTCTTCAGAAGCCCCTGGAGTTCATGGGCATCAGAGGACGGTTCTTGACCTACGCTGCCGCAGCCATCGGCACCAGCTTCGTAGGCTATATCGTCTTCTCCATCTGGATGGGCAAGCTCGCCGGATTCATTGCTATGATTACTATGGCTGCCATCGGCCTCGCTGCCATCTACCTGAAGCAGAAGACTGGCCTTCACAATAAGAAGAAGAGCCATGGCGTGTTCGTCTACAACAACCTTTATGTGCATTAGCACTCATCAATAACAGAACCGATGTTTGGCAAGAAGAAAAGTAAGATCGACGGCTTGTTTGCTGAGCTGGAGGACATTAAGGACGCAAGGGGTAACCTTCTGAACACCGTCCTGTTCTCCTCCCGTGGTGACGGTTCCGTCTTCATCGAGATCGAGAACCCCGTCCAGCAGTATGCCACGGATGCCGCTCTCTATATGGCCTACATGGATGTCCTCGCCAATATCGTCGACACCCTCGGGGAAGGCTATGCCCTGCAGAAACAGGACATTTTCTGCCGACAGAAATATTATCATCCCATCACCGAGGACATGGAGTTCCTCACCCAGAGCTACTTCCGATTCTTCAATGGCCGTCCATATACTGAGATCCGTACCTATCTTATTATTACGCTGGAGGGACACAAATCCAACTTCATCAAGTATGATGACAAGGTATGGAAGGAGTTCCATGTCAAGGTCGGCAAGGTCTGTGATATCCTGAAAGAGAGAGGTATGTGGTACCACAAGCTCACGAAGGATGAGGTCAACGAGTATCTGCACCGCTATATGGCGTTCCACTTCCAGAACGGTCCATTCTCCATGCAGAACATCAAGGCCAGTGATGACCAGCTGCGTATGGGCACAGATGCAGTAAGAAGCTTCTCCGTCGTCGATGTCGACGAGATCGACCTCCCCACACTCATCAAGCCCTACCTCCCTGTGCCTGTCAACGGCTATATGATCGCCACCGACCTAATGTCGTTTCTGGCCAGCATCCCCGACACTCACTGTGTCATCTATAACCAGGTTATCCAGATTCCTCAGCAGCGTAAGCTCCTGAGAAAACTCCAGGGCAAGGCCAAGCGTCACGGAAGTATGCCTGACCCCAGCAACAAGATTGCCAAGGCAGACATCGAAGCTGTGCTCAACGAGCTCGCCGTTAACAGCAAACTGTTGGTGAACACTAACTTCAATATCATGGTCTGCTGCCCGCAGGAGAAACTCAACGGCGTGACCAGCTTCATCGAGACAAAGCTCTACGAGTGTGGTATCATGCCATCGAAGAGCGCCTATAACCAGCTGGAGCTCTACCTTGACTGTTTCCCGGGTAATGCCTATAGTTTCAATCCCGACTACGATCTCTTCCTCACGCTGGAGGATGCTGCCCTCTGCCTTTTGTATAAAGAGCATTTGAAGCATAGTGAGCGTACTCCGTTGAAGACCTGGTATACCGACCGTCAGGGCCTGCCTGTTTGTATCGACATTACCGGTAAGGAAGGCGCTATCAAACTCACCGACAACAGTAATTTTTTCTGCATTGGTCCTTCGGGATCAGGCAAGAGCTTTCATATGAATTCTTCACCGATTAAATTAGGTCAAAACAGACCGAAATAAACCTTAAATCAAATCGCGTAAAACGCTGTCCTACAATTAACTCCGCTTAACTAACCTTATTCTTTGTCTATTGCGTGTTTGCCCCTTTTAGAGTAATTTTGTACCGCCATTGTACCTCGGGTGGATGAGCAGAGGGTTCGTAGGTGTGTTCCCTTAAATCACCTTATTTCCTCTTAAATCCGTTTAATTGGTTTCCGTCAAGGACCATCCCCCGAAAAACGGCAGAAATTGACAAAATTACTTGATATGGGCAAGAATCAAACTTCACAAATTCCCAACATCCTTCTGTCCGTGAAGGATGCCTCCATCGCCATCTCTGTCAGCACTAAGATGGTGCGATTGCTTATTGCCTCCGGCAGACTGAAAGCCGTCAACCTCGGCAAGCGGATGACACGCATAAGCCTACAGGAACTCACAGACTTTGCCCAAGGGCAAGGTTGTAATGTCGTGCTACCTTCTTCTTCCCTTCCTTTTAATAATGACAAAAGGGAAAGGAATAAGAAGAATGTCCCCGCTAAGCCAGAGACAGGTAATGTGAACGAGAAAGCCAAGTGCCGCATGACACCAGCCAGTGAGAAAGCCCCTGAAGGTGTTACTCACAAAACCCATTATACGATGGCAGAGGTAATGAGCAAGTTCAACATCAAGTACGGTCGCCTTTATGAGATACGTAACCGCTATCAGTTGGCATCCGTCCATGCCTGGGGTACGACTGCCTTCAGAAAAAAGGATGTCGAGAAGGCTATTGCCAAGTACGACGAGGAACAGGGCAAGGTGCAGCAGGAAACATACTACACCTGCTTTGACATCATGCAGAAGTATGGTTTGGGTAAGACGCAAGTACGCCGTTTTGCCGAGACACACGGTGTCCGTATCAAGAAAGCCAAGGGCGGCAGGGCTAACCTCTACCTCAAAGCGGACTGGGAAGCAGCCCGAAAGAATGCCGAGAAAACGAGTGCCAGCACCAAGGCGAAACGGACGTGAAGCTGGATATGAGAGTACAAATGTTGGTACTACTTGCTGCAATGAATAGAACCAATCCTGCAATCCGAGGCTCAAAACGGCTGGTTTCTGACCGTTGTACCCTGATTGTAGCTTTGCTCTCTCTAACTTTGCAGTGCCATCCGAAAAAGATGTACCCCGACATTGGCAATCCTTTTGGAATCAAGGAATACAATGAATGCAGTGCAACTATCAGCCCCGTTTATAGTATGATTTTCGCTGCAATTTCATACTCAAACGCTAACTCAGGTTAAATCTGATACATTGAGGGTCAACATTTTAGGCGCAACCTAAACAAAGGACGTACCTTTGCAATCGCTTGAAGTCCAGACCGCCCATGAAGGGCAGCAAAGGACAATCGATTATAGACAAATGTAATAACAATATAAAATAGCAGACATGACGAATTTATGTACCAAGGTCACAGTGCGGAAGCGACCCATCAAGAACGGGCAGACATCGCTCTATCTCGATTTCTACCCACCAATCCGCAACCCGAAGACTGGCCGTCTGTCACGACGCGAGTATCTGGGCTTATACATTTATTCCAACCCTACTGAGAAGTTCCAGCAGGAGTACAACCGCAGCATCATGCAGAAGGCGGAGCTTATCAAGTGCCGCCGCACGGAGTCCATCATCAATGAAGAGTTCGGCTTCCTCGACCGTTCCAAAGGCCAGGAGAGCTTTCTTGACTACTTCAAGCAGTGTATGAATAAGACAACCAACAAGGCAAACTGGGAGGCTGCCTACAAGCACTTCGTCAAATATTCGAGTGGCGAGTGCCGCTTCTGCGACCTCGATGTTGCGTATTGCCAGAAGTTTGTTGATTATCTTTTGTCGGCAGAGTGCTATCATAACGGCAAGCCGATGATGCCCACCACCGCCAATAACCACCTCGTAAAGCTGAAAGCCGCCCTTCGCATGGCATACGATGATGGACATATCAAGGAGAACATAGCCAAGAAACTTGTCAAGGCAAAGGGACACGGCAACAAGCGGCAGTACCTGACCAAGGAGGAACTTGTTGCGCTGTCAAAGGCCGAATGTAAGAGCGACGTACTACGCAGTGCCGGTCTGTTCTCCTGCCTTACGGGTCTGCGTCTGTCTGACTGCATCCTGCTCCAGTGGGAGAACATCAAGAAGTCGGGCGATGGCGGATGGGTGCTTGATATCACCACCAAGAAGACAAAGACCGATGCCATCCTGCCCATCAGCGAAGAGGCACTTGCCCTGTGCGGCGAGCGTGGAGAGGGTCAGGTGTTCAAGAAACTGACACCGAACCTGGTTGCCGCCCACCTCAAAGACTGGATAAAGGCTGCTGGCATCACCAAGCATATCACCTTCCACTGCTTCCGTCATACCTTCGCCACCTTACAACTGGCAGGAGGCACGGACATCTATACCGTGAGCAAGCTGCTTACCCACAGCAACCTTGCCACAACACAGGTGTATGCAGAGGTGGTCAACGAACTGAAACGTGATGCATCCGAGCGCATTTCATTGAAGGATGATGCCAGTGAAAGTGCCACTACAGACAAAGAAACACTTGCTCAATAATATTAAACCAAAGACAAATTCACATGGATAATGTTACGAACAATCTCTCGTTCGACCAGCTGCCCAAGGCTGTCGGCGAACTACTGACCAAGGTGGACTATGTGATTAGCCGCCTTGACGAGAAGAAGGATGCCGACGGCGCATCCACAGCTCAGGATGATGACCAGATGATGACGATGGACGAAGCCTGTCAGTTCATTGGCAAGAAACGCTCCACGATGTATTCCCTCACCTCTGAGCGACGCATCCCATACCGCAAGCGTGGCAACAAGCTCTACTTCTTCAAGAAGGAACTTGTGGAATGGATTCAGAGCGGAGGCGCATACGACAAGCCTTATACACTCTCCGAGCAGGAGCAGGCAGAGTTTGATGCCCATCTGGAAGAACTGCGTGAGAAGAAAAGGCACAAGCCATCGTCTCTTGAAAAGTCTGCTGATATGCAATCCGCAAACCATTAGTATCATGACGGGACGCAAGCTTATACCCAGTTCCACAAGCGAACAGCCTTCCAGACACTTTACAGTGCTGTCAGCAAAATGCAGCCAGTACCCGAAGGTTGTTTTTAAGGTGTTTGGGGGAGCAAGTATAGGTTTTGCGTCCCACAAAACCACGGCTCAAAAAGCCGATATTAACCAGATGTACCATCCAGCATTTTACAACGTATGAATTCCCAAACACCTAAAGATAAGAACAGCAAGGGCGGTCGCCCTAAGAAGCCAGAGAACGAGCTGCGCCTCTATCCTGTGAAGGTCTATTTCGACGAAGCGAACCATCGTAAGCTGATGAACCGAAGCCGCAGGACGGGACAGCCGTTGTCAACCATCGTCTATGATCTGGCCATCAACGGCTATGTGCGTGAGCCATTCACCCGTGAAGAGGTGTCTTTGCTTCGCTCTCTATCTGGCATGGCTAACAACCTGAACCAACTGGCACGACAGGCGAACACTTACGGCTTCCAGCAGATGGCAATTGAGGTTGGAAATGTGGCTAAGAAAGTTGATGACTTGCTCATTCGTTTCAGTGAGAAGTGACCACATAAGAAGAGCCATTATAGAACCAGAAGTGAAACCTAAAATGATGTATAAACATGATAGCTCAGATTTCTACAGGTGAAGGTTTCGGCGGACTTGTCAACTACGCCAACGACATCATCAAGAAAGACACAGTGATAATCGCATCTTCAGGGGTAAACCTCTCGTCGAATGCCACTATCACTGCCAGTTTCAAGGCACAGGCGAAAGCCCGTCCTTCCATCCACAAGTTTGTCGGACACATATCACTCAGCTTCTCACCAGAAGACCTGGCGAAACTGGATGACAAGAAGATTGCCGAGATAGCCAAGGAGTACATGCGACGGATGGGTATCAAGAACACCCAGTATATGATATTCCGCCACTTCGACCAGCCGCACCCTCATATCCACATCGTCTATAACCGAGTCGATAATGATGGGAACGGCATCAAGGGCGATACCAGCTACACGAAGTCTGCTGCCATCACCAAGGCATTGACCCGTCAGTATGGTCTGACCTTCGGCAAGGGGAAAGATAAGGTGAGGCGTGAACGTCTGAAGGGTAAGGATGCTGTCAAGTACCGTCTCTATGATGAAATAAGAGCCGCCATGAAGGAGTGCGTCACATGGGACAAACTGCGCAGATGGCTTGACACTAAGGGCATCGCATTAGACTTCGTGAAGGACAAAGACGGAAACATCCGTGGCGTGACCTTCACGGACACACGGCAGAACGTCACCTTTGCCGGAAGCAAGATAGACCGCTCGCTATCCTTCGCCCAGATAGACCGAGCCATGGCCTATGTCGTCAATGACACGACCAACCGATACCGCCAACCGATACCGCAAGAGTCGGAACAGAAGGTGTGGCGCGATGCCAATGATTTCTTTGACTTCTCTAAGACTTCGGGGGGTACACGGCAAGTGGCAGACGATGGCAACATAGAGCAGCAGACAACTGGCACGGAAGGTGGTAGAACATCGTCTGGCAGCAGCATAGGCGAAGCCGTTGTTGAAGTGCTGTTGCAGCCTAACGTCGTACCGACCACGGGCGGCGGTGGAGGTGGAGCATCCGGTGGCTGGCGCGATGACGACGACGATGAGAAAAACAAGAATAAGTATAAACCACGTAAACGAGGACGATAACTATGGCAAGAAACAGACAGACACCGCTCAAAGACGAGCAGGAATATAACGTCGATAACCTTTATCAGAAACTTGATGACGTACTTACAGCCATCAAAGACCGAAATCTTACTGAAGCCAAGAAACTATGGAACATGGGCGACAAAGAGTTAGTTCTGTATGCGCTCAGTTTGGTAAACTTCAATAAGTCTGTAGCCGATGCGATGGATGCTTATCTGAAAGCACACCAAGGCTGGATTACAGTGGAGAATAAGCAGGGCATCCCCGAAGATGTCAAGTCGCTGCTGACCGACTGCCGTAATGCCTTGCGGAACGACAAACGTCAGCAGCCAACGACCACTGTTGTAACATCCATCGAGCCAACGGTCATATCCACTGCCCTTCAATCATTCTTTACAGGTGATGGACGCTTCAAGCCACTCATTGCCAAGCCCGAACCATCTACGAAGCCTAAAAGCATGATGGCATATCTGTTCTTTCAACTGCCCTGGTACTATATGCGTCTGTTCTGGGCATCGCCCTACACCAAGTGGTGGTTGCGCACCATCCTCCTATGCAGCTGGTTCGTGTCCGTTGTACTCACCTGCATTATTGCCCATGACAATGCCCAGTTGCGAGAGACGAAACAGAAGTACGTCCTGCTCCGTGAGTTCTGTCGTCCTGATAAAGATATGGCAACCAAGGCTGACTACATAGAACTTTTGTACTCCGACAAGGAGGAATACAAGAAGGATATAGATCTGCTTTGGGAGCAAAGGCGTAAGCGATTATGTCGATAATTATATTTGTTAACTAAATCCTGACGGCTTTACTGCCATAGTCTTGATACATCGTTGCTTTGAGGTTGTGGCGCTTAACGTATTCAGCGACAGAGGCAGCACGTACTTTTTCCCGACTCTTTTCATCGGAATAAACTTTCTTCCATTTGGCATACTTGTTGGCAAAGATGCGCTTGGCTGAAGAAATGAAGCGGGAGCCATCCTCTACTTCGTCGAAAACAATCACGGTAAAGCAATCCCCTGATTGCCGTATGTGCATCTGTCCGGGGTAATTTCCGCCCGAGACGCATTTCAGCGTATCGCCCACAAGATTGTAGTTCAGCACCCAGAAATCGCCCTTGACCTTGATGTCATCCCTGTTGCTGTCATCCACATCAATGATGGTATAGAATGGGATGCAGATGTCACCGTCGGTATAATGCCGCCTGATTTCATCGGTCAGGTATTCTTCTACAGCGTTGAGATAGGTTTTCTCTTTGTCCGCTTTAGCCTCTCTCTGACGGACATAGTGGAATTTGGAACCATTCTTCAGCAGTGGCCAAGTTGAATGTGTGAAGGTGACTTCTGCGGTGTCGTTCCGAAAGGTGATTTCTCCCTCGATGGGGTTGCCGTTTGCATCGGTGGCGACGAACTCCAGAACATCAAAGTCAGCCCTGCCCTTGCCGTCGTCAAGATTGGTAAGACGGTAGATGCCAATCTCAATGTGATACATGTCACCCTGACTATGCTTCACTATTTTCAGGTTCGGCTCGTTGTTCTCATCAAGATAGACCCCAGAAAAGTTCTTCTCATAGAGAATCACTTCCCTTTTTTCGTGGACTGCGGTCGATGGTGTTTGTGGTTTCTGTTTGCAACCTGTCACGATAGAGCAAATAAAGATGGCAGTCAGTGGCAGTAGTCTTGTTCGTTTCATAAACTTACTCAATTAACTCAAAATGCTGGAAGTCCTTGCACGATGTCCAGTCGCCGCCCCACTCGAAGCCAGCCTCGGTGAAGAGGCGGAAGCAGAAGTCGTCGTGGTCTATCTTGTAGGGGAAGTCCCACGTGCGGTCGCAGTACTGCTCGGCAGTGGCGGGCTGGATGTAGCGGGTGCCGTCGTCGCGGTCTTTGTAGTAGGGATTGTAGAGCGTGTTGATGTCGATGGCCAGTCCGCGGGCGTGCTTCGAGAGTTTCGTGGTGCCGGCGATGGCGCGGTAGCAGAAGGACGACGAGTTGTTGTCGCGCATCTGGGTCTCATCATCGGCATCATACACATCGGGCAGGAGCATCCGCTGGATGGGGTATTTGGCATCGAACAACTGGCGGAGGATGGTGGCCACGCGGTCGGCAATCTGCTTGTTCACTATCATCTCGCCGACGTGCATCTGGTTGTCGTAGTCCCAGTGCAGAGCGCGGATGTGACGCAGGTCGTCACGTCCGATGTAGGGATTCTCCTTATAGGTCTTACCCTGCATCTGTGCCCACACGCCATCGGGGATAGGCTCGGCGGCGAAGCATTTGTCAATTCCGCCAAAGGCTTCGACGGCCTCCTGACTGACGGTGCGCCCTGCCTGCCACTCGGTGAGAGGCTTCGTATCGATGGGAAACGAAAAGTCGGTCTTCGTGACGCCCTCGCCGTAGATGGTCTTGAAGTCATCGCGCATGGAGATGACGTGGTAGCCGGCCTCACGCCACTGCTGGCCCAACTTGAGAGCCTTCTCGCGGTTGGCATGGTCGCGCACGTCGTCGTCGGCAATGAGCATGAAGGCCGCCGACTTATACTTCGGGTTACTGAGCGCATAGTTGTGCATGGCTGCGTCGCCGCCGCTGTTGCCGAAGGAGAGCACCGGCACCTTGCCAATCTCCTGGGCTATCTGCTTCACCTTGTTCGTCTTCAGGTTCTTGATGATGAGTTCGTCGGTGCGCAGGATGCTCTCCTCACGGCCCATCGTGTAGTTGACGCCCTCTTCCGTACCCTGGGCGGAGGACACGAGCCTGACGTCCATACCGATGACACGGTTGGAGGGGATGCCGATGCTTTCCGTCAGTGCGCGGCAGATGAAGCGGTCGGAGCCCGAGACCACGTAGCAGGTGAAGCCGTTGTCCTTCAGGTAGTCGAATACTTCGAGCATCGGCTTGTAGAAACTCTCGCCGTAGGTCATGCCCGAAAAACCGTTGGCGGGCTGGGCGGCGTATGCCTTCACGTAGGCATCAAACTCGGCCAGCGTCATGCCGGCGTATGCCTTGGCGGCGGCCAGGGCGTGCTTCATGTCGAAGTGGTCGGGCAGTTTCTTGCCATTGCGCACGAAGTCGCGAATCTCCTGTGCCGTCCCCATCACGTCTTTTGGAGCCTCATAGTCGGGGTCATCCAACGCGCGGTATTCCAGCAGGTTGTACTCGAAATATGTGGGATAGAGTTCACCCACAAACGTACCGTCCATGTCGAACGTGGCGATGCGGTCTTCCTCCTTAATATAATTGGGGGAGTTGGCGTTGGTAACGTCCTGTACATAGTCCTGCAGGGCGGTGAGTGCCTCGCACTGATTCCACTGCATGAAGTATTCCTTCGTGGCAGGAGTGACGACGGGGCTGTCATCGTCCTTCGAGCACGATGCCAACGTCGCCGTGGTGCCGCAGAGGATAAGGATGGTGGCGAGCATCCATAGTTTCTTTGTTTTGTTCATTGTTATTTCTTTTTATTGATTCGTTTGGTCAGGCTGATGGCGCCCATCGGGCAGACAAGTCGGCAGAGGTGACAGCCTACGCATTTCGTGCCGACGATACAGGGCTGGCGGGTGTCGTGGTCGAAGGTGATGGCCTGGTGACCGCCATCCATGCACGACACATAGCAGCGACCGCAGCCGATGCAACGCTCACGGTCTATCTTAGGATATACGATAGTGTCGCGGTCGAGGTCGGAGGGTAGCACGAAATTCTTCAGCTCCGAGCCCACGAGGTCATCGAGCCGTTCGATGCCATGCTCATACATATAGGTCTGCAGTCCCAGCGTGAGGTCGTCGATGATGCGATAGCCGTACTCCATCACGGCGGTACACACCTGCACGTTGCGACAGCCCAGCTGGATAAACTCCAGAGCGTCGCGCCATGTCTCGATGCCGCCAATGCCGCTCAGTTGCACATTCTTCATAATCGGATTTTTCGCCATCTCGAGGATGTGGCGCAGGGCGATTGGCTTCACTGCACGACCAGAGTAGCCCGAAAGTGTCTGCTTGCCGCTGACCTCCGCCTCGTGGCTCATCGTCACGCTCTTGATGGTGTTGATGGCAGAAATAGCATTTGCACCGGCAAAGTAGGCCCCCATGGCAGGTTGGCTAATCTGCGTGATGTTGGGTGTCATCTTGGCGATGACAGGTATCTTCACGCTGCGCTTCACGTAGGCGGTATAGAAGGTTACCAGTTCTGGGTTCTGCCCCACATCGCTGCCCATGCCCGCAAGACGCATCTGCGGGCACGAGAAGTTCAGCTCTACGGCATCGCAACCTGCGGCCTCGGCCATCTGTGCAAGCTCGGCCCACTCCTCCTCGAACTGCCCCATGATGGAGGCCACGACCACCTTCGTGGGATAGTCGCGCTTCAGCCGTCGCAGAATGTCGAAGTCCATCTCGTAAGGATTCTCCGACAATTGCTCCATATTGCGGAACCCGGCAAAGCGCGCATCACTCTTCACGGCATCGAAGCGTGGCGACACCTCGCGGATTTCCTGCTTGCAGATAGTCTTGTAAAAGACACCCGCCCAACCGGCATCGAAGGCCCGTGCCACCATATCATAGTTGGTACACACGGCTGAAGAGGCGAGGAAGAAGGGATTTTCGCACGCAATGCCGCAGAAACTAATTGCAAGCGAAGGGTTGGCATCGTTTGTGGTGACGGCCTCCGTGCCGACCGCGTTCAGCATCTCACGGATACGGATAGGCCGGTCGTAATGAATACAGGCATCCTCTGCCCTCTGGAGGTCGGCATCGGTAGAGTTCGCCACAAAACGTAGGGCATACTTATCGTTGCCAAACCTGATAGAACGGATGGCCCGCGCCACATCGCCAGTCTCGCACGCTTTCGTGCAGGGAGCATCCTCGCACAGTAGGCAGCGTGCCGCCTCTTCATGGATGTGTATCATATCTTTTGATTATTTTAACTGTTTCACGGGGAAAGTAAAGTAGGTGTCGGGGAAGGGCTCGTCTTTCAGCGTGAAGTGCCACCACTCGGTGTCGAGGGGCTTGAAGCCGTGGGCGAGCATGGCGCGGCGCAGAATCATGCGGTTCTTGAACTGCTGCTCGGTGATGCTGCTCTTCGGCGTGGCGGACGATTTCGAGTTTTCGCCTGTGTATTCGCCCGTCTCGGGATTGCCGCAGAAGTCTGGGTGGCTCTCGGGGCCGAACCAGTCGAAGGTACCGCCCATATCGAGTTCCTTCTCAGTTGCCATGTCGAAGAGGGTCAGGTCAACGGTGCTGCCGCGCGTGTGGCCGCTCTTCTCCATGATGTACTCCTGCTCGAAGAGCACGCTCTTGTCGAGGTTGGGGTAGAAGTAGGGCTTCATCTCCGTAGCTGTGAGGTCAGCGGCCCAGCGCACGAAGTGGTCCACGCCCTTCTGCGGACGGTAGGCATCGTAGATTTTCAGGCGGTAGCCCTGCTGTCGCACGTCGTCGCTCACCTCCTTCAGTGCTGCTGCGGCCTGCTTGGTAAGCAGGGCCGTGGGCTCCTCGTAGCCGTCGATGCGCTGGCCCACGAAGTTGTACGTGCCGTAGTAGCGTATTTCTAAGATAGCATCGGGCACCACGTCGGTCAGGGTTACAAACTGGCTGCTGTCATCCGTCGGACTGACCACAGGGTTATCGTCCTCGCTGCCGCAGCAGGTGATCACACATACGCCGCAAATAATTACGAGGATGGCGGCGGCCATCCATAGCTTCTTTTGTTTCATTATTATAAGAGTTTAGTCTAATGGTATCTCCGGATGCTGCACGGCCAGGGGCAGACCCTCCTGCGAGAGATAGAACATGTAGAGGATGACGGGCTTCGTACCCCGGTTCTCGCCGTGGTGGATGGTGTTCACCATCTCCACGACCACCTCGCCCTCATGCACCGTCTTCTCTTTGCCGTCCTGTCCGATGATGGTCAGTTCGCCCTGCACCAGTATGCCGTAGTTCATCACGGGGTGATGGTGCCAGCCCAGCTTCTGCCCAGCGGGAAACTCATACTTCACCGCCACCAGTTCGGGGCGGCCCTGCAGGTAGTCGGGCAGCTCCACACCGTCCCAGCTCTGCGAGGTGCGTATCAGTTCCGTGGATACCACTTGCGGTGTCACCGCGTTGTCTGCATGTGCCTTCTCACAGGCTGTCAGAACTATACTTGTTGCGCCGCAGATAATGATGAGGATGGCGGCGAGCATCCATAGTTTCTTCTTTCTCATAGTTCCTTTACTATTATGTTTTGTCGTCTTTCTCCTTCGTTCTGTAATCTGTCTCATGATTGTCTTCCTTGTTTTTATTCCCTGACCGTGACGACCAGCGACAGGTCGCAACGGCGGAGTATCTCTATCATCTTGTCCTCGTCGAGGGCAATGCAGCCGCCGGTGTAGGACTTAGGCCCTTTGCAGTGGATGAAGATATTGCTGCCCTTGGGCCATTCGCAACTGAGATTGAAGTCGGTGGTCAGCCCGTAGTTGTACTGCGGCACGGTGTGGTACATGTCCTCGCCCTTACAGCCGTAGTGGTGGACGGCGGCGGTGTCGATTACCTGATTGTAGTACGGCCCTTCCTCGTCGCAAGCGAAGATGGATGTCGTGACGTCGATATAGGGGATAGCTGTGCCGGGGTTGGGCTTCACACCGAAGGCCTTCATCACGTGTAGCGTACCGGTGGGTGTCTTGGCATCACCCTCACCCGTCTTGCCAATGCCATTTTTGCCAATGTACACGTCGGTGGTGAATATTTCCTTTCCGTCGATGGTCAGCCGGGCCTTGGCCTCGCTGCCACGAACATCGAACACTTCGAGCAACTGTCCCTTGGCAGCGGCATTGTCATCGTTGCTGCCGCAAGAGGTCATTACATATACGCCGCAGAGGATGAGGATGGCGGCAAGCAACCATAGTTTCTTTTGTTTCATATTTGATTATGTTATTTTGAATTTTTGTTTCTCCACGCTCTGGCCCGCACGGCGATGTTCCTGGCGAGGCACTCGCTGTAGAGCCACGGCTCACAGCCGTGGATGTCGCCCACGTTGATGAGATCCTTATACGGTAGGTACTCCGAGCCGCTGTAGCCGGTGGCCACGAGCACGTGGTGCTCAGGTGCAAGGGTGATGGTGATGGTGTCGTGGAGCGTGGCGGGCGTGGCATCGGTGCGCCAGTTTACGGGGTTGATGCAGATGTCGGAGGCGGCGATAATGGGCTTGATGTACTTCACGTCCTTCACCGTGTTGTAACAGATGGTGACGCCCGTGTCGGTCTCGCCCTCGGCGGGACGGATATGCGGACATTCGGCCATGTCAGCCTTGGTTACCTTGTAGCCCAAGACGTAGGCAGCGGCCAACTGCGAGTAGGTTTCGTCGCTGATGTGCTTCAGCAGTTCCACCACAGCCCTGCCGCCCTGGCTGAAGCCTGCGATGATGAGCGGACGGCTCTGGTCGCGCCGGGCCTGAAAGTGGTCGAAGGCCGTTCGGACATCGTCCATTGCCAACCTGACGCGGCTGTTGATGGTGTCCTCGTTCTGCGTCACCCAGGCATCGATGGTGGTGTGGCGGTAGTATGGGGCATAGAAACGGTTGCCGGGCGACATATAGGCTGCCACCTTGTTGATTTCCGTAGCCATGTGCTCGCGGTGCGTGGCGTTCCACACATCGGCGTAGTGGCACCGTCGCCCGTCCTCCGTCATCCAGTCCTCCTCCCATGTCGAGACCACGTAGAAGACGTCGGCCCCCGTGCCGAGAGCGTCACCTTCGGCTGTCACCCACATCGTCGGGTCGTCGTAGTCGGGAGCCACAGGCACGTATAGCTGCTCTGCCACCACAGGATTGTCATCCTTATTGTTGCAGCATGTTATCACACATGCGCCGCAGATAAAGAAGAAGATGGCGGCGAACATCCATAGTTTCTTCTGTCTCATCTATTATCTTTTATTTGCTTTTTCATTTTCAGTATGCGGCGCACGCTCTGGTTGATGCGTTCCTCGGTGAGCGTGCCGTCCTCCACGGCCTTGATGACGGCATCGAAGGCATCAACGAAGTTCTGCGGGCCAAGCACGATGTCGGCACCGGCCAGCAGCGTACCCACGGCGGCCTCGGCATTGGTGTATTGCTGGGTGATGGCTCCCATCTCCATGGCATCGGTGATGATGATGTTCCGGTAGCCCAGTTCGCCGCGTAGTTTGTCTTGCAGGATGATGCTCGACATGGTGGCGGGGATGTCGGAGCCTGTCACGTTGGGCGTGGCGATATGGGCCGTCATAATCAACTGCGCGCCCCACGAGATGCTGGCCTTGAAGGTCGTCATCTCACAGGAGAGCATCTCGTCCCACGTCTTCAGGCTCTGCGCATAGCCGAAGTGCGTGTCGGCCTTGGTGTCGCCGTGGCCGGGGAAGTGCTTGATGCAGCCCGTCACGCCGGCATCCTTCAGCCCCTGCAGATAGCTGACGACCATCGGCGCGGCCACCTCGGGATTGTCGCTGAAGGCACGGGCACCGATGACGATGTTCTCAGGGTTGGTGTTCACGTCGGCCACGGGGGCGAAGTCGATGTCGAAGCCGTAGCGACGCAGATAGGTGCCGATGGTGTTGCCGCAGTGGTAGGCATTCTGCGCATCGCCCGTGGCACCGATGGCCGCCATCGACTCAAACTTCTCCACTGCGAAGTTCCCGTTGTTGGCGATGCGGGCCACGCGGCCTCCCTCCTCGTCGATGCAGAGCAGCGGCGAGCCGCTGAGGGTGCGTATCTGGGAGACGAAAGCCGTGAGTTGTGCCTCGTCCTCGATGTTGTGGGCATAGAGGATTACGCCGCCCACGGGGTATTTCTCGTTTACGCCGCGCATGGTCTCGTTGACGGCCTGCAACTTGATGGCCCTGATGTCGTCCGTACTGCCGTCGACGCTGCTGGGCTGGTTGAAGTGGATGGTGGTGTCGAGACACTCGGGGCGCACATAGAACAGTTGCCCCACCTTCTCGCGCAGCGTCATCCGCTGCAACTGCGCCTCCACCTCGTCGGTCGGAGGTGTCACCGGGTCGTCCTCGCTGGAGCACGAGGTGAGAATTGTAGAGCCGCTGGTAATGAGGATGGCGGCCAGCATCCATAGTCTTATCTGTTTCATATTACTTGCTCAATTGCTTGACGGGGAAAGTGAAGTAGGTATCGGGGAACGGTTCGTCCTTCAGGGTGAAGTGCCACCACTCGGTGTCGAAGGGCTTGAAGCCGTGGGCGAGCATGGCGCGGCGCAGAATCATGCGGTGGGCGAACTGCTCGGCGGTGATGCTGCGCTTCGGCTCGGCAGGGCTTTTGCTATTGTCGCCCGTGTATTCGCCCGTCTCTGGATTGCCGCAGAAGTCGGGGTGACTCTCAGGACCGAACCAGTCGAAGGTGCCGCCCATATCGAGTTCCTTCTCTGTCGCCATGTCGAACAGTGTCAGGTCGAGGGTGGAGCCGCGCGTATGACCGCTCTTCAGGCAGATATATTCCTGGGGGAAGAGCACACTCTTGTCGAGGTCGGGATAGAAGTAGGGCTTCATCCGGGTGTCCTCCAAGTCCTGCGCCCAGCGCACGAAGTGGTCAACGCCCTTCTGCGGACGGTAGGCATCGTAGATCTTCAGGCGGTAGCCCTGAGCCATTACGTCGTCGCTCACCTTCTTCAGACTGTCGGCGGCTTGCTTGGTCAGCAATGCCGTCGGCTCCTCGTAGCCGTCGATGCGCTGGCCCACAAAGTTGTACGTGCCGAAGTAGCGAATCTCCAAGATGACATCGGGCACCACGTCGGTGATGGTTACGAACTGGCTGCTGTCGATTCCCGACGTTCCGTCGCCTACCCGTAGCCTTTCGGTCGGGTTGACAACAGTTTTTGTCTCGCTTTTACGGAAGCAAGAAGAAACGCATACGCCGCAAATGATTACAAGGATGGCGGCGAGCATCCATAGTTTCTTTTTCATTGTCACTTCTTTAAAGAGGAAACGGACCAGTGTCCGCTCCCTCAGCATGATTGTTGTTTACTTCGCTCGCTTAATCGTAACCTTTTCACCTTTATGTATATACACACCGGGCTGCGTAGGTTTGCGACCTATCTTGAAGCCTTGAAGCGTCCACCAGTCGGTGTTGGAGTCGATGGCAGAACCATCGACCACTGTGATTCCGTTCGACAGGTTCTGCAGGTCGATGACGTAGGGATTCCACGACGTGCCGATGTTGTCATCGCTGACAAACAGCTGCGTGTTGTCGATGTCGATGATGGCACCGTTCAGGCAGGTGCGCAGCGTTATGGGCTGACCGGCTCCCTCGCCACTGATGACGAGATAGTACAAACCGTTCTCGCTGGCACGGGTGGCACCGCGGCACTCGTCGCCGATGAATGCGGCCACTTCACAGGTATCAACGACGGCATCGCCATCTTTCAACTGGATGACCATTGTCATGTTGTTCGGATAGAGGCCTAAGTCGACAGGCTTGAAAATGCGCAGACCTTCAGGAGCACGTCGTGGTGCTGCCATGCGTGCCTTAGCTGATGCCGCTGATACCATCGGATAGACAAACGACTTCGTCTGGCCGTCAGTGCTGTAGTACAGATAGCCGCGTCCGCCCTCCAGGGCTTTCAGACTGCCTTCCCAGCCGTAACTGCCGTAGATGGCCACGGCGGTCTGCGACTTCACGATGTCGCCCTGCTGCGGGTTGGCAGCGGCCAGCGCCTCGCCTACGGTCATCGTCGTGAGCGGTGTGTAGGCTATCCAGTTCCAGCCCTCCGTCAGCGTGACGGCACGCTCGGCGTCATCCTTCAACTGTCGGCCCGATACGGCGAGCAGACTGTTGGGCTCTGACTGCTGCGTGGTGGGCAGGCGGTCTATCTTCAGCTTGTACATCTCGTTGGCCTTCGCTGCCGTGAGTGTGCCGTCCCACCACTGCGCACCGTTGTAGTCGTTGTAGGCCGTGCGGCTCTTGATGATCATCATCCATTCGGCATAGTCGGCAAACACGTGGTCGAGGTAGTGCGACTGCGGATCCACGCCGAAGGCTATCCAGTTCCAGTTCTGGTGGATGGGGATGAGTTGCTCCACGTTGTCGCTCTTCGTCCAGACGGCCGGGGTGTCGAAGTTGCCGATTAGCCGGTCTTGGGCGAAGGTGATGGTGGTACCCGACGGTGAACCGTCGGGAACGGTGGCTGCATCGGGTAGCGTGATGTTGGCATCGGTATAGGCTACCCCCTTCGAGGCATCCCAGATGCGGAAGGTTACGGCTTTGTCTTTGTCCTTTGCCTTGGTGTCGTTGCCGTAGATGTTCAGTGTCACGTATGCCGCACCACGCACCTTCTCGGCGTTTGCCACGCCTCGGCACTCGTTGCCAATGAAGGCAGCCACCATGCTCTCCTCGTTCTCCATGAGGATGCCGTCGATATACACCTGCCCAATGATGGTCATTTGGTGGTCATACTTCGTCGGGTCGACCGCCCATTGGGGCTTCTCGCCGCTCACTTTCATCACGATGCGCAGAGGCTCCAGTATCTCGTTGTTACCCTGCAGGCCGATGGTCACGTCATAGTTGCCCACAGCCACCAATGGGTTCACTTGGAAGCGCAGCGTCTTGGTCTTCAATGCCTGCACATCGTCGCTGCGCTCGCTATCCACCAGCGTCAGCCACTGTGGCATATTATATAAGGTGTAGTATTCTGTCTGTCCGCCCTTGTTCTCAATATCGATGTCGAAGGTATAGTCTGCGCCATACTTCTTGATGACGTTCACCGAGTCGCGGGTCCACTTCAGCGTGTTCTGCTGCACGTAGGCCGTCCACTTGATGGGGTTCGACGTATTGCCGTGCAGGTCGTGGATGTCGGCCAGCGTGATGTTGAGCGTGGTGCCCTCGATGTCGCGGGGCGAGATGCCGGCGCCAGTGAGGTTGATGACCACCTTGCGCTCCGAGGCTACGGGCGAGGCGATGAGGCGCGTCTCGTCAGGGGCGTTCTTCAAGGGGAAGTTGGAGCCTATGATGGAGGAGGTTGTGCCGGTGGCTATCTCAGCGGCAAAACCGCTGAGCACACTGCCGGGGGTCTGGTCTTCGAGGGTTCCTACTTTGGTGGTCACACCGTTTACGGTGCCGGTCTTCTCAAAGGGATAGTAGGCCAAGAGACCACGGCTATAGACATCGGCCGTGTCGAGGGTGTTGTAGATATTGCTGAGCAGGCGGCTCTCGGAGAGCGTGGCCTTCCAGATGCGCAGCTCGTCGATGTAGCCGTCGAAGCCTTCGCCCAGTCGCATCACGGCACCCTCCATGGCGGGCATGTCGGCCTCGGCAATGACAGCAGTGCGCTGACCGTTGATGTAGAACGAGGCAGCCTGACCGCGAACGACATTCAGGGCCAAGTGATTGGCGCGCTCCAAGTTGGGGAAGTCCTCGATGCTGGCCACCGTGGTGCTCTTCTCACCGTAGTCCAGATGCAGGTTGTTGGTGGCATCGTAGTAGAGGCGCAGGCGGTTCTGCGGCACACTGCCTGTCTCGAAGATTGTGGTCTCCCTTTCTGGTTGGGTGTTCATCTGCGCCCACAGCTCGATGGCATAGCTGTCGCCACGACTGGTGTTGATGCGCGTGATGTCGGCCTCGGCCGTCTCGTCGGCTTCGATGTGGAGCATGTAGTTGGTATTCTCAATGGACCAAGTGTCTTGCAGTGTGATGTCATGCGTATGGCGTTGGTCGGCGATGATGTTGCCGTGTCCCTCGTTCATGGGCCAGTAGTTCACCAGTCCATAGACATAGTTGTCTTTCGACTGATACTTCGTGGCAGCTGCCTCGGCCACGTCGCGGTAGATGTTAAAGAGGCTCAGGTCATGGATCTTTGCCGTGATAGGACCTAAGTGGAGGCGGTTGTCGTCGCTGTAATGAATAGCCTCTGTGTTGGTCTGCGAAACAGGCTCATTCTCGAAGAGACGCTCGCTGCTGGTGTCCCATTGGGCGAGCATGTTCAGCGTATGGTTGGAAGCCTTGTAGCTCAGTACGCAGTAGGTCCACACGCCCGTAGGCACGGTGGCATGGCTCACCAGTTCCGCACCGGCAATATGCACATGGGCATGGCCTTCGTCGTCGAAGCTCAAGGCGAACACGTTGGTGCCTACGCCCAGCTGCAGGACGGTGCCCATCGTTTCGCGATTGAGCCAAAAGTCGGTGCTGAAGTCGCCACTGAGGAAAATGGAGTTCTCCGTGTGTGCACCCCCTCCACGACGGCTCAGGTGGGCCGCCACCTCATGGCTGACGGGCTGCTGGTTCAGCTTCGCCGTGACGATGATGTCCTTGTCGCCCACGTAGCCGGGCACGATGTCCTCATTGAACTCCACGGCCAGCTCGTCGCCAAAGCCCAGGATGCCGTTCGACGGCGAGGGCGTAAAGAGGGCGCGGGGCTTCGTCATGTCCTTGATGACAGCGATGATATCGCTGTAAACATGGACAAGGTCGGTGCCGTAGGGCGTAGTAGTAAAGCCGCGGAACTCGTAGTTACCCTCGGGGTAGGAGAGGTCGCTCGACATGTCGACGGCCAGGCGCAGGTCGCCCGTGGCGGGCAGCATGTCGTAGGATGTGTTGAGCGAGTCGGCCTTGTCAGTGACCCAGGTGTGCAGGTCGGTCCACTGCGTGTTACCAGCGAAGCGATACTGCACGCCCACGTTCTTCAGGTTCTTGAACTGGCGGTCGAAGTTGGTCAGTTTCAGTTGTAGCTCGCCCGTCTTATTGTCGGTGTTGAGCACCGGCTCGGTGATAGCCAGGTCGACAGCCGATGACGAGGGCTTGAAGTGCACGTTCAGCACGCACTTGTCGTTGATCTTGATGGGCTGGTACTGCGAGAGGAACCATATCTCGATGCCCTCATAGTCGAGCACGCTCTGGTCGGTCTGGCGCACGGTGATGGTCTTCTTCACCGTCTCGCCGGCAGGTACAAACACGCTGCGACCGTCGGCAGCCACACCGTCCATGAATACCTCCAGTCCGTGGGGATTAGCCTTTTCCTGCACCATGAGCTTATACACAAAGTCGAAACTCTGGTTGGTGGTGGTCTGGTTGGTGAGGTGCAGTGTGAACTGCCCCGTGCCGCCAGCCGGTATGTCGGTCAGCGTGGCGCTCTTGGCCGATATACCGCCGTCAGTGCTGACCTGTATGACCGGCTGCTCCATCCGCTCCGTTCCGTAGGAGATGACGTGCTGCTTCTCCGGCTCGTAGTACTTGGCGTACTCCAGTCCCTCGTAGGGGTTGTAGCTCTGTCCGCCGCGCAGCAGGAAGATGTCGCCCCAGCCACGCGGTGAGCGGTAGATGTCGACGGTGAAGTCGGTGCCAGGGTTGCCGTCCACCAGGTCGTAGTCGAACTCTGCGTAGGTCTTCACGTTGTCGAGTGAGTCTGCCCACATCTGGGTGTTGTTGTAGCCCACCTCTGTTTTGAAGTTGATGTTAGTGCCGAAACTTGCAGAAGAGTTGATACTGAACATGGTTTTCACCTCGCCAATGATGCCTACTTTGCCGTTGAAGACAGTGGTGGAAACATGTGTCGTGTCGCGGCGTTCACTAAAGGAATAACTTGTGCCACCGTCAAAAGAGCGGTTTTCCTTGTAGTAGTCCCCACCGTTGAACGCCTCGATTTTGTCTTTCTCGTTCTCGGCGAGCCGCTCCCGCCAGAGGCGTACCGACTCGTTGTAGTGCAGCACCATGTTCTGTGAGCGGCCATTGATGCCCGATTTCCAGACGTAGGTGTCCTCCGCACCATAGTTCGGGTCGTCGGGCGTGAGCCATGTCAGATAGACATCCTGGTCGGACTTGTTCTCATAGCTTTTGGCAGCGGTTTCGTCCATGTATTCCAGCAGGGCATTACGGGTGTCCAGAATCTTGGGTATCATGGTCTCCTCAATCTCAAGTGCAGAATATACGAAATTGGTTCTGATGCTGTCATTGATGGTCACGGCCTCCTTCAGTCCCAGCACGATGCCGTCGGCCTCGCGGTGGAAGCCCAACTTGCGGCAGGTGCCAATGATGTAGTTGTGTGACGTGCCGATGAACACGTCGCCGTCGGCCCCCACATATTTGTCACCCGTACTCGTGGCGATGTTCTCAGCTGTGGTATAGGCCCATGTCGTTTCGTCTTTCCACTGCCAGGCCACAGAACCCTTTTCGCCTACGACGGCTGTTGTCTTTGCTTTGCTGCCTGAGATGATGGCAACACCCAAACCGACAGCAACGTCAAGGTCAGCGCCCCAGATGAGGTCGAACGACAAGGTCTCATCGGCATATACTCCTTTGGTCTCACTGTCTGTCTTTGTATAAACGGTGCCTGTCTTCCAGGTGGCCTTACTCTTTGAGCCTGGCGGGTCGCGCAGCACCATCTGCACCTGTTCGGGGCCGTCGGTCACGAAGTTGTTGCCGTTGGTCAGCTCGCCCAGCACAATGCCGTTCAGCGAGGGGCCTACGTAGGTGCGGTTGTTGCGCTCGAACGACAGGCTGAACTGGCGAGTGTAGGGTGCCGTCACGTTGGGCGCGCCGGTGGTGAAGGTGATTTCATTGCGGCCCAGACTGTCCAAGCGCACCTGATTGCGCTTCAGCTGGTAGATGTCGCCAGCCTTCAGGTCGGTCATGGTGGGGTCTATCACACGAGCCACCACGCTCTGCTCGTCGCTCATCTCGTTGGCGATGGTCAGCACCTGTCCGTTCAGCGGAATGGTGTCGGTGACGGCTGTGCCGCTGTCCTTGTTGGTATAGGCCTCATAGCCGAAGAGCCCGAACGTGTACTGCTTCTTGCGGGCAAAGACGGGGAAGTCGTAGGTGTACTTCACCGTGCCGTCGGCCTCGCGGGTCCAGATGTCGGTGATGTCGATGGTCTCGGTGGTGCTCACGGCATAGTCCTTCAGTTCCTGTTCGCCGAAGGCTCCGTCGCCCTTCACTTGCCACAGGGCCACCTCAGGCTTGGCAAAGTAGGTCTGCACCATCTTGGTGTTATACTTATAGTAGTTCCACACGCTGTCGCCCTGTTCGGTCAGCACTTTCAGCGAGTCGGTCATCTCCTTGCGCACGTTGGTCAGGTCTATCTGCGGCAGGGAGGTGAACTCAAGATCCTCATTCTTGGGAATCTCAATGCTCTTCACGATGTACTTCAGTGGGGGCAGCAGGGCCGAGAACTCACCCGTCTGCGGGTCGGTCTCGATGACGATGTACTTCGCATCGTCCCCTGTTTCCGTCTGTGCCGTGCTCTGTATGGCCGTGGTGTCGCTGGCCCAGGTGCGGCTTTGCGTGGCATCGGTATTGAACAAGAACGACTCGTTGCTCAGCTTCAGCGTAATCTTGGCCTGGCCGATGTTGTTCTTCGTGGCTCCGAAGCCCACGGCCAGTGTGTCGGCCCGTGTGCCACCAGCCACACGGCCCACGAAGTTGACCAGCGTAGAGTCGGCAAAGTCGTAGGTCATGGCACGGTTGAAGTTGAAGCGGCCCTCAGTAGGGAAGCGTCCGCCGCTGACCATCGTGTGGCCGTCGAGCTTGGCTTCAACGAAGTGCTGGCCTATGGGCACCGACACGCGGTAAAGGCCGTCGGCATCGGTCTGCACAATCTTACCATCCTCCGACTGCAAGTCGCCGTCTACATAGATTTGTATGCCCTCGGCGGGGATGTTCGTGCCTGCATAGTAGATGTGGCCCTCCATGGGGAAGCTGGACACGTCCTCGAAATCGATGTTGTTGGCCGTGAGGCTCGTCGGACTGACGAACATCGAGCGCATGTTGGGCGAGAACTCATGGATGCCCAGTTCGGGAGCCAGTTTGTAGTTGGTGCCGCCCTGCTGGAAGGGTATACCTTTTATAATATAATCGCCCTCCTTGTCGGTCACGCCGTAGAGACCCAGCCGCTGCGGCACACTGGCCGACGGCTGCGCATTGACGCCCACCTCGGGGTGGTTCAGCTGGTAGATGCCGTCCTGACGGCTGATGTCGAAGGCGTAGCTCTTCACGTTGATGCCCTCGTCGAGCGGCCAGTAGAGTATCAGGCCGTTCTCCGTGCCGCCAAGGATGCGGGTGTAGTTGGCCTCAATCTCGTCTTTGCTGAGGGCGCGGTTCCACAGGCGGATGTCGTCGATGTAGCCGGTGAAGGGCTGGAGGTTCATGTCTGTATACAGGCTTGAAATGCCGCCCACAGCAAGCGTGGGGCCGTTGTTGTTGCCCCAGTCCTTACGCCCAGTGTCATCCAACGTATAGGTCAGCAGCGTGTCGGTGCCCACATAGCAGGTTAGCATGCCGTGGTCATAGACGGCGGTGACGTGGGTGAAGTCGGTGCTGCTGAAGGGTAGCCTCTTGTTGAAGTGGTGTGAGTAGTTGGTTGTGCCGCTTTGAACAACACGGTTTAGGTAGAAGTTCTCGCCATCGTCGCTCCTCACGCCCAATTCCCATCTGTTGCCCAGCCGCAGGATGGTTTGTTTTTCTGTGCCGCCAGCGCTTACGCCAAGTGGCCGTGCCCAGAACTGGATGGTGAAGGCACCGTCGCCGTTGAGCACCTTGGCGTATTTCTCCTTGTCGGCAGCCGTCCACTGCAGGCCCTTGCCCACGCCCTGAATGTAGCGCGAGAGGTACTGCGGCTGGTCGGCATCGGTGTCGGCAGAAGACTTGATGAGGTTCACCCGTGCTCCGGCCACGGCGGTACCCGTGCCGTAGCTGATGTGGCCGGTGATGGTGCCGCGGGCCTGCGAGAAGCCGGGGGTGATGACCTCGTCGGTCTGCACTAACTGCTCGTCGCACTTCGCACCGTAGGCCTGCACGGAGTATTCATAGTAGGAACCGGCCAGCGGACGGTCGTCGGTGTAGGTGTACTCCGAGGCGGTGCCGTGTACCTCGTCGGTCAGCACGGTCCACTCCTCAGTGCCGATGGCACGGCGCAGCACACGGAAGTAGATGTCGTTGGTCACGTCGGCCCGTGCCACCTTCCACTTCACGATGACGGTCTTCTCCTCCGTGCCCGTCGAGGCCTTCACCTCGCTGATGTAGCTGCCTGCAGGCAGGTTGCAGGATTTAACGTTACTATAGAAGTCGCGATCCATATAGGTGGTCTTCACGCGGTAGTCCATCATGTCGCACACTGAGCCTTCGGCATCGAAGCTCGCCGTAGATTTATCCGGGTCGACCATCATGCTGTTGTCCAGCACGCGCCAGGCATTCGCGCCCGCAGGACTATACTCGATGGTCCAGTTCTGACCCGTTGGCTGTATGCAGTATTCCCAGACGAGGCGCACGGCTCCGTCGTAGCTGCGGTCTTGATCCAGTGTGATGGGCATTTCGAGCTTGGTGTTCACCTGTTGCTCTATCCAGAAGTTGGCAATAAGCCGCCCCTGCGCCGCCAGCATGCCGCTGGCCAGTTGGTCTTTGTATTTGGCTGACAATATGTCGGGCAGGAAGATGACGCGGTAATTGTACAGTTTGTCGTAGTCGATATTGGTATCTACTACTTTCAGGTCTGTTGCATCACCATTCATTTCGCCGACAACAGTGTACTCGGTGGCCTCCTGTCCGTCCTCGTAGCGGATGACATACCACTTGCCATCGGTGCGGCAGGGGCGGTAAATCCATCTGTTGCGAGTAGTGCCTCGGGCCTGCTCGTTGCGTGTCCAGGTGACTTTGTTTTGCTTTTGCCACTTGTTGAACTGAACGTTGACGGTGAGGGGACGTGTGAAGGGATCGATGATGACCTCTTCCTCAGGTCGTGTGAGGTTGAAGCTGTAGTTAGAGCTGCCGTCAGGGTCAATCTCGGCCATTCGGGTATAGTTAACCGTTACCGGATAGAAATAGGCACCGCAATTATAACCGTTGAGTCTGACAGGAGTGGTAATCAGGATGTCTGACGCCCCGGCATGGTTGCTTGTAACCGTGAAATCATCGAGATTCAGGGTGGCGTTGGCAAGTCTGGCATCGCTCTCCGGGTCACCAACAAAATATCTGTTTGTCAGGTACTTCTGTTGGACAGACATATATTTCACGGCGCCGCTTGCCCGATAGGTCAGCGTGTAGTCGTCGCCCCAGTCTATCGTCAGCTTGGGCAGCGGCTCGTTGTCAGCCAGCTGGGTGTTGAGATCTTTTTCAAACTGGGTGTCACCTTCATCGATGTCCATGTGGTTGGCCGGGTCGTATGCCGTGTAGCTGTATTGTATCCTAATGCGCTTGACACCGTCGGCGAAGCAACGGTCTGTGGGGAAGAACTGAAGCACCAGTTTTCCGTCATTAGGGAACGAAAGCTTGGAAATTCTCTCTATCTGGACAGTTCCCCAGGTGGTGTCGGTGGCCTTGTAGTCTGAGATACTCGTTCCGTTGTCCTCTTTTTTCCATTCGGCCACCTTATGCACCACGTTGTCGCTTGTCACCAGAGATACATTGTAATGATACTCAGGAAAGCCAATGTGCTTCGTCCCAGGTACGGCCATAAACTCGAACATCCAATAATAACAGTGGCTATTCATGTCGAAACTCATGTGCGTCTCGAAATATCTTGCCGCGTTGAAGTCGAATTTGGAGCCCCATAGCTGGGAACGGAAGGTGTAGGTGCCGCCTCCTGGGTCATCATGGGTTTCGTCATAGCTCCACCACGCCCATGTGGGCGAGGTACCGGCCATAAGCATCATGAGTGTCACGGCCATCTGCTGAATGAAATGTTTTGTTTTCATATTGTTGGTCTTTTAGTTATTCTTGGTTAGCTTCAGGCCCGTGGCCACGATGTATTCGCCCTCGACGAGCGTAGCCTTGGCGGTGCCAGTATAGGTGCCGCTACTGTTGGCGACGGTGAAGTTGAAGGTGCGTTGGCCGCTGGTTGGCAGTAGGGCGACAAAAACCTCCCCCAACCCCTCCGAAGGAAGGGAGAAAGCCACGGAACAGTCCACAAGAAGGGAAGAAGTGGATGCTGTTCCCGCAGCGTGGACTGCTGACTGCTCCAAGATGCCGTTGCTGTTTAGCGTCACCGTGGCCGTCTGCGGATAAGTGCGGGCATCAGAGCCGCTGCCACCATAACTGATGGCGAGCGTCTTGATGGGAATGGCAGCACCAGTGGTCTTATCGACGAACGAGAACTTGCACACGGTGAGCAGGCTCTTCATCTTCTCCATCGTAGCATCGGCCGTATTGTCGGTGACAGATGTGACGTAGGCCTTACCATAGACGTAGTGGTATTTCGTGGCCAGCGTCCCTAATGTGCCGTCCTGTCCTGCGAGCGAGATGGTGTAACTCTCGTTCGTCTCGAAAGTAGTAGCGGGATAGACCACGGCGAGGTAGTCGCCAGTCCTGCACGTCACTTCGCCCGTGAACGGTGAGGTAGCGGCTGTGGAGACGGCTGTCAGCGGGCCGCTGTAAACTTCATCTTCTGGGTTGGTGCGGCTCAGATTGCAGTACGTCAGACGGTCGCCAGCCGTCCACAAGGCCGAAAGCCCGTCATCCTCAGTAAGCGTGGCGCGGGTGAGCGCCTGTCGTGCTGCCGCCCCGTCGGTTTGGGTGATGGTCATACGGCGCACCTTCACGCCGTCGTCGGGCTTGTCCGTCTGATCATCATCGCCCGAGCAGGCCGTCAGCCCGACAAGTATCATGCTGCCGAGCATCGCCCATAGATAGTGTCGTCTCTTGTTCATAGTGTGTGTTGTGGTTTTTCGTTATGGTTCGTCTTCTTCATCCTGGCTGAAGCCGCTGCTCGACTTTCTATACCCGGGAATCTCTCCGTTTATCCCACTGCTGCCACTGAGCAGATGCTGTTGTTGCCGTAGGGCTATCGCCCTCATTGCGGGTCTGTTGTATTTTCTTTTCATCTTGATGCTTATTATATTAAAAGTTTGACTTTCTTATTCCTTCGGTGATAGCGGGCAGGAACTGGGCCTTGCGACTGGATATATAAGTGGTGACGATGCAACCGTCAGAGTTGGCAGACGCCCCGAATCCTGCTTCCGCCGCTTCTCTTGCTCCGTCGCCGCAGATGGGGATGTGCGTCACGTTGGCCTGGCGGTCGCCCAGCATCATGAAGAGCATGTCAAGGTCCTGCTGTGTCCTGACGGCGGGCATGATCTGCCGCATGCGCTGGCAAAGCTCCTCCACGCCCAGCTCGTCACTGGCGAAGACGTTGCCGATGCCTACTTTGTAGCCCTCTATCTCGTACTCCTTGTAATCGGAAAACAGAATGTCTTCGTCGGTCATGCCGTCGAACGAGGTACGTGCCTTGCGCATGGCGGCATAGTAGGTTTCAACGTCGGAGAGATCCGACTGCTGCAACAGCCACTCGTAGAGCCGTCGGTCGGTGGCGGTGGTAGTGGTCGTAGTCAGGTTGTCTGTATCGGAGAGTATGCCAGAGAGCATCAGCCGTGCTTCGGTGGCAGTGGGTTTCTCGCCCAGTTCTTCGTACATGCTGGCGATGATGGTACAGGTGGAACCCACGGGCAAGGCGTAATAGAAGAGCGGTTGCGCTGTGGTGACAGAACCCGTGCCGTGGTGGTCAATGATGTGCAGGATACGGGCCGACGACATACCATTGGCGGCCTGTGCGAACTCACTGTGGTCGGTCATGATGATGTTCTGCCCTGCCGCATCGTCCAGGATGGCAGGTGCTTCGATGCCGGCCTCTTGCAACACATAACGTGGCTCGCAGATAACCTTCCCCGCCACGCGGGCCTCGGCGTTGATGCCCATGCGCTGCAGCAGGCTGGCGTAGGTCATCGCAGACAGCACGGCATCGCAGTCGGGACTCTTGTGGCCCACCACCAGTACGCCGTCGCCATAGTCCATGCCTGTGATAACGGTACGCAGGGGCGTACTATAGACTATCGTCTCGTCGGAATCGCTACACGACACCGACAGGCATATACAGAGGAGATATGCAAAAAGAATCTTAAACTGTTTCATTTTATCTTATTGCTTTTTTCTCCATTCTTCGGCCCTGACGGCGATGTTCTTAGCCAGGCACTCGCTGTAGAGCCACGGCTCGCAACTGTGGATGTCGCCCACGTTGATGAGGTCCTTGTACGGAGGATATTCCGATGCGCTGTAGCCCGTGGCCACGAGGACGTGGTGTTCCGTCGAGACGGCGATGGTGATGGTGTCGTGCAGCGTGGCGGGGATGGCATCGGTGCGCCAGTTCACGGGATTGATGCAGACGTCGGACGCGGCGATGACGGGCTTGATGTACTTCACGTCCTTCACCGTGTTGTAGCAGACGGTGACGCCCGTGTCGGTCTCGCCCTGGGCGGGGCGGATGTGGCTGCACACGGCCATGTCGGCCTCGGTCACCTTATAGCCGAGGACGTAAGCAGCGGCCAACTGCCGGTAGGTCTCGTCGCTGATGTGCTTCAGCAGTTCCACCACCGCCATGCCGCCCTGGCTGAAGCCGGAGATGACGAGCGGCCTCGACGGGTCTCTCTGCTGCTGGAAGTGGTCGAAGGCCGCGCAGACGTCGGCCATAGCCAGACGTGTGCGCGGCCGGATGGTGTCCTCGTTCTGCGTCACCCAGGCGTCTATCGTCGTGTGGCGATAGTAGGGAGCGAAGAAGCGGTTGCCGGGCGACATATATGCTGCCACACCACGCATCTCCGTGGCCATGTGTTCGCGGTGGGTCGGATTCCAGACGTCGGCATAGTGACTCACCGTGCCGTACGCCGTCGTCCAGTCGTCATCCTCGTTGCCGACGATGCCGTTCTTCAGGGCTTCCTCCACCTTGTCGATGATGGCGTTGGAGTAGGCGTGGGTCATCACCAGGGCCTTGGCGCAGGTGCGCTTCTGGGCATCCTTCTGGACGAAGGGATAGTGACGGGCTATCTCCCACTGCTCGTCGTAGAGGCTGGCGTTGGTCATGTCGCCCTTCTTGCGTTTCGAGTCGCCGAAGGTCTTGTCGTCCTTATCAACGGGACTGAGCCAACCGCCTGAGATGTCGCGCAGGATGTCGTAGTTCTGCACGGTATAGGTCACGCGGACACGGCCCTCTTTGATGTCGAGTCGGATGACGGGTGTGATGCTGACGGAGTATTTGTTCAGTGTGCCCGTATGCTCCACGATGTTAGAGATGGTCGAGGAGATGATGATGCAGCCAGCCTCCTTGTCGTTGAGCGTGATGGCATTATGGTCTTTGAAGGTAGCAGTGGCCCAATAGTTCAGCGCCACGTAGAGTTGCTCCTTCGTCTTGCCCTCGGCCAGGATGACTTGCTGATAGGTCAGCGACTCGTTCTTGTCGAGCGTTAGCTCCTCGGCCAGGTTCTTGGCGGCATCGAGCCACTTGTCGCCATATTTCTCTTTAGCATATTTCTCTATGTCGGCGGCCTTCATCATCTGCGCCTGTACAGTCATTGTGCCGCTGATTGTGAGGATGGCGGCAAGCATCCAATGGAAAAACTTTCTCATTATAAGTAACTATTCAAATTTATTTGGATGATTGACAGGGTCATGAGCAGGGCCGCACGGTTGACGCCGAGCTTGACGGCGCGGTCGATGACACGGTGGCGGCGCTCCACCTCGTCGACGATGACCCGGTTCTTGAGGCGCAGTTCGTCGTCCTTGCGGGCCATGCGCCACACGAGGAAGCATACGAGCGCCACGAGCACCGCGATGATGCCCGTGAGCAGAAGGATGAGTGTTGATGTGTGCATAAGCGTACCTTTTTGTCGTTATTACGGCGCGAAGGTACACAAAAATGCCTGCGCCCGCAAGGGCACAGACAGATTCGGACGTCGTTTCAGACAGATTCGGACGTCAGAAAGACCATTTCTGACGTCCGAAGACAATTTCAGGCATATTATGACTTGCTGTCAGACCATCATTGCCGGGCAGCCCTGAACTCGGAAGGAGTCATGCCGTAGCGCGACTTGAAGCGGTCGCCAAAATATTTCCGGCTGCTGAAACCACTCTGCTGCGCCACTTGCCCAAGGTCAAGACCGGGTTGGTCAAGCAACAACTTGTAGGCATGTTCCAACCGCAGGTCGTTGATATAGGCCGACAGCGATGGATGGCTGCTGCCCTTGGCAAAGGCGGCACCAATGCGCTCCTTCGAAAGCCCGAAACGGTCGATGAGCATCTGGCGGTCGCAGGTGGGGTTGAGGTAAAGTTGCTCGCGGACGATGGTGTCGCGAATCTGGGCGAAGAGGTCGGTGTCAGTAGTATCTTCTGCGTTTCCACCCTTTGGTGTGTCCAGAATCTGAGGCGATAAAAGAGCCTCATACCTTTCTTTATACGCCATCGCCTCGTCAATCTGCCGCACCAGCGCACGGTTCTTGCGCCGCGTCTCATGGTGCTTGTAGAGGGCGAACAGGGCGAAGCAGACGGCCAGCAGTCCGATGACACCCGTGCTCCATGCTATCAATGCGTTGCGACGCGCCTCTGCCCGCTGCCGCTCCGTCTCATACTGCTGTTCGATGGCCTGGTAGCGGGCGCGGTGCTCGCGGGCAGCAGCGTTGCGCACGATGGCCTCCAACTGGCGGAAGGACTCCTCCATGCTGCCGCTCTCGCTGATGGCGGCGTAGGCAGCGGCGATATACTTCTGCGCCTTCGAGCGGTAGAACTCAATATAGTCCTGCCTGTCGGTGGAGTCCTTAGGCTCACGGTAGCTGCTGTCGTGATAGCGGTCGGAGTGCTGCTCGTAGTCGCTGAGCCGCTCCAGCATCTGGCGGGCCGGCGGCAACATCTCGGCATAATGCCCCCTCTCGGCCAGCACCATCACCTTGCGCTTCAGTACGATGAGCATGGCATCGAGCTCGTTGAACTTCTTCACGTCCAATAGGGCTATCACACTGTCAATCTGTGCCATGCCCTCGGTCTCCTTTCCCAGAAAGCAGAGAGCGGCACCCACCTCCGCCTCGTTGCGCAGAGCCTCGGTCTGGGCCCTCTGTCCGTGGCACACCTCCACCAACTCGCGCGAACGCTGCAGCCAGCCCAACGTGTCATTCTGCTGGCGGGCGGTATAGGCCAGAACTTCCAGCACGTCTTGCTGACGGGCCAGACTTACCTTGATGGAGTCGTGACAGAGCAGTCGCTCGGCAATGACGCGTGCCGTGTCGCCCGCCGTCCCTTTGACCCCATGAAGCATCGAATCGAGCAGTTCCGGTACCTGCGTACTGCTGTAGATTCGCGCCCTGTAGAAGTCTGCCCACCAGTCGGGCAGGTTTCCCACGATGACCGCTGAGTCCACAATCTCCAGCGCCCGCACAGGGTCGTATTCGAAAACAGCCATCGCCTTCTCTGCGGTGTGGACGGTATCTTTAGGTTGCCGGGCATATTTCTTACTGTCATTGTTTTCGCCTGTGCAGCCCATAATGGCCAGCACTGCTATACCTATTATATATATGTATCTTCTATATCTTGCCATTGCTTTCAGCACATCCAGATTTATACTACAAAGACTAATTCCATAGCGGCTCATTCTCCCAACCACGCGGAAAGCCCATTGCATTAGTGTCAATGGATGGAAAAGCGGACAGCAGCACATCAATCTTGGCCTTCATATCGTTGTTCGGCGAAATGATGTTTAGAAAATACTTGATAATGCAAAGGTCAAAGTAGATGCGGAGTGTATCAGTGGGCAGAGTTATCCAGCTGCCAGCCATTCGATTTGGAAGCATTGGACGTATGGTGTTTTGCTTGTTCCACACACGGGCATGATGGCAACATGAGTTGCGGGTTAGAGTAACAATGGTAAGCCACGACTCAAAAGGTGCTACCTGCAAACCAAATCTCCGAGCAATGCTTTTCTTGATTCGGGCGACCTTGATGTTGTTGAAGATATTGGTGATAACTCCGAAGGGAAGCACTTCTGCCAATATCCAGGCTGGAGGGTACGCATCAGAATAGGTCTGCTTGAAATGAACAATGAAATCTTCGCGTGAGCGATGAAGCTCGGCATCAATCAAGTCCATTGTACGGCGGAACTTCCCTGCATCAATGAAATTGCTGCAATCAGTCATCCAGAACGGATTGCCCGTCATGGCACTGCCGATATTGACGATTGCGCTTCGCACTGCAACCTCAATCTTTTCTATCTCATTGAAGATAAGCAGTCGAAGTTTCTTGTCGAAACGATAGAGCATCATCACTTGGCTAAACGTTGCACTCGGTTTATAGCGATGTTGCTCCTTCGGCATCTGTAGCAAAGGATACATATAGGCTGACAGACGGTAATAGCCAATATATTCGAGATAACTCTCAGCCTTGGCAGTATCTGTAACTGTCAATCCTCTTGACTGCAAGAGACAGACAAGGTCGTGCGCACTAGTGTACGGCTTCTGGAATGGGATTCTGTTGCTCATTGTATAAAAATAAAACGACCCGCACATTTGAGCATCGTTGAGAGGCTTGGCGGGTTCTGGTGGTGCAAAGGTACTGCTTTAATTTGAAATAGCCAAACTTTTTTGAAGAAAAAGAATAAAATCTGCCTAAGAAATCCCCTTTTTGCTTCAGAGTGCCACCTCAATCTTTCTTTTCCCTACCTTTTTGAATCAACTCGTACCAAAGATTATCTGCCTGGCGGCACAAAAACATGGGCACGATTGAAAATCAAAATTCCGTGTCCTAAGTTGACTTTGAATTATTAACCGTCGTTGAATCCCAGATACTTAGAGCATCCGAGATACAACGGTGGTACAAGAATCTTATTTTTCGTTGATTTTCGTGCTATCTGCAAAGCCCTAAAATGACCTCCTATTGTCAGCCAGACTTAGCAAACGGCAAAATTGCATCAAAATTAAAGGTTAAATAATCTAAATGAACTGTTAAATATTGCACAGCTTTGAAGACTGGTTCTGCTCTGCAAAACTCTTAGATTTCCCATTTTTTGCAATTGCACTTTTTTGTACCTTTCAATTTTGAGGCGTGTCTGTTTGTCGTTGTATTTCAGTCACTTGTGAAGTTGTAAAACACTTTCATATGAACAGCGTCGTCCGCCAGTTGCTGGAGCAGGATACCGATGTTGTCATGGTTGATACAGGAGACTCATATGAGGGCATATGCGCTTACTTTAAGGGAACTTATATCACTTATAGTAAGGAGCATCCTATCAGTATGAACCCCTTCAAGATCACCGAAGAGGAGTATGGCCAGAACTTCGGCGAGAAGAAGAACTTTCTGAAGAGTCTCATCTTCCTTATCTACAAGGGTAATGAGGCCCCTACGAAGATAGAAGACAAGATTATTAACCAGACCATCGTAGAGTATTACGAAGAGTATTTCCATCCCTTCAAGGCTTATACCGAGGAAGACAGGAAACGCCTGCGTGAGCGACTACTGTTGGAAGACAAAAAGAACGGAGCTTATGAACGCTATGAAGAAAAGATCGAAGAAAAGTATGGAGATCCTTACACTATTCCAGAACTCGAAGAGCAGCAAGGAGGAGTATCGCAAGGAGCTTCTCAGGAAGGCACAGATCCATCAGAAGACGACGATTATTCACCTGAGGAGAAAGAACATCATGAGAAAGTTGTGCGGCAAATAGACAAGCTGCACAACCTCATCAACGACCCTGCTGCCAGTGCTGGTGAGAAAGACAATGCCAACCGTCAGCTCATCCGTCTTATGCCAGAGGTCATCGAAGGCCGCTACCTCATGCGTATCGAAAAGAAGATCGACAAGATGGAGCAGCAGCGCCGGAAGATGCATGTCGCTAAGCTTAACTTCAACTCCTACTACGAGTTTGCCCTGGAGCGTATACCGCAGATCATGAAGGAAGGCAATATCGACTTCGACATCAACAACTTCGCGGCCATCCTCGAACAGTTCTATAAAGGTGGCGAGCTGGAGTATACGCTGAACAACGATGTCGATGCCAGCCTCTTTGGTGAGAAGTTCATCGTCTTCGAGATCGACAAGATCAAGGACGACCCTGTACTCTTCCCGATTGTTGTGCTCATCATCATGGATGTGTTTCTCCAGAAGATGCGCTTGAAGAAAGGCCGCAAGGCCCTAATCATTGAGGAGGCATGGAAGGCTATCTCGTCACCGACAATGGCCGAGTATATAAAATATCTATATAAGACCGTCCGAAAGTTCCACGGCATTGCCGGTGTCGTCACGCAGGAGCTGAATGATGTGATTGATTCCCCTATAGTGAAAGAAGCCATCATCAACAACTCCGACATTAAAATTCTGCTCGACCAGAGCAAGTTCAAGGACAGATATGGAGAGATCAGTGCCATTCTCGGACTGACGCCCGTGCAGAAGCAGCAGATCTTCACTATTAACGCCTTGAACAACCACGAAGGCAGAAACTACTTCAAGGAAGTATGGATCTGCCGAGGTCAGCAGAGCGATGTCTATGGTGTTGAAGAGCCGCCTGAGTGCTACTGGGCCTACACCACCGAGCGTGCCGAGAAGGAAGCCCTAAAGGTCTACGAACGCCAGTACGGTGACATCCAGACAGCTATCACGAGAATCGAAGAAGACCGCAAGGCCTTAAAAGTCAAAAAGTACCTTGACTTCGCAGTCATGGTCAACAAACAAGGAAAGGTAATGCCATTATGGAAGCAAGACGCATCATGATCCTCGCCGTGGCGCTCACGCTCAGCCTGAGCAGCCATGCCTACTACAAGATTGTCTTTGACCCTTGGACGACAGGACAGGTCTCCGCCAATGCTGGTGCCCAGAAGCTCATCGAGAACAAGCACAACACCCGTCTGGACTCCATCTCTGCCAAGCAGAAGAAGATCATGGAGTACACCGCAGCCATGGCCACCATCAAGGAGGTGTATCAGATGACCCTCCAGAACGTCGAGGGCTTCGGTCCTGAGACGGCATACTATAAGGAGATCTTCTCCTGTGCAGCCGACATCCTCACCGATGTGCCGGTGGTCTTGAAGGCCATCGCCAAGAGTCCGGTGAAGAACTATGTCCTCTGCCTGAACGAGCTTGCCGATGTCACCATTGAGACCGAGGGACTCATCCATGACTTCAAGACCATCGTCAACAATGGCAAGATCAAGTTCCCAGACGGTATCGTGAAGCAGAAGATCCCCGAGTGTGGCGGCAGGTTCAACATGGAGAAGAACGACGGGTATAACCTCCTCGACCGATACGAGCGGCTCACCCTGGCCAACAACATCTACAGCAGACTGTTGCAGATGAAATACAAGATGGATGCCATGGTGATGATGTGCCAGTATTGTGGCTGGAGTGATGCCTTCTTTGCTCTGGATCCTGAGAGCTGGGCTGCATATTTCACTGGCACTAATATGGTTACTGGATTGATCAACGACTGGAATGATTTGAGCCTATGAGATCGAGCCTGATTACACTGCTGATGCTGATGACGATGGCCATGCCAACCTTCGCCTTCGATTGGCCCAATGATGCAGGCACTATCGAGGCTTTGATCAGCTTGCATAAACTCATCAAAGGAGCTGAGGACGATGCCTTGGCTAAGGTCACCGCCAGTTATGGCGAGCAGAGCGTCATCACCAAGGGCGCCACGAAGTACAACGATACCCGCAGTACCCTCGACTCGAAGTTCAACAGCGCCTACAGCTATGTCATTCTCGGTGCTGCACTCGCTGGAACTGGCACAGACCTCTATAAACTCATCAACACGTACTCCAAGTTTACCAGCGATGCGACGAAGACGATGTTCAAGAAGCCGATGATTGCGTGGTACTATGCCGAGGCCAACTATGCCTGCTCCCGTGAGGTGAAGAATATCAAGAAGATGTATATCACCATCAGTGCCAGCGGTCTCAATGTCATGAAGGCCTCCATGGACGAGAAACTCGACATGATTAACGAGCTTAGGATGTATATCCAGAATATGCAGGGCATCATTGATCAGGCCTACGCCTGGTGCAGTGTCGTTGCCATCGGCGGTTTCCATTACGACTATATCTGGGACATCCTCAACTCCGATGTCACCGATGCTATCGCCAAGGGTGTCATCAACAAGTGGAATAGCTGATCAAAGAATTGATAGTACAAGAAATGATAGAACATAAAGCAACACGATATGGAACAGTTCAACTTCACGCCATTCGTCACCGTTGACGATCTCTGCAACGCACTCCTCGACAGGGGTTGCGATGAAGCCATCATCCTCCGTGATCCCGACTATGCCGATGCTGTCATTGGCATTGACGATGAGGGACGAGTGATATATTCCTACGACCTCATGGTACAGAGCCTCTGCCTCACAGACGGCATGACCGAGGAAGAGGCAGCTGAGTATATCGACTACAACACTCTACGCTCCCTGTCTTATATGGGTGATAAGCATCCATTGGTCATGTACAGTCTGGATCATCCTGCACCATATACCGTTGAATCCCACTAAAAGCATGACACTATGAGACGACTATTGATATTCACGATGATACTCTTTTCCCTTTCGGTGAACTGTCAGGCGCAGAAAATTGTCCATGACAAGCAGAAGGAGAAACAGTGGCGGAGCATGGAGACCGGTCCCTGGGACTTCGCTCCCGACTGGTACTATTACTTCCTGCATAAGGACTATAGCGGAGCCTATCTCAAATGGGAGTGGCACGGTTTCAAGTCTGGTTACAGGGTACACTTTAAGGAGGAGAAGTCCAACAGCAAGACCATCATGCCCCGCCGCACCGCTGCCGAGTACGAGCAACAGCAGAAGTTGAAGAAGGCTGAGGAAGAACGCCAGCAGATTGAGCCCCTCTATAAAGAAGAACTGGAGCGAGAGGCTGACCGAGCCGTCGACCTCGTCTATGACAACTACAAGGATGACTTCAACCGTATGCAGGACGATATTGCCGAAGGACTGTCTTACTGCCTGACGAAAAGCAAGGGCAAGCTGCAACCCCAGGTCGATGAGCTCACCCGCCAGAACGAGATCATCACCAGCAGCATTGCCTACATCCATAAGACCGGTTACAAGCAAGGGCTTCCCAATGCCAAGCGTGAGAAAGCCTATGCCCAATATAAAAAGGAGATGGCAGAGCTTGTTAGCCGTGTCGCCCACCTCGTCGGGATGGCACAGACACATTATTAATATATAAGCACTGAGATTATGGCAAGACAAGGCAAAAGCTATATGCAGATTGCAGACCAGTGGCGCAGGATCACTGACGAATTGGAACGTCGCAGTGGTGGAGTGAAGTACACCATCCATGGTGATCAGAACATTGCTCTCTATGAAAGAGCGACTGAGGCTGCTGCCCGATATACACGCAACATTGAGCATACTCCAGAGGGTCTACACCCTTTACCTAACGGCGAGAGTGAGAAGTTCCTGAACAAGGTCTTCCCCCGCAGCGTCTATATGGCTCCGGAAAAGGAAGTGGAGATAGAAGCCCAACTGGCGAAACGTCCACATTTCGATGACGCCACGATATTCAAGATGAAGGACGGCAGTTATGCTATCCGGGGCACATACAACGGTCAGCACCTCCAGCCGAAGGTACTCTCAGATACAGATGTGAAGATGTACCAGAGTGTGGACGGACACACAGCCAAGGATGCCGTCTTGCAAGGAATCATGGCCCGCCGCTATGCCAAAGAGATCAGCCGTCAAGGGCAGGACGTCAAGAATGGACTGTCCCTGTAAACAGATAACGAAACGAACACATTATGTTGGATTTACTACTTTCTATACCTGACATGCTGCTGACGATGGGCCTTCCCGCCATCGACCAGAGCCTGGAGAAGCTGCTCGCTGCCATGGAGACCTTCCCCAAGGCGGCTCTGATGGGTGATGCCGTTGGCTTCGCCCGTGTCATCGGCCTCTGCCTCGCTCTCTGCATGGGCAGCTACGAGTGTTGGATGATGATGCTCGGCAAACGTGGCATGGACGTGATGAAGCTCCTCCGCATCGTCGGACTGAGCATGTGTATCACTTCCAGCACGTGGATCTGCAACCAGCTCCTCATCCCCGGCAAGGCTTTGGAGAACACCACCAAGACCATGGCCGAGACGAAGAACAAAGAGGTCGCAGCTTTGGAGCTGAAGGTTGCCCAGAAACAGGATGACTACCTCAAGCGACTGCGGAATATCCAGGACAGCCTCGCCACGGCCAAGCAGGTACAGGCTATCGGTGAGGATGCTCACTGGTGGGACAAGCTTATCTATAACATGCAGAACCTCGGCGATACCATCAACGACTATGCTCAGCGTGCTGCCGTTCTCACAGAGACCAAGGCCTCAGAGTGGATCAATGATATAATAAGGTTCATTGGTGAGCTCATCTTCCTGATGCAAACGACAGATGGCCACCGCCAATCTGCCTGGCTACATCCTTAGCAGAAAAGCGTTTGTCACCTTGCATCACCAAAAGGAAATACCGCCCCTGCTTGTTCATCAGGAACAAGTTTTTGCAAGGCATGAATCCCAACTTGCCTATAATAGCCTTTCCTTCTTCCATCGTTGTTATTGGAGCATGAGGAAAGACTTCATAGCTGATGCCTAATTTATTCAGGAAATGCAAGACTTTCTCTTTCATCACCGTACGAATCAAGTAGCACTTCCATCATCTCTTTTTGGTGTTGCTGCATGTTTTCAATCGTCCATAGCTTCTCTTCTTTATTGCAAAGGCACCAGATGTAATAAAGCTTGATGCTTTCTATTCTTGAATAGGCGATCTGGTCCTTTATCCGTCCGAACTTTGTGTTTATCGTGTCGTCGCTCTGCGTGGAATTGAAGGATGATGAGATTAGGAAGAGATTGCCGAACTTATGCTTTTTCTCTCCCCAAGGCTTGTAGCCATCTCTGTCCTCATCATGTTGGGGATGAAGATGTTCCTGCGAGTTGATGCCACGCTTGAACCTGAAATTGTTGATAATACTATAGCTCTCTTCATTGGTATTCTTCGCCCTGTGGTTTCTAAGCCAGAGGTAGAAGTCCAGCCTGCGGAGAAAATAGACGGTCCGTCGTCCACCATACGAGTAGGAGGACTCATCTTCCAGAAACTCTCTGGAGTGTTCATCTATTTGATTATCTATTTCTTGTATCTTGCGGAAGATGGCATCTGCACTGGCCTCCTGACTGGCTTTGAGATATTCCAGCAAAGGCACTATCCAGCGATAGTAGGTCTTCGAGGATGAGTCAACGAAAAGCAGTGATTGTATCTGGGTAATGACGGCAGCATCCACATCACTATCCGCTGTATCAGAATAGTCCAGATTATAGTCGCCGGCTTCGGAGTTGGGAATCCGGATTACGTAATAATCATAGATGAGCCTGTAGCGTAGCATCTCCCGGCCAAACAGTTTCCATTCATGCTCTTCCCATGAGCGTGTGTACTCATCAATAGCTGCCTGGAGCTTATGCGTATCAAAGAACTCGTTCACGTTCACAGCCTCACGAACGTCCGGAGGTAGCTGGATGTACAGTATCTGGAGCAAGAACTCAGGGAACGAGAGGATGGAATGGTATCCTTCGCCATAATACCGGTCTTGCCGGCGCACGTCGGGATTATGTCCGTCAGGCAGGAGATTTCGGATTGACACGAAAGTCGCTTGCTGGCCGCCCTCGTCCATCTTGCCCAGGTCATTAATGATGTTTCTTAACCCTTCAGGGAATAAGGTGTCATACTGGTAGATGGCTTTCATATACCGTCCTCTGAAATCTTCTTCTTTCTCCTTCTGGTCTCCTTTGGTCTTCTTTCTGATCAACGGCTTGTCCATGTCGGCGACGATGTTCCAGATGTCGTTATAGAGGCCCTGCTCTGAGGTCATTGACTTCAGATATTTGACCACTTTCACGATTTCATGGCTCTCCAGGTTCCTGCCAGTTGAGTTCATGGCCTCGAAATACTTGTTGAGGTCACGGGGCTGGTAGCCTTCCGGCAGCGTGGCAATAAAGAAAGTACAATACTTGAACACATACTCGGCATAGCTTATTATATCGAGAGTACTTTCATTATCTTTAACCCAGACCTCAATGGCTTCACGGCCTTTCCTCATCTTCTGGTTCTCAACATCTTTTCTGGGCTTATCGCCAAACAAGCTGCACAGGTAGTCGGCATCATCAACTCGGGCAGACAGATGAAGCTTGCCTTTCATGGCAGACCACGGCGAATAATAATGTTGGAAAACAGATGCGATGAGCGACAACACGGTGAATCGTTGCTGACCATCCACGAGGTCGTTGCCATGCATGGTCAACATTCCTATATAATAGGGCTTGTCGGGCGACTTGACAAACTGGTCCTTCAGGTCATCAAGCAGCTGCATGACATTGGTCTCGTCCCAGGCAAACAACCGCTGGTAGATAGGTATGTTGTATGTTTTTGTCCCCTGGCATATCGTTTCAGGAGTGAATCTGTTATTCTCCATTATTCCCAGATGTTTATTCGGTTCAGGATAAGTTCCTTCTCATTGATGTTGCTAAAGCACACCTCTTTTAACCGCCGGTTATACCGCTCACGGATGTCAGAATCATGGTGCCGCTGTTCTTTCTGTTTAATTTGCTTCAGCGTCATCAAACTTTGGTTAATGCTGTTTAATGTTGCCAGGAAGAAAGTAGGCGATGTGCTTTGCTCTATCATCAGCGGTATCTTCGAAAGCCGTGCACGCTCGAACACTGACGAAAGATAGATTCTACGATTCTCGTACCTCACCTGTGAAACATACCTGGTGATCAACAGCATAGCCTCTGTGAGATAGCTGCCGCCGAATTTATAGAAATAGGCAAACATCAAAGCCTCAATGGTGTCCCTGAGCAGTTTGAAACTCTCGGTATTGAGCTGATGTATCATGCCGAACTCTTTTGTGCCAGTGAAATATTTCAGTTTCTCAATGGCCTTGTCAGTAAACTCGAAGAAATGCGTACCGCCCTGAATGGGCTCGCAATATCTGAACTGTTCACCGAATGGAGGAATGGCATCCACAATAGGTGAGGCTTCAAATTCATGCTTCACATTATATTTGTCGCCCTCGTTCCACCACTCGAAGTTAAGCCACTTGCGAAGGCGGAAGATATATATGGCCAATGCCAGCTCATAAAGCTTGTAGTCCACATTTTCGGGCTTTTCCTTCTTCATGTACTCATCCCACCGGTGAGCCAAGTGCATCTGCTGAGCCTCGTACTGAACGTAGCGCAGATGGTGAGCTTTCAGCAGGTCATAGTCAGACAGTGGCTTGCCATGGGAGTTTTCGTTGGAGAAGAAGGTGTATGCCAGATCGAGAGAGCCATCTTTCAGTATAAGGACATTCAGCTGAACCTTATCAAGGAGATGCTCCTTGTTGTCGAACGAATTTCTTGCACAGAAATTGGATATAAGATATTTGTTATACTGAATGAACCTCTGAGCTTCAAGGTTCTCAAACTTCTCATCGAGGAGCGACACGCCCTCATCCATTCCCAGCTCCTGAAGAAGCAGTGAAAGGGTAACCAGTCGCTGCTGACCATCTATGATATCGAATCCATTCGCCTTTTGCTGAAGGATGATATTGCCCATGCAATAAGGCACATTGAAGTTGGCCGTCAACAGATCATTGAGCAACCTGTTGACAGTCTTCTCCTGCCAGCAATAAATCCTCTGGTATGGCGGTATGTGGAGGTCTCGGTCGACTAACACCTCTCTTAACGAAAGAGGCTTCAATATAACATCATCTGAATTCATTTGTGTTCCAACGTTCTTAATGATTATGATGGCAGCCTTCGTGGATGGCAGATTCATTAGACTGAAGTGTGCCGTTCAACAGCGCAAGCACTGCATCATCAGCTTTGCCAGTCACACCAGGATAGACCTTCATGCCAAGTGCTTTGAGCTTATCTACCATCGGGGCACCGACACCGCCGCAGATAACAGTATCAACGCCTTTGCTGGCTAGGAAGGTAGCTAATGCACCATGGCTGGCTCCATCTGTGCCAACAACAATGGAGTTGATGATCTTGTAATCCTCAACCTCATAGATTCTGAAGTTCTCTGTCTTTCCGAAATGCTGCCATACCTGGCCGGCATCGTATGTTACGGCTATTGTCATATTTTTTAATGTCTTCAGTTAGAGTTGCGTTTATACCTTGTGCAAATATACAACTTTCTATTGACAATTGAAGGATTTTTCTTACTTTTGCAAAATATGAGTGCATTGACAATCCGAAATAAACGATAAATGGAATAGAAAACGCTTACACGCTGCGCCTGGTGCGAGGCCAATGATCTCCTTCGTCGCTATCATGATGAGGAATGAGGAGTTATACGCCACGACGATAAAGTTCACTATGAGAACCTACTCATGGAAGCCATGCAGTGTGGCCTGAGCTGGAACCTCGTGCTGCAGAAACGCGAGATTCTTCGCCAGTGCTTTGCCGGCTTTGATTATAACCAGGTGGCGCAGTTTACTGATGCCGACGTGCAACGCATCTTGTCAACAGAAGGTATGATACGCTCTGAGAGAAAGATACGCGCGGTGATTGGCAATACGAAAGTCTTCCGTCAGATCCAGCAGGAATACGGCTCTTTCGACAAATACATCTGGAACTTTACCGATAACAAGATCATCATCTTCCAAGGCGGCCAGCCTACCCAATGTGATGCCTCACGCAGATTTGGCGAAGACCTGAAAAAACGCGGCGCTAAATTCCTCGGGCCTGTAGTCCTGCACTCCCACATGGAAGCGTTGGGACTGATTATGGCCCATGATCCGGCTTGTTGGAGATACCAGGAGTTTATGGCTTCTAAGCCCGAAAACATCATCTATTGCTGACAGTATAATAGAATCCGAACTGTATGATCATCTGGAATCCCTGGCATGGCTGCCATAAGGTGAGCGAAGGTTGCGCACATTGCTATATGTACTTCCTCGACGGCAAGCGGGGTGTGGACACATCAGAGGTGTTCCGCACCCAGAACTTTACGTTGCCCTTGCAGCGTGACCGGAAAGGCGCGTTCAAGATCCCGCCAGGGAGCAAGTTGAATGTGGGGCTGTCCACTGACTTTTTCGTTGAAGAAGCCGATGAATGGCGACCTGAGGCTTGGAAAATCATACATTACAGAAAGGATGTTGTGTTCAGGCTGCTCACCAAACGAGCCTCGCGCATCGCTGAATGCCTTCCTGCTGACTGGGGCGACGGTTACGAGAATGTGCAGCTCAATGTGACGTGTGAGAACCAAAAACGTGCCGACGAGCGCCTGCCCATACTGCTTAGTATTCCTGCCAAGCATCGAGGGTTCATGGCTGCGCCGTTCATTGGCCCAGTGGATGCTGAGCAATATCTTGCTTCAGGGAAGATAGAGGAAGTGCTCTGTGGCGGTGAGAACTACGATGGTGCATGTCCCTGCCATTATGAATGGGTGAAAAGCCTTAGTGACCAATGCCGTCGTCAGGATGTGACATTCGCTTTCATAGAGACTGGTACCACCTTCGTAAAGGGCGGTCACACCTACCATATTCCCAAGAAAGAAGTACAAAGTGAGCAGGCCTACAAGTCTGGGCTAAGCTACCAGGGACGAGAATGCCACTTCAATCTGCAACCAGCAGAGAATACCCTCTTTCAGCAGAACAGCGATATTTCACCAGTCAAACCTCACTTCCGCAAGCACTGTGCTACGTGCGGCAGCCGGATGATTTGCACAGGATGCTCCAATTGTGGTGCTTGCCACAGAGACTAATCGGCCCCGTCAGACCAAAATATTCCACGTCATACAATTAAAGGCACCACCATATTTTCCAATGATATAGGGTGCTTCTATCTGTACAACGGGCACATCATACAGTTCTTCGATGCAACGTAGAGCTGAATCATCGGTCTTTCGATGTAGAGCCGGTTGCAGGATTATCTTAGACGTCTGCAGAAAGTTGACGTATGCCCATGCATCAGCGACATGCCAAGGCAGCTCCAAATCATGGACAATATAACCGTAACCTTCAAGCGTGCGGTGTAGCTCTGCACTTCTCTCTGGAGCAAATAGTTGATAGTCGCCTATCAGCAGTTCTTTGTCTTTGATGTATCTCACCATGCCATCCGTGTGGCCACAATAATCTTCACGTCTGTCCCACCAGGGGAGGATGATCACATCCTTTCTGAAAGCCTCCTCCAGTCGCTTCCGTAAGACGGTTTCATCGATATGGTCGTTCGCCTCGATAACCTTCTCCGTCATGATGACATGCCAGGGCGTCTTCACAACATTGCCACCGTCAAGAACGATGTCCGTCATGTCTTCCGTCTGGATGCTCAGATGAGACAACGGTTTGGCAGGATCAGTCTTATAGTCTTTCCATTCTGGGGTCTTGAGGTAATCCGGATCATAAGTGTACTGGATGAACTTTTCCCGATCAACCTGGATAGGCATATAGTCCCTGCACCAGTAGTCCTTAGTACCTTCCAGCAAGCCGGTCTCGATACCATGCTGATGCAGCGCTCCTGTCATCTTCTCATACAGAGGCTTGTAGTCTGCGCTGAGGAGTCGGGAGAAGTAAACCCTATTTGTTTGACTTGATAATACCATCTTCTGTGATATCTTCTTTATATTTTGCAAATTGCCATTTACGGGCGTCATGGAGATACTCCTTACCGTTGATCTTTATAATATGTTGGTCGTCGCAGAATCTACCCTCCAGCCCCAACGGCTTTTTGTCAGCAGGGATTTTGCCTTTCTCGCTGACCAGTGCGACATTATGCCTGTAGCCTCGATGGATTTCGTCTGTCCATTCTGTTGTCTCATCCACCCATAAGATTTTGAAACCGCCGGGGCTGATGGGTATTCCCATAAGCAAGGCATCATACATCTTGGTTGAGCGATCTTCGTCTGACTTAATGTCAAGTTTATGAAATTCATCAACAATCGTAAACCTCCTGATCAGCGCAGATGCCCTGTACCTTACATGGCCCGGTTCCTGTTGGTCTTCAAATGTGATATCAATACCTGACACATGAGCGTTCAGGCTTCCTGTGGGTAGAGCTGGGACATCCTTATGGCGCTTGCTGTTGCGATGGTACATGATCCAGTCCACTATCCTGTCCTCTTTTTCTTGATTTTCCTCCTCATGATAGTAGAACTCAACAGACAGCGGCCGCACCATCCTTGCTTTATCTTCATCAAACTGGATCTGGAAATAGCCGCCGAACAGGGCTCTGGCAATACCTTCAAATTGACGTTCAAGATTAGGAACTGGTTCAAGCCCTTTGAACTTTTTCAGTCTTTCAATTAATCTGTTCTCTTCCATATTCGAATCTGTCTTTATTTGTTTAATTTTTCTATACACTGGAATTACGGGGGCATCGTCAGGAAGCACTACGTCTGGTATGCTTGCAATGAAGCCGAACATAATGTCCAGAATCTTCACCAACTGGTCATAAGGATAAATATATTGTTCCTTCTGCAGATAGTCATAGACATACGTACATGCCTCGTCGACATCAAAGATATTACCATATCCAATCTCGTCATTCCAGTATGAAGCGAAACCGTTATTGATACACCGCCATATTTCGTCGGGCAAGTCGAAAGTTATTTCCTGCAAGACCACCTTATATAACACGGGTTCTGAGAAGGCATGGTCCTGATAAGGGGAGACAAGATTGTATTTTTTCTTCTTCATCTTACCATGATGATGTTATACAGGTCACACAGGTTGCTGATAAACATATTGTTGATACCATAGTCGGGATGGGCAAAGCGGGATGGTGCCATAACTTTCACCTCCATATCCATAACGTTCTCGCTGCAAGCTTCGGATGGCTCTGCCATGCATGGGCTTGGCGATGCGAGCTCCGGTCCTGCGATACGGCTGCGAATAGCCTTCAGCGTGCGGCTGCGGAGGGTGTCAATGTATGAGGGCTTTAGTTCCTTGTCCTCTTCCAATGTCCCCTCCTCATGCCTGCGACTAGTGAGCATCACGGCAATCTCCTTGCTCTTATAGCCCTCCATGGTCTTGATCAACACATAACGGCCATCCTTGTTGGGGTAGCTGTTGATGGCATCCACAAGCATGTAGAACTCCAGATCGTCAACGCCATCAACAGAATCTCTGATGCATGAGGCATCCAGCAGCGGCATCTCTTTGGCGTTCATGCCATACAAGACATTATGGGCGATACGACTGAGGTAGGTTTTGAACGAAGCCTTGCGCTCATCATAGGCAATAATGGCGGCGCAGCGGTTCATGAAGAGACGGATGTCCAGCTCCAGCATGAAATCGTCGAACTCGACGGATGGCACGGCCTGCAGGTGGAACAATGCGCCCAACATCCCGGCGTAGCGACCGAAGAGGAGATAGAACAGGGCTTCACCTGCGTGATACCCTATTCTAATCTCATCAACGATCTGGTTGTCAGAGCGAGACTTGTATCTGGGTTCAAGTTCCCGGACGGTTCCCTGTATGACTTCATTCATACTGCTTATCTTTTATTACGTTTCTTACCCTTCTGGAAAAAGCTGCCGCCCACCATCACCTGAGCCTCAATGGGCGAGGCGCATTCATCCACGCAGTCGTAGAACATCTCTCGGGACGAGCGGTCCATCGCCATCATCGCCTTCACACCCTCGGGGGTGGCATCATACTCCAGGCCGTTGTCGATGTGCAGGTCGTGGGCGGTTCGGATGGCATCCTGGTTGGCACCGATATAGGTGATCATCCAGCCGCGGGATTTCATCTTGTCCATCAGAGCGGTGACAGCCTTGTAGTCATACTCATGCGAGTCATTCTCCAACCCGTCGGTGATAATGGTCACGAGGACCTGGTCGTCATCGGTCACCTGACGGCGCAGCTTGGCAATGGCACTGCCGATGGCATCGTAGAGTGGCGTGCAACTGTCAGGGTTATAGTCCTTGCCGTCGAAAAGGTTGATAGTCGCCACAGGCTGACAGTCATAGTGATACTTCCGTCCCTTACTGTTGAATGACATCAGGCTGATGGAATGCTCCTGCTCGGGGTGCTTCTCCTGCGCATGCTTGATGCTCTGTATGGTCTCGTTAAGACCAGACACTGTGGCGTGCTCGATGCTGCACATGCTGCCGCTCTCGTCGAGGACGATCAGATTGAATACTTTCTTCTTCATTGTCGTATACTTTTAAGGGTTCATGGCCTCCGCCCATCGAAGGTCTTTTACCCTATATACTCCGGAAAGATCCAAAATCTGTCAAGGGCAGCAAAAAGTTTTCCACAAACTTACACAAAATCTTTGAGATTCCTGCGCCAGGTGAAGGAAATCTTGCTTATATTGCGCTGTTAGTACACCAATGAGTCCAGCTCTGACAGGAAGACGTCGATGCCATCCACGGCTCGCATCTTGATATGCTTATAGCCTTCGGGCAGTTTTCCAGTCAGGTCAGAGGGATTGATAACGAAACGCGGGATGTCATTGCGTGCATAGCTGGTGAACGATGACGCGGGGGACACGGTGAACGAAGTGCCGATGATACAGAAGATGTCGGCGTAGAGGATAGCATTCCTGATGCTGTCGGCATTACTGGTATACTCGTTAAACATGACTACGGCGGGGCGGAGCTGGGAGCCGTCGGCCGCCTTGTCACCGACATGGATTGGGACGTTCAAAGGATACGCCTTGATGCAGTTGGGATCAAGGCGTTTCACCGATGACGTCACCTTGGCCAGCTCACCGTGCATGTGGATGACATGGGTGCTTCCGGCACGTTCGTGGAGGTCATCTACGTTCTGTGTGATGACGGTTACGTCATGCTGCTTCTCCAACGCTGCGATGACATCGTGCGCATGGTTCGGACGGGCATGGTAGATCTTCTCCCTCATGGCGTTATAGAGCAAGAGAGAGGCTTCCGTGTCTTCCTCAAAGCACTCGATGCTTGCCCGGTATTGTAGGCTCTTGTCTTGCCACAAGCCGTTGTCACCTCGGAAGGTCGGGATGCCGCTGTCGGCGCTGATGCCAGCGCCAGTCACAAACACAATGTTTTGTCTTACCATATAAAATCGTACTAATGGCATCGCTTGCCGATGACCTGTACCTATAAACTTTAATTCTTAAAGAAAAGGATACAAAGTTAGCTGGAAACTTACATATACCCTTTCCGCATCATCTTCCTCTTATAGCGCTCACGGTTTTCCTGTTGCTCTTCTGCCATACGCTGCTGATGTACCTCTTCGGGGATAGCATCATATTCCTCCCGTGCAATTCTGGAGAGTTCCTCGATCTCTTCCGTGGACATCTCCTTCAGGTTGCTATCCTCTTCCCGATATATATGGTTCCCCGATACCATCGACTGCGATAGTTTCTCATCGAAGGGTATAAGGCCCAGCACCAGGTCGCGCTGGTTTCTCAATATCTCGTCGTTATACTTAAAACCGGAGATTGACTTCTGTTTCTCTGTTAGCATATCGACGGAGATGTAGGTCTCCAGATGTCCTATTTGGCGATCACTGTCATAATAGCCAAGGAACAAGCCATCCGCAACACGGAACACTATGGTATTGTATTTCGTGGTGCCATAGATATAACTGGATCCCCTGAGGACATAATAAGGGCTTCTTCTGATGAAGGTGTCACAAGTTGCCGTAAAATCCAGATCCGGATTGCCGAGGGTCCTTTCTTTGTATCTTCTCACAGCATGGGCAGAGACGAAGAAAGCCTGATTGGGATAAGGTAGGACCAATATAGGCTTGCTAGTATTCAGGTCATTAATAATGGTATATTTTATCTGGTTCTCACACTCCAAGATGAAAGTATACCGCTGGGCACGCTCCAGTGGAGTCAGCTTCTTGCTGTGCATCAATATCTGTAGAATACGCCAATGGATATTCGTCGTATGGGAATGGAAGGTTGCAGGTTTTGTAGGAGTATAGTAAGTCTTCACCCTCAGGATCCTCTTTATTTTGTTACCATCCCTGGAAAACGTATTGGCCAGAAAGTCTCGGATATTCTTTTCGTCCAAGGCTTTCTGACGCTCGATCTCTTCGTATGTTGAGTTAGATGTTATCATATCTAAGACGTTTATAGACTTACTTTCGCAAAGTTACGAAAATAAATCGAATTTGTTCTGCTGTAGCAGAAAAACAAGGCCACTGAATCACTCAGTAGCCTTGTCGAAATCTCATTTGAAACTTTTGTAACTTAGATGATTAACTTCAACAGCAAAGAAAATCACTTGACCGTTGAAGCCCTCAAACGCTTTTGAGTAACATGGGCAATCTATCATGCCTACCAAATCTATTATCGTATTTCTTTTGCTTATGTCCTAATCTTCATTGGGGTAGGGATCATCCGCAGGCTCCATTCCTAAGTAGTGTTCACTGAATAAATATTTTGACCCACACGGGTCCCAAAAAATCAACGCCTCGTTCAGGTCCACAAAGGAGAAAATGGAGCCAGAAAACGAATTTTCCAAAAAAGTACAGACAAAGTTCCCTA
>Ga0256404_1001644_pt1 | contig 52893 bp, 44 predicted proteins | sample RumenRJG_01DNA_FD_185990 | JGI IMG/M metagenome (GOLD analysis project Ga0256404, IMG submission 185990) | Bovine rumen microbial communities from Lethbridge, Alberta, Canada - RJG_01 | ecosystem: Host-associated > Mammals > Digestive system > Stomach > Rumen | place: Canada: Alberta | collected...
CAGTTAATTATCGCTAAGTGCATCCTCCGCTTTCCTGCTGTAGCCGCAGGCAGCGTCCGCGCAGACCACCTTTTTGCCCCGAAGGACCATGTATCCGCCGCACTCCGGGCAGCGCTCGTTCACGGGTCTCGCCCAGCTCATGAAGTCGCAGTCCGGGCTTCCCTCGCAGCCGTAGAAGATGCGGCCCTTCCGGGTCCGCTTCAGAACCACGTTCTTTCCGCACTTCGGGCAGCTCACGCCGATCTTCTCAAAGAAGGGCTTCGTGTTCCTGCACTCCGGGAACCCGGGACAGGCCAGGAACTTCCCGTGGGGCCCGTACTTGATCACCATGCGGCGTCCGCAGAGCTCGCAGACCTCGTCGCTCTCCTCGTCCGCCACCTTGACGTTCTCCAGGGTCTTCTCCGCCTGGTCCACCTCGGACTTCAGGGTGGGGTAGAAATCCCGGACGATCTGCCGCCAATCGGCCTTGCCCTCCTCCACGGAGTCCAGGAGCTGCTCCATGCTGGCGGTGAAGTTCCGGTCCACGATCTCCGGGAAGCTGTCCACCATCATCCGGTTTACCACCTGGCCCAGCTCCGTGACGAACAGGTTCTTCTGCTCCTTCGTCACATAGCGCCTGGCGAGGATGGTGGTGATGGTGGGGGCGTAGGTACTGGGCCGTCCGATCCCCTGCTCCTCCATGGCCCGCACCAGGCTCGCCTCGGTGAAGTGGGCCGGGGGCTGGGTGAAGTGCTGCTCCTTCTCCACCTTGTCCAGCTGAAGCTTCTGGCCCTCGGAGAGGCGCAGCAGCTGGTCGTTGGAGTCCTCCTGCTCGTGGTCGCTCTCGGTGTACACGTTCAGGAATCCCGGGAATTTCAGGCTGGAGCCGCTCATCTGGAACACGTGGGCGCCACAGGACAGCTTCACCGCGGTGGCCGCGTAGACCGCCGCGCTCATCCTGCTGGCCGTGAAGCGCTTCCAGATCAGCTGGTAGAGCCGGAACTGGTCCCTCTGCAGGGAGTCCTTCACCATGGCCGGGGTCAGGGTGATGTCAACCGGGCGGATCGCCTCGTGGGCGTCCTGCACGTTCTGCCCGTTCTTCGCCGCCGGCTGGCCCGCTCCCACGAATTCCTTCCCGTAGTTCGCGGCCACATATGCCCGGGCGGCTGCATCAGCCTCTGCCGCCACACGGGTGCTGTCGGTTCTGAGGTAGGTGATGAGGGCGATGGTCCCGTGCCCGGTGACGTTCACGCCCTCGTAGAGCTGCTGGGCGATGCGCATGGTCTTCTGGGTGGAGAAGTTCAGCGTCTTGCTGGCCTCCTGCTGCAGGGTGGATGTGGTAAAGGGCAGGGGCGCCTTCCGGACCCGCTCGGAGTTTTTGATCTCCTTCACCAGGAATTCCTTCCCGGCGATGTCCTGCTCCACTTTCAGGCAGTCCGCCTCGCTCTCCAGCTCGGCCTTGACGCTGCCCTTTCCGAAGTAGCGGGCGGTGTAGCGGCCCGCCTTTCCCTTTCCGGCCCCCTTCTCCTTAAGGAGCGCCTCCAGGGTCCAGTACTCCTTCGGCAGGAAGGCCTCGATCTCCGCCTCCCGGTCGCAGATCATGCGGAGGGCCGCAGACTGGACCCGGCCCGCGGACAGGCCTCTCTTGATCTTGGCCCAGAGCAGGGGGCTGATCATGTAGCCCACGATCCGGTCCACGATGCGGCGGGTCTGCTGCGCCTCCACCAGGTCCATGTCAATGTCCCTGGGGTGGCGGATGGACTCCTTCACCGCGTTTTTGGTGATCTCGTTGAAGGTGATCCTGCTCACCTTCTTTCCGCTGTCTTCCAGCTTCAGCGCCTTGGACAGGTGCCAGCTGATGGCCTCTCCCTCCCGGTCCGGGTCGGTTGCCAGATAGATGTGGTCGGCCTTTTTGACCTCTTTCCGGAGCCGGGCCAGAACGTCGCCCTTTCCCCGGATTGTGATATATTTCGGCTCGAAGTCGTGCTCCACGTCGACGCCGAGCTGGGACTTCGGCAGGTCCCGGACGTGGCCCTGGCTGGCATCTACCGTGTAGCTGCTGCCCAGAAACTTCTTAATGGTTTTCACCTTTGCGGGTGACTCAACGATTACAAGATTTGACGCCATAGACTCTCTTTCCTCTGATACAGTAGTATTCTGATATCTGTTCAGCACCGAAAGATATGGGTGCTGCGTCTTTTTCATAGATAAAATGATGGAATTCTGCCTCCGCCGGATCAGTCCGGAAGGTCTTGCTTCCATAATAAAACGAACATACCATACAACATTTCATTTTTCTTTGCAAGAAGATTTCATTCCGGGACACTCAGGAAACACTGCTGTGTGTTATAATGAGCACCACATGCACAGAACCCGAAAGCGGAGCGGAATCACGCCGCCGGACACAACCGGCACATGCGGCGAATTGCAGAACAGCCGGGCATCCCCCGCTTTCAAGGAGAAAGGATTTTCATGGCACTGGACGGCATTGTAATCGCGAACCTGGTGAAGGAGCTGAAGGACACCCTGGAGGGCGGCCGCATCTCCAAGATCTCCATGCCGGAGAAGAACGAGCTCCTGATCACCATCAAGACCCGGACCCAGGGGTCAAAGCGCCTGCTGATTTCCGCAGAGGCGTCTCTCCCGCTGCTCTACCTGACGGAGCAGAACAAGCCCTCGCCCATGGTGGCGCCGGGCTTCTGCATGCTCCTGCGAAAGCACATCGGCTCCGGCCGCATCACGGAGATCTCCCAGCCCGGCATGGAGCGCATTGTGGTGATCAAGACGGAGCAGCTGAACGAGCTGGGGGACCTGACCGAGAAGAAGCTCCTGGTGGAGCTTATGGGAAAGTATTCAAACATCATCTTCCTGGACGAGAAGGATATGATCCTTGATGCCATCAAGCATATTCCGGCAAACCTGAGCTCCCTCCGGGAGGTGCTTCCCGGGCGCACCTGGTACCTTCCGGACCAGCTGAAAAAGATCAATCCCCTCTCTGTCGCGGCGGATGGGCTGGCGCCTCTTCTCCGCTCCCAGGGGTCCATGCCCCTGGAGAAGGTGTTCTCCGCGGTCTTTTCCGGCATCTCCCCCGTCATGGCCTCGGACCTGATCGCGCGGGCGGGCCTGGAGGGACGGCAGGACGCCGCCTCCCTGACCGAGGAGGATGCCCGGCGGCTTCAGCAGGTCTTCTCTGACGCCATGGACCAGGTGCGGCAGGGCCGCTTCTCTCCCACCATGTACCTCCGGAACGAGGTGCCGGTGGAGTTTTCCGCCCTTCCCCTGCGGTTCTTCGACGACCCGGGGTACGAGGCGCGGCCCTACGACTCCGTGTCCCGGCTTCTCTTCGACTACTACTCCATGCGGGAGGAGAAGACCCGCATGCGCCAGAAAAGCGCGGATCTCCGGAAGCTGGTGCAGACCATGCTGGAGCGTAGCACCCGGAAATACCAGCTCCAGGAGAAGCAGCTGAAAGACACGGAGAAGAAGGAAAAGTTCCGGGTCTGGGGGGATCTTATCAACACCTACGGCTACCAGCTCACCGGTGGGGAGCCGGAGCTCGTCTGCGAGAACTACTACGACGAAAACCGGGAGATCAAAATTTCCCTGGATCCCCAGCTCACCGCCGGCCAGAACGCGAAGCGCTACTACGACCGGTACGCGAAGCTGAAGCGCACCGAGGAGGCCGTGGGCGAGGAGATCCGGAAGACCGCCCGGGAGAGCGAGCATCTCGCCAGCATCCTCGCCTCTCTGGACCTTGCCACGGAGGAGAGCGACCTGAGCCAGATCCGGGAGGAGCTTACGGAGTATCACTACGTGCGCCGGCACCAGGGGGACAAGAAAAAGCAGAAGATTCTGTCCAAGCCCCTGCACTTCGTCTCCAGCGACGGCTTCGACATCTACGTTGGAAAGAACAACTACCAGAACGAGGAGGTGAGCTTTAAGATCGCCTCCGGCAGCGACTGGTGGTTCCACGCCAAGGGCATTCCCGGCTCCCACGTGGTGGTCAAGGCCAACGGAAAGGAGCTGCCGGACCGGACATACGAGGAGGCCGCGGGCCTGGCCGCCTATTACTCCAAGGGGCGGGACGCGGAAAAGGTGGAGATCGACTACATCCAGCGCCGCTTCCTGAAGAAGACCCCCGGAGGGCCCCCGGGCTTCGTGATCTATCACACCAACTGGTCCATGATGGCAAAGCCCTGCGCGGAGATTCCGGCGGGGAAGTAAAGACCTGATCCGCAGGCCGCTATGGCTGTGGGCCGGGCGGTCTAATCTGAACAGAAAAATTCAGACCAGCAAGCCATCAATCCGACGATGATTGATGGTCCGCTGGTCTGAATTTTTTTCAGTAGATGTCTGGGGTAAAAGCTGTGCAAGGACGAATCCTCTTCCAGGCCGCATTGATCAGTAAAAGCTGCGGAAGGACGAGTCCTCTTCCAGGCTGAAGTCACCGAAATAGGCGGCCGGGTCAATTCCCAGCGCACTGGTAACCTTGAAGATCTCCCGGAGGGTGTTGTCGTTCACCGGGATGCCCTCCTTCATGAGGCGCTCCACACTCTCCGCTTCCTTTTCTCCGTGGGTGTAGATCCGCTCCTGTCCGGCGGCCTTCGGCGACTGCCGGATCTCCTCCAGAAGTTCGGAGAAGTGGGCCCTGATTTCCGCCGGATCCCCGAAAATAGAAGGATCTACCGCGCCGAAGAAATGGCAGATGCCGCCGGTGCCCTTTTCTCCTGCGTGTTTGGAGCTTTCTCCCAGGGAAATCACCGAACAGAGCAATTCGCAGACCATTCCGTAACCGTATCCCTTGTGACTGCCGGTCAGCATCGAGTCGCCGCCGAGGGGCATGATCCCGCCGCCAAGCTTTCCCATCAGATTCCTGAGAACCAACGGCGCGTCTGTGGTGGACAGGCCGTCGGCGTCGACAGCCCAGCCCTCCGGCATCGGCTTTCCGGCTTTTCCGTACACCTCCAGCTTTCCTCTGGTCACCACCGTCGTGGCGGAGTCAAAGAAGAAATCATAGGGATCTGCCGGCATGGCAATGGCGATGGGGTTGGTTCCCAGCATGGCTGAGCGGCCGTAGGTCGGAACCATGATGGCGTTGGTGTTGGTGCAGGAAATACCCATCAGGCCCTCTTTGCAGGCCATTTTCGCGTAGTAGCCGGCAATTCCGTAGTGATTGGAATTCCGGACGGTAACCAGGCCCACGCCGCTTTTCTTTGCCTTCTCGATCGCCAGCTCCATGGCCCTTTTCGAGACCAGCTGCCCCATGCCGTTGTGGCCGTCAACCACGGCAGAAACAGGCGTTTCCCGGACAATCTCCGGCTTCGCCTTCGGATCGGTTACTCCCTTCGTGAGATACTGGTAATAGCGGTAAAGACGCTGAATTCCATGGCTCTCAATCCCGTAGAGGTCACTGGTGAGCAGCACGTCGGTGATGAAATCCGCTTCCTCTCCGTTGAAGCCCAGATGCCGGAACACGTCTGAGCAGACAGCCTGCAGAGTCTGATAAGGCCAGCTGTGATATCCCATTTTTAAGTCCTCCGGAATGAATTCCTGAATGCACCAAATCCATTGTACGAGAGGAAAAATATGATGTCAACGAGGGGGAATTTGGGCTTCGCCGCTTTGCGGCCGCACTATAATCACGTAAAAGAGGAGATCCGCGCTCCTGCAAGCAGGGGCGGATCTCCTCTTTTGGGCTTACCTGATAATATAACGGATTGCTTCGCGGCTTTGCCGCTCCCGCAATCCTGAACTCATTCGCTCTCCCGCCGCTGCGCGGCTTCGAGCTCATGAGTTCGCGGGTCTTAATGTCATCAGTCTGCTCCTGCAAGCAAGGCAGGTGTACTACGGTAAGCCGCAGGCGCTGCTTCGCAGCGCCTGCTCACGGAATCATTCGCGCTTCGGCGCTATGCGCCTTCGCGCTCATGATTCCTGTCGCCAAATAAAAACGACCTCAGACACACGAGTGTGTCTGAGGTCGCTTTTGCTTGGCGACTTACCTAATCACATCATTCCTCCCATGCCAGCGCCGGCGGGCATGGCGGGTGCGGGCTCCTTGATGGTGGAGACCACGGACTCGGTGGTCAGCAGGGTGCTGGCAACGCTGGTGGCGTTCTGCAGGGCGGTTCTGGTCACCTTGGCGGGATCCAGGATGCCGCTCTTCACCATGTCGACGTACTTCTCGTTGTAGGCATCGAAGCCAACGCCCTTGTCGGCCTCCTTGACCTTGTTGACGATCACAGCGCCCTCAAGGCCTGCGTTCTCGGCGATGTAGTACAGCGGGGCTTCCAGGGCCTTCTGGACAATCTGGGCGCCGGTCTTCTCGTCGCCTTCCAGGGTCTTGACGAGCTCGGCCACTTCCTTGGCTGCGTTGATGTAGGCAGTGCCGCCGCCGGCCACGATGCCTTCCTCAACAGCGGCGCGGGTCGCGTTCAGGGCATCTTCCATACGGAGCTTGGCTTCCTTCATCTCGGTCTCGGTCGCAGCGCCGACGCGGATGACGGCCACGCCGCCGGACAGCTTCGCAAGGCGCTCCTGCAGCTTCTCGCGGTCGAAATCAGAGGTGGTATCCTCGATCTGCTTCTTGATCTGGGCGGCGCGGTCCGCAATGGCCTTCTTGTCGCCCAGGCCGTCGACGATCACGGTGTTCTCCTTGGTGACCTTCACGGACTTTGCGCGGCCGAGCTGAGCCATTCTGGCATCCTTCAGCTCCAGGCCAAGCTGATCGCTGATCACGGTGCCGCCGGTCAGGATGGCGATATCCTGCAGCATATCCTTTCTTCTGTCGCCGTAGCCCGGGGCCTTGACGGCAACAACATTGAAGGTGCCGCGCAGCTTGTTCACGATCAGGGTGGTCAGGGCCTCGCCCTCAACATCCTCCGCGATGATCAGGAGCTTGGCGCCGCTCTTCACGACCTCTTCCAGAAGCGGAAGCACTTCCTGGATATTGCTGATCTTCTTGTCGGTGATCAGGATGTACGGATCTTCCAGGTTGGCTTCCATCTTCTCCATGTCGGTCGCCATGTAAGCGGAGATGTAGCCTCTGTCGAACTGCATGCCCTCGACCAGATCCAGCTCGGTCTTCATGGTCTTGGACTCCTCGATGGTGATCACGCCGTTGTTGGTGACCTTCTCCATGGCGTCGGCGACCATCTCGCCGACCTCGTCGCTGGAGGCGGAAATGGCGGCGACACGGGCGATCTGCTCCTTGCCCTGGATGGGCTCGGACATCTCGGCGATGGTCTCAACAGCCTTGTCGCAGGCCTTCTTCATACCCTTTCTCAGGATGATGGGGTTGGAGCCGGCAGCGATGTTCTTGATGCCCTCGTTGACCATGGCCTGAGCCAGGACGGTGGCGGTGGTGGTGCCGTCGCCGGCCACGTCGTTGGTCTTGGTGGCGACTTCCTTCACCAGCTGGGCGCCCATGTTCTCAAAGCCATCCTCCAGCTCGATCTCCTTGGCGATGGTCACACCGTCGTTGGTGATCAGCGGAGCGCCGTAGGACTTGTCCAGAACCACATTTCTGCCCTTCGGTCCAAGGGTAACTCTCACAGTATCTGCCAGGGCGTTGACGCCCTTCACCAGAGCCTCTCTTGCCTCAACGCCGTACTTGATTTGCTTAGCCATAATGATCGTCTCCTTTTCAGGTGCCGCCGGAACAGCGGCCCGTAATAATCTTCTTTCATCCCGCTCCGGGTCCGGAGCGCCGGGATTTCATGAATCGCCTGTTATATCAATGTCTGCGCAGGAAGAATGATTACTCCATGATAGCCAGAACGTCGTTCTGCTTGATCACGACAAACTTCTCGCCGTCGATCTCGACGTCGGAGCCTGCGTACTTGGAATACAGAACCTTGTCACCGGCCTTCACCTGCATGGTGATCTCCTTGCCGTCCACGATACCGCCGGGGCCAACCGCGATGACCTCGCCCTGGCCGGGCTTCTCCTTGTCAGCCTGTCCGGGCAGAACAATGCCGGACGCGGTGGTCTCTTCCGCCACCATCTTCTTCACGACAACACGGTCAAATAAAGGAACAAGTTTCATGATCATTGCCTCCTTATACTGAGTTCTTTTCGGAAAAACCGCACCGCCGCTTCCCGAAGCCTGCAGCAGCGGTTCGCGGAACGATTATCATGCGCGTTGCGCACAATTCAAAGTGCTTCTCCGTTTCAACAGTACCAGTTATATCACTGTTTATTAGCACTGTCAACAGTTGAGTGCTAATTCCTTTTTCATTTATTTCTCCATTCTGAGCCCCGCGTGCTGAACAGTTACTTCATTACTGAGCCCGCATACTGACCAGTCCAAACAAAAACCCAGGGCACAGGATTTCGGACTTGTCCGCTTCTCCTATGCCCCGGGTAATTATAGTGAACGTCAAAAATAACTTGACGTTCACTATAACAGTGGGGAGGCACAGGACGCATTCGCGTCCTGTGAATAGTAAACGCCATTCTGGCGTTTACTATAATTACATCTTCGGAGCTGCCTCCGGCCACCGTTCAACTCAGCGGGGGGAGTCCCCCGCCTCTGTCGGCGGTGGGTGGATGCCCGCTCTCACACCGCCGGCGCCTTCAGCTGCTGGATCGCCCGGTCCAGTCCCGAGGCGCTCAGCTGGTACATGGGAATGATCTTCCTTATGGCGCTCACGGTGTAGGCGGCGTAGCCGTCGTTCCAGAGCTTCCAGTGCATGGGGTTCAGCCACACAGAGGCCGGGAAGCGCTGCTTCAGCGCCTTGAGCCACTCCTCGCCGGACCGCTCGTGGCGCTTGAAGTCGTTCATGTAGATGCTTGTGCTGTAGCGGAAGTAGTCGAACCCCGCCTCCCGGTCGAAGAACTCACCCGGCGCCATGGAGGCATCCCCCACGTAGATCACCTTGTAGTCGGTCTTCAGGTTGTCCAGGAGCCACTGGGTCGGCACCGAGTCCGTCTTCAGGCACTGGGGGCTCCGGTACACCTCGTCGTAGATGCAGTTGTGGAAATAGAAAATCTTCAGGTCCTTGAAATGGTGGGACTGAAATCCCTCTCAACCGCATTAGAATGCATAAATCGCCCACCTTTTTCTTCTTGAAAGCATATGATACAATATGTTTATCTGTCAGCACCCAGGAAAAAGACAGAAGCAATGTCCAGGAAACTTGTTTACTGGACGTGCTTTTTGTATTTTGCCCGGGCGACCGTGGCGCTACACGACGCGAAGCTAGTCCCTGTGGGACGCCTCTGTCCGCCCACAGTCTCAGAATGCAAAGCATTCGGAGACATGGGTGCTGAACACTGCCAACAAAAATAAATAAAAGGAGGGGATTTCCGTGACGCTTCTTCAGCTCCAATACTTTTCCACCCTTGCCCGTGTTCTCCACTACACCCACGCGGCAGATGAGCTGCACATTTCTCAGCCCACGCTCAGTTACTCCATCAGCGAGCTGGAAAAAGAGCTGAACGTGAAACTGTTTGAGAAGCAGAACCGGAAAATCACCCTGACAGAATCCGGCGAGCGCTTTCTTCCCTATGTGGAGAGGTCCATGGCGCTGCTGAACGAGGGCACCGACATGCTGAAGCAGCTCTCCGGCCGCGCCCCCATGATCGTGCGTCTCGGCTACTTCCACTCGATCTCGGCTTCCCTGGTTCCCTCCCTGGTGGAGAAGGTCTACGCGTCAGCCGAAAACAAGGGACTCCTCTTCCAGTTTACAGAGGGAACCTCCTTCGATATCTCCACCAAGCTGAAGGCGGGGGAGCTGGACCTTGCCTTCTGCGCCCACAGAAGCGACTGGTCTGACACCATCACCATCATGAAGCAGCCCCTGTACCTGGCAGTCTCCATCGAGCACCCCCTGGCCAAGCGGGAGTACGTGTGCTTTGAGGACTTCGCCCGCGAGCCCATGATCATGCTGGACAAGCCCTCCAGCCTCCGCATGGTGACGGACCGCGTCTTCACGCAGCGCGGCGTGATCCCGAACGTGGTCTTCGAGGTCCGGGAGTGCAACGCGGCCCTGCAGTACGTGGCCCTGAAATTCGGCGTGGCGATTCTCCCGGAGGTGCCCGCCATGAAGACCGAGCGTGTCACCGTGATCCCCATCAGCGACGGGGCCAAGGACTTTATCCGCACCGTCTACCTCGCCTGGGACCGCAGCCGCCCCCTCTCTCCCGCCGCCACCCGCGTGCGGAACCTGATCATGAGCCAGTACGCCGCCAGCCAGCCAGGCTGAATATAGCAAAGCAGCCCCCGCCTTTTTGCGCGGGGCTTTTTTGCGGACAATCTGCTTTTCCTGTCTTTTCTTTTTCCGGTCTTCGTATTAGAATGAAGACGAACCGTAACCGGAACAGTCTGCGAGAAAGGAGCTTTAAACATGGCCAGTTTTTTCGGGAAATTTTTCACTCTTGCCGCAGCAGCCGGCGCTGCCGCAGCCGCTTATTCCTACTACCGTCAGTATCATGACTTCCACAAGGATCTGGAAGAGGAATTCCACGACTTTGAGGATGAGACGGAAGAAGAGATGAGCACCGAGGACGCGGAGCCTGTCGAGAGCGCCCCCGACCGCAATTACGTCTCCCTGAACGCCAACAAGGACGAGTTCACCGTGGCCGCCAAGGACACCTTAGAGGCCGCCAAGGGCATGGCCTCCGCCGCCGGCGAAATGCTGAAGGATATGGGCCACATCATCGCCGACAACATGCGGGACAGCTCCTCCGCTGCCACCGACACCGCGAAGAGCACCGCCGACCGGGTGAAGGCCGCCGTGAAGGACGCAGCCGAGAAGTTCCGCAAGCCCGCTGCCGATGCCGCTGAAGATGCCGAGGCTCCCGCCGAGGCTGAGTGCGCTGCCGAGGAAGCCGCTGAGGGAGCTGTTGAGGAAACAGCCGCCGAGGCCTGCGAGGATGTGAAGAAGGCCGTTGAGGAAAAGGCCGCCGCCTGCGAAGAGGTCAAGGCAGAGGCCGAGGCCAAGGTCGAGGAGGCCGCTGCCGCCGTCGAAGAGGTCAAGGCAGAGGCCGGGGCCAAGGTTGAGGAAGCCGCTGCCGCCGTCGAGGCAAAGGCCACCGAGATCAAGGAAGAGAACTTCTGATCCGCTTTTGATCAGACGCCATAAAAAAGTTGGGGCGCCGTACCTGAGGTACGGCGCCCCTTTTCGTTTTTCTATTTCAATGTCAGCAGTTCTGATATCTTCAGCTCTGATAGCTTCAGGCAAGCCCCGTCAGATCAAAATCCGGGATCATGCCGGTTCCGGCGCTCTCCCTTTCCTGCACGAATCCGTTGTGAAAGCCCAGGCTGTAGAGCTTCTCCTCGGCCCTCTCCCGCTCCCTCCGCGTCAGCGGCCTGGAGAGTTCCGGGAAGCCCGGCACCTCTCTCACCGGGGTGTACTGGAACAGCAGGCTGATCCAGACCTCCGTTCCAAAGCGTTCCGCGATCCGCTCCAGCACCGCAGCGGTGTTTTTCAGGTGCAGCGGCAGGACCAGGTGCCGGATCAGCACGCCCCCGGTGATGTGCCCCTGCCCGTCAAAGCGGGGATTGCCGCTTAAATCGAGCATTTCCCCCACCGCGTCAAAGGCGTATTCCGGGTAGTCCCGCGCCCCGGAGAGCTTTTCTGCCAGCAGCGGGTCCGCGTACTTCAGGTCCGGCAGCCAAACGTCCACAAACTCCGAGAGCATGCGCACGGTCTCCGGCCGCTCGTACCCGCTGCTGTTCCACAGCACCGGGATCTTCGGCCGGTAAATACAGAGGGCCTCCGCGATCTGCTCCGCGAAGTGGGTCCCCGTCACCAGGTTCAGGTTGTTGGCGCCGGCATCCTCCAGTCTGCGGAACACCTCTGAGAGTTCCCTCGCAGTCAGATCCCTGCCGTAGCCCTCCTGGCTGATCACCCGGTTCTGGCAGAAGGCGCAGCGCAGGGAGCAGCCGGAAAAGAAGACGGTTCCGGAGCCCTCCTTCCCGCTGATACAGGGCTCCTCCCCAAAGTGCAGGGCCGCCCTTGCCGCACGAACAAGGGCGCCGCTTCCGCAGGCGCCCCTTCCATTCAGCCGGTCCGCTTTGCATCGGCGCGGACACAGCTCACACTGTTCCATCTGACTGTTCAACTTACTTCGCTCCCGCGGGAAGCTTGAAGGAGCTCTTCAGGGACACCACCCGGTTGAACACCAGGTGATCCGGCGTCGAATCCTTGCAGTCCACGCAGAAGAAGCCGTTCCGCACGAACTGGAAGCTGTCGAAGGCCTTGGCGCCGCTTAAGGCGGGCTCCACCACGGCGTCCTTTATGATCGTCAGGGAGTTGGGATTCAGGTTCAGGCTCCCGTCCTCCTTGTTGTAGACGCCCTTGGACTCGTCGATGATGTTCTCATAGAGACGGCACTCCGCCCGCACGGCATCGGCGCAGTTCACCCAGTGGATGGTTCCCTTCACCTTCCGGCCCTCGAAGCCGCTGCCGCTCTTCGTCTCCGGATCGTAGGTGCAGTGGATGGCGGTCACATTGCCCTCTTCGTCCTTGTCCACGCCCACGCACTTCACAAAGTAGGCGCCCATGAGCCGGACCTCGTTGCCCGGGAACAGCCGGAAGTACTTCTTCGGAGGATTCTCCATGAAGTCCTCCCGCTCGATCCACAGCTCCCTGCTGAAGGTCAGCTGCCGCTCGCCCAGCTCCGGGTTCTCCAGGTTGTTGGGCATGGTCAGCTGCTCCGTCTTGCCCTCGGGATAGTTGTCGATGATCAGCTTCAGGGGATGCAGCACCGCCATCATGCGGCTTCTGGAGAGCTTCAGGTCCTCGCGGATGCAGTACTCCAGCATGGCGTAATCCGCCACGGAGTTTGCCTTGGACACGCCGCAGAGCTCCACGAAGCGGCGGATCGAGCCGGGGGTGAAGCCTCTCCGGCGGAGCGCGGCGATGGAGACCAGGCGGGGATCATCCCACCCGTCCACGATGCCATCTTCCACCAGCTTCTTGATGTAGCGCTTTCCGGTGACCACGTTGTCCAGGTACAGCTTGGCGAACTCGATCTGCCGGGGCGGCTCCTGGTACTCGCACTCCCGCACCACCCAGTCGTACAGCGGGCGGTGATCCTCAAACTCCAGGGTGCAGATGGAATGGGTGATGTGCTCCACCGCGTCCTCGATGGGATGGGCAAAGTCGTACATGGGGTAGATGCACCACTTGTCGCCGGTGTTCTGGTGCGGAATGTGGGCGATGCGGTAGATGACCGGATCCCGCATGTTGATGTTGGGGGAGCTCATGTCGATCTTCGCCCGGAGCACCTTCGCGCCGTCCTCGTACTTTCCTTCCTTCATCTCCTCGAAGAGACGCAGGTTCTCCTCCACGGAGCGGTTGCGGTAAGGGCTCTCTTTTCCGGGGGTGTTGAAATCACCTCTGTACTCCCGGATCTGCTCCGCCGACAGGTCACAGACAAAGGCCTTGCCCTTTTTGATCAGCTTGACGGCGCACTCGTACATCTCCTCAAAGTAATCGGAGGCGAAGAAGCAGCGGTCCTCAAAGTCGGCCCCCAGCCACTCCACGTCCCGGCGGATGGACTCCACGAACTCCCACTTCTCCTTGGTGGGGTTGGTGTCGTCGTAGCGAAGGTTGAACTTGCCGCCGTACTCCTGGGCCAGGCCGTAGTTTAAGAGGATGGACTTGGCGTGGCCGATGTGAAGGTAGCCGTTGGGCTCCGGCGGGAACCGGGTCTGGACGTGGCTGTACACGCCCTCCTTCAGGTCACGGTCGATCTCCATCTCGATAAAGTTGCGCTCTTTGCGGGTTCCGGCTTCTTTCGTCTCTTCTGCCGCGGCTGCTCCCGCTGTCTTCAGTTCCTCACTCATCAAAGCTCCCTCTCTTCTGTGGATTTAGTCCTCGATACCCTTGTCCCTCAGGAAATTCATGACGTCTCCCACGGTCTGGAGCTTTTCCAGCTCTTCCGTCGGGATCTCGACCCCGTATTCATCCTCCATGCCCATGACCAGCTCAAAGAGGTCCAGGGAATCCGCGTTCAGGTCATCCTTGAAGGATGTCTCCTCCGTGATGGAAGCAGGGTCTGCTCCAAGCTGATCCGCGATCATTTGCTTTACTTTGTCGAACAACATTTGTTCCTCCTTGACTTATTTTTGCTCTTCGGCTGCTGTCTGATTTGCCCTGTATTTCTTCTCACACTCAGGGCAGCGCCCGCAGATTTTCAGGTAGATGATTCTCTGGGACTGCCGGGACTCCGTTCCCTCCAGTTCCACACTGCCAATGTGTCCGCATCCAAACAGAATCGTGTGTCTGGCCATACTGCTCAACCATCCTTTCGATTTCGTGCGCGGTGCGCGAGGCCGCAAGGCCCGCGGTGCGCGTGTGACACCACTTTCGTGCGCGGTGCAATCCCGCGCGGTTTGCCTTTGCGCGCGTTCCATGTTCCGCCTGCGCGCAGTGCGCGCGTAACTCCTATTTATGCAAGGTGCGTGACTCTTTCTTACCAGAAAACTCCCTCAGATTTATTTAGTAGCTACATACTAGCACAACAGAGGCACCGACCGCAACCAGAAGAGAATTGGGATCGTCATCTTTTTATCAGACTCCATTCTACTGTTTCCGCACCCTGTCCCCCCTACATCTTCTGACTTCTCTTTTCGTCTGATGTTTCCGTACCCTGCTTCTGACCCCTCTTTCTGTCTGATGTTTCTGTACCCTTCTTCTGACCCCTCTTTCCTGCTTTCCTTACAATTCCCTGTCATCCCGGTGAGGCTTCTTGTCTCCCTCCCCCGCCCATGCTATAATGATCCTGCTCCAGGAATCTGGGAGATGTCTTCCCGGCATCTTCCAGGTCCTGCAGATCTCCGGGGATGTAACGGTTTCGACAGGGATCATGCAGCTGGTGAAGCTATCCGCATGCAGTGCGTTAAACGGCAAAATTAAATATAAACGCGAACGACGAAGTAGCGTACGCAGCCTGACGGCTGCCGTCCGCCCCGGGGCACTCACACTCCGGGATCCGGGCGTCGACTATGTGAGAAACGACGCGCGCTAAGCTTTGCCCGCGCGGGCGTATGATGAAGCTACTGAAGTCAGGAGGGTGTTCATTCCCGCCTGGCGGAGGGAATGTCAAAGAATGAACTATGATAGTAGAAGAACAGGGAATTGATTTTTGGACACGGGTTCGACTCCCGTCATCTCCATCCACTAGAGAAACGCGCGCAGCACTGCCTGCGCGCGTTTTCACTTTCCCGCTGAACTGAAACGGTTCCCTATGTGTCCGGCTCTGCAGCACAGACGTCCGGATTCAGACGCACATACAGCAGTTGAGATTTTACTCTCACACTGCTGTGTGTACGGCTGAAGCGGACGGATGTACCTTGCAGCGTCCATTTCGTGCGCGGTGCGCGAGACGCTTGCGTCCGCGGTGCGCGCGCGACTCAAGAACACAGGGGAACCGTTCAGGAAACGTTTAGAAACCGTTCAGGAAGCGTCAATAAGCTGCCCCACCCGAACACAGGGGAATCGTTCAGGAAGCGTTTATAAGCTGCCTTCTCAATGCTTCTTCCCCAAATACGCCGCCTTCACCGACTCATCATTCAGGAGCTCCATTCCGCTCCCGGTCATGCTGATTTTCCCGGTCTCCAGCACATATCCCCGGTCCGCCACCCGCAGGGCCATATTGGCGTTCTGCTCGATCAGGAGGATCGTCACGCCCTGCCGGTTGATCTCCTTAATGATGCTGAAAATGTCCTGCACCACCAGCGGGGCCAGTCCCAGGGAGGGCTCGTCCATCATGAGCAGCTTCGGGCGGGACATGAGACCCCGGCCCACCGCCAGCATCTGCTGCTCGCCGCCGGAGAGGGTTCCCGCCAGCTGCCAGTAGCGCTCCTTTAAGCGCGGAAACAGGCTGTAGACCCACTCGATGTCCTGGTTGATCCCGTCCCGGTCCGTCCGGAGATACGCGCCGATCTGCAGGTTCTCCAGCACCGTCAGGTCCGCGAAGACCCTTCTGCCCTCGGGCACCATGGCAATGCCGGACTTGAAGATCTCGTCGATGGGCTTGCCGATCAGCTCCTCCCCGTTCCACTGGATGGAGCCGGAGGCGGCCTTCACCAGGCCCGTGATGGTGCGGAGGGTGGTGGATTTTCCTGCGCCGTTGGCGCCGATCAGGGTGACAATCTCCCCGTCGGGCACCTCGATGGAGATGCCCCGGAGGGCGTTGATACCGCCGTAATTCACTTGAAGGTCCTGTATTTTAAGCATCCTCGGCCACCCCCAGGTAAGCGTCAATGACGCGCTGATTGTTCTGGATCTGCTCCGGCGTCCCGTCCGCGATCAGCTTGCCGAAATCCAGCACATAGATGCGGTCCGAGATGTCCATGACCAGGTCCATGTGGTGCTCAATGAGCAGAATGGTCAGGTTGAACTGGTTCCGGATCTGGCCGATAAACTCGGTCAGCTCGTCTGTCTCCTGCGGGTTCATGCCCGCCGCCGGCTCGTCAAGCAGAAGGAGCTTGGGATCCGCCGCCAGAGCTCTGGCGATCTCCAGCCGCCGCTGCTTTCCGTAGGGAAGGCTGGTGGCCAGCTCGTCCTTCACGTCCATCAGGCCCACGATCTCCAGGAGCTCCGACACCCGCTCCCGCTGGGCCTTCTCCTCCTCCCGGTTCATGCGCAGCATGGCGCTGATGAAGCCGTGCTTCGACTCGAAGTGCTTCGCGATCAGCACGTTGTCGAACACCGTCTGGGTCTTCCAGAGGCGGATGTTCTGGAAGGTCCGGGCCATGCCCAGGGCCGTGATCTTGTCCGGCGTCGGGGCCAGGACGCTCTCCCTTGTGTAATACTCCGGGCAGTCCCCCTTGTAGATCTTCTTCATCTTCCCCTGGGGGTGATTGCGGATGATGGTCTCGTCCCGGAACGCCACTCTCCCGTTGGTGGGCTGGTACACGCCGGTGATGACGTTGAAGGCCGTGGTCTTCCCGGCGCCGTTCGGCCCGATCAGCGCCACGATCTCGCCGGTGTTCACCACCATATTCAGGTTGTCCACTGCCACCACGCCGCCGAACTGCATGGTGACGTTCTCGACCTCAAGAACCTTTCCCATCACGCACCTCCCTTCGTGGCATCCTGCGCCGCATCCTGTGCGACCGTCTGCGCCGCGTCCTTCGCCGTATCCTGCGCCGCAGTCTCCACAGCATCCTGCGGGACCGGCTTCACGGCGTCTTTCGCGACCGTCTGCGCCGCTGCCTTCATCCGCCGCTTCTCCTTCACAGAGGCGAGCAGGTCAGGCAGCTCCCGGTCTCCCATGATTCCCTTCCGGAAGAACAGCACCACGATCATGATGATCACGGAGAACACCACCAGGCGGAAGCCGTTGCGGAAGATGCCGGGGGCGTTGATTCCCAGGAAATTGCCGGAATCCAGGCCTCTCAGCCACCACTCGGAGGCCGAGATGAACAGCATGGCGCCGATGACCGATCCGGTGATGGAGCCGATGCCGCCCAGCACCACCATGAGGAGGATCTCGTAGGTCATGGCGGACTTGAAGTTTGAGGCCTGGGCAATGCTCAGCACCATGGCCATGCTTGCGCCGGCGATGCCGGCAAAGAAGCAGCTGGTGCAGAAGGACAGCATCTTGTGCTTCGCCAGGTTGATGCCCATGGCCTCTGCCGCGATCTCATCGTCCCGGATGGCCTTGAAGGCCCTGCCGTAGGTGGAGTTCACCAGAAGCACGATGAGGGTGATGCAGACCGTGGCGATGAGGACCGGCACAAAGGTGGAGAAGCTTAGCTCCGTCCCGCCGAGCTTCAGCTTAAAGGTGGAGATTCTCGCGAAGCTCTTCAGGAGGTTGGAGCCGTTGGTCAGGGGGCCAAGCTTTCCCCACTGGCAGATGGCCCGCATGATCTCCGCGAAGCCCAGGGTCGCGATGGCCAGGTAGTCGGACTTTAAGCGCAGCACCGGCAGGCCGATCAAAAAGGCAAAGAGCGCCGCCACCAGCCCCGCCGCGATCACCGCAATCAGAACGCCGACCACGGTTCCCAGGGGGCCCGCGAAGCCGCTCAGGGTCTCCGGGATAGAGAAGCGGACCACCGCGTCATAGTACTGGTAGACCGCATCCCTCGCGGAGGAGGGAATGGTGAGAATCGCGTAGGTGTAGGCCCCCAGGAGCATGAAGCCCGCGTGTCCCAGGGAGAACAGGCCGGTAAAGCCGTTCAGGAGGTTCATGGAGACCGCCGCCAGGGCGTAGACCGACCCCTTCTGCAGCACCGTCAGCAGCATGGACATGCTGCTCGTGGGCTTGATCACCTGGTCCAGTACGAGGACCACCAGAAGAAAGACCGAGATCGCGGCGAAGGCCTTGGTGTTTCTGCTTTTCTCTGCTGCTGTCATATTCGCCACCTCCCGTCAGACCTTGTCCGTGGACTTCTCGCCGAAGAGGCCGGTGGGCTTGAAGACCAGGATGATGATGAGAAGCACAAAGGTAAACGCGTCAGAGAAGGTGGCAAAGCCCACCTGGTCCGCGATGACGCCACGGGTCAGGAGAATGGTGTCCAGACCCTTGATCAGGCTCTCGCAGATGCCGATGATGAAGGCGCCGATCACGGCCCCCGGAATGGAGCCGATGCCGCCGAACACGGCCGCCACGAAGGCCTTCAGGCCCGGCATGCCGCCGGAGGTGGGAACCACGCCCGGGTAGTTGGTGAAGAACAGGAGGGAGCCCACCGCCGCCAGGAAGGTGCCGATGATGAAGGTGGCGGAGATGACGTTGTTGATCTTGATTCCCATGAGCTGGGAGGTCTCAAAATCCTTGGACACCGCCCGCATGGCCATGCCGAGCTTGGTGTGGGTGATGATCCACACCAGCACCACGGACAGGAAGACCGTCAGGAAGGGGGTGATAATCGTGACCCGGGTGGTCTGCATGCCGAAAATGCTGACGGAATCGGAGATCCACGGGATCGCGGGATAATTCTTGTTCAGGCCGCCGGTGATGTAGAGCGCCAGGTTCTGGAGCAGGTAGCTGACGCCGATGGCGGAGATCATGACAGACATGCGGGGCGCGGTCCTCAGGGGCTTGTAGGCGACCCGCTCAATGGCAAAGCCCAGGGCCACCGTAAAGGCGATGACCAGGGGGATGGCGAGATACAGCGGCAGCGCCGCCGCCAGGTACACCATCATCAGGCCCGCCACCATGAACACGTCGCCGTGGGCGAAGTTGATCAGGCGGAGGATGCCGTAAACCATGGTGTAGCCGATGGCGATCAGGGAGTACTGCCCCCCGACCGAAATACCGGAAATGATATAGGGGAGAATCGTCTGGCCTAGACTCATCTTGTTTCTCCTTTTCGCGTGCGGTGCAACCTCGTGCGCAACTCGCGCGCGAGAAACGCGCGTGATCCTTATTATGCGCGCGGCACCTTGCGCGTGACACTTTGCGCAAGTTTCTATACCAAGACAGCGGGAGCAAACCTGCTCCCGCTGCCAGCTGCTGTTTACAGGAGCATTTCAGCGTGTCATTCCGCCTTTGCCACTGTGACGAAATCCCACTTGCCGGACTCCGTGTTGCACTTCTTGACCACGGCGCTGTCGCGCTTCGCGTCGCCGATATCGTCGAAGGCGATGGCGCCGGTGACGCCCTCGTAGGTCACGCCCGGGAGCACCTCGAGAACCTTGGCCGGGTCGGTGGAGCCCGCCGCCTTCAGGGCCTCAAGGGCCACATAGTAGGCGTCGTAGCCCATGGCCGTCACGGCCGCCAGCTCGTCGTTTCCGCCGTTATTGGCCTTCGCGGTGGCGTCGCCGTTGATCCACTCCTTGATGCCCTTATCGAACTCAGCCTGGGCGCCCTCCTGGTAGAAGGTGGTGACGCAGATCTCCAGGCCGGTTCCCTTGGCGGCGTCCAGGATCACGTTGGAGTCCCAGGTGTCGCCCGCCAGCATGGGCATGCCGATGTTCTGGGCCGCTGCCTTGGCGATGATCTGTGCGGCCGCCTCGGTGGAAACCGGGGAGAAGAACACGTCGCAGCCCTGGGTCTGGGCGTTGGTCACATAGGTGGAGTAATCGCTGGTTCCCTCCGGGAACTGCTCATAGATGCAGTTCTCCTTGCCGAAGGCCTCGATGAAGTAGTTGCACAGGCCGCCGGAGTAGTCGTCGCCCTGCTTGGCCAGGCAGTAAGCCTTCTTGGCGCCGATGCTCTTGGCGTAGTTCGCCAGGACCGTGCCCTGGAAGGGATCCAGGAAGCAGATGCGGAAGTACACGTCACAGCCGGAGGTCACCTGGGGGTTCGTGCAGGTCACGCCGATGGCCGGGACCTTGGCGTTCAGGAAGGTGTCGCCGGCGGCGATTGACACGCCGGAGCCGTAGGAGCCGAGCACCAGGGAGACGCCGTTGGAGATCAGGGTCTGGGCGGCAGTGGGTGCCTTGTCGTTGGAGGAGGCATTGTCCGCGTACTCCAGCTGGACCTTGTAGGTCTCCCCGCCGATCTCAACCGTGGGCGTCTGGACGTTCGCGTACTGCATGCCCAGGATCTCCTGCTTTCCGCCGGCGCCGTTATCGCCGGACTGGGGCTCGAAGACGCCGATCTTCACCACCTTCTCGCCGGAGGAGCCGCCGGAAGAGCCCCCGGATGAGCCGCCTGAGGAACCGCCGGACGCGCCGCCGGAGGAGCTTCCCCCGCCGCAGGCCGCGAGCGATGCCGCCATCACTGCGCTAAGACCGAGTGCCGCTAATTTTCTCAGTTTCATACCTTACCTCCCATATATTTTTTTGGTATTCGCTCCGCCCCCGGAAAACAAATTCCGCGGGTGCAGAACAGATACAATATTCAACATTGAATAATTATAACACATGTCAGAGAATTTACGAATCTTTAATACTGCTCTTTCCCCTTGAAGTTCCGCTCCAGGTCCCGCATGGCGTCCTTCTTGGCGATGGCCTCCCGCTTGTCGTACTTCTTTTTTCCCTGTGCCAGGCCGATCTCCACCTTCACCAGGCTGTCCTTGAAATAGACCTTCAGCGGGACCAGGGTGAGGCCCTTCTCCTTGATCTTCCCGATGAGGCGCCGGATCTCCTGCCGGTGCAGGAGGAGCTTCCGGACCCTTAAGGGGTCCCGGTTGAAGATGTTTCCCTTCTCGTAGGGGTTGATGTGCATCTGGTTCACAAACACCTCTCCCCCCTTGATGTCCACCCAGGCCTCCTTGATGGAGCACTGCCCCATCCGGAGAGACTTCACCTCGGTCCCGAAGAGCTCGATCCCGGCCTCCAGCTGCTCCAGGATGAAGTAGTCGTGGTACGCCTTTTTGTTGTTTGCAATCAGCTTGATGCTGTCCCTGCCCATTGATCTATACTCCTTGTATCTGTCCTGCCGCCGGTTACGGTTCAGGTGCGGTCACAGGCTCCTCTTCACCTGACCTGCGCCGTTCACGCGGGCTCCAGGTCCACCGTCCGGGAGAGGCGGTCCGCCCGGACCACCTTCACCCGCATGCTCTCTCCCATGGTGATGCGCTTTCCGACCACCTCGCCCTCCAGCGCCCACTCGTGCTCGTTGAATTCATAGTAGTCGTCGCGAAGGTCCTGGATGCGGATCATGCCCTCCACCGAATTCGGGAGCGTCACAAACAGTCCGTACCGGGTCACGCCGCTGACAATGCCATCGTAGACCTCCCCGGTGTGGGACTCCATGTACTCGCACATCTTGTAGCGCAGGCAGTCCCGCTCGGCCTCCTCGGCTCTCCGCTCCGTCCTGCTGCACCAGGCCGCGGTCTCTCCCAGGGAGGCCTCGTACCGGCCGATGCGCCGGTCATCCAGCCCTCCCGCCAGGTCTTCCCGGATGATCCTGTGGATCTGGAGGTCCGGGTAGCGGCGGATCGGTGAGGTGAAGTGGGTGTAGGCGCTGGAGGCAAGTCCGAAGTGGGGCGCCAGCGCGTCCAGATACTCCGCCTTCTTCATGGAGCGAAGGGCGATCCTCAGGATCAGCCCGGCCTCCTCCCTGTCCTGGGCCTCCCGAAGGAGCTTCTGCAGCTCTCTCGGATGGATCTCGCCCCGGCGGTTTTTCAGCGTGCAGCCGAAGCGGCTCACGAAGGCCGCGAACTCCCGCATCTTCTCCGGGTCCGGCCGGTCGTGTACCCGGAACAGGAAGGGCAGCTTCCGGTAGGCGTAGGACTCCGCCACGGCTTCATTCGCCGCGATCATGAAGTCCTCGATCAGCATGGTGGCGGCGTTCCGCTCCCGCTTTTCGATGCCCACCGGCTTCCCCTTTTCGTCCAGGATCACCCGGCTCTCCGGGAAGTCAAAGTCCAGGGCGCCCCTCGCCTCCCGGTGCGCCCGGAGCTTTTTGGCGAAGCGGTCCATGGCGAAGAGCATTTCCGCAATATCCGCGGGAATCCCGGTCTCGGCCCCGGCGGCGCTCCCGGCCCCGGCGGCGGCGGCCTGAGCGGCTTCCCCTGCGGGAACGCCGCTGTCTGCTCCCGTCAGCAGCCGGTTCACTTCCGTGTAGGTCAGTCTCCGGTCCGATCGGATCACGGAGGGCACCAGCTCGTGGTCCGTGACCCGGCCATCTTTGTCCAGGGTCATGCGGCAGGTCAGCGTAAACCGGTCCTTCCCCGGCCTCAGGGAGCACAGGTCGTTGCTCAGCACCTGGGGCAGCATGGGAAGCACCCGGTCCGCAAGGTAAACGCTGGTGCCGCGGCGGTAGGCCTCCTTGTCGAGGGCCGAGCCCTCCCGCACAAACCAGCTCACGTCCGCGATGTGCACATAGAGCTCCGCGCCGCCATCGGGAAGCTCCGTCAGGGTGACGGCGTCGTCGAAGTCCTTGGCATCCTCCCCGTCGATGGTGACGGTGGGCAGGTCCCTGTAATCCCGGCGGCCCGCCAGGTCTGAAAAGTCCGTGTTCCGGAGGCTCTCCGCCTCCTGCATGGCCTCCTGGGGAAAGGTGTCCGGCAGCCCGAAGGCCCTGGAGATGGAAAGGATGTCGACCCCCGGCTCGCTCACGTGGCCCAGGATCTCCTCCACCTCGCCCTCCGGCTCCTCCTCCTGATTCCTCGGGAAGCGGGTGATGCGAACCACCACTTTGTGGCCCGTCACCGCGCCGGCGGCCTTCCCCGGCGCCACGTAGATGTCGTCGTAAAGCCTCTGGTTGTCGGGCATGACCAGGCCGAAGTTCTGGACCCTCCGGTAATAGCCCACCACCGTGGGATTGGCCCGCTTCAGGACCTCCCGCACCGCGCCCTCGGCCCTCCGGAACTGCTGTCCCGGCTCCACGGAGATGCGCACGGTGTCGCCGTCCATGGCCCCGTGGGTGCTCTCCCGGGGAATAAAAATATCCTGCTCGCTTCCCTCAATGCTGACAAAGCCGAAGCCCTTGGCGTTGGCGTGGAACACGCCGGCAATGCGGTGCTTCTCCGGCCGCATGTACTTTCCCCGTCCGGACACCCGGATGCGGCCCTCCTTCGCAAGCTCGTCCAGCACCTCCTGCAGGTCCTCCCGCCGCTCCTTCGGAACGTCCAGGAACACCGCGATCTCCCTGGCCCGCATGGGGCGGTACAGGGGGTCTGTCATCAGGGACAGGATCACTTCTTTTCTGCGTTTCTTTTCCTCTGCTGTCATCCTCTTCTCCGTCTCAGGTGGTCTGTCTCTGTTATCTTTCTTCTCTTAGCTGTCTGTCTCAGTTCTCTTGCCCGGCGTTCTGCCGTCTTTCAAACTGTCTCCAGTTTACCACCTCTTCCCGGAAGTCTCCACAGGAAACCGCCGGACAAAAAAGGAGACCCCCTCAGGAGTCTCCCATACCATTCCATTCCGCGGTTGATGCCGGTCTCGCTGCTCCTGTCCTCACTTGATCAGGTTCAGAAGAAAGGCCAGCACAAGGAACAGCACTGCCGCCACTCTGGTCAGCTTCTCCAGCGTACCCTCGGCGCTGCGGCCGCGGATCTTGCCCCAGTAGGACTCGGCGAGACCACCGATGGAACCCAGTCCCTGGTGCTTTCCTTCCTGCATCAGCACGACTGCGGTAAGAAACACACAAACAATCACAAACAGAATTGAAAGTGCTGTATTCATGGATATCATTCCTCCTGATTCAAACATGCCAAGTAACTATAACACAGACACTTCCGATCTGCAAGAGCCGGCAGACCATTTCACTGCACTTCGCAGCACTTCAAAGCACTTCACAGCACCTCACCGCTCTCCCGGTATGATGCCCCTGCTGAATCACTTCAGGGCGTAGATCCGGGCCTCCGCGGGGCGCAGGATCTCGCCGGCTGCGCCGATGGCGCCGGCGCTTCCGTCAGCGGTTCCGTCCCCGTAGCTGCAGAGGATCATGGACGGGGCCGTCCCGCTGCTGCTCAGCTTTTGTTTCACGGCCTCCGGCAGCTGCGCAGGCTCCGCGGTCAGGTTCACCACCACCAGGCAGCTCTGCTCCCCCGGCAGCGAGCGCACGTAGGAGAACACCGCGGGATCCGCCGGGGCGAGCTCCGTTGGCGCTCTCGTCCCACTGCATGGGGGTCCGGGCGTTGTCCCGGCTGTAGTTGCTGACCAGGCGCAGGGCCTCGGCTTCCCCGAAGCCCCTGCTGAGGGCCGTCTGATACTGGTTCACGGTGCTCAGGTCGTTGAAGGCGGAAACCGAGTCCCAACTGGCGTTCCGGAGTCCCAGTTCCTCTCCCTGGTACAGGAAGGGCGTTCCCCGGAGCGTCAGGAGTATGGTTCCCATGGCCTTCGCGGGAAGCTTTGCCGCGGAGTCCGCCCCCGCCATTCCGGGCGCGGCCGCGCCGGCAGCCGCCGCACCGGCAGTCCGGAATCCCGGGTAGTACCGCAGCGGGGACCTGGGCTGGTCGTGGTTCTCAAAGAAGGCGGGATACCACCCGTTGTCCCTGGTGGCCTCCTGGCTCGCCCTGAGCACCTGCTTCAGGTCCGCAGGACTCCAGGGCTCCGGCTGGCACCAGACCTCGTACTTCGGGAACTCCAGCCGCACGTGGCTGAATTCAAAGAGCATGTCGAACACGCCCTGGGGCCCCACCCAGTACTTCAGGTCCTCCGGCCGGACGCCGTTGGCCTCCGCCACCGTAAACACGTCCCGCCCGTCCAGGGCCTTCCGCTTGAACTCGTGGAGGTAGTCCAGGATTCCCTCCCGGTTGCTCGTCATGTCGTGGATGCTGACCATGCCGTCGCCGGCATCCGCCGCGCCGGAGGGAAGGCCCGCCGGCTTTTTGATGTAGGGAATGGCGTCCATGCGGAAGCCGCCCACGCCCTTGTTCTCCCAGAAGATGGCCACGTCAGCCAGGGCCTGCCGCACCTCGGGATTCTCCCAGTTCAGGTCCGGCTGCGCCTCGGCGAAGGTGTGCAGGTAGTACTGCTGCCGCTCCTCGCACCAGGTCCAGGCCGAGCCGCCGAAGATGCCGCGCCAGTTGTTGGGGGCGCTTCCGTCGGCCTGGGGGTCTCTCCAGATGTACCAGTCGCTCTTCGGGTTCTCCCGGCTCTGCTTCGACTCCAGGAACCAGGGGTGCTGGTCCGAGCTGTGGTTGAACACCAGGTCCATGACGATCCGGATCCCCTGGCGGTCCGCCTCCCGGATCAGCTGCTCCATGTCCTCCATGGTGCCGTACAGGGGGTTGATGCTGGTGTAGTCCGAGATGTCGTAGCCGTTGTCCACCATGGGGGAGGCGTAGACCGGCGTGAGCCACACGGCGCCCACGCCCAGCTCCTTGAGGTAGGGGAGCCGGCTCCGGATCCCGTTCAGGTCCCCGATCCCGTCCCCGTTGGAGTCCTGGAAGCTGCTGACGTAAATCTCGTACGCGGTGGTCTTCTGCCACCACTTCGGGAGGGAGTCCTTGACCGGCACCTCCCCGCCCGCAAAGGCGGTCTGGGTCATGAAAAGCCCGAGGCCCAGGGCCGCGGCAAGCGAAGCACAGAGACGTTTCACTGTCATCCTCCTGTCGTCGAAGCGCCATGCCGGGATTCCGGCACGGCGCTCAGGTGATAATGGTTTTCTGTTCAGGTTCTCAATGTGATACTGAACTTTCGGCTCAAGGTCTCAGCGTGATGCCAAATTCCCGGCTCAGGCTCTCAGCGTGATGCCGTACTCCCGGTTCAGGCTTCTGAGGATCTTGTCCACGTAGCGGTCCACATCCTCCGCCTTCAGCTCCTCGTCGCCGGGGCGGAAGGTCACGGTGTAGGCCATGCTCTTCATGCCAGCGGGGATCGGGAGACCCTCGTAGACGTCGAAGAGCTCCACCTTCCGGATAAACTTGCTGCTCTTCCGGATGGCCTCGGCCACCTCCTCGGCGGTGAGCTTCCGGTCCATGATGAGGGCCAGGTCGCGCTTCACCTCCGGGAACTTCGGCAGGGGCTCAAAGACCGGCGCCGGAGCCGCCTCAGACATCTCGTACAGGGCCTTCAGGTCCAGCTCGCAGAGGTACACGTCGGTGCGGAGGGACAGCTCCTTCGCCACGTCGTAGGCCAGCTTGCCCACGAAGCCCACGCAGGTCTCGCCGCAGAACACGTCCGCCGTCTGGTAGGGATGCAGGAAGCTTCTCTCTCCAGCCTGGTAGCGGAAGCTTAAGTGCAGGTTGTCGGCGGTGAGGTCCGCCAGGCCCTTCATGGTGTAGAAGCTCTCCTCCTCGCCGAAGGCCGCGATCACCAGGTGATCCCGCTCGTCCGGGTACTCCGTGAGCGGCAGGGCCTTCGGGACGAAGATCCGGGCGATCTCAAAGAGCCGGCCGGAGAGGCAGGCGTTCTTCTGATTCCGGGACACCGCGTGCAGCATGGAGGCGCTCAGCGTGGTCCGCATGAGGGACAGTTCCTCGCTGATGGGGTTCAGGATGCGGATGGCGTTCCGCTCCGGTGCATCCGCCGGGATCTTTAAGAGATCCAGGTCGGAGGGCGAAAAGAAGGAGTAGTGCATGGCCTCGTAGACGCCGGCGCCGCAGAGGGCCCTCTTCAGCTTCAGCTCCATCATCTGCCGCTCGTTCAGGCCGCCGCTGGTCACCTCCGCGCTCTTTAAGAAGGTGGGGGTGATGTGCTCGTAGCCGTAGAAGCGGATCACCTCTTCCGCCACGTCCTGCCAGCTCTCCATGTCCTCTCTGTAGGCCGGGATCATGAGGGACAGGCAGTCGCCGTCCACCCTGGGATCCATGTCCAGGTTCGTGAGGATCCTGACCACGTCTGCCTCCGGCACCTCGATGCCGAGCACCGCGTTCACTTCCTTCAGGGACACCTGCAGCGGCCGCTTCTCGATGCTGTTTCCGGTGTTCACGTCCCGGTGCATGCGGGAGATCTTCGCGCAGCCCAGCTCCTGCACCAGGTGCAGGGCCCGCTTCATGGCCATGACGGTGGTGTACTCGTCCACGCCCTTCTCGAAGCGCGCGCTGGCGTCGGTCCGCTTTCCGAGGGCACGGGCGGTGCGGCGGATGTTGTCTCTGGCGAACTTTGCCGCCTCAAAGAGCACGGCCTTCGTGGAGTCCAGGATCTCGGAGTTCAGTCCGCCCATGACGCCGGCGAGGCCGACGGCTCTCTCGCCGTCGCAGATCAGCAGGTTCTCGGCGTTCAGCGCGTACTCCTGCTCGTCCAGGGTGATCATCTTCTCGCCCTCCTCCGCGGTGCGGACCCGGATGGCGTCGCCCTTCAGGTGGGCGTAATCGTAGGCGTGCATGGGCTGGCCCAGCTCCATCATGATGTAGTTCGTGATGTCCACGATGTTGGAGATGGCGGAGATGCCCACCAGGGCGAGGCGGCGCTTCATCCAGGCCGGGGACTCGGCGATCTTCACGTCGTAGATGTAGTGGCCCACAAAGCGCTGGCAGTACTGGGGCGCCAGGATGGACACCTCAAAGCCGGGAATATCCTCCTCGGTCTCCGTGTAGTCCAGGGCCGGGGTCTTCACCGGCTTGTTGAGCACGGCCGCCACCTCTCTGGCGATGCCGAAGATGCTCTGGCAGTCGGGGCGGTTCGCCGTGATGGCGATGTCGAAGAGCCAGTCGTCGAGGCCCAGGATGGGCTTCACGTCCTCCCCGGGGACCGCGCTGTCGGGAAGCTTTACCAGGCCGTTGTAGCCCGCGCCCGGGAACATGTCCTCGGTGACGCCCAGCTCCAGGCCGGAGCACAGCATGCCCTGGGACTCGTAGCCCCTGAGCTTGCCCTTCTTGATGACCGCCACGCCGGTGGTCTGGGTGCGCTCCCGGTTGGTCTCGTACACCGTGGCGCCCACCAGGGCCGTGGGGAACTTGCCGCCGGCGGCCACATTGTCCGCGCCGCAGCAGATCTGGAAGGTGCCCTTGTCGCCGCAGTTCACGGTGCAGACGTGCAGGTGGGTCTCCGGGATGGGCTCGCAGGTCTCCACCAGGCCCACCACAACGTTGGTGATGTCGGCGCCCACCTCGTGCAGCTCCTCCACCTCGAAGCCGCAGGAAAACAGCTTGTCCTGCAGCTCCTGGGGCGTGCAGTCGATATCTACGTATTCTTTCAGCCAGCTGAATGGTGCAATCATGTCCTGTCCCTCCCTCAGTCGTTGATCTGCTCGAGGACCCGGAGATCAGACTCGAACAGGAGCTTGATGTTGTTGATTCCGTACTTCAGCATGGCCACGCGCTCAAGTCCCACGCCAAAGGCAAAGCCGCTGTACTCCTTCGGGTCGATGCCGCAGTTCTCGAGGACCTTGCGGTTCACCACGCCGGCGCCCAGGATCTCGATCCAGCCGGTGCCCTTGCACAGGCGGCAGCCCTTGCCGCCGCAGGAGAAGCAGCTCACGTCCACCTCCACCGAGGGCTCCGTGAAGGGGAAGTAGGAGGGACGCAGACGGGTGCGGGTGTTCTCGCCGAAGAGCTTCTGCACGAAGACGTCCAGCATGCCCTGCAGGTCGCAGAGGGTAATGCCCTTGTCCACCACCAGGCCCTCCATCTGATGGAACATGGGCGAATGGGTGGCGTCGTCGTCGGAGCGGAACACGCGGCCGGGGGACAGGATCTTGATGGGGGGCTTCTTCTGCTCCATCACGTGGATCTGTCCCGCGGAGGTCTGGGTTCTCAGGAGGAACTCAGGGCTTAAATAGAAGGTGTCCTGCATGTCCCGGGCCGGGTGGTCCTGGGGCGTGTTCAGGGCAGTGAAGTTGTAGTAGTCGTTCTCGATCTCGCCGCCCTCGAAGATCTCGAAGCCCATACCGGCGAAGACGTCCACCATCTGGTTCCGCACCTGGGTAATGGGGTGCAGGTTGCCCTGGACCGCCTTTTTCGCGGGGATGGTCACGTCGATCTTTTCCTTCTCATAGCGGCGCTGAAGCTCCATCTCCCGGGCCTTCTCCTCCATGGTCTGGAGGTTCTCCAGCACCCAGTCCTTCAGCTGGTTCACGCCCTTGCCGAAGTCGGCCTTCTCCTCCTTCGGGACCGAGCGCATCTCGTTCATGAGGGCGCTGACCAGGCCGCCCTTCCGGTCCAGGTACTTCTTCCTGAGCTCGTAGATGGCCTGGGAGTCCAGCTTTTCCCTGGCTTCCTTCCGGAACTGCTCCCGCAGCTCTTCAAATTTGCTGAAATCCATGTTTACTCCTTTCCTTCGCAGTGCGGTCTCACCGCTTTCCTACGCGTGATTCCTCTCTTTACCGACAATTCAGTCTGTGCCGACTCTTCAGGATCCGTCTGACGGTTTCGGCCTCCGGGCCGCCCACCGGGCCTCTCAGCTCGGAAACGCGGGGGATGCCTGACGCGGGCAAACAAAAAAAGTCCCCATGCCGAAAAACAGCATGGGGACGGACATGGTCAGACACAGTCCGCGGTACCACCCGCATTCCCGGACCCGGAGTCCGGACACTCTTTCGCCGTAACGAGGCACACGTCAGCACCTACAGCCTTGATGGGTTCAGCGCTGCGGCTCGGGCGTGAAATTCTGCGGTCGGACAGGGCCGGAGAAGCTCTCAGCCGGTGACTTCTCTCTCTTTGCGGGTATCCGGGCATTTTGCGCCGTCAAAGCCTTTCAAACGCCTATTGTATCGGCGGAGCGCGCGTTTGTCAACCGCCGATCCCCCGCGGTTTTACGCCAAAGTTTCACGCCGCAGGGGCCTGCGGCTCCGATCTGCGGCTCCAGCCTCACTTCGGTCCGCCGCGTCCGTTACCTCTGCAGCGCCATGGTGTTGTACCCCGGGATCATGTCCAGCTCCTGCAGGTAGCGCTCCGCGATCATGTACACGAACACGTCCGGCTCCGCCGTGGCCACGTCCTCCAGGTCCAGGTAGTAGCGGGAGGCGACGGTGGTCTCGCAGCAGGCATCCTCCAGGAAGCGCTTCATGTTCCAGCGGAAGGAGTCGCCGCTCACGTAGACCTTCAGCGGCACCCCGCCCCCGTCATTCCGCACGGTGTGCTCCCAGATGATTTCGCCGTTGGTGTCCTGCACCGAATCCGTGACCGTGAACAGGGGCGCTTCCTCCGCCTGGAGCTCCGTGCTGCGCCAGGCGTCGCCGAGGCCCGCCAGCTTCTGGAGGTCCCCCCGGATTTTCTCCGTCTCCGAGAAGTGATACTCCGCCGGCGTAAAGCCGGGATCCAGCACCTTTAAGAGCTCCCTGCAGGCCAGCATGCTCCCCGCCTGGTTCCAGTGGGTGTCGGTCTCGTAGTAGAGCAGTCCGCTGTCACGCTGCGCACGAAGCACATCCGCCGCGTAGACCACCGGGAGCTCGGGACACGTTTCCCGAAGGCGGTCCTGCAGCTGCCGGGTGCGGCCCTGGTTGTCCGCGCGCTTCACGAAGCCGGGCATGTACCGGTCGCCGTAGACCTGCTCCTTGTCCGGCGAGATCATGAGGACGAGGCTTATGCCGGCTTCGGCGAACTCTCCCTGCATGGCCGAGAGGTTCTCCGAGATCCGGTCCAGGTCCTCCTCCGAAAATAGGTTGGTCCGCTTGTAGGTCTCCATGGGCTGCCCGTCATTGCTCCTGTGGAAGAGCCAGGGCCGCTCCGTGCCGAAGACCACCTTCTCAGACTGCACCTCCCCGAAGAGGGCGAGCTGGAGGGCGGCCTCCGCCTTTACCATGGGGCTGCGGAAGCAGAGGTGGTCCTGGAACCAGTCCCCGAACTTCTCCGGGAAGTCCAGCAGTTCCTCCACAGAGCGGACCTCCGGAAACGGGGCGAGCACCCGGTTCTCCTCCGCGTTCTCCCTGCCGAATTCCCCGAGGAGAAGGCCCGCGGCGGGAACCAACACGCAGATCATCAGAAACAGGACCGATATTATAATTGATAATTGTCTCTTCATGTGCATCCCCCTCCCCTCAGAACCGGAAATAAATGAAGGGGTTGTAGGTATCCGCCGCCAGAAGGAGGATGGCGCATACCAGGACCAGTGTCAGGCACAGGGGCTCCAGGACATTGCCGGCGGCCGTGTTCCGGAAGAAGCGCCGGGCCTGCCGCTCTCCTCCCGCGGAGAGCCAGATCCCGGGAACCGTGAGGACGAGGCAGCGCCGGCCGAAGACCTCAAAAAAGCTGTATACCGGCTCCCCGCCTGTGATTCCCGCGAGGCCGAACATGTCCCCCAGGTACTGAAGCGCCAGGGAGGCGCTGTCCGCCCGGAAGAAGACCCAGGCCACCAGCACCACCAGCATGACGTAAGCGTGATTCAGCACCGCGGGGCTCCGGTCCAGGTGCCTGCCAAGAAACAGCTTCTCCAGGATCACCATGGCGCCGTGGATGGCCCCCCAGATTACGAAGGTCCAGCCGGCGCCGTGCCAGAGGCCCGTCACCAGGAAGACCACCGCCAGGTTCACGCAGGTCCGGAGGAGCCCCCTCCGGTTCCCGCCCAAGGGGATGTACAGGTACTCCTTGAACCAGGAGGACAGGGAGATGTGCCACCTTCTCCAGAACTCGGAGATGCTTTTCGAGGCGTAGGGCAGGTCAAAGTTCTCCAGGAAGCGGAAGCCGAACATGCGCCCCAGGCCGATGGCCATGTCGGAGTAGCCGCTGAAATCGAAGTAGATCTGCAGGGCGTAAGCAGGATCCCGTACCAGGCGATGGCCGGGGTCCGGTTCAGGGAATCCAGGGCAAAGACCCGGTCGGCGGCCTCCGCGTAGATGTTCGCGAGGATCACCTTCTTCCCCAGGCCCGCGACGAAGCGCCGCACCCCGGAGGCAAAGAGCTCAGCATCCACCCTCCGCTCCGCGATCTGCTCCGCCACGTCCCGGTAGCGGACGATGGGGCCCGCGATGAGCTGCGGGAAAAAGGCCACGTACAGGAGGAGCCGGTCGAAGCGCTTCTGCACGTCGCAGCGCCCCCGGTACAGATCGATGGTGTAGGAAAGGGCCTGGAAGGTGTAGAAGGAAATGCCGATGGGAAGCGCGATCTCCTTGAACGGCAGCAGCTCGCGCCCCGCCGCGCCGTTTACCGTAAGCACAAAGAAGCCGGCATACTTGTAGTATGCCAGCAGTCCGAGGCTTAGCAGCACTGCGCCGGCGAGGGCGGGCTTTTTCAGCCCCGGCCTCCGGTCCATGACAAGCCCCGCCGCGTAATTCACCCCCGCGCAGACAAGCAGCAGGGGCAGGTAGCGGAAATCCCCGAAGGAATAGAACAGAAGGCTCGCCAGGAGCAGCAGTGTGTTTTTCAGTTCCAGGTTTTTGGTGACGGCGCAGAGCTGGTAAAGGATCAGTGTCAGCGGCAGAAAGAGCCACAGAAAGATCATGGAAGAAAATACCACGGGGAACTCCTTAAGCTTTTGTAATTGTTCAGCACCCGGGCAAACGACAAGAGGAATGGCAAGCAAACAGTTTTCCTGGCCATTCCTTCTGTCGTTTGCCCGGGTGCTGATTCGTTACAGTTTTTTATTTCGCCTGGGTGTAGGAAATATAGGAAACGGCACCCTTGGAGACGCGGATATACAGCTCCTGGGCCCCGTCCTGCACCTTGTAGGAGGCGAGCCCCTTCTTTGCCGCCGGATACAGCGCCGCGATGCGCGCCTCCCCGTCGCCCACCTTCAGGCCCTCCGCCGTTGCCACATTGGCGGTCAGGAGGGTGATGGTGGCGATGCGGTCCTTTCCGTTCTCGTCCTGCTCCACGTAGACCTCAAAGTCCTTGTCATCCTTGCCGTAGGTGTAGGCCTTGTTGATGTAGCCGTTGGCGCAGGTGTTCACGTCCCTGGCGCTCTTCTCTTTTCCCAGGGTCTTCATGGCCTCCTGGGCGTCCATTCCGACGGCGTAGCTGTTCTCGCCGTACCGGAACACATAGGCGGATCCGCCCTGCTCTCCGGCCGCCGCGGCCTGCTTCGTCTCCGCCTGGGTCTTCGGGACCGCCGCCATCACGGGCGCGGTTGCTGCCACCGCAGCGATCAGAGCTGCAACTGCAGCTGTTTTCCATCTCTTCATTCTCTTCACCTCCGTGGGAATCAAAGTTTTCTTTCTCAGTATGCCGCCGGGTAATTGGCCCGGTTGTACTGGTGCAGGTAGGTGACCATGGGACTGGACGCCCCCGCCTCCTCCAGCTCCTTCGTGGTCATCAGGAAGAAGCCGTAGAAGCCCTCAAAGGGCGTCACATCCAGGTGGCGGTACTGATCTCCCAGCTTCACCAGGTTCCACCAGTGGTTGTCCGAGTCCGCCATGACGATCTGGTCCTGGATGCCGATTCCCTGCAGCAGGTAATGAATGGCCGCCGCCCTTCCGAAGCAGTTGCCCCGGTTCAGGTCAAAGGCACGGATCGCTGCCTCCTGCAGGTCTCCGTTGGAGTTGTCCTCCGGGTCAAAGGGAATGTTCCAGACGTACTCGAAGATCGCCCTGATCTTTTCCTCCGGCGTCTTTGCCTTCGCCTTCGCTGTGATCTGGGCCGCGGTCTCGGCCGCGTATTCCCGGAGGGCTTCCTCCTCCTCGCTCTGCTTCACGGCTGCGGCGCCGCCCTCTCCGATTTCCCAGGTGAAGCCGCCGAACCGGGCTTCCCCGGAGCGCATCAGGCGCCCTGCCTCGTCGAAGCAGTAATAGTGGTCGTCCCGGGCCAGGATCACCGTGTTCCGGAAGGGCTCTCCCTCTGAATTCAGGTAATACCAGTCCTTCCCCTTCTGGTCCCATCGCTCCTCCAGCGGAGCCTTCTCCTCCTCAGATGTCGCGTTGGCCTGGGTCGCCGCGCTGTTCTGGTTCTCGCCGGCCGCCAGGGCTTCGCTTGTCTGGGCTTCGCCGGCCTGGGCCGCCGCCCCGGTCTCCGCCTTCACACCGGGGCCCATGCTTTCTCCGGGGCCGGCGCAGTAGGCGCTGAAGGGCGCCGCCAGCGTCAGGGTGAGAACGATTCCTGCTGTCAAATACTTCCTTTTCAAGGGTTCCCCTCCTGTGTCCTGCCGGAAAATGAGGAATCTTCCGGCATGTTTTCGCATTGTTATATCATATCAATAAAAGCTCCTTATGACAACATCCGTATCTTATCAGTCTGAAAAGCCAAAGTCAATTTGCTGTCATTTCAGCCGCCGGGGAATCCCGCAGCAGAGTTCCCAGACCTCCCCGGCCTCCCTCGCCAGGGCCTGGGAAAGCTGGCCGGAGAAATCCCGGTAGTCCCGCTCCGCCCGGTTCAGCGGCACGATGCCGTCTCCCACGGACTGAAGCACAAAGATACCTGTGGGGTGCTGTTCCAGGAGCTCTCTCGCGAGGCTCTCCGCGCTGCCTCCCTGTCCCTGTTCCCGTTCCTGTTCCCGTTCCTGCATATTCCGCTCCAGAAGCGCCCGTCCCAGGCGGATGACCTCGCCGCCCCGCTGATTCGCAAGCTTCTCCGCAAAGGCCGTCTTTCCCTGGAAGGCGCCGCCGGTCACCAGCGCCGGCATCCTCAGCCGGTCTCCACGCTTCGGGAAGGCAAGCGCCGGGCGGCCGATGCTGGCCGCAAAGGTGATGCCGTCCCCGCTCTCCTTCTTAAGGAGGAGCTCCGGGAAGACGGCTGCGGCCGCGCGCTCGCAAACATTTCCGACTCCCGTGGTCTCCCGGACAAACTCGGACTCCCGGAAACTTCCGGGCACCGCCCGCAGCTCCTCCGCGGAAAAGGTGCGGAAAGGAATCCCCCACGCCCCGGCAAGCTGAAGAAGGGCTGGCTCCTCTTTCTTCAGGTCGATGCTGGCGATTGCAGCCACCGCCTCCTTAAGGATCCCATGTTTCCCCAGGAAGTCCTCCGCCCGGCTCCGCAGGGTCTCCGGGTCCGTCCCCTTCCTGCAGCCGATCCCGAGGCAGACGCAGTGGGGAATCAGGGGCAGAACCCTGTGATTTGCTGCTTCTTTGGTTTCTTTGGTCTCTTTGGCTTCTTTGGATTCTTTAGCTTCTTTGGCCTCTTTGATTTCGTGAGGGTTGGTTGCATGAATGCCGACGGAGATCAGGAACGGATTCCGCGACAGCATGGGTTCCTGTTGGCCTTCCTGTTGGCTTTCCTGCTGGCTTTCCAGCCGTTTATCCTGCTGGCCTTCCTGCCCTGCAGCAGATTCTTTAAGTCCCGTAGGCAGGCTTCCCTGCACCGGGAACTCCGAGCAGAACAGCACCTTCTCTCCCCTCAGCAGGGCCGCGCTGATTTCCTTCGCGGTCTCCCGGTCCTGCTCCCGGAGGAGAAGTCCCTGCTCCCTGGCCCAGTCGTCCACGGAGAACAGGCCGTTCACGTCTGTCGCGGTCGAGATCACGGGAACCGCGCCGATGGCCGCGGCGAGCTGCTCAGCAAGCCGGTTTGCGCCGCCGAGATGCCCCGACAGCAGGGGGATCACGAAGCGGCCGGCCTCGTCCACCGACAGCACCGCGGGGTCCGTGAATTTATCCCGGACAAAGGGGGCGCAGAGCCGCACCGCAATGCCGGCGGCGCTGACGAACACCAGGGAGCTGCATTCGCGGAAGACCCGGCCGATCACCTCCTGCCGGCTCTCCTTTTCCGCTTCGCGGACCTCGTGCCCGGCGGCCCGCAATGCTGCGGCAATGCGGCCTGCCAGGGCCTTTCCCCGGTCTGTGTACCAGAAAACTGTGATCATCCTGTTCCCCCTGCCCTCGCTTTCAAGTCCCGCTCTGCGGGACTTGGCGCGGCGCGCGGGTTGCCGCCAGGCAACAATTACATTTCCGCGCGCCTGCGCATCCCCGCGGAGCGTTATCTCAGTGGGAGATTGGACCCCCACTGAGACAAGTTTGATTGAACCCACCACCTGTAGAGGTGGGGGTCTTCTCCCACTGAGATAAACAGATAAAGCGCACGGCTGATTTCTCAGCCGTGCGCCTCAAAGTATACTTAAAAAGTGATTATTCCTCAACCGGCTCGCTGTAGACGGTCTCGTCGCCCTGGTTCTGCGGCATCTCGAGGGCCTTCATGCTAAGGGAGATCTTGCGGTCAGCCTCGTTGAAGTCCACGATCTGGGCCTCGATCTCCTGGCCGATCTGAAGCACGTCAGAGGGCTTGTCCACGTGACGGCGGGCGATCTGGGAGACGTGCAGGAGGGCGTCGACGCCGGGCTCAAGCTCCACGAAGGCGCCGAAATCGGTCATTCTGGCAACTCTTCCCACAACGACATTGCCGGGAGCGTACTTCTCGGCGGCGTTGATCCAGGGGTTCTGGTCCGGGAACTTTAAGGACAGGGCGATCTTGGTGCCCATGATGTCCTTGATCAGCACGGTGACATGGTCGCCGGACTTGAAGACCTTCTTCGGGTTCTCGATGCGGCCCCAGCTCATCTCGGAGATGTGAAGCAGGCCGTCAGCGCCGCCCAGGTCGATGAAGGCACCGAAATCGGTGACGTTCTTCACAACGCCTTCCACCACGTCGCCGGGCTGGATGCGCTCGAAGAGCTCCTTCTGCATCTCGGCCTTCTTGGCCAGCATGAGCTGCTTGCGGTCGCCGATGATGCGGCGTCTGCGGGGATTGAACTCGGTGATGACGAACTCGATCTCCTGGTCCGCGTACTTGGTGAGATCTCTCTCATAGGAATCGGAAACAAGGCTGGCGGGAATGAAGACCCGGGCCTCGTCCACCATGACGCTCAGGCCGCCGTTCAGGACCTGGACAACCTTTGCGGTCAGGATTTCGTGGTTGTTGTAAGCATCTTCCAGGCGCTTGTTGCCCCTGTCAGCTGCCAGTCTGCGATAGGAAAGGGAGACCTGGCCGTCGCCGTCATTGACCTTCATGACCTTCGCTTCCAGCTCCTCGCCAAGCTGCACTGCAGTCCGGAGGTCCAGATTGTTATTGTTCGTGAACTCGTTCCGCGTGATGATACCATCGGACTTGTATCCGATGTTCAGAATGATCTGATCCTCCTTCACATCCAGAACGGTTCCCTTCACGACCTCACCGGTGTGAATGGTCTTAAAGGACTCTTCCAACATCTGCTCAAAGCTCTGATCTGACAATGATTTGAACCTCCTCAATGATAATTTGGGGGGTGGATGCCCCCGCTGTAATGCCGATGCGTTCAAAACGAGTCAGGGTTTTCGGGTTCAGGTCCTCTGCGGTCTGTATGAAGAAGGTGTTTCCGCATACAGCACTGCAGATTTCCACAAGCTTCCGCGTGTTGGAACTGTTCCGTCCGCCGATCACAACCATGGCGTCGACGCCGGAAGCAATCTCTCCAGCCTCAGTCTGTCTTTCCTGCGTGGCATTGCAAATCGTATTAAAACAGTGTATATCATAACCCAGCTCTGATGATTTTTCAACAATTTCTTTAAACTTTCCAGAGTGATATGTGGTCTGTGCGACTAGACTGATGATTTCGTCTTTTCCCACATGATACCGCTCCAGATCTTCCGCTGATTCGATCACCAGAGTCCTGTCATTTCCCCATCCGCGGATGCCCTGCACCTCCGGATGTCCGGGATCTCCCACGATCACGACCCGCTTCCCCTCGGCACACTCGCGCCGAACGATGTCGTGGATCCTGGTCACAAAGGGGCACGTGGCGTCCACCACCCGGAGTCCCTGCTTCTCACAGAGCTCGTAGATCTCCCGCCCCACACCGTGGGAGCGGATGATGACAGTCCCGGAGCGGACCCTCTCCAGCTCCTCCCGTCCCTCAATCACCTGGACGCCCTTTTTCCGCAGGTCCTCCACCACCGTCTCGTTGTGGATGATGGGGCCGTAGGTGTAAACCGGACCCTCGGCGTTCTCCGCCTCCCGGTACACCGTCTCCACTGCCTTTCGAACGCCGAAGCAGAAGCCGGCGCTCTTCGCCACTATTACCTCGCGCATATCCCGTCAGTTCTCCGTCTCTCCGTTCTGTATGTCCGTCCTGTGTTTCGGCGCCCGGTTCCGCCTGCCCGGCGGCTTCAGGTTTCAGCCTCTCTCCCGCACCAGGGCCAGGATCTTATCCGTCACCTCTTTGGCGGTGAGGTCGGAGCTGTCCACCAGCACCGCGTCCTCCGCCTGCTTAAGGGGCGCCGTCTCCCGGTGCATGTCCCGGTAATCCCGCTCCTCGATGTCCTTCTCGATCTCCGCGAGATCGCAGGAGAGGCCCTTTTCCGTGAGCTCCTTGTACCGCCGCAGGGCCCGGACCGGCACGCTGGCGGTGAGGTAGACCTTGGTGTCGGCCTCGGGGAGCACCACGGTGCCGATGTCCCGCCCGTCCATCACCACCGGCTGGGCGGCGGCGATGTCCCGCTGCAGCTTTAAGAGCTGGTCCCGCACCGCGGGGTACACGCTGATGGCGCTGGCCATGTTGCCCACGGCCTCCGTCCTCAGCTCTCCCGTCACGTCCGCCCCGTTCAGGAACACCTTCTGCTGTCCCTCCTCGAAGCGGATGGCGATCTCCGTCTCCCCGGCGGCCTTCGCCACCTGTTCGCTGTCGTCTGACGACACGCCCTGCCGCAAGCAGTACAGGGCCATGGCCCGGAACATGGCGCCGGTGTCCACGTAGATCCATCCCAGCTCCCGGCTCACCGCCTTCGCGATGGTGGATTTTCCGGCTCCCGCGGGCCCGTCAATGGCCAGCGCTCTCTGCTTTCCCATACCTTTTTCCCCTTCCGTCCGCGCCCTTAAAACGCGGTGTAGCCGCTGTTCACGGCGTCGATCACTTCCTCCACGATCCGGTTCCGCTCTTCTTCCTCCCGGGCTCTCGCCTCGAGCTCCGCTTCCTCCGGATGGTGCTCGTATTCCATCACGCCCAGGGGCTCCTGGTCCTCCGGCCGCACCTCCTTCTGAGACGCAGCGGCGGAGCCGGCATCCTCCGCGATGCCCTTCACCTTGAACTGGGTCTCGTAGAGCTCCGTGTAGACGCCGCCGGCCTTCACGAGCTCCGCGTGCACGCCCCGCTCCACGATCTCCCCGTCCTTTAAGACGATGATCTCGTCGGCGGACAGGATGGTGGAGAGGCGGTGGGCGATGAGAATACTGGTGCAGGAATTCACCAGCGGGTCAATGGCCTCCTGGATCTTCGCCTCCGAGATGGAGTCCAGGGAGGCGGTGGCCTCGTCAAAGATCAGGAGGGCGGGCTGCTTCAGGAGCACCCGGGCAATGGAGACCCGCTGCTTCTCCCCGCCGGAGAGCTTCAGGCCCCGGTTTCCCACCACCGTGTCGAAGCCCTTCTCCTGCTTCTCGATGAAATCCAGAATGTTGGCCTTTCCGCAGGCCTCCCGGAGCTCCTCCTCCGTGGCCTCGGGCTTCACGTACAGGAGGTTCTCCCGGATGGTGCCGTTGAAGAGATAGGTCTCCTGGGTCACCACGCCGATGCTGCTCCGAAGGAAGGTGAGGTCCAGCTTCCGGACATCCACCCCGTCGAAGCGCACCGCGCCGCCCTGCACGTCGTAGAGCCGCGGGATCAGGTTGATGAGGGTGCTCTTTCCGGAGCCCGAGGGGCCCACGATGGCGACGGAGTGACCCGGCTCCAACTTAAAGCTCACCTTCTTTAAGATCTGCCGCTCCGGCTCGTAGGAGAAGTCCACGTCCTCGAATTCCACGCCGCCGTCGGCGCTCTCCGGCACGACTGCATCCTCCGCGTTTTTGATCTCCACCGGCAGGTCGAAGTAGTCGAAGATCCGGGTGAACATGGCCATGGAGCGGATCCAGTCCACCTGGAAATTCAGGAGGGAATTCACCGGGCCGTACATCTTCCCGAGGAGCGCCACCAGCACCGTGATGTCGCCCACGGTCACCGAGGAGTCGTACCGGATCATGAGGATGCCGCCCACCAGGTAGAGAAGCATGGGGCCCACGCTGGTGATAGTGGTCAGCACCACCCGGAACCAGCGGCCCGCCATGCGCTCCTTGATGTTCAGCTCGATCATGCGCCGGTTGGCGCTCTCATACTTCTGGTACTCCTGCTCCTCCCTGCAGAAGAGCTTCACCAGGGTCTGGCCGCTGACCGACAGGGTCTCGTTCAGGATCCCGTTGATCTCGTCGGAGCACTCCTGGGCCTCTCTGGTCAGGGTCCACCGGGTCTGCCCCGCCTTTCTAGTGGGAATGGTGAACAGGGGCACAATGATAATGCCCACCGTGGCCAGGATCCAGTTCTTCTGGTACATGGTGACGAGGGCGATGCACAGCGTGATGACGTTCGACAGGATGCTGGAGTAGGTGTTGGAAATCACGCTCTCCACGCCCGAGATGTCGCTGGTCATGCGGGTGATGATGTCGCCCTGGCTGTTGCTGGTGAAAAAGCGCTGGGACATGGACTCCAGGTGCCGGTACATGGAATTCCGCATATCGAAGGTGATATGCTGGGCAATCCACGCGTTCAGGTAGTTCTCCAGCACGCCGATCATGTTGGCCATGGCCGTGACACCGAGGGACAGGAGGATGTACAGCACCAGGAGGTTTAAGTTTCTCCCGATCAGTCCCTCGTCGATGATTTTACCTGTCAGAATCGCAGGCAGAAGCGTTAAGCACGAGGACACCAGAATACAGAGGAGGGACAGGACGAGCTGCAGCCGGTAGGGAGCAAGCCAGGAAAAAATCCGCTTCAGCAGTGCCCCTGTCACCTTCGGCTGGTTCGCCTTTTCCTCCTCTGTCAGAAAACTCCGGCCGCCACGGGCAAACCCCATGCCATGCGCGCCGGGCGGCATGGTCTTACTCCTCTGCGGTGCCGCCGGCGGTCACCAGGTCGTAGACGCAGAAGCGCTCCTCATCGTCCAGGGTGAAGTTCTTGTTGGTGGTGTCCCAGGTGAGGGTCCAGTTGCTGTCACCGTCCTGCTCGATAAAGGTGCCGTTCTTCTGGCGCTGGAACTCCCGGTAGAACATGAAGCCGCCGCCGTCGTTGTACTGCACCTCGTTGTAGAGGGTGATGCTGTTCTTGTCGTAATCGCTCAGGGTGAGGATCGACTGGGTGGTCTTGTCCAGGACGCCCACCTTGTCGCCGTAGTTGTAGACCAGATAGGTCAGCTTGAACGGGCCCTTCGGCATGTCGGCGATGTCGTTCTCCTTCACCGGCGCCTCGGCCATGTCGATGGTCTTCACCACGCCGTCCTCGACCCACTCGCCGTTCTCGTTCACGGTGTAGCCGTCGGGGGTCACATCGTTCACCTTGAGCCAGCCGGCCTGGTCGAACCAGTAGTACTTGCCGATGCCGTCGCCGTCGCTGTCAATCACTTCCCAGCCGCAGGCGAAGCTGCCGTTGGGCTTCAGGTACTTCCAGTCCTGGGTGCGGATCTTTCCCGTCTGCCAGCCGGCCGCAAGAACCGGAACCGCCATGGCGGCAGAGACAATCGCCGTGAGCCCAAAGGCCGCTGCAGTCTTCATAAGCTTTCTCATATGGATCTCTTCTCCTTTTCAGTCCGGATCCGCAGGAAACACTTCGCCGCGGGTCCTTGTTAAACAGGTCCTCTCAAAAGTAACGCAGACCCAACCTGCATCATAGTGCCGTCATCTGAAATTTTTCTTAAACCGTTCTTACAGAAGCACGTCCTCGGTCCCGGGCACCTGCACCTTGCTGTAGAGCACCACCCGGTCCCCGGAGTGCAGCACCAGGTCCCCCTTCGGCACCAGCGCCTTTCTGCCCCGGTGCACCATGACGATGATCGTCTGGCGGGAGATGTCCAGATCCCGGATCTTCTGCCCGTTCCAGCTGCTCTTCTCCTTCAGCGTCAGCTCCTTCAGGGAGAGGCCCCTGGGCCTTCCCTTGCCCGCGGCGCCGAGGATGACGGCATCGCCCTCCTGGAGCATCAGGTCTCCGCGGGGCACCAGCACCTCCTGGTCCCGCATGACCGCCGCGATAATGAGGTCCCGGGGAAGCTTGAGGGCCTCGATCCGCTGCCCGTTCCACTCGTCCTTCCGGTCGATCACCACCTGCACGAAGCGGATCTTCTCCTCCTCGGCCTGCTCGGAGATCCGCTTCAAGTGGGTGTACTGCTCCACGAAGCCGGCGGAAATGATACCGGTGGGAATGGCTACCATGCCCACCCCCAGGAAGGTGATGAAGATGCTGAAGACCTTGCCCAGGGTGGTGATGGGGTAGATGTCGCCGTAGCCCACCGTGAGCAGCGTGGAGGCCGCCCACCAGATGCCGGAGAAGGCGTTCTGGAACACCTCCGGCTGCACCGTGTGCTCGATGGAGTACATGCAGAGGCTGGCCGCCAGCATGAGGATCAGGATGATGAACACGGAGGAGATCAGCTGCTGCCGCTTGGAGGCAATAACCCCGGTGATCACGTTCAGGGAGTCGTAGTAGGTGTTGATGCGGAACAGCCGCAGGATCCGGATCACCCGGAACATGCGGAAGGCCACCGCTCCCTCCGGGAAGAACACCGGCAGGAAGTAGGGCAGGAAGGACAGGAGGTCGATGATTCCGGTAAAGGACAGCACGTACTTCAGGGTCGCCTTTCCCGGGCTCTCCTCCTGGTAGAGGTAGCAGGCCGTCCAGACGCGGAGGATGTAGTCCACCGCGAAAAATATCGCCGTGATCCCCTCCAGGGCCTCCAGCAGCCAGCCGATGGACGCGCGGTAGCTGTCAAAGGTGGACAGGACGATGGCCGTCAGGTTCACCACCACGATGAGGGTGCTGAACAGGTCGTAGCCGCGGCTCACCGCATCCTCCCCGTACCCGATCTCAATGATTTCAAAGATCCGCCTCTTCAGCGGGTTCTCTTCAAGGCTCCGCTTCTTCTGCGGTGTCTCTCCCCTGGCCATGGCAGGGCTCCTTTCGTCGCTGCTGCAGCGTCACGGTCCCGATCTTATTTCAGCGTCATGGACCTGATCTTACTTCAGTCTCACGGACCTGATCTTACTTCAGTCTCACGGTCCGGATCTTTAAGCCCCTGGTCCCGACCACCGCCAGGTCCCCCCAGACCGCCGGGGAGGCCTCCACGTTGCCGCCTCCCAGGTCCATGGAATCCATGACCGCGCCGGTCTTTCCGTCCAGAAGGTACATTCTGCTGTCGCTGCTGCAGTAGATCACGGCCCCGCTTCCGTCCGGCCGGTAGACGCAGACCGGGGAGGACCAGGCGTAGCCCGCGCTGTGCTCCCAGACCGCCTCGCCGGTGTTTTTGTCGATGCAGGCCAGCACGCCGCTGTACTGCCCGCCCACCTTGGACACCGTCACGTAGACGTAGTTGGACAGGTCGTTCTTTCCCACCGCGATGGTGGACTGGACGCCGCCGGAGACGCCGTCGGAGGAGTGGCAGGTGTAGACCTTCTGCCAGAGGATCTCCCCGGTCTCCGCGTCGATCTTGAAGACCGGCACCGGCGCCGTGCTGCTGCTCCTCCACCCCAGGTGGAAGGAGGTGCTGATATAGAGGTACAGGCGCCCGTCCTCCACGGAGAGCACCGGTGTGGCGTTGGAGTCGTCCAGGATGTCCTGCACCCACACTAGCTCCAGGGTGTTCAGGTTGAGGCACATGAGGTGACCGCCGTTGTCCGCGATGTAGAGGTACCCGCCGCAGACCGCCGCGCTGTCCTCCATGCCTAGCCAGAAGGAGGAGCCGCCGCTCCGCTTTCCCCGGTAGCGCCACTTCAGCACCTGGTCCGGGTTCACGCTGACGGTTCCGGTTGCCGGGTCATAGGCCGCGTTCAGGTGCATGAGGTAGAGAAGCCCGTTCTCCCCGGGGTAGATCAGCGTGTCGGAGGCTGCATCCACCAGGGCGGAGGAGTCGAAGTAGCTTAAGCTTCCCCGCTGGGACACCGGGTCCACGTTCCCGAAGGTGTACAGCACCTCCTGTTTGATGAGGTCGATGATGAACACCCGGGACTTCCCCTTGCTGCTGTCGTAGCCCGCCCCCACGTAGAGGAGCGGAAGCCCCCGCGGGTCCAGGGCGCCGGAGCCCTTGAAGGCGAAGCCCAGGCGCATGGGCTCCCTGGTGGGCCGGCCGGTGGCCAGGTCCAGGAAGTAGATGTTTCCGTCCAGGCAGGCGTAGATCACCTCCACCATGCTGTCGTCGTTCTTCGCCCAATCCGGAAGATTCATGTGCTGCTTCATCTCCCGGGACCATCTCCGCATGAGGGGCTGGCCCGTCCAGCCGCTGCCGGTCCAGCTCCTGCCGCTGACCTCCAGGATTCCCGTGGCGGCGGTCCAGACGCTCTCCAGCTTGTTCTCCTTCAGCGCCGCCGTACCGTAGGCCGGGGCGTCCCGGAAAGGATTTCCGCGGAAGGTGTAGATGCCCTTCTCCTGCCCGTACTTTGACGGGTCCCCGAAGTCCATGCGGTACCAGGGGTGAAACTCCTCCGGCATGCTGAGCTTCTTGTCATTCAGGAAGACCTCCGTGGAGGCGATCATCCTGGCCGGGTCCGTCTGCTCCGTGCAGTGGGGGGAGAAGGAGGTGAGGCCGGGGATGTCCGGGAGCTCGCTGCCGGCCTGCTTACGTCCTGCCTTTTCTGACTCAGGGGGTTCTGTTTCGGCCGTTGCTGATTCGGCACCTGTCGCCCCATTGGTTTCCGCTCTGCTGGTTTCTGTTCTGCCGGTGTCTGTTCTTCCGGTTTCCGTCTCGGCGGCCGCCGATTCCTCCGCGGCCCCGGAGGACGAAACAGCCTTCGTCACAGGCTCCGTCACAGCCTCCGGGCTCTCGATGACAACCGTTTCCTCTTCCTTCGGCGCCGCCCCCGCCACCACCACCGGCTCGTGATAGGCAGGCGCGTCCACCTCAATCACCTTGGATTCCGCCGTCCCGGCGGGCTCTGCGCCGGGAAGAGCGCACCCGGAAAGGAGGCAGAGGGACAGGATTGCCGGAAAACTCTGCCGCAAAAAATAGCATCGTCTTGATGTGTTCATAGTACCAATCATTTTATCTTTGTTCGCCATATTCTTCAATAACAACCCACAGAAGCCAAAGAAGCCCTCTGATCAGAAATATCCTCCGATCAGAGTGCCTCTTGATTACTGAAATCTATACGATACTCCACTTTGCTTCATGATTGCATTTGCTGTGAATCTGGACTTTATTTTGGAGTCTACCGTAAAATTTCTCTTTGAGATTGGGCTGTACCAGATATCATGATCCCCTTTTCCATGACGAACGAATTCACAGCCGTTCTCAGCGAGGACGTCCCGAACGCGCTTTTCAAACTCAGCCATATGCAGGCACGCTCTCTTCCCGCTCCATTCTGAAAAGGATCCTGCTGTTTGCCGGGACATGGTTTAATTCCAGCAGCTCAGGAACCGCATATTTGACACGTTCGATCAGCGCATCGAGGGAACCGCCTTCCAGTACAAGTCCCGGAACATCTTCACTTGTGGCAATCCACACTCCTGCATCATGATCCCATGTGAATTTTACTATATATCCCATAATGAGTCCTCTTCATAAATTCAGCGCATGGATACTCGTGGCTTCAATCAGTTATTGACATTACAGCCTTTTGCTGGTTTTATCTTATCACACAGAAGGCCGCTCGTGAAGTACGCATGACTTCCTGTATTGCATGGACAACTGATCTCCGTTACAATACCATCATAAAACACCTGATTCCAAAGCGAGGTCACTGCAATGCGCCCCTTTTCCTCTGAATACACCGTTGAGATCGGCGATTTCCGGTTGGCCTCCTACCACGCCCTGGTTTTCCGTTACCGGACCATGCTCCGCATCGCGGTGGTGGTGATGCTTGTGTCCCTTGCCTACGCCATCGCCTCCGTGCTGGGCGCCGGGACGCCGAACCTGATGGTCTTCTTTATCGGCGGCGCCTATATGATCTGGCTCCTCATCATGCTGGCCGGGGTCGAAAAAAACATCCGGAGCTACGTGCGGCAGCCGGACTGCCTGGTGGGGCAGCGCTTCCGGGCAGACTTTGACGCGCAGGAGGTCCGGATCCGGATTCCCGCGCGAAAGGTGGATGCCCGTCTCCCCTACCAGGGACTGGCCTGTGTGTTTGAGCTCAGCAGTCTCTTTCTCTTCTACGTGAACGCGGCGCAGGTCTACATGGTTCCCGTCCGGGCCATGTCCCGGGAGGACCGGCTGTCGCTCCGCTCTCACCTCACCGGGATTCTCGGAGACAAGTTCTCCAGCCGGTTCCGTGGGAAATCATGATGGTTTTACCCATCGATTAATCCGCGAAGGGGGTCCGATTCTGTCGGCTTCCAGGCGGTGGACCTTTCCATAAACAAAAATAACGCCGGGCCTGTCCCATACTGTTGGGATTCAGGCCCGGCGAAACTGTTCTGTAGTTACTTCAGGAATCCGTTGATGATCTGCTCCTCTGCCTCCTGCTCCGTGAGTCCCAGGGTCATGAGCTTGATGATCTGGTCGCCGGCGATCTTTCCGATGGCGGCCTCGTGCACCAGGGCGGCGTCCACGTTGTTGGCCTCCAGGCCCGGCACCGCCAGAATGCGTCCCCGGTCCATGATGATGGAGTCGCACTCCGTGTGGCCGGAACATGCGGCGTTGCCCACGATCTTCGCGTCAAACTTCTGGAAGGAGTCGTCCCGGGCCACGGAGCGGGACACGATGTCCGCCGTGGCGCCCTCGCCGTTTAAGTTCACCACGTAGCCGCTGACGGCGTTCTGGTTTCCGTGGGTCATGAGGCGCTCCCGCACCACCAGCTTCGCGCCGGCGGCAAGCTCAGCGGTGGTCATGCGGTGCGTGTCGTCCACGCCCTTGATCTGGACCATCTCCATCTCCACGGAGCTGCCCTCCTCCTGGTACACCTCGGTGCCCGGGTTCAGAATTCGCTTTCCCGTGCCGGTGCCGGAGCCGTAGTGCTTCTCAACGTAGCGGATGGAGGCGTTCTTTCCCACATAGAAGCGGTGGATGCCGTCATGCTGGGAATCCTGCTGGCCGCAGTTGTCGATGCCGCAGCCGGCTACGATGAGGACGTCGGCATCCTCCCCGATGTAGAAGTCGTTGTACACCACTTCCTTCAGACCGCTCTGAGTCATGACCACCGGGATGTGCACGCTCTCGTTCTTCGTGCCGGGCCTAATCTTAATGTCCAGCCCGCTGCCGTTCTCCTTGGGGATAATCTCAATGTTTGCGCTGGACTGGCGCCCCGCGGAAGTGCCGTTTGAGCGGATGTTGTAGGCCCCGTCCGGGATCTTGTGGAGGTCCGCCACCTCCTGCAGAAGTCTTCTCTGGATCTCGTCCAGCTTCACAATCGGCTTATTCATGGTTTCCACCCCCTCAGACCGTCTTGACGCAGCCGGGAATGGCAGAGGCTGTCCCGATGAGCGTCGGAAGGATTTCATCCTTCGGGCCCTGGGCCTCGATCCGGCCGTCCTTCAGCACAATGATCTCGTCCGCGATGTTTAAGATGCGCTCCTGATGGGAAATAATCAGGATGGAGCTGTCCTTGATCTTCTCCCGCATGTTCCGGAAGACGTCGATCAGGTTCTGGAAGCTCCAGAGGTCAATGCCGGCCTCGGGCTCGTCGAACACCGAGAGGGCCGCGTTCCGTGCCAGGACCGTGGCGATCTCGATCCGCTTCAGCTCTCCGCCGGAGAGGCTCGCGTTCACCTCGCGGTCGATGTAGTCCCGGGCGCAGAGCCCCACGGAGGCTAAGAAGGTACATGCGTCAGACACCGACAGGCGGGTCCCCGCCGCAAGGCGCAGCAGGTCCACCACCTGCAGGCCCTTGAAGCGCACCGGCTGCTGGAAGGCGAAGGCGATGCCCATGCGGGCCCGGTCAGTGATGCTCTTCTCCGTGATGTCCTCCCCGTTAAAGAGGATCTGGCCCGAGGCGGGCTTCTCGATCCCGGCGATGAGCTTCGCCAGGGTGGACTTTCCGCCGCCGTTCGGGCCGGTGATCACCACCATTTTCCGGTCTTCGATTTTCAGGCTGATGTCCCGGATGATCTCCTTGTCCTGACCATCCTCGTTCACGCCAAATGAGAGATTTCTGATTTCCAGCATTCCGGACACACCTCATTTCCGTATGAATATTCCAGACACCTGCCCGGCTTCAGCGGGCAGATTGAAGATTAGCAACTGTTCATCACCCGGGTTTCAGAATGCTGTGCATTCCGAGACTGCGGGCAGTCAGAACATTATACGAAATCTTCCCAGAGTCTGTCAATCGGAGCGCTGTCCTTCCTGCCCCCGCTGTCCTTTTCGCCTTCGCTGTCCATCCCTGTCGCCTGGACTCCCTAACCTTTTTCGACAGGTCTCTGGAATAGATATCGTAGACCAGATTCTTATGACGGATGTTTATATTGTCGTTCCATTTTTGTGCAAATATCTGTATAAGCAACTTTCCGTTCCGATAAAATAGTGGTATTATCTAAGATGTGCACAATGCCGCGCGGAAATTTTTCTGTTTTTCCGTCACATTGTGCACAACCCGACAGGTCTCCTCCCGCTTTCCTTTGTGACTTGCGGCGGGGCTCTGCCGGACGCACCGGAAGCTGTTGTACAGTTTTAAAGAGGAGGATTGACTATGAAAAAGGTACTGTCTCTTTCACTTGCTCTTCTGATGACGGCATCTCTGGCTGCCTGCGGAGGCTCCGGCGGAGCATCCACCACGGCGGCGCCTGCCCCGGCGGCCCCGGCCGAGACCAAAGCGGCCGAGGCGGCTCCCGCTGAGACCAAGGAAGAGGCCAAGGCCGAAGAGACCAAGGCCGCCGAGGCGGCTCCCGCTGCCGAGGGAGACACCATCTACTTCGGCGTGAACTACGAGCTCACCGGCGCCAACCCCATCATCGGCGAAGCTGCCATCAAGGGAATTGACATGGCCATCGAGGACATCAACTCCAAGGGCGGCGTCACCTTCGACGGAAAGCAGTACAAGCTGGCCTACAAGGCCCTGGACAACGGCTTCAACACCGACGAGTCCGCGCTGAACGCCCAGGAGTTCGCCGATGACGAGAGCATCCTCGCCATGGTCGGCCCCAACGACTCCGACATGTGCATGGCCACCTCCGCCGTCATCAAGGAGTACGGCCTGCCGGAGATCGCCCCCTGGTCCACCCTGGTGGAGCTGACCGACAACGAGATGATCCTTCGCTGCTGCTTCACCGACAACTTCCAGGGATACATTCTCGCGAAGTACGCCTACGAGTTTGAGAACGCCAAGACCGCCGCGGTCCTGTACGACATGTCCAACCCCTACAACGTGGGTGTCGCGGAGAACTTCAAGAAGGCCTTCGAGGAGTTCGGCGGCAGCATCGTGGAGTTCCAGACCTACAACGGCAAGACCGGCGAGTCCGACTTCACCTCCCAGATGACCAAGATCGCCAGCGCCGCGCCTGACATCCTCCTCCTGCCGAATTTCTACGAGGAGATCGTGGTCCAGACCACGCAGGCCAGAGACATGGGCTACAAGGGCAAGTTCATGGGCTCCGACACCTGGGGCGACGACGCGCTGCTGGAGTGGGATACCGACAACCTGCTGGACGGCGCGATCTGGGTCGGCCACTATCACAAGGACATCGCCTCCCAGATGGCTCTGGACTTCATCGACAAGTATCACGAGATCTACGGAACCACCGGAGACCCCAACGACATCGTGGCCCTGAACTACGACGCGGTCCACGTCCTGGCCCTCGGCATCGAGAACGCCAAGGAGCTCTCCCGCGCCGGCATCCACGAGGGTCTCATGAGCCTCGACTCCTATGAGGGTGTCACCGGAAAGATGACCTGGGACAATGGAAACGGCGATCCCACCAAGTCCGCGGTCGTGATCCAGATCAAGGACGGCGCCTTCCAGTACCTGGCCACTGTTGAGCCGTAAGCACTGACGGCTTCTGAAACCAGACTTCACGAAACCCGGCGGCTGCCGCCTTCCGGCAGCCGCCTTTTCCAAACAGAAGTACAGGAAGGAGGGGCACAGCATTGTCTGCCTTCATACAGCAGCTGATCAATTTCCTTCAGCTGGGAAGCATCTACGCCCTGACCGCCATCTCGTTCTCGATGGTGTACGGCATCGCGGGACTGGTGAACTTCGCCCACGGGAGCATCTTCACCGTCTCTATGTACTTTATCTTCTTCATCAGCACCTTTTTCTTCGCCCGCATTGAGAGCACGTGGCTGGTCTACATCCTCTCCCTGATCACCGCCAGCGTCACCACGGCGCTGATCGGCATGTTCATCGAGCGGGCCGCCTACCGCCCCTTAAGGAACGCCCCGGCCGTTTCCACCGTGGTCTCCTCCGTGGGCGTGGGCATGTTCCTGGAATACATGATGCTGAACATTGCAGGGTCCAAGGCCAAGCGCATGCCTTCCCTGATTCCGAAATATACGCTGGAGATCGCCGGTGTCACGGTCCCGCTCTTTAAGATCCTGATCATCGTGATCGCCATCATCGCCATGCTGGTCTTAAACACCATCGTGAAAAAGACCCGCCTCGGCACCGCCATGCGGGCCGTCTCCCAGGACCGGATCGCCGCGGGCTTCATGGGGATCAACACCAACCGGGTCATCAGCAGCGCCTTCGTCTTCGGCGCGGTGCTGGCCACGGTGGCGGCATCCCTCTACGGCACCGCCTACAGCATCTTCGCCTATGACGTGGGAGACACCATCAACTGGTGGTCCTTCATCGCCGCCGTGCTGGGCGGCATCGGCTCCATTCCCGGCGCCGTGCTGGGCGGGTACCTGCTGGGCGCCATCGCCATCCTGACGCCGATCCTGCTGCCCGTGTCCAGCTACAAGGACATCGTGGCCTTCGCGGTGCTGATCATCGTCCTCATGGTGAAGCCAACCGGTATTCTGGGCACGAATACCGCGGAGAAGATCTGAGGAGGCCGGCATGAAAAAGAAAAACACAGGCACCATCATCGCCATCCTCGTCCTGGCCGCAGTGCTCATCGCCCTCCGGGAGCTGAAGCTGGTCTCCACCTCGAAGCTCCTGATCCTGCAGTACATCGGCATCTACTCCATCATGGTCATGGGGGTCAACATCATCAACGGCTACATGGGAACCTTCTCCCTGGCCCACGCGGGCTTCATGGCGGTGGGGGCCTACGCCTCCGCCCTGGCCAGCAAGTACGTCCTGACGAGCCAGGCCCTGTTCCCGGTGTCTCTCCTGGTGGGCGGCCTCGCCGCTGCCATCATCGGCCTCCTGGTGGCCATTCCCTCCTTCCGCTCGAAGGGCGACTACCTGGCCATCATCACCCTGGGCTTCACGCTGATGATGCAGTCCATCCTGAACAACGCCGAGATCGTGGGCGCATCCCGGGGCATGACGAACCTGCCGAAGTACACCAACATCTACTTCGTGTACGGCACCCTCGTGATCCTGATGATCCTCCTGCAGAACTTCATCCACTCGAAGTACGGCCGCTCCATCATCGCCATCCGGGAGGACCAGGTGGCCACAGAGCTTGTGTCGGTGGATGTCCGGCGGGCCAAGACGGTTGCCTTCTCCTTAAGCGCCTTCTACGTGGGCATTTCCGGCGCCCTGCTCTGCCACCTCCTGGGCTACACCAGCCCCTCCTCCTACGGCTACTCCAACGTGGTGGACGGCCTGGTGATGGTCTATATCGGCGGCGTGGGCTCCATCACCGGCTCCATTACCGGCTCCATCATCTGGCAGCTGCTGGTGCAGACCCTGAAGGATCTTGGCACCTGGCGCTGGGTGGTGGGCGGACTGCTCCTGGTGGTCGTCATGATCTTCCTGCCGAAGGGCATCTTCGGCTACCGGGAGATCACCGACGTCTTCCATGACCTGAAGCACCGCGGCAAAGCGGCCGCTGAAAAGGAGGCGTAAGCATGGCAGAACAACCCATTGTCTCCTTCCAGGACGTCTGCATGTACTTCGGTGGCGTGAAGGCCATCGATGAGATCAGCTTTGACGTGGAAAAGGGAAAGATCTTCGGGATCATCGGCCCCAACGGAGCCGGAAAATCCACCCTCTTCAACGTGCTGACCGGTGTCTACATCCCCACGAAGGGCCAGGTGCTCTACAAGGGGAATTCCGTCAACCACCTGATGCCCCACACCATCACCGGCGGCGGCATCTCCCGCACCTTCCAGAACATCAAGCTCTTCGACTCCGAGACGGTGCTGGACAACCTGAAGGTGGCCCACTACAGCCACATCGGCTACGGCGTGGCCGACGCCCTCTTCCACACCCCAAAGTTTAAAAAGGAGGAGGCCCGCATTGAGCGGGAGTCCATGGAGATCCTGGAGTACCTGAACCTGGACCGGTACGCGGACCAGAAGGCCGGCTCTCTCCCCTACGGCGAGCAGCGGCGCATCGAGATCGCCCGGGCCCTCTGCTGCAAGCCGGACGTGCTGCTTTTGGACGAGCCGGCGGCGGGCATGAACCCCACCGAGGTGGACAGCCTGAACCAGCTGATCCTAAACATCCGGGACCACTACCAGCTCACCATTATGGTGGTGGAGCACCAGATGCGGCTGGTCATGAGTATCTGCGACGAGATCCTGGTGGTCAATTTCGGCCGGAAGCTGACCCAGGGCCTGCCGGAGGAGGTCCGGAACGACCCGCGGGTTCTGGAGGCGTACTTAGGAAAGGCGAAATAAGATATGAGCGGACGAGAGAAAAAGGAAAATCCCATCTTAAAGGTCAGTGATCTCACTGTCTCCTACGGGAAGATCGCCGCCCTGAAGGGCATCTCCTTCGAGGTCTTTCCGGGAGAGATCATCGCCATTCTGGGCGCCAACGGCGCCGGCAAGACCACGACCCTGAACACCCTGACCGGGGTCTTGAGGCCCAAGAGCGGCACGGTGACCTTCAAGGGGGAAGACATCACCGGCCTTCCCACCCACAGAATCACGGAGAAGGGCATGATCCACGTGCCGGAGGGGCGCCACATTTTCCCG
>Ga0256404_1001645_pt1 | contig 52891 bp, 60 predicted proteins | sample RumenRJG_01DNA_FD_185990 | JGI IMG/M metagenome (GOLD analysis project Ga0256404, IMG submission 185990) | Bovine rumen microbial communities from Lethbridge, Alberta, Canada - RJG_01 | ecosystem: Host-associated > Mammals > Digestive system > Stomach > Rumen | place: Canada: Alberta | collected...
GCTCAGGCTTTTATGATTTAGCCATCGCGTACCAGTCAGTGCACGTCAACTATTGAAACCGCCGTGTACCGAACGGTACGCACGGTGGTGTGAGAGGACGGGGGTTAATCACCCCCTCCTACTCGATGCTTAATCTCTCCTTCGGTTCTGCCCCGCGATGATGATGAGACGAAGCAGCTGCAGGAGCGAGGCGGCAAGTCCTGCGACATAGGTCATTGCGGCCGCCGTGAGCACCTTTCTCGTGGCATCTGTCTCGTCACTTGCCATGATGCCGGTCTGCTGCAGCATCCGAAGGCCGCGGCGCGACGCATCGATCTCGACCGGCAGCGTCACCAGCTGGAAAATGACAGCCAGCGAGAAGAGAACAATCCCGGCTGTGACCAGCGGCTGCATACTGAAAATGAGACCCAGAATAAACAGCGGCCACGCGAGGTTCTGCCCGATGTTGACGACCGGGACGAGCGAGGAGCGGATCCGGAGCGGCAGATATCCGATATTATCCTGGATCGCGTGCCCGCACTCGTGAGCGGCGACACCGATTCCTGTGATCGATGTGCGGTCACAGCTCTCATCCGCAAGATTGACCTGCTTGGTGCGTGGATCGTAGTGGTCCGTGAGATTTCCCTGAATCCGTCCGATCTGCACGTCGTAGATGCCGGCCGCGTGAAGAATTCTCTCCGCCGCCTGCGCGCCTGTGAGGCCGGACCTCGCGCGGACGCGCGAATACTTCGAGGCGGTCGAATTCATCGCCGCCGACGCAATCGCGCAGATAATCGTGCCGAGAATAATCAGCAGCCAGGTCCAGTCGAAATACAGACCGTAGCCATAATAGCCGCCGTAATACGCCTGAATAAATTGCATATAAATCCTCCTGAATATGTGAATACGCGTGACCAAAGCCATATGCATTAATACGAATTTCCATGATAAACGTTGTCTGAAATTATCGGATTGTGTAACTATTCAGCACCCCAGACTCGGAATGCTTCGCTTTCCTCGTTGTGGGCGGACAGAGCGGCTTCGCCGCTTGCCCGCCCCTTGGAAAACTTCTGAAATCGTCCAGCGAGCAAGCTCTCCGTCCGAATTTCATCAGTTTTCCAAGAGGTGCTGAATAATTATCAGATTGTTTATATTGTAGATCAGATATGGGGTGTGCGCAATCTACAGATTTGTGCAAGTGTTGCAGCTCCTGCATATGCTGTGGAAATCACATAGGAAGGTCGTGATTGCCATTCACTTCCTACTAAATTTTTTATAAAAAGTAAATTCTATCATGGAGACAATTGTGCCAGTACAGGTTTGACAAGAAATGCTGTATACTGGTAATTATACAGTACAGACCCGGAGCGCAAGGCGTTCCGGATCTGGGGCATTGAATACTTGCGCATACTGAAAATATATTTTCCGGAGGTGAACAGCCTATGAAAGATGCGTATAAGATGGACGCCGCGGACGTCGTCCGCAGTGTAGGCAGCAGCAGTGACGGCCTTTCAGGAAGCGAGGCGCAGGCGCGCCTTGCGAAATACGGCCCGAACCAGCTGAAGGCTGCGAAGAAGGAGAGTCTTGTACACCGTTTTCTTATGCAGCTGAAGGACCCGATGCTGATCATTCTGATCGCGGCGGCCTGCGTGTCGGCCGTGACGTCCGTGATTCAGGGCGAAAGCCTCGCGGATTTCTATATCATCATCGGTGTCGTCATATTGAACGCGGTCCTCGGCGTCTATCAGGAGTCGAAGGCGGAGGCTGCGATCGAGGCCCTGCAGACAATGACCGCGGCGCAGAGCAAGGTCATCCGGGACGGGGAAATGACAATCGTCCCGAGCGCTGACCTTGTGCCTGGCGACGTTGTTATTCTTGAGGCCGGCGACAGTGTGCCGGCGGACGGGCGGCTCCTTGAAGCGGCGAGTCTCAAGATTGAGGAGTCCGCGCTGACAGGAGAGAGCGTTCCGGCAGAGAAGGAGACAGAGGCGCTTCACTGTCCTGACGGGCAGTCTGTGCTTCTCGGCGACCGCCGGAATATGGCCTACATGGGTTCGACCGCTGTCTATGGCAGAGGCCGCATGCTTGTGACCGCCACCGGGATGGACACAGAGATGGGGCGGATCGCAGGTGCTCTCTCCGCCACAGAAAATGAGGAGACCCCGCTCCAGAAGAAGCTCGCGGCGCTCGGAAAGACGCTCTCGAAGCTTGTTCTCGGGATCTGTGTGTTCATTTTTATTTTCAGTCTGGTGAGAGCAGGCAATTACCGGCTCGAGACGGTGCTCTCGACCTTCATGGTCGCGGTGTCGCTTGCAGTCGCGGCGATCCCGGAGGGACTTGCGACGGTCGTCACAGTCGTGCTCTCGATCGGCGTCACGCGTATGTCGAAGCGGAAGGCGGTGATCCGCCGGCTGACGGCGGTTGAGACCCTCGGCTGTACGCAGGTCATTTGTACAGATAAGACCGGAACGCTCACGCAGAATAAGATGACCGTTGTCGAGCACACCGGAAATGCGAAGCATCTCGCGGCGGCGATGGCCCTCTGCAATGACGCGGTTTTGAAGGAGGACGGCGCGGAGGGCGAGCCGACAGAGGCCGCGCTCGTGAACTTCGCGTCCTCCGAAGGGCTGAAGAAGCAGGACCTCGAGGCTGATCTTCCCCGCGTGGACGAGGCCCCGTTCGACTCGCTCCGGAAAATGATGAGCACTGTCCACGAGATAAAGAATGAAAATTCAGAATTATTCGCAAAATGCAAGGTGTCCGGGCAGAGTGCGCCGCGGTTTGTCCAGTTCACGAAGGGCGCACCCGACGAGGTGATCAGGCGGTGCGTCTCCTATCTGGATGAAGACGGGATTCATCCGCTCACAGATGAGAAGCGGAGAGAGATCCTTGCGCAAAACAAGGCGTACGCGGACCGGGCGCTCCGCGTGCTCGCGGCGGCGGAGCGCTTCTGGGACGCGCGGCCGGAGAAGCACGAGGCTGCGTACCTCGAGCAGAATCTCATTTTCATCGGGCTTACAGGCATGATTGACCCGGTCCGGCCGGAGGTCCTCCCGGCGATGAAGCTCTGCCGGTCGGCCGGCATCCGCACGGTCATGATCACGGGCGATCACAAGGATACGGCGGTCGCCATCGCAAAGGAGCTCGGCATCGCGGACGGACCGGAGCAGGCCCTGACGGGTGCGGACCTTGAGCGGATGAGCGATGAGGAGCTGAAGGCGCATGTGAAGAACTACAGCGTCTACGCGCGCGTACAGCCGGAGCACAAGGTCCGGATTGTGAGGGCCTGGAAGGCAAACGGCTGTGTCACGGCGATGACAGGCGACGGCGTCAACGATGCGCCAAGTATCAAGGCGGCCGATATCGGAATCGGGATGGGCATCACGGGAACGGACGTCACGAAGAATGTCGCCGATATGGTTCTTGCCGATGATAATTTTGCGACGATTGTCGGAGCTGTCGAGGAAGGACGCAGAATTTACGACAATATCCGCAAGGCAATCCAGTTCCTCCTGGCCTCGAACCTGGCCGAGGTGATTGCGGTCTTCGTAGCAACGCTGCTTGGCTTTACGCTCCTCAATCCGGTGCATCTGCTCTTCGTGAACCTGATCACCGATACATTTCCGGCGCTCGCCCTCGGCATGGAGCAGGCGGAGAAGGACAGCATGTCGAGACCGCCGAGGAAATCGACGGACGGAATCTTTGCAGGAGGCGTCGGCGGGGACATCGCGTATCAGGGAATCGTCATCGCGGCGCTGACTGTTATTTCCTATATAATAGGATATTGGATGAGCGGAGGCAGCGGGCTGCCGCAGGGCATGTCCGGCGATGGTATGACGATGGCATTTCTCACGCTCAATATGTGCGAGATCCTTCACAGCTTCAATATGCGGTCACTCCGGGGAAGCATTTTCCGGATCGAAGGGCAGAACAAGGTCCTGTGGCTCTCGCTGCTGTTTAGCGCACTGATTATGGTCACGGTTGTGGAGGTCAGGCCGGTCGCGGAGGCATTCCGTTTTACGCCGGTATCAGCCCGGGAATACCTAACAGCACTTGTCATCGCGGTGTTCGTGATACCGGTGGTGGAACTGGTCAAGGCGGCAGAGCGGAGGAGACATAATTCACCCGATGAAATGTGACAAAATTTCATGATCATCTTGCCAGACTTGAATGCTTTATGTAATATAAAAGTAGGAAAACCCTACTTATGGAGGTGGGAATTATGGCAGAGGATGTATTTGTGAATGATGCGAAGGTTATGTCCAAGGGGCAGGTGACTATACCGAAGCATGTACGTGAGGCTCTCGGTGTTGAAACGGGTGATCGGGTCACATTCATAGTGGAGGGCTCTGAGATACGTGTTATGAATTCTGCTGTGTATGCCTTGAAAAGATTTCAGAAACAAATGCAAGGTGAAGCGGCAGGCGCTGGTTTTTCCTCGGAAGATGACGTGGCGGACTGGATCACAAAGTCCAGGAGAGAGGAAAACGCTGAATGAAAATTATGATCGACACGAATATTTTTATTTCAGCGGCTTTATTTCCAAATGGACGAGTGGCGGAAGCACTAATGTCAGAGATGTGAAAGACCGTCCCATTCTTCGGGCTGCTTTGAATGAAGGAACAGATTTGTTCCTGACTGGCGATAAGGACTTTCTGGAGTCAGCAGTAGAGGATCCTAGAATTGTCAGTGTTAGTGAGTTCCTTGAGAAATATTGAGCATGAACATACAGAATTTTCAAGACAGAAGCAAGCAAAAAAGCCCGACGCGTATCTACGCGCCGGGCGCAAGAAACGCAGCCGTCATGATCCCGCTCGTCAGGCTTACCGAACCATTTTCCAAGTCATCGGAAAGCTTTGACCTGAAAAATGCCGGAATCCTCTTTGAGGTGAGGAGCATAAGGATCGGACAGGGAGGAGAGATCTGTTTCCCGGGAGGCAGAATTGAACCCCGTGAGAATCCGGAGGACGCAGCGGTCCGGGAGACTGCGGAGGAGCTTCTTGTTCCTGAAGGAAATGTAGAGTGTATCGCGCCGATGCATGTTTTAAGCGGGCCGGGCGGATCAGAGATTACGTCTTATCTTGGCGCAATTCATGGGTACAGAGGAACCTATTCGACGGATGAGGTGAGCCGGGTCTTCGTTCTGCCTGTTCCATGGCTTCTCCGGCAGAAACCGGAGATCTATAAGACGGAGTACAGAATCCATCTCCCGGAGGGCTTCCCATACGAGCTGATACCGGGCGGAAGGGACTATCCGTGGCAGAACATACCGCGGACCATGTACTTCTATCGGACAGATGAGGGCGTGATCTGGGGCCTTACCGCAGAGGTGCTGTACCACTTTCTCGAATGGCTCAGGCCTTCTCTTTCTTGCTGATCATGTAGCCCTTTGCCCATGCGGTCTGGATCAGCTTCGGATGATGCGGGTCCAGCTCAAGCTTCTTCCGCAGGCTTCGGATATGGACCATAACTGTATTGGCGGAATTATCGAGAAATGGTTCGTTCCAGACCTGCTCATAAATGTACCGGGGTGAGAGCGGATCACCCCTGCGCTCTAGCAGAAGGCGCAGGATGCAATACTCCGTGTCTGTGAGCTGTATGCTCAGACCGTTGTTTTCGCAATAATTGCGGTCAAGAGACAATTTGAGAGAGCCGCAGGAGAGGCAGGGCGTCTTTGCTTCATGCGAAGCTGTATTGTAGAACTGGGATCGCCGGAACAGGGAATGGATCCTTGCCATCAGTTCCCCCGCGAGAAAAGGCTTCTTCAGATAGTCGTCGCCGCCGACCTCGAATCCGTGAATAATGTCCGCCTCGCTTCCCATGGCTGTCAGAAAGAGAACCGGTACCGTTGATTTCTCGCGGATCGCGGAGCAGACGTCAAACCCGGACATATCCGGCAGCATGACATCCAGGATGACAAGATCGATGCCGGGTGCAAAGATGTCTAAGGCGGTTCGGCCGTTCGTTGCCTCTATTGTCTGGTAGCAGGCCTCCCTGAGAAGCTCCGAGAGAGAACAGCGGATATCCTTCTCATCTTCCACAATCAGGATTTTCGTCGAATTCAAAGTAAAAGTCACCTCTCTTTAGTTTCCGGCCACAGGAAATGCAAGACGCACGATGTAATATCCCGAGTCCGGATCCTTATGGCATTCACCGGTTCCGTGCATAAGCCTCATCATCTCCTGTATATTCCGGACGCCAAGATGCGTTGTGCCCTGGCGGGATTCTGCGGTCTTCGCAACCGGATTCGTGACAGTCAGTACGATACTTTCATCAATTTCATACAGATCAATATGGATGACGGATTCAGGCACGGCATACTTCCGAATATTGGACAGAATATCTGTCATGATGTGGCTGATGTACGAGGGCTCATACAGAATCCTTCGATTCGGGAAGGTCATTGTGTCAGGTACTGTCTGGAAGTGATCCTCATGCAGAAGCGTGATGAGGTTTGAAAGATCATCGCCGAGGGCGGCCTCTGCTTCCGCTGGACCTGACAGCTGAATGCTCTCCAGAGACTCAGTAATTGTGAAATCGAAAAGTTCAGTGATCATGTCACGGAGACTCGCTGCGTTCTGCTCAGTAGATTTCAGAAAGCGCCGCGATTCAGTGAGATTTTCTGCGTGTTCCACAAGCTCGAGATTCGCAAGAATGACAGTCAGCGGCGTGCGCAGATCGTGGGTGACCGTGCGGATATATTCCTTCTTTTCTTCAGCCTCGCGCTGCTCCTTCTGCATGTTTGCAAGAAGCGCCTTTCGGGAATTGTCGATCGATTTGCCGAGCCGCGCGACCTCATCATTTCCGGGGACAGTAATTGCAGATGTGAGGTCGCCGTTCTCCATCCCGGAGACATCTTTGTCAAGCACCATAATGCGCCGGATAATGCCGCGCATCCCTCTCGTCAGAATGAACATCCAGATCAGAAAACACAAGAACAATTCTATTGCGAAGACAAGCATGTAGATCCGGCCGGCGGCGCCTGTATCGACGTACACGTCATAAGTCCCATCTGCAAAGTTGGTAGGAATGGACGCAAGACGCGTGGCGCCAGAGAGATAGCTGTGAAAGCCATTTCGATACACAGTCATCACATCATAGCGGAAATCCAGTAATATTGTGCTGTCATTATGCTTATAAACGATTAGTTCGCTGATACCATTATGGAAAGCCCAATCTTGAAGATCTTCTGTATTTCCAAGTGACAGATGATTTTGTGTGATATACTTTTGAAGTTTTTTAATAGGTTTGCGTTCTTTATCGATGACGAAACTGCTGCCTGCCAATTCAAGATCGATGACATCGCTGCTGTATTTATAAAGAGGAATAAAAACTGCCAAGGACATCAAGAAACCGATGACGGACCATCTCAGAATTACATGCTTTAAGGAACCTGTTTTCACTTTCATTGGATTGCTTCTTGAAAGCTCCGGATTAATAAGTAATATGCCTTTAAAAGCTCTTTCTTTTTTTATTATAGACACCAGAAAGCGAGAAAATCAATTGTAAATTTTGCGAACATATGTGCGATAAAATCTTCAGAATTCTTCAGATTTAGGCGGTAACAAATATGCTATGCTTTATGCAGATGAGAGATCGAGGAACTCAAAAGGAGAGAGGGGGTAGCAATTATGAAATTTCGGCTGATAAGTTTTTTGGCATCGTGTATTCTTGCACTTAGTCTTTTTAATGTGCCTATATATGCGGCAAATTTAGAGACATATCCGTTAAGTCCCAAAGAAGAGGTGATACACGATTATAATAGTCGGGTCCTAGGAATGGGAACATTGTATCGGGTAAGTGAAAGTACACAATTGCGAAAGAAGGCAGATGATGATAGCACTATACTTGTGTCATTGTCTAAAGGAGATAGTATTTGGGTAATAAAATCATGTGGTTCATGGAAAAAAGCGTATGCGAAAGGTAAGACTGGATATGTCTTAGCGTCGTGCATTGAAAAGGCTGGCCCTTAAATCTGCTTGAGAGATGGCAGATAGAACATAGAGGAGAAGGAGGTGAGTCCATTGGAGAGAAGCTGGTATGGGTAGCAGTTCTTAAGGTAACGCAAATGCAAGCAAGGGAGGTAAGCATATGTTTAATTTCAAGCGTGGAATTAGCATGCTGGCAGTGGTTGGTGCTCTGGTGATCGGAAGCGTGGCGCCTGTTTATGCCGCGAATGTCGGAGGCGGCGTCTGGGACTATGGAACGACGATTGTTAGTCCCACCCAGAAGAAAGTGTATTCCAACTATTATCATCCGACGAAAAAGCACAAGTCGTCTGTGTCAATCGGAACGACCGCTGCAACCAGTGGATGGGTGTCGAAAGGACAGACGTCTTACGCAAGTGCAACGGGTAAGTTGACTGCAGAGACGCATGCCTATTATGATTATAAGTAATAGGCATGCGTCAGATCGAAAACCAGACAGATAAGGTCTGATATTTGATCTGGAAGAGTATTTTATTCGCGGGATGCCGTAGCAAATAAAGGTGCGGCATCCCGCCACTGACAAAAAAGATGAGGGCATGAAAATTGAAACGACTTTTGTCACTTGCTATGTGCGCACTTTGTGTGATCGCGATCGGAATTGGTGCGCTGCGAATATCCAACACGGAGATCCTTCGGTATGGAGATCTTGAAAAGTCGGATTGTTCAACCTTCATGATTCCTGACGAGGACGCGATTGATGATCCGGATTCCTTGTTCAAGGTTCTGACAGCTGTTGCTGAGGAAACTGGAAGCAATATCATCCGGACAAGTCTTCTGGATGGGAAAAGAAGCGGAACCTACGAGCTGAGAAAATATGTCCTGATTGCCAATGCAGACAGTCAGTATATGCAGAACTTCCGGGTAAAATCCGGGCGGCTGCTGACGGCTGCAGAGACAGAAGACAGGTCGTCGGACAGCTTCCTTTCTACTGAACTTACAAGGGATAAGAAGCAGGTCGGCGAACTGGTCGCTTTCTTGCTGGGAGCTTCGGTGACCGTTTATCCGATGGGCGCGATGTTTGATTACGTGAAGGCGGACGGTCTGTACTATGTGGAGCTTGGCAGCGGCGTGACTGAAGAAGAGTTCTTGGAAAGCCTCAGAAATAACATCAGCCGCTTCTGCGGTGTGGATGTAAGCACAGATGATCTGAAGGGCTCAGCCAGCAAAATCGGCACACCGTATACAGATCTTATGCTGTATGATATAGTCTTTTTCTTCGTGTTTCTGCTGTTTGTGCTGCTTACGTTTTATTATCTTCTCCGCAAACGAAGAGATACAGCTGTCATGAAGCTCATGGGTGTCAGGGAACGCTCTGTCTGGCGATATTTCTTTGCGAAGCCTCTGATCGCCTGCCTGATTTTTATAGCGGTATGCTTTGCCTGCATTGCGGCTTGGAAAAGAGACGTGGGCTTTGCACTGGATATGACCAGATACGCGTTGCTGCTTTATCCGGGCATTGCCGTCTTCTTTGTGATTGCCTACGGCCTGTCCAATATCGGCCTTTCATTTGCGGACGCCCTGAAGGGCCAGAATTTTACACGCGGAATCTATGTGCTGCATGTCATTGCCGAGATTATCTGTATCCTGATGGTGCTTTACTGCGGAGCGAGCGCGTATATTGATACGAAGAATCTCCTGCGCGATATGAATAAGTATAAAAGCTGGACAATAGCAGAAGATTATGGCGTCTTCTACCCTCTTTACAGCGGAGACGATCAGACGGATGAGGAAGAGCAGCAGCGTGAGAAGACAATCGGCACGGATTTTTATCACTATTTGAATGAGCAGGGCGCCATTTTTATTAATGCGACAGATTACGAAGATGCCTATATGAAAGAAAATAAGGTATCCGCTTCCTATCAGCGCCTTCTGACTGTTAATCCGAATTATCTGAAGGCTTTCGCCGTTTATGATGAAAATGGAAAGCGGGTTTCTGTCGATGAGAGCGACACGGACCTTGTGCTGCTTGTGCCTGAGACGGAAAAAAATCAGAAAGATGAGATTCTTAGCTATTATCAGCAGAATCAGGAATCCAGTGCAGAAGTGGACCAGGATTACTATGAAGCGGATACAAGCGGACTTCAGAATCAGAATATACAGATTATATGGACAAAGAGCGGACAGAAGATATTTACATTTGACGACTCGGTGAATACGGACAATGGAGATCTGACAGATCCGGTCATCACGGTTCTGACAGAGAACAATTCATACATCAGTCAGAGAGTCGGTATCCTCGGAAATGGAAACTCGGATCCGCTGAAGGTGAAGCTGACGGGAACCAGCAAGCAGACCTATGATTCCATGAAGAGCACGCTTTCGGAACTGGGACTTGCTGACAACCTGAAAGCGATTGTCTCTGTCAATGAGGCAGCGCAGGAGAAGCTGACCAGTATCCGCAGTGATTTGGCCTTGGATCTGAGAGCTGCTATTGTTCTTCTGGCACTGATTATTTATCTTGCCTATCAGTCAACCTACCTTCTGTTTGAGAAAAACAAGAAGCGGTATGTCGTCATGCACATGTTCGGTCTTCGCTGGACGACCATTTACGGGAAGCCATGCCTCCTGATCCTGGGACTGGCGGCCGTGATTGCAGCGGCGTATGGAGGACTGATCCGGACTGGCGGAGTGGTGTATACGGTCTTTGCGGTATGCCTGATTACATTCATTCACCTGCTCGTCATGTTCCTGTGTGTCAACGGACAGATGAAGAAAAAGACAAGCGATGTTCTGAAAGGAATCTGATATGATGACGGATATGAATGTACCGGTGCTGGAGCTCCAGCACATCTCAAAGCGATACGGGGACAGAGTCCTGTTTCACGATTTTCAGCTGACGGTTAACAGAGGCGATATGATCTGCATTGCCGGACCAAGCGGGAGCGGCAAGAGCACAATTCTGAATATTATCGGAATGTTTGAGCAGCCGGATGAGGGACAAGTCCTGCTCTACGGAAAGCCTCTGCCGAAGGCGGATTCCAGAGCCGGACGGGAGCTGATGCGGGACCATATCTTTTATCTCTTCCAGAATTTTGCGCTGGTTGAGAGCGAGACGGTGGACTATAATCTTGAAATTCCGATGATGGATATGCATTTGCCGAAAAAAGAAAAGGAGAGGAAAAAGAGGGAGGCGCTGGAGCGCGTCGGCCTCAAGACTTCCCTTAAGGAGAAGATCTTTCATTTGTCAGGCGGCGAGCAGCAGCGTGTGGCGATTGCGAGGGGATATCTGAAAAATTTTGATCTCCTGCTGGCTGATGAGCCGACCGGTTCACTGGACGGAAAAAACAGGAATGAGATCATCGGGATTCTGAAGGATTTCAAAAATGACGGGAAGACGGTCATTATCGTATCTCACGATCCGGTCGTTATGGATCACTGTGAGCGGGTGATCCGGATTGGAAGCTGAAAGTTTTTACCCGGATTTAACGGACATTTGACCCTGCTGCGATAGCGGGATATCCCCTGCCTCTTTAAAATGAGGTTCAGAAGGAGGCAGAGGATATGACTGGTAATCTTTTAACGGCGATCTGCGGAATCGGAGCAATTCTCATTGTTGTGGTCTCAAATCTGTACATTCTGCTTAGATACAGAAAGGACTGATATCAGCTGCCGGGAAATGAACCCCGCATTTTGATGAAAGTGACCGCATTTTTGTCAAATATAGCCAAAAAACTGTACATTCTGCTGTTTATTATTTACAACGTTGACGCATGAAAGTTGCGGTGCTTATAATAGGTGAAATACAGGCAGCGCCGGAATCGGAGCGCGTCGGGAAACGTTTCCCAGGGCATGTGACGCGCATGGCCCGTCTCAAATCAGACGACCGGTGACGGCGCAATCTACAGGAAAGAGGCAGCAAAAATGGAGACAGAAACTTTATCGCTTGAAAAACTGAACAACATGATGGGCGGACATCTCAATATGTCGCGCGCGAAGGAAGCTCCGAGAGCGGCGATTGTCAGGCTGATTGATGAGCTGGAGAAGAATCATCATCCGGTCAATGCGCCGATGAAGGAATTCTTCTGGAGATTATATAAGGATTGATGAATAAAAAGCCCCGGATCTCTCACGATCCGGGGCTTTTTTCGAGAAGGACCGTAGTAACTGATGTATAATGACGGTAGATTTTATTGAACAAGGAGATTATTAATATGAAGAAACCACTTGTATGGGCGCACCGCGGAGCAAGCGGCTATGCGCCGGAAAATACACTTCCTGCATTTGCCATGGCGGCGGACATGCACGCGGACGGCGTGGAGCTGGATATCCAGCTGACGAAGGACGGCGAGATTGTCGTCTGCCACGATGAGCGCGTGGACCGCACGAGCAATGCGAAGGGCAATATCCGTGATTTTACACTGGATGAGCTGAAGAAGCTCGATTTCAGCAACGGGAAGCTCGCCTATGAGGGCGTGCAGATCCCGACCATGCGGGAGGTCTGTGACCTGCTGAAGCCGACCGGCCTTACGATTAATATCGAGCTGAAGACGGGAGAATACTTCTATCCGAGCATTGAGGAGAAGATCGTGAAGCTGATCCACGAGTGCGGCATGGAGAAGAAGGTCATTTATTCGTCCTTCAATCATTATTCGATCCGGAAGATCCAGGAGCTTGACCCGGAGGCGGAGACCGCTTTCCTCTATGAGGACGGCTTTATCGACATGCCTGCCTACGGCGAAAAATACGGCGTAAAGGCGCTGCATCCGTCAGGCTATAACCTGCAGTACCCGGCCTTCATGGAGGACTGCCGGAAGAGAGGTCTTGATGTCAATGTCTGGACGATTGACCGCGAGGCGGATATCCGCGCCTGCATCGCCTGCGGCGTGCACGCGATCATCACGAACCTGCCGGATAAGGTGAGAAAGATCGTCGAGGAGACATAACCTGCCAAAGCATGTCGAGTGAGCAAAATCGTCGATAAGACATGGCGGATTAAGAAGTTCCGTGATGTATATCCGAAAAATGCGCCTCGTGATCAGCAGCCAGAATTAGAGTAATAAATGTGCGCCCCGGTCGATCTATGATCGGGGCGTTTTTAAATTGTATCAATTGTCCCGACGTGTATTCCCTCTGGCACAAGAACGCCGAATGCTTTATAATTAAAGTTCGGCGCTTTGCACAATAAGAGCAGTGTATTTTTGGAGGGTTATATGAGACAGTTTCTGGTGGACGCGTTTACAGACAGAGTTTTTGCGGGCAATCCGGCGGCGGTGTGCCTGCCTGACCGATGGATTCCGGACAGGCTGATGCAGCAGATCGCGGAGGAGAACCGGCTGTCTGAGACCGCGTTTCTGGTTCGGGATAACGGGACGTATCAGCTGAGGTGGTTTACGCCGGATGGCGAGATCGATCTCTGCGGACACGCGACGCTCGCGGCGGCCTATGTCGTGATGCGTTTTCTTGAGCCGTCGCTGGAGATGGTTTCATTTGATACTAAGAGCGGAATTCTTACGGTCCGGAAGAATGGCGGACGCCTCGAAATGGACCTTCCGTCGTATAAGCTTACGCGAATTGCTGTCACAAATGCAATGACAGCAGCACTGGGTGTGCGTCCGCTCGAGGCGTATTTTGGCCGCGATCTGCTTCTCATCCTGGAGGATGCGGAGCTTGTCCGCACGGCGGCTCCGGACCTGGAGAAGGTGAAGGCACTGGACGGACTCATGCTGCATATTACCGCGAAGGGGACGGATGGCTTTGACTGCGTGTCGAGATCCTTCGGTCCGAAGCTTGGCATCGCGGAGGACCCTGTGTGCGGCAGCGGCCACTGTCATATCGTGCCGTACTGGAGCATGGTGCTCGGGAAGAAGGAGATTCTGGCGAGACAGCTCTCAAAACGAGGCGGAACACTCTTCTGTGAGGATATGGGCGGCCGCGTAAAGATTGCGGGGAATGCGGTTCTTTATGCCGAGGCAGATATTCTGACCGACGAGGCGGCCGTGGAGCAGGAAACCGATGTGATGAGAGAAGCAAAGGGCGTGGAGCATGCTGCCGATACACTGATTTCGGGCCTTGAGAATAATCAGATAGAAGGTGTCGGATCGGAACGGCAGGAGGCGAGGACCCCGGAGGCACATCCCTCCCGCGGCCCGATCGTTATTTATCACCCGGAGAATAAAACGGAAGGAGCTAAGCCTTCCGCGAAGAATAACGGTTCTGAACCGGCGGACAGCAGAAAGGCGACTGTTGATCATTCATCTGCCGCAAAAATCGCGGCATTTGTCGATCTTTTATTTGACGACGAGGAGGACGAGGACCCGTATCTTGAAGAGAGCCGTGCAAAGGCTCCGGCACATCGGGATGAGCAGGTACATGAGCCGGAGAGGAACGAGAAGAACAGCTCCTATGATGATGAGAACGTTCGGGCTGATATCGAGGCCGGTGGCCATGGGCAGGAAGAAGCAAGCAGTGCTTCAGAAGAGAAAACCGATGATTCTCTAGATGCGGCTCCGGTTCTTTATCTTGAGGATATCGCGCAGGCACTTGACGGAACGACGATGGACTGGAGTCAGTATCTGAATCGCAGGACAGGGAAGATTGTCGGTCTTGCGACAGCCGCGGACAATGATACGCCGGAGCAGAAGGCTCTGCGCGTGGAGATCGCGTCTTCCGGCAATTATATCCCGCTTCCGAATCAGTTCGAGATCCATGAGAAGGAAATTATGGAAAATTTTGCAAATTCTCTGATGAATGACCAGCAGAAGGAAGCGCTCCTTGACGCCCTGCATGGACGGCAGCCGTTCGGAACATTCAGAAACAGGCTGAACTGCTATGGCGTGCAGAACCAGTATTTTATGTTCAAGATGCTGGCATTCTGCCGCATCGCGAAGAAATGGTGCGATGAAAAACATGTTGCATACGAAGTGAAATCCAAGGGGCTTCACATCGGATAATGGCGGTTTTACGGGGAAAGTTTCGTGGCATTCGGCACCCCAGACGCGGAACGCATTGCAAATTTTCACCGTGAAAATTTTGGTGAAGTGGAAGGAAAAACGATGGCTTTATACGCGCTGGGCGATCTGCATTTGTCATTCCAGGTGCCGGAAAAATCAATGAACGTCTTCGGGAAGGTGTGGCGAAACCACGAGACAAAGGCGAAGACCTATATTGAACAGCTAGTCCGGCCGGAGGATACGCTGGTTCTCACGGGTGACCACTCCTGGGGAAAAAATCTTTCCCTGTGCCAGGAGGATCTGGAATATATTGCGGCATTCCCGGGAAGAAAGATTCTGCTTCGCGGCAACCACGATATGTTCTGGGACGCGAAGAAGACGGAAAAACTGAATGAATTGTACAGAGACAGGCTGTATTTCCTTCAGAATAATTTTTATGCCTATGAGGACTATGCACTTGTCGGCACGAAGGGATTTACTTTTGAGGGGCCGTTTTACTTGGACCGTCGGGGCCGCATCGTCGGCTGGGACGAGCAGAAGGAGGAACATGCAAAGAAGCTGGTGAAGCGGGAGGCGGAGCGCCTGCGCATGTCATTTGACAAGGCAAGAGAGGCGGGATATCAGAAGTTCATCATGTTTCTGCATTATCCGCCGACGAATATTCTTGAGAAGGACAGCGTATTTACGCGGATGGCAGAGGAGTACGGTGCGGAGCAGGTCGTCTACTCGCATTGCCACGGGGAATCGCGCTTCCACGACAGTATTATCGGCATGCACAACGGAATCAGATATTCGCTTGTGTCGGGGGATTATCTGAAGTTCAGGCCTGCAAGAATACTGAATACATGAAATTGTATTTATTGACATACAATCGTAAGTGCCGTATAATACAATAAAAGAGAACATGTAGGCAACGATGCAAAATATATGTTTTCGCATGGGTATGTAGCTATGCATAATAGAAAAGTGCTTTCGTTCTGCATTATGGTTTTGTCTTTTATAAACAGCATTTTGGAAACTATGGTACCGAACACTATTTATATGCGTTTCGTGGTACTTTCAATATTTATTCTATCTGTGTTGTTGTTTATTCACGAAGTTATTGATAACAAACATAAATAGTACTTTAGGTATCTGGCAATGATGAATTCGATGCGTGGAGACGAAGGGAGGATAGAAAGAGAGCATAAAAAATGAGTTTAGAAGGCATTGCATATTTTTGAACGTTTCGATTGAAGCACAAGAAAACTGAAGTATAGCTGGAGAAAGAGAGGCGAACATTATGAGGCGAGCAAGACGTTGGAGTGCTGTACTCATGGCATTCGTTTTGGTTCTCTCGTGTTTTCCGTTTCATGTGAGGGCAGAAGATGATGACCTCACACCTGCTACTGATCAAAAACTTCGTCAGCCTCGGATCTCTGCAAAGACAGGAGACGAGGTATTAGTGCCTGCCATCGATCAGAAAATCCAGCCCCGGATTTGCGCGAAGACGAATGACGATGATCTTTTATCTGATTCAGACCAGGAGATTCACCAGACCAGGCTTATTATAAAGAATAAGGACGGTCGCGAGGTCACCGTATTGTTTGCTGATTCTAACACGGGGGCAACCTACCGTGATGTGCAATGTATCGTCAATGACGACCCGGATATCTCACAATTTACGATCTATCGGGTTGGAAACGATGAGAGTGCCGGAGATTCATTTTTCAATTATCCTATTTCAATAGCAAGAATATGGAGTCCTCCGCTGGGAAGTACCCACAAATACGAGACGATAAAAACAGTTACGGTTCCATCCCGAGTTGTCAAAGATGACTTTGTTATCTCCGTTGCCAAGGGGCAAACGGTGACCTTAAAGAGCGAGTATACCGGAACGTTGACAGGCAGCATTAGCGGGGACTATTTCAGTAAGTCTAATCTTGGAATAAACCTGAGTGTGACCTGTAAATATTCGACATCGTACAAGTTCACCGGACCCACGAGCGGAAATTATAACTCAAGAGAATACCGGGTGAAATATTTCAGAGAAGATGGCAATTACATACAGAAGGACTATTGTTATAAGCCAACCGGCGACCTCTACGGCATTCGTTCTTGTGGAGGCGCATATCAGGAAGCGGTGAAGTATGCCGCATATAGTAAAGATTCCAGACAATGATGAGAACAAAGTTGTCTAATTGGTTACATTGGGCAGGCCTTATCTTGTGACAGGGGTCACGGGATGAGGCCTGCTTTTTGCTGGGGATTGTCTTCTCTTCTTATGTCAGATTCTCAGCCTTTATCGCCATGATGCCCTGCCTGCGCTGCGCCTTCCGGCTGAGGAACAGCGCCGTAGCAGTAGAGAACATCAGCGTGACAGCGGCTGTAAATGCAATTCCGTACATTCCGAAGAAGTGCTCGAGGATGAACAGAATGGGCAGAAAATACACGCCCTTGTCAAGCACGGATGTGAGCGTTGCATAGGCGGCCTGTCCGGTTGACTGCAGGTAGACTTGACATGTCTGGTAGATTCCGTAGAACGGTCCTGTGAGTAAAGAAGCAATGATCATGATCTGGCCATTCCGGATGACATCGGCGTTGTCGATAAAGGCTGCGATGATCGCCCGTCTCGCGGCGAAGCAGGCGAGACTCAGCACGGTTCCGATGATGACAGTTGTCAGAATTATCTGCTTCAGAATTGCGCGCATGCGCTGGAAATTCTTATTTCCGTATGTATAGGAAATGACGGGCTGCAGGCCCATGCACAGGCCCATGATGATCATCGTTGTGAGCATGCTGATCTTGCCTGCGACACCTTGCGCAGCGAGGGCCGTCGATCCGTAGCGAATCATGCGGCGGTTCGAGATGATCGTAGAAATACTCATAAGCAGCGTCGAGCAGGCAAGCGGAAGACCAAGCGTGATGGGAGCGGCCGGAAGAATGACGCGCAGGTACCGCACGGTGAAGGCATAGGTCGAGCTGTCAGCGCCGAGCGCATAGCAGATCGGACGCATCGCGGCGAGCATGACGCCCGTGAACAGAAATCCGATGACGAGAGAACCCAGAAAACAGAAGCTCGTGCATTTCCGGATGTCGTCCCGGTTCTTACTGCCGAGAGCAAGCGATATGACGATGCAGCCGCCGCTGCCAAGCAGCGTACTGAGACCGGACAGAACCGTAAAGATCGGCGCGCAGAGTGAAAGCGCCGCGATTCTGTCCGGATCACCGGTCTGTCCGATAAAGTAGGTATCAGCCATATTGTAGACAACCATCACGAGCATGATAACAACCGATGGTACACTGAGTCTTACGAGCAGGCTGCGGAACGAGCCTTGCTCGAGCATTTCCTGATTTCCCTTCATAAGCAATCATCCTTTCCAAGTTTCTATCTGAGCTTCATTTAAATCTACACTTGTAGAAATAATCTGCTTTTTACTATAATGGAGTCTGGGTGAAAGTACAACAGACAATATAACAACAACTGTAGAAATAATGAATGCGGTCATCAATCACGGCATGCAGAGGAAGCTTCATCCGGAATGGAAGGCTCGGGGGAAATCATGAATAAAAAGGGAAATCAGCGATATGAAGAGATGGAAAAGCGGATCAAGAACGCATTTCTCGGCCTGCTTCGTGAGCAGGAGAAGAAGGGAAAGCGTGGCGATATCACAGTGAGCGCTATCTGTGAGAGGGCAGGAATTCATCGCACGACATTTTATGGTCATTATCTGGATATTCCGGATCTGACCGCATCACTGACAGGTGCGGCGTATGAGGAGCTGATCGGATGCCTGTTTGATCCGGATACGGGGAAGGTTCGCGAGCATGCGTTTCGGAACGTCTTCGAAAAGGTCAGAGAAAGACCGGAATTCTACCGCTACCTGCTTGAGAATACGAGAGGCATAGACGTCTCTGACCGGCTGACCGATAGTCTGGCCGGCCGTCTGGATGAAATCCTGAAGGCGCAGCACATCGGGTCGGAGGCAGAGCTGCGGTATCATCAGAGCTTTTTCTGTGCGGGGCTCGCCGCGATGACGGAGCGCTGGCTTCTCGGCGGCTGCAAGGAGCCGCCGGAAGAGATGGAAGCGATTCTTGTGAGAGAATATTCGCCGGATCGGGCGATCTTGATGGCTGAAGAGAAATGAAAAATCTTCAGAATTCTTCAGATTTCGGAAGGTAAAAATATGGTATACTGGGCGCAGATGAGAGAGGCCGAGGGGGCGAGGGAGGAAGAATAAGTGGTATGAAGATTATTCGAAAAGTTGCGTCCTGTATTATGGCAATGGCCATTATCTGTACTTTGTTCGCCCTGTTTGCCCTGCGCAGCGCACATGTCTATCAATTGAATATGAGCAACATTGATAATTCGCGTGGTGCCGTGTATTTTGCGAATCAATATGGGGAGAACGGGGGCCCCGGCTTTGGAGATGTCTTTACTCCGGAAGAGCAGAATCAGATTCTGAGAAATCTCCTGCCATCTCTGGAGAGAGGTTCATTTGACTATTATCTTTGCACCCAGAACAATTTCAGCGGCGTAAATGTTACAATCATCAATCAGCATACGGCGGATCTGGCGAAACTTTCTGATTCGATTGCCAAAGGACAGGATATCAGCTATTCATTGACGATCGACTCGGGAGATAATCCGGTAATTCCGGTTCTGATTGGCTCTGAGCTTGCAGCCGATTATTCCATTGGTGATACGATTCCACTCCAGATATCGGCGGATCAGTCGATCGGGCTTATTGTCAGCGGAGTCCTCAAGGCTGGTACATTCCTGGATGAGGGGTCCCTGGGAAACGACTTTGACAGCTGCGCCGTGATGCCGGAAATTCAGTTTGGCAGCAGCCCGTCGTCGGATGAGGAACTCGAATTTCAGAATACCATTCTGCAGACGGAATGCCAGGGATATTTTCTGTACTCGCCGGAAAGCGGCGTCACCTATGAAGAAGTCAGGTCTTTCTGCGACTCCCTGACAAATGCATACAAGATCAAGTGGGGCGAGACCGGCAAGGTTGAGAATATTCTGGAAGGGATCGCGCTTCCTCTCTCTGAAAAAATTTGTACGCTGTTGATCGCGGCGGTTCTTACAGCCGGTTTCGCGGTTCTTTTGGTCAGCGGAATCCATCTTCCGAAGCAAAAAGGCGGGAAGAAGCCGATTCAGACAGAGACTGGATGGGTAATAAAAGAGTCATTACTTTTTGCGGTCTTTACGGTTGCATCGTATCTGCTGTGCCGCGGATTTGCGGACAGTCGAGCGAATTATTTTCTGGCAGGCGTCAGAGGTGATGTGATCCTTGTGGTCATCCTGTTTGTTCTGGCCCGCAGCGTGAAATTCTGCGTTTGTTTCGCTCGGCATGAGCGTGAAATGACAGGAGGGCAGCCATGAACAGTCTGGGCATGTATATTGGACTTCTTGCCGGCGGATTCATCAAGGCAAGTCCGATCATTATTCTGGTTAATATCGTGCTGCTTGCGCGCAGACATAAAGGAAAGGGACTCAAAATTTCTGACATTGCGTATCTTGATTTCTTTTGGCTTTCTCTGATTTTCATCTGGAGCATGACATTAAATGGCGTGGCGGATCTGGAACTGAACCCTCTTGAGAACCTCGCAGGGCGGATCAGCCTGAACGCATTGCCCACGCTGGCAGGGCAGCTGCAGAGCGTGGCGGAGGGACATGTGTCCGGCTATGCGAACCTGTTCGGGAATCTTGCGCTGTTTGTGCCGCTTGGAATCGCTCTGTTCCCATATGTTCAGCGGACCAGGAAGCCGCTTGCGCGCTGCGCACTGACAGCACTTTTTCTGTCGGCGGGTATCGAAATAATCCAGCTCCTGACCGGACGAATCTTTGACCTCTGCGATATTGTGCAGAATTTTGCGGGATGTCTGTTTGGGTACTTCCTGTATAATTATGCGCATCAGGTGCACGGCGCAAGGCTCCCGGAAATCTGTACAAAAGCCTGGACTAAGAAAGGAAAGGCGGTGGCAGTTGTGATTCTGCTGCTGAGTGTGGTCAGGATCGTATCGCCGGTATAATCACTTCTGCTTAAGCCGGCTTGGCCATCGCGATCCTGTAGCACTCTGTCCGCCCACAACGAGGAACGCAAAGCGTTCCGAGTCTGGGGTGCTGAATAGTTACATGAAAATTTGATATGGAGCACGTGCTCTGAACGGCGTATACTGAAAGAAAAAGGGGAGATTCATGGTATGCATGAGCTTGGCATTGTCCTGCATATCGCGGACACGCTGGATGAGACGGCGAAGACAAACAACCTGAAGAAAATTTCGTCGGTTACGCTGAAGGTCGGCGAGGTGTCCGGGATTATGACGGATTACTTTATTGACTGCTGGAACTATTTCAAGGTCCGGCACCCGCTGCTTCAGGATTCGGAGCTGAAAATTGAGACAATTCCTGCGGTGACGATGTGCGGGAGCTGTGGAAGGACCTATGAGACTGTGAAGTACGGGCGGACCTGTCCGCACTGCGGGAGCGGTGAGACGTGGCTCCTTACCGGAAATGAATGCATCATCAAGGAGATTGAGGCGGAATGACGGGCGTTCTTAAGGGAACGCTCTTTTTTTGATTTATTTGTAACGAAACAGCTTCATCTGCGTCTAACTGTTGAAAGGAAAAGGAATCCGCTTCTTGTGGGCGAATCCAGGAGGAGGTGAGTTATACGGATTCGGAAAAGCTATATCAGACCTTCTACATGTGGGTGTATTCATTTGTCCTCAGCAATGTGAAAAATGCTGCGGATGCAGAGGAGATTACGCAGCAGACATTCTTCAAGGCAGTCTCGAGTCGCTCGTACAGGGAGGGCAGGCGGACGAATTCACCTGGCTGTGCGCAATTGCAAAGCGGCTGATCAGCGATCTATATCGGAGCAGGAAGCACGAGGCTGAGGCTGGAGGAGCGAGAATCAGCACGCTGCTTATTCTTGCTGCGTCGATGCTGCTTGTTGCTGCATGCACAGTTCTTCCTCTTATGGCGAAGTCGAACCGTCTTGCGAAAATGCTTGCGGCGGCGACCGGCGCGATTGTGCTCATCGAGCTTTTCGTGTGCATGTTCTCATACATACGCTCGTTCGCGGAGATAGCGGTCGGGACTGTTTTCGGAATTTCGCTGTTTGCATTTCCGTTCATAGTGAAGGCGGCGAAGCTGCCGGACATTCTGGCAAATGAAAAGCCGATGCTCGTGCTCCTCTGTGGAATTATCCGGCAGAAATGAGCAGGGATCAGAAGAGATAAGACAAAAACGGAGTGATAATTATCCACTTTGATTGTGGCAAAATACCGGGCGTCTCCGAAGAAACGCCCGGTATTTTGCCCCGATCTCATTGATAAAGTAGTCCGTCATAATCCCGGACACTACAGCCGTCTTAGGCAGAAGTGATTATCACATCGGCGATACAATTCTGATCACACTCAGCAGCAGAATCACAGCTGCCACTGCCCGGCCCCTCTTTCCTGCCTTGGTTCGATCTTTTGTACAGATTTCCGGAAGCTTTGCGTCGTAAACCTGATGTACATAATTGTACAGGTAGTACCCAAGCAGGCATCCCGTAAAGTTCTGCACAATATCGCAGAGATCAAAGATTCGCCCCGTCAGGAGCTGAATGCTTTCGATACCAGCCGACAGGAAAAGCGCTGTCAGCGCGCAGCGCACAAGCGGCTTCCTGGTTTGCTGAACATACGGAAACAGGGCAATCCCGAGTGGAACAAACAGCGCAATGTTCCCGAACAGGTTCGCAAAGCCGGATATATGTCCCTCCGCCACGCTCTGCAGCTGTCCTGCCAGCGTGGGCAGTGCGTTCAGGCTGATCCGTCCGGCGAGGTCCTCAATGGGATTCATTTCCAGATCCGCCACACCATTTAATGTCATGCTCCAAATGAAGATCAGAGAAAGCCAGAAGAAATCCAGATACACAATATTAGAAATATTGAGCCCGTTGCCTTTATGTCTGCGCGCAAGCAGCACAATATTAACCAAAATGACAATCGGGCTCACCTTGATAAATCCGCCGGCAAGAAGCCCGATATACATGCCCAGACTGTTCATGGCTGCCCTCCTGTCATTTCACGCTCATGCCGAGCGAAACAAACGCAGAATTTCACGCTGCGGGCCAGAACAAACAGGATGACCACAAGAATCACATCACCTCTGACGCCTTGAAGAAAATAATCTGCCCGGCTGCCCGCAAAGCCTCGGCAAAGCAAATATGATATAACCGTAAAAATTGCAAAAAGCAATGACTCTTTTATCACCCAGCCGGTCTCCGTCTGAATCGGCTTCTGCCCGTCTCTTTGCTTCGGAAGCCGAATTTTGCTGAGCAGAAGGAACGCACAGCAGGCGGCGAGGATCGCTACGATGAGAAGCGTACAGATTTTTTCAGAGAGAGGAAGCGTGACCCCTTCCAGCATATTTTCAATCCTGCCGGTTTCTCCCCACTTGATCTTGTATTCATTTGTCAGAGAGTCGCAGAAAGACTTGATATCTTCATAAGTAACACCGCTTTCCGGCGAGTACAGAAAATACCCCTGGCATTCCGACTGCAGGATGGTATTCTGAAGCTCGAGCTCGTCATCCGACGACGGGCTGCTGCTGAACTGAATTTCCGGCATCACGACGCAGCTGTCAAAGTCACTTCCCAGGGACCCCTCATCCAGGAATGTACCAGCCTTGAGGACTCCGCTGACAATAAGCCCGATCGACTGATCCGCCGATATCTGGAGTGGAATCGTATCACCAATGGAATAATCGGCTGCAAGCTCAGAGCCAATCAGAACCGGAATTACCGGATTATCTCCCGAGTCGATCGTCAATGAATAGCTGATATCCTGTCCTTTGGCAATCGAATCAGAAAGTTTCGCCAGATCCGCCGTATGCTGATTGATGATTGTGACATTTACGCCGCTGAAATTGTTCTGGGTGCAAAGATAATAGTCAAATGAACCGCTCTCCAGAGATGGCAGGAGATTTCTCAGAATCTGATTCTGCTCTTCCGGAGTAAAGACATCTCCAAAGCCGGGCCCCCGTTCTCCCCATATTGATTCGCAAAATACACGGCACCACGCGAATTATCAATGTTGCTCATATCCAGCTGATACACATGCGCGCCTCGCAGAGCAAACAGGACAAGCAAGGTACAGATAATAGCTGTCATCACAGCGCAGAATACAATTTTTCTGATCATCTTCATGCCACCGCTCCTGTTCCGCCGACTCCCCCGGTGATCATGGAGGAGACGGCAGAAATGGTTTTGTGTTTTACTTATAGAACACTTTCGAAGAAAGATTTGTTCCATAGGCCTTATAATAGTCTGTCTGTGCTGCTACCTTTCCGGTTCCACTTGCACTGCCGGATCTGACTTCAGTTCCGCTGTGGTACAGCTTGACTGTTGTGGTGTGATAAGGATCCATTGTGACATAACCGTATGCATAGTTGCCATTTCTACTGTACATTACAGTGTGATAGGAAGCCTTAACTCCATCACTGATAACACCCGCATTTGCCAGAATCGGTGCACAGTTCAGAAAAAGGCTTGTTGCCAAAAGGGTTGCTGCCAGAATTTTTCCGCAAGCTTTCTTCATAATTGACCTTCTCAAGATTGCATGTCTTGATAAATAGCTTCTTTGATGTCAAATTAAATTTTTGCTTTCTTACCCTTTGCCTCCTTACCTCCTTACTATGGATAATAATTGCATATGTCGGTTGCATCTTTACTTTATCATATTATTTCTCGGATAATCAATGTTAAGAAGTGAATTTACATACAGTTATTAAATTATTGTGATTGCAAATTATATTTTAAAATTTTTTTGATGCTTTGTATCTGCATCCGGTCGGCTCATATTCACTCTTATCGTTATGCGCTGTTTTATATAGCTAAATATACTTATAATTATCTTTTTGCTTACAAGAAGAAATTATCGCAACACTTGAATTAAGCCGATCACAATCAGGATCACACCGCTTCTGCGCAGCTTTCGCCTCGTGCCTTCTGCTCCAATATAGATCGTTTCGTTACAAAAAAGGGGCTGTGAAAAAACGTTTTCACGTTTTCACAGCCTCTTTTTCATACTTATTTTCATTCGGGGGGGGGGAGGCATGAGAAAATTTTTTTGAAATGAATTATTGACATGGAAACGTTTTGCAAGCATAACTATAAGTAGTACCGGCAGAAACAGCGTTTCCAGCTCTGGCAGAGGGGATCTTTTCTGGAATTTGTGGAAACATTTGGCAGATTTTTATGGCTTCTTTGCCCGTGCAGCAGGCCGGAAAGATTTATTGGAGGGAATAGACAGTATGAAAAAGAAGACAGCACGACTTGCCGTCGCAGCAGTCACACTGACGATGATTGCCGGGATGGCTGCAGGCTGCGGAAGCTCAACATCCACGACATCATCGACCGGAAGTGTCGTCACGGCGGCAGACAGCGCGGTGAGCTCCGTGCCGGAAACCGTATCGGCCACGGAAGCCCCGCTCAAGGAGCTCGGCACGAAGACCGACAGCAAGAACCTGTACACGGTGAAGCTGAAAAATGAAACCGGAAAGGTGATTACAGGCCTTGCGATCAAGGACGGATCGATGACAGACTATCCGGCGGACCTCATTACGGACGGCTATCAGTTTGCGGTTGGCACAGAGGTTCTCGTTTATTATGACGCATCAAGCGCAATCGCGGCGCAGAGCACGGCAAATGCATCCATCACACCGGCAGCTGCTGAGTCCGGCACACCGATCTTCAATCCGTCCTACAGCATCCGCGTCACATTCAGCGACGGCACGCAGGGAGAGCTTCACAATGTTTCGTTTGGTGATTTTTCTGAGGCGTCGATCCATGCGGGCGACGGCTATTTGTTCCTGACGTATCAGTCCCTGTCCCAGAATAATGCGGCTGTGAGTACGGAGGAATCCGAGAAGGCAGCAGCTGCAGCGGCTGCACAGGCGGCCCAGGCAGCGGCGGCTACGCCGACACCGACGACGGCTCCGGCGGCATCGCAGACACAGACGACAAAGCAGAGCAGTAATGACGCGGCGGCACAGCAGGCAGCGCAGCAGCAGGCGCAGGCAGAAGCGGCGGCTCAGCAGCAGGCAGCGGCAGAAGCAGCGGCCCGGCAGCAGGCGCAGGCACAGGCGGCCGATCAGGCACAGGCGCAGGCGGAAGCAGCGGCCCAGGCACAGGCGCAGGCAGAGGCAGCGGCTCAGGCACAGGCGGCAGCAGAAGCGGCGGCTCAGCAGCAGGCACAGCAGGCGGCTCAGCAGCAACAGCAGGCGAACCAGAATCAGGCCAATGCAGGCTGTGACGACAATGGTACGCCGATCTTTAACTGATGGGCAGCAAGACGCCGGCGAAGACCGGCGCGCGTATCGATTATTTATCTGAGATACGCGCCTTATCCTGCATCGCGATCGTCATTTTTCACGCTTACCTTCTGACGGCAGGAGATGCGTCTTCCTTTTCGTGGGTCACTGCATCGCTCGCGGTCCGGAAGGCCCTGATGTGGGCTGTCCCGTGCTTTGTCATGGTGACAGGTGCTCTTCTTTTGAATCCGGACCATCCGGTGACGGTTCGTAAAATCTGGACAAAATATATTCCGCGCGTGTTCGGCGCGCTTCTTCTGTGGTCGCTCGCGGGGCTCATTTTCGATGCAGTAACAGGCGTGACGGTTTACAAGTCGGCCGGCGAGGCGGTCCTGGGGTACCTTAAGATTATCTTCACGGGAAGCGGCTGGGCGCCGATGTGGTATCTCTATCTGATTATCGGGCTCTACATTCTGCTTCCGGCTTACCGCGCAGTTTCGAAGGGACTTGGCAGGACGGAAATGAATTACATTCTGCTGATGTATGTCATTTTTCTCTCTGTGGTTCCGACGATTCAGACTATAAGCGGGCAGCAGATCGGCTTTTATATCTGTGTGTCGACCGCATATCCGCTCTATCTCTTCCTGGGACACGCGCTGTCCTCCGGAAGAACCCGGATCAGCGGATGGGCTGGGGGAGTCACACTCATTGCCTCGACTCTGGTTATTGTGTGGATGGCTTATTTTGCGGTCATCCGTCAGCTGCAGACACCGACGCAGCTTCTCAATGATTACGGTTTCATTCTTCACGTCCTGCAGGCGGCCGGGTTCTTTGCGCTCGCGATGGCATGGACGCTTCCGGGGTGGCTTAAGAAGCTGCTTCTTGTGATCGATAAGAGGTCATTTGGCATCTACCTCATTCATTTCTTCTGGCTGAAGGCATTCCGGAACCTGTTTGGCATGAGTCTTGCGGCATCGGGAAATCCGGCATCGGTTCTCATTCTGGCAGCGCTTGCATTTGTGTGCTCGCTGGTGACGGCAGCCGTGCTTGAGCATATACCGGGTATCCGCAGAGTTTCTTAATATTCAGCACCCACAACGAGAAACGCGAAGCGTTCCGAGTCTGGGGGCTGAATATTTATAGATTTGCTTGTTCCCCTCAGGAGGCGTAAGCTGGCACCGTTTCCAGACGAGGCGCCCTCGAAACCGACTGTGTGGTCCGTCCATGAGGCATGGCGGACCAAGGGATCAAAATATAGCAGCGACACATGACCTTTACTGACATGTGCGCGAAGGGAGGAAAGGTTATGATACACCACAACATGGCAGGGCGGCGTGTCGGCGCAGCCGTGACGGCAGCCGTCCTCAGCATGGCGCTTGTGACAGGCACCGTCAGCGCTGATACGCTGAGCACGCAGACAGCTGCGGAGCAGTCCGCGGAGAGCGAGGACGCAGCGCTTGTGACAAGTCCGTCCGCAGAGAGCGGAGCAGAGAAGGCAGAGGAAAGCTCTTCTGACACAGCTGCTGCCGAAGAAGAGACAGCGGCTGCGGAAGAGAATTCTACGGCAGAGACCGAATCCGCGGTCTCGGAGGCGTCTGCAGACAGCACGGCAGCGGCGGAGTCTCAGGAGGACAGCACGCTGGTCAAGGCTGCCGAGACGCAGGATATGTACCGCCTGTACAATCCGAACAGCGGCGAGCATTTCTACACGGCTGACGCAAATGAGAGAGATCATCTGAAGAGTGTCGGCTGGAAATACGAGTCAGTCGCATGGCGCGCGCCGAAGACGTCTGAGACGCCGGTCTATCGCCTCTACAATCCGAATGCCGGTGACCATCACTACACGACAAACCGCTCAGAGTGCGATATGCTGACAAAGGCAGGCTGGAAGCTCGAGGGCATCGCATTTTACAGCGACGACGCGAAGGGGGTTGCGATTTACCGCCTGTACAATCCGAACTGCACGGGAGCGGGCGCGCACCATTATACGGCGAGTGCCAATGAGAGAGACAATCTCGTGAAGGTCGGTTGGAAATATGAGGGCGTCTGCTGGTACGGCGCAGTTTCGGACAACGTAACGCCGACGCCGACAGGGGAGGCAACACCGACTCCGACGGGCTCTGTCACAGTGACACCGACTCCGTCTGCAACGCCGATTCCGACCGTGAAGGGCACGACCGTTTACAACGGAGTCGATTACTCGGCTGTCTACGATTTTAATTACTATGTCAATCACTACGCGGATATCAGAAATGCATACCTCAATAATCCGAACGGCGCGATCCAGCACTTCGTTGATTACGGCATGAAGGAGCAGCGGCGGGCAATTGCGACCTTTGACGAGAAGTCCTATCGCTACGAGTACCGCGATCTTCGTGCCGCTTACCGGAGAGACTTCAAGAAATACTATCTGCATTACATGCAGTACGGTAAGAAGGAAGGGCGCGTCGCGACAGGCGTCACGACTATGCAGAATGCGGTCACGACATTCGGAAACCGCGACTTCTCCGCAATCTACGATTATCAGTACTACGTCGATCACAACCCGGACGTGCTCGCGGCATTCGGCGACGATGACTACGCGGCCATCGAGCATTTTGCGTGCCATGGTCTGAAGGAAGGGCGCATCGCGAAGGCTTCCTACGATCAGAACACGTACAACAGCCTCCGGACTGCTGTCTCGAAGTACAATTTCCCGAAGGCCGATGCGGTCTTAAATCAGATTGGCTGGGACCTGCGCGCCGCATTTAACTGGTCTGTCGGCATGACGTATTACGGTCACACGGCCGATATGCCGTCCACACCGAACAACGGCTACCAGTGGTTTGCAGATTACGGGTTCACGCATCACAAGGGCAACTGCTACTGCATGGCGGGTACATTTTACGAGATGGCGGAGCTGATTAACCAGCGGTACAATCTCGGCTACACGTTCCGTCAGGTCTACGGTCATGTCAACAACCGGAACGGCACGAAGGCGCCGCACTCCTGGGTTGAGGTGACCTACAACGGCGCAACCTACGTCTGCGACCCGAACATGGTCAATGAGTGGCCGGGAACAAACGGCTACATGAACACCTACGGCGGTTCCAATATGTGGTCCATCACCCGCGAGGGATACATGAACTAAAAACAGAATAAAGGGTTTAAATCTGTGGCGCGGCTCCTTACGGAGCCGCGTTTTGTGTGGTGTCTTGTGTGTGGTGCCAGGTTCCGATTAAATTTTTATAAACGACTTTATGCTTTTTTAATCGGAACCTGGCACCTTTGTGTACCTTTGTGCCGATACCTTTACCACATGAACTGTATACAAATATTGCTGCTGTGCACACATGACGGAACAATCAGGCCGACTGGTCTTGGATCTGGATTCAGAACGCGATTCGTTATTAAGCCCTGCCGGTTGTCGGGGTATATTTAAAACTGTAACCCGACCTCGCATCGGACGGCCCCGGGGCAGGTCATAACATTCACTCTGAGAGGGAGGACAAGTGTATGCTTGGAACTATTTTACTTTACGTCGGAATTGTCCTTATCAGCAACGGGCTCGCGACAATTCTTGAAGTAAAGGACAAATCCATGGCAGTCATGAACCTGTTTACTGGCGGCCTCAGCCTGATTCTCAACATTATTGCACTGGGATACGGCATTGTCAGCGGACAGGACGCGCTGTGGTTCTATGGAAGCGCGACGGGACTTCTGTTCGCGTTTACATATCTTTACTCCGCGATCAACACAATCTTTCAGTTTGATCAGCGGCTCTACGGCTGGTTCAGCCTGTTCGTCGCGATCAACGCGGTTCCGGCCGGCGCGCTCTGCATTTTCAGCGGCTACGGCGGAAATGCAGTCTACGGCGTGATCTGGTGGGCATGGGGGCTCCTGTGGCTCACGGGCTTCCTGACATGCGCGCTGAAGAAGAACCTCGGCAAATTCCCGGCGTACCTCAGCGTCATCGAGGGTGTCGTCACGGCCTGGATTCCGGGCTTCCTCATGCTGGTCGGCCTGTGGAAATGAAACTCCGCCTGCATGTTTCGCGGAGAAAAATGAGCAGATATTGCAAAGGAGGACAAAGAGCATGCAATTTACAGAACGGGAACGTGAAAAGCTGATGATCAGCCTCGCGGCCATGATCGCGCAGCAGCGCAAGGACAGAGGCGTGAAGCTGAATCATCCGGAAAGTGTCGCGCTGATCACGAGCTATATCCTCGAGGGCGCGCGGGACGGCAAGACAGTCGCGGAGCTTATGGACGAGGGCGCCCGGATCCTGACGAGAGATGACGTCATGGAAGGGGTCCCGGAAATGATCCCGATGATCCAGGTCGAGGCGACATTTGTCGACGGCACGAAGCTTGTCACGATTCATGACCCAATCCGCTGATAGGAAGGAGACTCATATGATTCCAGGAGAAGTACATTTTGCAACAGAGGATCCGGTACCGTACAACGAGGGATACGAAGCAATCGAGCTTGAGGTAAAGAACGTCGGCGACCGCCCCGTCCAGGTCGGATCGGAATTTCATTTTTATGAGGCAAATGAACAGGGACTGAAGTTCGACCGGGAGAAGGCCTACGGAAAGCGGCTTGACATTCCGGCCGGCACGGCGATCCGATTTGAGCCGGGTGAGACGCGCACGGTCAGGCTGATTGATTTCGGCGGAAAGCGCCGCGTCTTCGGCTTTAACAATCGTGTGAACGGGTATCTCGACGTCAACAGGAAGGCACATTCTTCTGATCTGGAGGTGAAGGCATGAGCTTTAATATGGATCGCAGACAGTATACACAGATGTTCGGACCGACAGTCGGAGACAGTGTCCGCCTCGGCGACACGAACCTGTTCGCGCGGATCGAGAAGGATTACACCGTCCACGGACAGGAGAGCAAGTTCGGTGGCGGCAAGGTTCTCCGCGACGGCATGGGCGTGAACGCGACGGAGACGCGCCGCGACAACCCGAAGGTGGCGGACACGATCATCAGTGGCATCACGGTCATTGATTATACAGGCATTTACAAGGCGGATATCGGTATCCGCGACGGCAAGATCCTCGCGATCGGCAAGGGCGGCAACCCGGATATCATGGATGACATCGACTTCATCGTTGGCGCGAGCACAGAGGCGATCTCTGGCGAGGGGCTGATCCTCACAGCCGGCGGCATCGATCTTCATGTCCATTATCTCTCCACGGGCCTTGCGCACGCGGCTCTTGACAATGGTATCACGACGCTCTTCGGCGGCGGCACGGGCCCGGCTGACGGCTCGAACTCCGCGACGACGACACCGGGCGCATGGCACATCCACCGCATGCTGGAGGCCGTCGAGAACGATCCGCTGAACTACGGCTTTATGGCAAAGGGCGCAGGCGCGACTCCGGAGACCATCGCCGAGCAGATCGAGGCGGGCGCCGCGGCGATCAAGACGCACGAGGACTGGGGCGCGACGGCGGCCGGTATCGACAATTCGCTGAAGGCAGCGGACAAGTACGACGTCCAGTACGCGGTCCACACGGACTCCCTCAACGAGGGCGGCTTCGTCGAAAATACAATTAATGCATTTGCAGGCAGAACGGTCCACACGTTCCACACAGAGGGAGCGGGCGGCGGACATGCGCCGGACATCATGATTGTCGCCGGTGACAAGAATATTCTGCCTTCTTCAACAAATCCGACAAATCCATACACGCAGAACGTCATTGACGAGCTCTTCGACATGACGATGGTCTGCCACAACCTCGATCCGAAGGTCCCGGAGGACGTCGCATTTGCCGAGTCCAGAGTCCGCAAGCAGACGGTTGCGGCGGAGGACGTGCTCCACGACATGGGCGCGCTCAGTGTCATGACGAGTGACGCGATGGCGATGGGCCGTGTCGGCGAGGTCGCGATGCGCTGCTGGCAGCTCGCGGACAAAATGAAGCTGCAGCGCGGACCGCTCGAGGGCGACTCTGAATATTCCGACAATAACCGGATCAAGCGCTATGTCGCGAAGTACACGATCAATCCGGCGATTGTAAACGGCATCTCCGACTATGTCGGCTCCGTGGAGCCGGGCAAGTACGCCGATCTGGTCATCTGGGACCCGAAGTTCTTCGGCACGAAGCCGAAGCTCGTCCTGAAGGCCGGCATGATTGCGTACGGCGTCGTCGGTGACGCGTCGAGCTCTCTGCCGACACCGGAGCCGCGCATGATGCGCGACCTCTACGGTGCATTCGGCAAGGCCGTCCAGAGCACGAGCATCTCATTTGTCTCGAAATACGCCTATGAGCACGGCATCAAGGAGAAGCTCGGACTGCAGAAGATTGTGCTTCCGGTCCACAATACGAGAAATCTCACGAAGCGCGACATGAAGCTGAACGACTACACGCCGGAGACGATCAAGATCGATCCGCAGTCCTTCAACGTCACGATCGACGGGAAGCTGATCACCTGCGAGCCGGTTGAGACAATCTCGCTTGCGCAGAGATATTACTTCTTCTAATTGGGGAAGTTATTCCGGCAGCCAGTGAGGCAGGAGCGGACGCTTCCGCGAAAGGGCCTGTGTAAAATGAAGGACAGGCCCCTTCGGGCGCGCCGGCTTAAGGGCCCGCGGGCTGCCGGTTTTTATGTGCTGAGTTCTTATGACACACATGGAGGCATACATGATTCTGACAGAAATTTTTCATAATATCGCGGATATTCCGGATCCGGAGTCCTATCATATCGAGACCGCGCTTGTAAAGAGTGATGATCTCCTGAAATCGATTCTGCGCGTCACATCTGACCACGGGAGAGACTACGGCATCCGCCTCGAGGATGAGTCGCAGAAGCTCGAGAACGGGTCCGCCTTTCTGCTGGCGCCGGGGAAGCTTCTCGTCCTCAGCGTCATCCCGGACGAAGTGATTGTCATTTCCCCGAAGGACATCGACGAAATGGGACGGACAGCGCACATGCTCGGAAATCTCCACAAGCCGGTGCAGATCGGCGGCGGAAAGATTACGCTTCTCACGGACCCGGTCGTCCTGCAGACGCTGGACAAGGAGGGCGTGTCCTACACGACGGAGAAGATCCAGCTCGATCATCCGATGGAGTATGCGAACCTCACGCCGGGGCATCATCACCACCATCACGAGGAGCACGCTCATGCGTGACCATTATCTCGAGGTCTTCCAGGTGTGCGACTCGACATTTCCGATCGGAACGTTCAATCACTCGTTCGGGATGGAGAACTATCTGTCGCGCAGAAAGATCCGGAAGGCCCCGCAGTTCGCGGAGTGGATCAGGAATTACTATCGGTCTCAGTTCCGCTATGGCGAGGGGTTGCTTGTCATTCTCTGCTACAGGGCAATGGATGCAGGAGAGCCGGAGAAGCTTCTTACGTATGATGAGATTATGCACGCGTCGACCGTTGCCCGCGAGACACGCGAGGGAACGGTTCTCATCGCCTCGCGTATGCTGTCCCTGATCCGGAACATGTACGGCGAGACGGTCCCGTACCTTTCGGAGTACGAAGGCAGCATCAAAGAGAAAAAGGCATACGGTAACCCGGCGATTGTCTTCTCCCTCTTTGCGCACGCGGAGGGCATTCCCTGCGATGAGGCGTTTCGGATGTACGGCTACAGCGTGGCGTCAACGCTCGTGCAAAATGCAGTGCGGTCCGTCCCGCTCGGACAGAACGCGGGTCAGCTGATCCTTCACGACCTGCTGGGGGAGATCGGCGACCTGTACGAGGAGACGAAGGACATGGATGAGGACATGCTCGGGACGGGCATTCCCGGCCTTGAGATGGCGCAGATCCTTCATGAGACGCAGAACGCGAGACTATTTATGTCATAATGCACCCCTCAGCAAAGTGATGAAATTCGTACGGAGGGCCTGCTTACCGGACGATTTCATACTGAAGGGCGGAGGGCTCAATAATTACAGGAAGGGAAATTATATGAAACGAGCAGTAAGAATCGGCGTCGGTGGCCCTGTTGGCTCCGGCAAGACGCAGCTCATTGAGCGGCTGACCAGACGCCTGAAGGATACATACAGCATGGCTGTCATTACAAATGACATTTACACGAAGTGGGACGCGGAGTACATGGTCTCCCACTCGGTTCTCGATAAGGACAGGATCATCGGTGTCGAGACGGGCGGCTGCCCGCACACGGCGATCCGCGAGGACGCGTCGATGAACCTCGCGGCGGTCGAGAAGCTCGAGGATCGCTTTGACCACACGCTCGATCTCATGTTTATCGAGAGCGGCGGTGACAACCTCGCGGCGACCTTCAGCCCGGAGCTTGTCGATTTTTCAATCTACATTATTGACTGCGCGGAGGGCGAGAAGATTCCGGAGAAGGCCGGACAGGGCATGATCAAGTCGGACCTCTTCATCATCAACAAAATCGATCTCGCACCTTATGTCGGCGCAAACCTTGAGCATATGCGCGAGACATCGAAGAAGTTCCGCGGTGATGGCAAATTCGTCTTTACAAACCTGAAGACGGACGAGGGTCTCGAGGATGTTGTCGACTGGATCCGGAAGGACTGCATGCTTGAGGACCTCGAAGCATGAGGAGCCGGTACGCGGGAGAAATCTATCTGAGCTTTACGCGGCGCGGTGAGCAGACGGTCGCCGACCGGACCTTCCGCCGCGGCAATTCCCGGATTTCGGCCAACAACGCCCCGGGAAATGAGACGCCCTATTATTTTCTAATCAGCACGGGCGGCGGCTTCACGGAAGGCGAGCAGTACCTGCAGGACATTTCTCTCGGTGAGAGCACGCACGCGATCCTGACGACGCAGGCTCCCGGCTATATCTACAAATGCGAGAACGGGAGACTGACGGAGCAGAAGTTTCAGATCCGGATCGGGGACGGGGCGTGTCTTGAGTACTACCAGGACGAGACGATCCCGTATGCCCTGGCCAGGTTCCGGCAGCGCACAGAGATTGAGCTTGGAAGGGGATCACGCCTTCTTCTCACGGACGGCCTGACCGCCGGCTGGTCGGCAGACGAGCAGCCGTTTCAGTATCACGACATCGGCATCTGCACGAGAGTCCGCAGGAACGGAAGGCTTCTCTTAAATGACAGTCTTCTTGTGAATCCATCTGCTGATCCCATGGGCGAAATCGGGTATTTCGAGGGCTTTACGAATTACAATTCGGCTGTCTTTTTTGATGAGTCGATTGAGCCGGAGACAGTCGATCAGATGCGGGAGAGCCTCGCAGACCTGTCCACGGAGTCCATGTGGGGACTTACGTATCTTGACGGCGGAGGCGCACTGCTCCGCGTCATGGGCAGAAGCCTCCATGAGAACCGCCGCGTAGAAGAGGCGTGGATCCGCTACTGCAGAGAAGAGCTCTGCGGGTACGCGCCGTTCCGGCTGAGGAAAAATGCGTAATATGTAAAAATACAGCACCCCGCAGGAAACTTTCGAAATATGGATGGAAAGCTTGCTTTCCAGACAATTTCGGAAGTTTCTTACTCACTTATGCGTATACTGTCCGTGCTTTTTCGTGTGAGAGCCATACTGGATCGCAAATTCCGGACAGTGATGCAGGCACCTGAGGCAGGCGATGCAGCGGTCCTTCACCCAGACGGGATGGCCGTCCTTCATTTCGATGGCATGTGCGGGACAGTTTTTCGCGCATTGTCCGCAGCCGATGCAGCTCTCCTCTACATGAAAATATTTGGTCTGCCGGAGATGGTTGTAGACCGGCTTATGGACAAATGAAAACAGCTCCGGCGCCTTGTTTTTGATATAATTTCTCTCTTTTCCGGCGCGGATCAGTTCGGTCATGTCGTGGATCTGCTTGTCCGCGGCGCTGTTGATCTTATCGGTTTTCGCCCGGCTGCTCAGATCAAAGATCGGTGTCCATGTGTCCGGCATTTTCACGCCAAACAGCGCGTCCGGGCTTCGACGGATTGTCTTCTTCAGAATCCGGATGACCTCGAGGTCCACAGTGCCGGATATCTTTCCATAGGTCGCAACAAAGTAGAGGTACGGCTGGCCGGGCGCCTTAATCACAAGCTTTTCGAGAAATTCCCTGACATTGACGGGAAGTCCCCAGGCATAGGTCGGCGACACAATGCCGACTGACTCGCCGGGAGCGGGGTAGCAGTCAACAGACTCCACGTCCGCGAAATCCTCGATCGATACGCACGGATCGTGAAAATACCGGGACAGCGTTTCGGCTACATAGCGGCTGTTGCCGGTGGCGGAAAAATAATATATCATAAATTGCCTTTCTCTATTTATCTTAGAAGCTACATGAGCAATTGTAGCAGATTTCCGCTCAATTGACACGCCCACATCACAGGATAGGAATTCCCTGTCGGACATGTTAAAATAGAATTATTCAGTTCTCATCAGGAACTGATGAAATACGGACGGAGAGCGTGCCCGCCGGGCGGTTTTAAAAGCTTTCTGAAATTTCGAATCTGGGAGTGCTGAAGCATGATACAACTGTAAAAAACAGATTGAAGGGGGGAACTTTCATGAAGGCAGGGCTTGTCGCCTGTTCTGATGGGATCAGAGATGCGGCAGTGATAAAATATACGCAGACCGTACTTCAGTCTCTGGGGACGGAGCTCGCGCCCGCTGCGCACCTTCTGGCAAATAACGGTCCCTATGCCGGAACGGATTCGGAGCGTGCAGCGGATCTGATGGACATGTTCCGGGACCCTTCGATCGATGAGATCTACGATCTGTCCGGAGGCGACCTCGCCAGTACGCTCATTGATCTTCTTGATTACGAGGCGATCAGGGAGAGCCGGGCGACTCTTTTCGGGTACAGTGATCTCACCTCTATATTGAACGCCATTTACGCGCGGACGGGCAAAGAATCCGTTCTCTATCAGATCCGGAACCTGATCCGCGAGGATGCGGCGCGCCAGCGGGAGCGGTACATTGACAGATCGAAACTGTTCGATGTAAAGTATACATTTGTACAGGGAAATGAGATGCGCGGCGTCCTGATCGGAGGAAATCTCCGCTGTTTCCTGAAGCTTGCGGGAACGGAGTATATGCCGGATTTTGACGGTAAGGTTCTGCTCCTTGAGTCTCTCGGCGGAGGTCCCTCGCGGATCGCGGCAGGATTTGCGCAGCTCAGGCAGCTTGGCGCGTTCCGGAAGGTCCGCGGCGTTCTTCTCGGTACATTTACCGAAATGCAGGAGAAGAGGGCAGTGCCGGACGTTCCGGCGCTCGCAAGGCAGTATATGGGAAATGAGATACCAATCGCCATGACGGATGAGATCGGGCACGGCAGCGACTCGAAGGCCGTCCGGATCGGCGGGGAAATTCATTTATATGCATGAAAGAAAGGAAGATCAGCTATGGCAGAGGTAAGAAGCGCAAAGTCGCTCGGTTTATTTACAAGTGATGACGATGATGATCCAATCACACTGCAGCAGGCGCGGAGGGACGCGAACTATCTGTTCAGCAAATACGCGGATGAGCTGAAGAACCTGAAGTCGGAGGCAGGAGATCTCTCCGAGGCCGAAGAGGCGGAAGACAAGAAAAGCGAGTGAGACCTGACAGGCAGCTGGTCTGCTCCCCGGTCAGGCAATTGGGAAGGGGCCTTGGATAAGTGAAGACAGGCTCCGGGGAGATACATAGAGGAGGTTGATTTTTGGATTCTACAGACAATCGTCCTGACAGCCAGGACATGAGCGTCGATGCTGGCAAGAAGCCTGCCGGGAAGATGCGGGAGCGCATCGAGGAGAACATGCTTCCACGCTACACGCGGATTTCCATCTATGTGATCGTCACAGTTCTCATTATCTATGTGCTGATGCGTCTTCTCGATCACTTTGGCGATCTCGTGATCCTGATCGCGCAGGGCCTGCACTGGCTCGGCGTCATATTCAAGCCGCTCGCAGCGGGATTTGCATTTGCGTATCTCCTGTATCCGGCCGCGGATTTCTTTGAGCGCAAGATCGATGCGCTGAAAAAACGGCTCCGCAGGAAGAAAAATGAGAATCTTCCGATAAAATCCTCGCGCGGGCTTGCCGTTGCGATCACATGGCTGATCGTCGCGGCCGTCGTGTTCATCGGGCTCTCGCTCGTTGTCTCGACGATCACGAGCGAGCTCAAGGTCCTGAATCTGAGTGACCTCGATACGCTGACGGTCGGCTTTGCAAACACGCTGAAGCAGCTCGCGGCCAACATCACATCGGTCCTGAATCAGCTCAATATTTCGTCCGCGCAGGTCGAGAAGTCCATTCAGTCGATCGGGACGACGCTCAGCGATTCGATCCAGAACATGGCATCGAATCTCCTTGCCAACGTGTCGAATATCACGCATTTCTTCTCGACGCTGCTCTTTGCGATTATCTTCGGCATCTATTTCATGCTCGACGGAGAGGGGCTCAAGAGATACTGGGGCCGCGCGTTCCGTGCATTTGCAGGGCCGAAGGTCACAAAGTACACGAAGGAGTTTATCGCCGATGCGGACCGCGTGTTCTCGGGCTACGTCCGGGGACAGCTGATGGACGCGCTCTTTATGGCTGTCGTCGTCAGCATCAGCCTCTCGGTCATCGGCATTAAATATGCGGTGATCATCGGCATCCTGACAGGAATCGGAAATCTGATCCCGTACGTCGGACCATTTGTCGCGTACGGATCGACTGCGCTCGTGTGCCTGCTCAACTGGAATCTCGAGAAGTTCATCGTCGCGATCTGCGTGCTGTTCATCATACAGACGATCGACGGCAATGTCATCAACCCGAAGTTCCTGAGTCACACGATTCATATCCACCCGGTCCTCGTCATCGTATCGCTCCTTATCGGAAGCAAGATCGGCGGACTCATCGGCATGCTCGTCGCCGTGCCGTGCGGCGGCCTCGCGAAGGTCTACTTTGAGAAGCTGATCAATTACCGGATGAAGCGGAAGAGCGCGAGAGCTTAGCTCTCCCACGGGCGGATCCGGTAGCGGACGCCGAGATCTCTGCAGATCCTCGCGCACTCTTCCTCTTCTTCCTTTGTGAGTGTCGTCGCGACGGTCGTGAGGACGACATCGGGCACGTATTTCTTACATTCCTTCGCGAAGTCAAGCATCGCCTGATAGGACTTCTCGCCGAATTTCGGGCGGACGAGCTTGTTGTACTCCGCGGCGTCAGGCGTATTGAGGCTGATCGATACGCAGTCGATGAGGCCCGCAAGCTTCGGCGCGATGTCCTCGCTGTTCACGAGATTTCCGAGACCGTTCGTGTTGATCCGGGTCTTTGTTCCGAAGGTGTCCTTCACGTATTTTGCGGTCTCAAGGAGACGGTTGAGCGCCTCTGTCGGCTCACCGAAGCCGCAGAAGACGACCTCCTCATATTTGCTCATGTCAAACTGGTCGAAGGCGGCCTTCACCTCCTCAAATGAGGGCTCGTGGTCGAGCCAGAGCGGATGGGAGCCGCCGATGCTGTCCATGGTCTGCCGGAGGCAGAACGTGCACGCGCACGGACAGCGGTTTGTCAGATTGACATAGAGACCCTTATGTACTTCGTAGAGAATTGTTTCTGCTTTCATGATTGTTTCTTATCCTTTCTGTCTTCCGGCCGCTCTGCCTTGAGGCGTCCCAGGACCTCCTCGAACGGAACGCCGTCCGTCGTCGGAATGTCCATGTCCACTGCCTTCAGAATACAGGCCTTTACAAAATGAGAGGCGCGCCGCACGGAGCGCTCGAAATCGACATGGTTCACCGCATCGGCAATGATGACGGCCGAAAATACGTCGCCCGTCCCTGACCGCTGCTCGCCGACCTTATACTGGCGGGTCAGGCAGAGCTTCTTATCCCCGTTCAGGCAGACGTTGGCGATGAATTCGCCCTGCGGAATGCCGGTGATGACGATTTTCTCCGGCCCCATGGCGCGGAGCTTCCGGAGAAGCTCATCGAGCTCCTTCATTTTCCAGCCGGACGGGTGGTAGGGCGTGTCCGTCAGAATACAGGCCTCCGTGAGGTTCGGCGTGAGAATGTCCGCCATCGCCGCGAGGCTCTTCATTTCCTGACACATATCGCCGGTGTACCCAGGATAGGTCCTGCCGTAGTCGCCCATGACCGGGTCGACGGCGACGATCGTATCGCTTGTCCTGAAATCGGAAATGAACTGCCTGACGAGGCGGAACTGCTCGCCGGAGCCGAGAAAGCCGGTCGAGATCCCCTGAAAGGAGAGCCCGAGCTTCTTCCACTCGTCGGTGTACGCCGTGAAATGCTTTGTGTAGTCGTCAATGAAAAAGCTCTCGAAGCCCGTGTGGTTCGAGAGAATCGCGGTCGGAACGCCGCAGCACTGGATTTTCAGATGCGAAATGACCGGCAGCGCGACCGCGAGGGAGCAGCGGCCGAAGCCGGTCATATCGTTGATGACTGCGATTTTTTTCTGTCTGTTGTGGTTTTCCATGGTTAACCTGTCTTAACTGATTATATCGTTGCTCTTTTTAAAGCTGCTCACTCGGAACCAGCCGTCGTTCCAAGTGAGAGCTGCTTTCGGGTCGTTCGCGTCTTTACCGGAGCTGCCGCAGAATGCCTGTCCGCTTGATGACGGAGCCGAGCGCGTAGAAGAGTACGATGCCGATGACACCCTCCATCGCAAGCCCCGGGATCTGTGTCGCGCCTGTCGCGACGGAGCCGTAGAGGATTGAGCCGCCGATGAAGTAGCCGACGATCATCTCCACAATAGCGGCGGCTGCGCCGAAGAAGACGCGCGGGCTCTTGAAGTTGCCGCGAAGCCCTTCCTTACCGGCGATGAGGGCCGGAATCGCTCCCATGATGCTCTTGATGATGAGCGTCGCGAGCGCCCACACCGGATAGCTCAAGAGATCGGCGAGTGCGGAGCCGAAGCCGCCTGCGATTGCGCCGATGACCGGTCCGAAGAACACGCTGAAAATGAGAATCATGCAGTTGCCGAGGTGGGCATAGCCGAGCGGGATCGGGAACTGGAACACACGCGTCGCGATACATACGAGCGCAATGCCGAGCGCTGCGATTGCAACTGTTTTGCTGCTCTTCATGTCAGTCCCTGTCCTTGCCGCATTGACGGTGCCGGCGGAAATTCCTCTTTTCTGTGATGCCATAAGAATCAGTCCTTCCTATATGGATTATGCTTCGGAACTTTGCGAAGATTTTCTTTCCGATTCCTGGTTATATTCCGGAACCAGTAAAACCTTGTGGAAACATTTCCGCTTCCTGAAGTATACAACCGATTATAGAAAGGGACTGGACACATGAAAACTACCAGAAAAATAAAAAATCATGGGGCCAGCATATCCTGTGACATTAAGAGGCGGCTCTCAAACCCTCGCTGCAGGAGCGAACGCTTGCAGGCGTGTCAGTACCCGAGCATCCCGCGAACCTCCGGGAACGGACGCATGGCCGGCTGGTCCTCCAGATGGTCACCGATGATCTTCTCCATCCAGACCATGCTGTACCAGCGCTTGAATTTGTATCCGCATTTCCTGAAGCTGCCGATGATCTCATATCCCATGTGCTCATGAAAGCCGACGCTGTTCTTCGTGAGATATTCGTCCTCGATATCCGGGTAACCGATGCAGGCGTAGAGATTCGTGATTCCCATCTCGCCAAGGCAGTTCTCGAGTCCGTCATAGAGAAGCCTGCCGACGCCATGCTTCCGGCAGGTTTCATCCACGTAGATCGAGAGCTCGACACAGTAGTCGTAGGCCCGGCGGTCCTTGAGCGGTCCCGCGTAGGCATAGCCGACGGGCTTTCCGTCAATTTCCGCGACGAGATACGGGTACCGCGTCAGCGTTTTCTCAATCCGTCCGCGGAACTCGCTGAGTGACGGGACGTCATATTCAAATGTAATTGCGGTGTGCTCGACATAGGGAGCGTAGATGGCAAGAAGCGCGGCTGCGTCCTCAGGAACAGCCGCGCGAATAGATACAGAGTCGGACATAAGGGCACCTCATTTCTTGAATTTTCAGAAATGATTGTACCGATTTCAGTCAGGAAATGCAAGGTGTGAGGTTTTCAGTACGATGCTTCCCGGACCAGTGAGCCATTGCTGTAGATCCGGACAGGAGGAACCTGAGCGGTCAAATCGACAATCCGAACCCATAACGTTATATTGCCTGTTTTGACAATGACTGCCTGCTTTTCATCCACAAGAACTTCGTTTATATTTTGGTCGGTTGCGCATCCCCAGATGATCTGCTTGTTTATATCCGGAATTCCGGAATAGAGTATTGGATACATGCTTGAGACATTTTCTCCCTGGGGATACAAGGTACCTGAGGTGCGGCGGAAAATATATTGCCAGTCCCCACATTCGAAAACAGCTGCAACAATGGTATGACTGTCGTTGTAATAGAATACAATGAGGTAGTTCCCGCTGGATACAGTCACCAGCTCTTTGCTGTAGTGCACCTGCGGTTCTGTGAAATGCGTCTGCAGATATTTTTTAGGTGTCTCTATAGATGTCTGGCCAAGACGATACGAGCAGATGCCAGTGCAGAGGATGAGAATGGCCGCTACAAGAATACAAATGACTTTCTTTTTGTCTTTCATAGCCATATACCTGCCAGGATTCTTCCAGAGAAAAATCAAAGGTTGAAATATGATTCCAGCAATACGTGTGATTTTCTATCATTAATGTACCATTATTGATACATTGCGGCAACGGCTATGAAATGCGCTCATCCCTTGAAAAATATGTTCGTCACAAACCGGTTCGTATTGTAAGACTGCCTGCGCTCAAGGACGGCCTCTGCTGTACAGCTCACGGCGCCGATCGCAAGAAACAGGAAGAGGAAGCTCGTGGCGGGATCGCTCACATGCTGCGGAACAATGTGTACAAAAAGAATGGCTGTCATTAGCCAGAGGATGATTGAAAGCAGAATCGAAACATGTCTTTTCATGACGCTCACCTCCAATATTAGTATTGTACGTTCACCCGCATGTACTGCTCCAAAAACATGCGGATTGTACCTGAAAAGTACAAAAACATATACAATCGGGCTTATCTGCGAACAATTCCGGTCGGAAACTGCGGCAGGAACCGGATTGTGGTATGGTTATTAAAGAAGCCAGGAAGCCTTGGGGGCAGGAGTGTGTCCGGAATGCTTTCTGCAAATGTAATTATTCAGCACCCCTCGGAAAAACGATGAAATCCGGATGGAGAGCTTGCTCGCCAGACGGTTTCATCATTTTTCCGAGGGGCGGACAAGCGGCGAAGCCGCTCTGTCTGTCCACAACGAGGAACGCGAAGCGTTCCGAGTCTGGGGTGCTGAATAGTTACCTGCAAATTATGAGAATCAGGAGAAGCTATGTTCCATTCATTTGATGAGATGCTTGCGGCGGCGAAGTCAGACAAACCGCTCTGGGAGGTGATCCGCGACGAGGACTGCCGCGAGGAGGCGATCTCCCCGGAGGAGTCCTTCCGGAAAATGAAAGCCACCTACCGCGTGATGCGGGAGACGGACAAGGCGTACGACCCGGCGGCGAAGTCTGCAAGCGGCCTTGTCGGGACGGACGCCGGGAAGCTGGAGAAATATTTAGCGAGCGGGCAGCGCCTTGCCGGCGGCTTCATGGGCCTTGTCATGGTGCGCGCACTCCGCACGGCGGAATCGAACGCCTGCATGAAGCGGATTGTCGCGGCGCCGACGGCCGGCTCCTGCGGCGTGATCCCGGCCGTCTTCCTCACGGCGGAGGAGGAGCTGCACAAGACAGAGGATGAGATGACCGGCGCACTCTACGTCGCGGCCGCAATCGGTGGTATCATTGCCTGCCGGGCCTCGCTCGCGGGAGCCTCCGGCGGATGTCAGGCGGAGATCGGCTCAGCGTCAGCGATGGCGGCAGGAGCGCTCACCTACCTCGAGGGCGGCACCGCAGAGATGGTCAGGGACGCGACGGCCATGGCGCTCTCGGGCCTTCTCGGGCTCGTCTGTGACCCGGTCGCAGGTCTCGTCGAGGTTCCCTGCGTCAAGCGGAACGTGATCGGAGCCGTGAATGCCGTCACGTCATCGGAAATGGCGCTCGCGGGCATTCAGAGCCGCATCCCGGCGGACGAGGTCATCGACGCGATGAAGTCAGTCGGCTCCATGATGCACGGCGATCTGCGCGAGAGCGGAATCGGAGGCCTCGCTGGTACACCGACCGGAAGGGAGATTCGGGAGAAGCTGGCCGGAGACGGAAAGTGACGGAAGGCCATTGACCGGAATGAGAACTGAAGAGCGAAGTGACGGGGTATGCGGCATTTTGCTCGAATGGAATGTGGAATAGGACCTGAAGACGCGCCATGACGGAATAGGCGGCATCTTCGAAATCATATTGAACCGCGAAAGCGGGATGTGATTCCGGATAAGCAACTGGATTACGCATCAAATTGTACTGATTACAATACAAGACGTAACCGGATGTTTGCAGATACCGTCAATCCGCATTCGAACTTGACAGAATATTCACCCCTCCCGTATCCTTCCATCATAAAACAAAGCACCGCATCACAAGTCGAATCCGAAATCACATCCACGCATCGGATTCCAGAGCAGATCCGCTTTGTTTTGGAGAGGAGGGGCTATGAAATTTGAAATGACAACTGTTATCTGGGTCCTGCTTGGTTCCGCACTGGTGTATTTTATGCAGGCAGGATTCGCACTCTGCGAAGCAGGCCTCACGAGAGCGAAGAACACGGGAAATATTCTGATGAAGAACATGATGGATTTCTGTATCGGAACACCGTGCTTCTGGCTGGTTGGCTTCGGACTTATGTTTGGAGGACTGGGACCGGTGATCGGCCGGTTTGATCCGCTGATCCTCGGCAGCTACACCGAGTCAAACAGCGTGGTTCCGCAGACGATGCCGCTTCTTGCGTACGTCATTTTCCAGACCGTGTTCTGCGCGACGGCCGCGACGATTGTGTCCGGCTCCATGGCAGAGCGCACGAACTTCAAGGCATACTGCGTATATTCGGCGGCGATCTCACTGCTCGTCTATCCGGTCAGCGGCCACTGGATCTGGGGTGGCGGCTGGCTCTACAATCTCGGCTTCCATGATTTCGCCGGAAGTACCTGCGTCCACATGGTCGGCGGCTCGATCGCGTGCCTCGGTGCCGCGATGCTTGGTCCCCGTATTGGCAAATACGGGAAGGACGGCAAGGCGAGAGCGATTCCCGGCCACAACATGACGGCGTGTGCACTCGGTGTCTTCATTCTCTGGCTCTGCTGGTTCGGCTTCAACGGCGCGTCCACCGTCGCGATGAACTCTGACGCGGCAGCGGAGACAGCGAGCCTTGTCTTCATGAACACGAACCTTGCGGCAGCGGTCTCGACCGTCGTGGCGATGATCTTCACCTGGTTCCGCTATGGCAAGCCGGATGTCTCGATGACATTCAACGCGGCTCTCGCGGGCCTCGTCGCGATCACGGCTCCATGCGACTGCGTCTCGCCGGTCGGTGCATTTTTCATCGGTCTCGTTGCCGGCTTCCTCGTTGTCTTCAGTGTCGAATTTTTCGATAATGTCGCGAAAATCGATGACCCGGTCGGCGCTGTTTCCGTCCACTGCGTGAACGGCATCTGGGGCACGATTGCAGTCGGCCTGTTCTCTACCGGTGCTGACGGCGTCGGCAAGGGCCTGTTCTACGGCGGCGGCTTCCATCAGCTCGGTGTTCAGGCGCTCGGCTTCGTGTCCGTGCTCGCCTACACACTGGCCGTGATGTTCCTCATTTTCAAGCTGATTGACAAGACGATCGGTCTCCGCGTTCCGGCACAGGTCGAAATCGACGGTCTCGACATTCACGAGCACGGTCTCGCGTCGGCATATTCCGGCTTCGCGATCACAGATGTCACGGATATGGGCGTTGAGGCAAATGAGAACACCGACCTCGGTGAGGATTCTTACGAAAATGCAACCCCGGCGCAGATCAACGCGGCTGTCAAGGTGAGAAAGGAAGAGACAAAGACGTACGGCATGCCGGATACGCCGATCCACAAGGTCTCGATCATCTGCCGCCTGTCTAAGTTTGACGAGCTGAAGCGCGCGCTGAATGAGCTCGGCGTGACGGGCATGACGATGACGCAGGTCATGGGCTCCGGCATCCAGAGAGGCTCAAATGAGCGCTACCGCGGCGCGATCGTCGACTCGACGCTCCTTCCGAAGGTCAAGGTCGAGGTCATTATCTCGAAGATCCCGGTCGATGACGTCATCGAGACGGCGAAAAAGGTCCTCTATACAGGTCACATCGGCGATGGCAAGATCTTCGTCTATCCGGTGCTTCACGTCGTGAAGGTCAGAACGGGCGAGGAGGACGCGAAGGCGCTCGCCGACGTCGAGTGATTGCTTGCCTTGGCGGAAGGCCTGCGGTACAGTAATAAACGTAAGGTCTGTCGGAACAGACGTTGAGCGAAAACTGACGTATAACTCGTCGCAGCTTCAGGTGAGCGGCTTGTTCTAAAGGTGGGCATGATTGAAACGTCTGGTTTATCTCCCTCCGGAAATCCGGAGGGAGATCTTGTGCGTTATAAAATGATTTAAGAAGATTACAAGCCACGCATGGCATTAAGGCCCCCCACGGGCTTGCCGTGGGAGCAGTGAGGAGAGGAGAAGAGCATGAACCTGTTTGATATTATCGGGCCCGTGATGGTCGGCCCGTCGAGCTCTCACACGGCGGGAGCGGTCCGCATCGGCAATGTCTGCCGGAGACTTCTCGGCGAGGCGGTCGCCCGCGCGGACATCTACCTGCACGGATCATTTCTCGCGACCGGAAAGGGACATGGAACCGACCGCGCGCTCGTCGCGGGGCTTCTCGGCTTTGCTGTCGATGACGAGCGGATCCCGGACAGCTTTGCCTGGGCAGCAAAAAGCGGGATGGAATTTTCATTTGCAGGGATAGATCTCGGAAGCGACGCGCACCCGAATTCCGTGAAGCTCTGCCTTCTTGGAAAGAGTGGGCGGAAGCTCGACGTCACGGCCTCGTCTATCGGAGGCGGGCAGATCTGCATCAACTCAATTGACGGAATCACGACGAATTTCAGCGGTGACTGCCCGACGCTTATTGTCCACAACCTCGATCAGCCGGGCCATGTGGCCGAGGTGACCAGCATGCTCGAGCACAAGATGGTCAACATCGCGTCCATGCAGCTCTATCGGAACGGCCGCGGCCGCGACGCCGTCATGGTCCTCGAGTGTGACCAGGAGGTACCGCAGGACGGCATCCGCTGGCTCGAGCACCTCGAGGGCGTCGAGAAGGTGACATATCTCGGGATGACGGACGAGGCGTGAAATCGTTGGCATTTCAAACGCAAATCACGTGTGTATCATGCCCGTTCCTGAGAATTGTAGATGTGGACTGAAATCTTCCAGGAAATAAGTACGAGAAGCAGCGTGACGGCAAGGCAGGCAAGACTGATGGCGGCCCGGTTCATCCCGCTGATGAAGGTGATGAGCTGATTGCCATTGTTGATAATCAGCAGCCCTATGAATACAATTACTCCGATCAGGATCATCTGGACAACCGGCCCCTTTGCTGACCCGAATTTGAGCGTCAGAGGAATGGAGATGGCTGAGATGAGAAATGAAAAGCAGGTCATGATCAGTGCAATGCTCAGAAAATCAGAATTGTATCCTGTTGTCAGGCGAATGATCAGCGAGAGAATCAGATAGAGAAGCACGCCAAGAGTGAGCAGGCTGTAATTTTCGACATAATAGGACGTGACAACTGTCTTTCCCGAGAGCGGGAGAATATCGCAATACCGGTTCCATCCGGACATCTCATCCGCACGGAGGGATGAGAGTGAAAACACGCTGAGCAGGAAAATGGCATAAATATTGAAGTAGCTTTCATTTCCCGGGATGACGCCGACGATCAGGAAGACAAGGAAAATGAAAACAAAATTCCGGTACTGCCGGAGCAGCATCAGCATATCTTTATATAGAAGACCCTTCATTGGTTTTCTCCTTTCACCATCATGACGAACAGCTCTTCCAGATCAACTGGCTGAATATTCATATCATGAGGCACCAGATCCTTTTTGACGATGCATTCGATTCCGAAAGCGGTCTCTCTCTTCCCGACGACTGCAGAAGGATCGATCTGCGCAAATTGTTTCTTTGTGCAGGCGATCTTTCCGTACATCTCGAGAAGACTGTCCTTCTGATCGAACAGAAGCAGCTGGCCCTCGTGAAGAAATGCAATATAATCGCAGGCTTTTTCGAGGTCGCTGACGATGTGTGAACTCATGAGAATGGAATGGTTTTCGTCGCGTGTGAAATCAAGAAGCAGATCGAGGATCTGGTCGCGGACTACCGGATCAAGTCCGGAGGTCGCCTCATCGAGAATTAACAGCTTCGGTTGATGAGAGAGCGCACAGGCAATTCCGAGCTTCATTTTATTTCCCCTCGAGAGATCCTTGAACTTTTTGTTTTTCGGTACCCGGAGAAGAGAAAGAAAATCTTCGTAGGCGGTCTGGTCCCAGTGATGGTAAATGAGGCTCAGCATTTTCCCAATTTCTGTGGCATTCATTGCCGGAGGCAGCTTCACATCATCCATGACGACGCCAATGTCCTCGCGTGCCGCGGGATCAGCATGCAGGTCAGAATGGCCAAGTACCTCGATAGAGCCGGAATCCTTCCGAGTCATGCCGAGAATCATTTTAATCAGCGTTGTCTTGCCGGCTCCGTTTTCGCCGATCAGACCGACGATCATCCCGGACGGCAGATCAAAACTGATATGACTTAGATCGAAGCCGGGATATGATTTGCTGACATTTTTTATTTCAATTGCATTCATCCCTTGTCCTCCCAGATTTCATTCCATGTATTGCTGATGGTATCCCGATCAAGTCCGGCAGATGCCGCCAGTGTGCGGATTTCCTCCATTTTTTGCCTGATTTCATTCAGAGCGCCTTCGCGCACCAGATCATGATTTTTTCTGGATACGTAGCATCCTTTCCCGGGGATCTTATATAAGAATCCATCGCGCTCCAGATCGTCATAGGCACGTGTTGTCGTGATGACGCTGATCCTCAGGTCCTTTGCAAGACTGCGAATGGAGGGAAGAGGATCATCCGCCTGCAGCGTTCCATCCATAATCTGTGTTTTGATTTGAATCTCGATCTGTTCGTAGATCGGGACCCGGCTGTAATGATCGATCAAAATGTCCATATCTGGCCTCTCTGTATATATACAGTATATACAGTTGAAACGGTATATGCAAGAGGAATTTCAAGGATTGATGAAGTGTTGATACATGAATGAAAAATGTATGAAGGCATTCATTTCATTGTGACGGATTCTGTTTCTTCTCCCGGATTTTTCTGAACTGCTGTGAAAAACAAGGTTTTGTACACAACCACTTTTTCTCCGTTCGCAGTTTCGCCATAATCTTTTTCATAAGAGAACCTCGGTACTTGCCCGAATTCTTTCACCGCAACAAAGTCTGATAAGCTGAAAAATGCAACCAGAACAGCGATCAGTCCGCAGAGAATCATCGCTCGCAGGCTTCGCTTCTGCTGGACTGCCTTTAAATGCTGGGCGATTCCGATCAGAAGCATGATGCTGCCAAATATCGAATAGATGCTTCCCCAGCTGCTGTCGCTTGGGAAGATGGCCAATGCCGAAGCAATGATGAATATTCCAAATACGGAAAGAAGAGCACTGACAATTTTATTTCTTTCTGCGTGTACCTCATGTTTGCTGTACTCGGTACACGGCATTCTCTTGACTTCCGTTCTTTCTTGTACTATCATAAAAACATGAATCAGTCGTCATAATATAGAGGCTAATAAATATCATGCAATTTGATACGAATAATCACTCGGTATTCATTCTGCATTATCATCTGATCATGTGTGTGAAATACCGGAAAAAGGTTATTGATAATCTGATCTCCGACCGCCTGAGAGAAATCTTTGGGCGGATTGCTCCTGATTATAACATAACGCTGGAAGAATGGAATCATGACACAGACCATGTCCACATCCTGTTCCGGGGACAGCCCAACACGGAGATCAGCAGGTTCATCAACGCCTATAAATCCGCAAGCAGCAGACTGATCAAGAAGGAATTTCCTGCGATCCGGAAATCTTTGTGGAAGGAAATGTTCTGGTCACAGAGCTTCTGTCTTCTTACGACGGGTGGCGTGACCGCTGATGTCATCAGGCAGTATATTCAGTCACAGGGGAAGAAAAATGGCAGACAGGGCAATTCGGTACAGACTGTACCCGACAACTGAACAGGCAGTTATGTTTGTCAGAACCTTCGGCTGCTGCCGGAAGGTATGGAACCTCATGCTTTCCGACAAGATTGAGAGCTACCGGTCTGCGGGAAAGTTTGCAGCGGTTACGCCTGCCATGTACAAAAAAGAGTATCCGTTCCTGAAAGAGGTGGACAGCCTGGCTCTGGCAAATGTCCAGCTCAATCTGCAGGCCGCCTTCAGAAACCGTTTCAGTAAATCCCGCAGAAAGAAGAACCGGTTTCCAAGGTACAAGTCCGCAAAACACAGCCGCCGGTCGTATACCACCAATAATCAGCACGGCACGATTGCTTTATCCGACCGCAGTATCCGTCTGCCCAAAATCGGATATGTCAGAGCCGTGATCCACCGGAGGCCCGGCAATGGCTGGGTGCTGAAGTCAGCGACAATCTCACAGGAGTCAGACGGAACCTATTATGTTTCTGTGCTGTTTGCATTTGAAGAACCGGTCAGTTCCTATATTGCTGACCGGACAAATGCGGTTGGACTCGATTATGCTTCCGACGGTCTGTATACAGACAGCACCGGACACATTGGATCGAACCACAAATATTATCGTGAGAGCCAGCGCAAGCTGGCCCGGGCACAGCACAGGCTGTCCCGTATGCAGGGATCCCGGAGGCTGGAGAAGAAATCCAGTAATTATTTGAAACAGCTCCGGAAGGTCAACAGGATCCACCGGCACATTGCGCATCAGAGACTCGATCACCTGCACAAACGCTCGACTGAGATAGCCAATCAGTACGATGTCGTCTGTGTGGAAAGCCTCAACATGCGTGCCATGGCCAATCGCAGATTCGGCAACGGGAAGGCCACAATGGATAACGGATACGGGATGTTTCTCTGCATGCTCGAATATAAGCTGGCGGACAGAAACAAATATTTCGTAAAAGTAGACCGGTACTTTCCGTCATCGCAGCTGTGCCACCAGTGCGGCAGACGGCATCGGGAAATGAGGAATCTGAAAATCCGTACGCTGACATGCCAGTGCGGTCTCACTATGAACCGTGACCAGAATGCTGCGATCAACATTCTGCGTGAGGGACTGCGCATTCTGAATGAATCATCGGAAACAACCTGAATAAAAGTATGGTAGGGATGGAATAGCCCGAACAGACACGCCTGTGGACATTGTGTAAGACGCTGTGCTGCGAAGACCGCAGCCAACGCAGTAGTGGTTGAAGCAGGAAGCTCCGACTTCTATAAGTCGGGGTAGTTCACACAGACGATTATTGCATGTCACTCATCCATGATGTATGATAAATTTGTCCAGAATGAATTTGCGGACATATTTTGAGGAACAGGAGGTGCAGCAAAATGAGTGAACGGACATACATCAGAGAGTGCAGCAATCAGATGAAAGCCGCGTCCGGCGCATTATACGGACTTGAAAAATACGGCCCGCGCGCGTCGCGTGGCGATGAAGACGACTATTACAATGAGACAGCCTACCTTATCAATCAGCGGATGAAGACAGCCGAAGAGTCGCTGTATGCAATGCGGCGGTACAATCCGGTTCTTCCGATGCCGACGGTGCCCGGCTCCTGCTGCGCCGGGACTTACTGGATCGGATGAGAAGGGATTCTGATCCGGACTATATGGTGATCATAGTATGCGCACCTGAACGGGAAACACTTCACGTTCTCCGCCTGGGGCGTGCACGTCGGGAGATGGATAGATCGCATGAGTAATACGCGGAAAAAGAAGAATAAAGATCAGAAGAAAGAAGAAAAGACAGCACTGAAGGAGGCCGGGAGCCGTCTTCAGGCGCATGTGCGCAGCGCAGTCAGCGCTGCGAAGGACTCGATCAGGAGCTCACTTGCGCAGCTCGGGGATATCGGAACAAAGGCAGCGGATTACGCGAAGGCAATCGGCCAGTCCGCAGGAAATGCATTTCTTGCGGATATTCCGGAGGCGGCACTTGGCGATCAGAGGGTCAGCCGGATTGTGCGGCGCGAAAGGAAGAATCGCTGGTGTGGCTTCTCCTGGAAGAGGAAGGGCTGGAAGTGAGTTGCCCCGAACGATAGAGGTTCGAATTGACTTTTCCGTCCCACGGATTACAATAAGAAATACAATCAGTCCCGGCCTGTTTCATGAGCCGGTAAAATTTTGTATTTCGAGGTGGCATTCATGCGCAGAAGATATGCATTTGCAAAGCAGTTGACAGAAGAACAGGCGGAGGGCATTCTCTCCGAGGCCAAGCAGATCGAGGGAATCAAGTCAGTCAGCATTACGGATGACAGAAAGTTCATTGATGTCGGAGCCGACGAGGACGATTATTATCGGATCATGACCGATATCCTCAATATTCACAGCCGTTATACAGATGGCGACAAGAAGGGCAACGGCGTTTCATTTTCCAGATTTATTTACGACGAGGAGTGATCGCAGAGCCTGAGCGTGTTCGATGATGCTTTGAACTGTCCCTGAACAGAAAGAGAACCGGACCATGTGTGGCCCGGTTTTCTTGTTGTTGTGCGCCTGGCGGCGCACGTTTCTAACGGGTGAAAGTCCCGAATCCGCCCGGTAGCGGGAAGGATACAGCCGAAGGCAAGGGTGCCCATCGCGAGGTGGGATCTGAAGGAAGCCGGATGTGGGAAC
>Ga0256404_1001646_pt1 | contig 52885 bp, 40 predicted proteins | sample RumenRJG_01DNA_FD_185990 | JGI IMG/M metagenome (GOLD analysis project Ga0256404, IMG submission 185990) | Bovine rumen microbial communities from Lethbridge, Alberta, Canada - RJG_01 | ecosystem: Host-associated > Mammals > Digestive system > Stomach > Rumen | place: Canada: Alberta | collected...
CGCCTGCGCGTCGTACGCCGGGAACGTGCCCTCGGCGGCGTCGTTGTTGTCAGCCATTTGGTTCCTCTCCTAGCAATACACCTCTAGCTGCAATTTAGCACGCCCTAGTATAGCGAAACGCACCGCCGGGCATGCCGGCGCGTTACGCGGCGTAAACGTTGTCGCCACACCGCACGCCCCCGGGCGTCCGAAGCGCCACGGCCTCCTCGCTCGCACGGCGATTTACGCACCGCCGCGAGAAGATCCCACGCACATGGTTGCTGTTCAACTTTTGAATGGCTTTCGTTGGTATGGACGTTGCGCGTAGCGCGCAAGGAAGCTCTACGAAAGGAGAAGCGCATGTCTAGGAACGCCATTGCCATCATGTCGGCCGCAGCCATCGCCCTGTCGCTTGGGGCGTGCTCGCAGGGGGTCAGCGCGCCGGGTGCGGGTTCGACTGGCGCCGCGGAGGCTTCGGTGAGGGTGCCGTATGACCCCGCGAAGGTCGACGAGAAGGTCGCGAAGACCGGCAAGAGGGTCATGGACGACACCGACGCCTACGTCGAGGCGTACAAGAAGCAGGAGGCCGCGTCCGGCGACACGAGGATGGAGCTCGCGACGAAGACGCGCTCGAAGCTCGAGGCGCTGAGCAAGTCGTTGGAGAAGCTGAACAAGGTGTACGACGCTAAGGACGACTGGAACACGGACACCCAGCAGTACTACATCGACCTCATGGCCTACGAGAGCGAGCGGGCCGTCGAGGTCAGGCCCGCGACGTCCGACGACGGGTCCTACAGCTGATGCGCGCGTACGCCTAGATCACGTAGCACCACGCAGGCTCCGCGTCGTCCGGCTTGTGGACGATGGTCTCCTGGTTCAGGATGACGCGGGCGTTCTGCGGGACGGACTCGCATACGAAGGCGGAGCCGCTGATCACGGCGCCGCTGCCGATGACGGTCTCGCCACCCAGGATGGACGCGTTCGAGTACACCGTGACGTAGTCGCCGAGCGTGGGGTGACGCTTCTTTCCCGAGAGGAGCTGGCCCTTGCGGGTGGAGAGCGCGCCGAGCGTGACGCCCTGGTAGATCTTCACGTGGTCGCCGATGTCGGTCGTCTCGCCGATGACGACGCCCGTGCCGTGGTCGATGAAGAAGTACTTGCCGATGTTCGCACCGGGGTTGATGTCGATTCCCGTCTTGCTGTGGGCGTGCTCGCTCATCAGGCGCGGAATGAGGGGCACGTCCAGCCCGTACAGCACGTGCGCGATGCGGTACACGAAGATGGCGTACAGGCCGGGATAGGCCACGAGAACCTCCTCGAGGCTGCCAGCGGCCGGGTCCCCGTCGTAAAGCGCCTGGATGTCCGTCATCAGGAGCTCGAGTACCTGGGGAAGGCTGTCCAAGAACACGTTCGCCACGTGGGAGGCGCGCTTGCCCGCCTCGTCGCGGCTCAGGTCGCCGTCGTCGAACAGCAGCGCCTCGAGCACCTGCCCCTGCAGCACGCGCTCGATGTGCAGGATGCGCTCGCGCGTGAGGTAGTCGTTGCTCTCCCCCGCCGCGCTCTCGTTGTCGAAGTAGCCGGGGAACAGCAGGCGGCGTATGTCCGAGATCAGCTCGACGCAGGCGCTCCTGCTTGGAAAGTGACGCCGCGTGCCGCCGAAGAAGCTCTTCTCGGCAGCGTACTCCACGTTCATGGCAGCCAGTCGCTCCGCCACACCGCAACTCTTCATGCTCATCACCCCATGGTCCGCGCGCGGACGTCGTCCCAAACAAAAACCCACCGCCACGCTATGAGTTGGCGGTGGGTCAATGCTACATCAGTCAGGCGCCCGCGGCTAGACGCGGGTTTGCGCTACGACCTGAAGTTCGTGCTGGAGTCGGAGTCCTTCAGGATGACGTCGTGCGCGCCGCCCTCGACGAGCGAGGTGGACGAGACGAGCGTGATCTTGGCCTTGTCTCGAAGCTCCTCGAGCGTGAGCGAGCCGCAGTTGCACATCGTGGAGCGGACCTTGGTGAGCGACTGGTCCACGTTGTCCTTCAGCGGACCGGCGTAGGGGACGTAGGAGTCGACGCCCTCGACGAACGAGAGCTTCTTCGCGCCGCCCATGTCGTAGCGGGCCCAGTTGCGGGCGCGTGCGGAGCCCTCGCCCCAGTACTCCTTCACGTAGTTGCCGTTCACGTTCAGGCGGCGGGTCGGGGACTCGTCGAAGCGCGCGAAGTAGCGGCCGAGCATGAGGAAGTCGGCGCCCATGGCAAGTGCGAGCGTCATGTGGTAGTCGTACACGATGCCGCCGTCGGAGCACACGGGGACGTAGACGCCCGTCTCCTCGAAGTACTCGTCACGCGCGCGGCACACGTCGATGAGGGCGGACGCCTGGCCACGGCCGATGCCCTTCTGCTCGCGGGTGATGCAGATGGAGCCGCCGCCGATGCCGACCTTCACGAAGTCCGCGCCGGCCTCCGCGAGGTAGCGGAAGCCGTCCGCGTCGACGACGTTGCCCGCGCCAACCTTGACCGCGTCGCCGTAGCGCTCGCGGATCCAGTCGAGGGTGAGCTTCTGCCACTCGGAGTAGCCCTCGGAGGAGTCGATGCACAGCACGTCCGCGCCGGCCTCGACCAGCAGGGGCACGCGCTCCTCGTAGTCGCGCGTGTTGATGCCGGCACCGACGACGTAGCGCTTGTGCTCGTCGAGCAGCTCGTCCGGACGGGACTTGTGGGAGTCGTAGTCCTTGCGGAACACGAGCGAGGACAGATTGCCGTCCTTGTCGACGACGGGCAGGGTGTTGATCTTGTGGTCCCAGATGATGTCGTTGCAGATCTTGAGCGAGGTGCTCGTGTCGGTCGTGACGCACTCGGACGCGGGGGTCATGAACTCCGCGACCTTCTTGTTGCGGTCGTCGCGGGACACGCGGTAGTCGCGGGAGGTGACGATGCCGCAGAACTTGCCGTGCGGCGTGCCGTCCGCGGTGACGGGCATCGTCGTGTGGCCCGTGCGGTCGCGGATGTCAAGCACGTCCTGAAGCGTCATGTCAGGCGTGAGCGTGGAGTCGGACACCACGAAGCCGGCCTTGTACGTCTTCACCTCGCGCACCATCGCGGCCTCGTCCTCCGGGGTCTGCGACTGGTAGATGAACGAGATGCCACCCTGCTGCGCGAGGGCGATAGCCAGGCGCGGGCCGGACACGGCCTGCATGACCGCGGACACCATGGGGATGTGCATCTTGATGGCCGGCTCCTCGCCGCGCTTGAACTTCACGAGCGGGGTCTCGAGTGAGACGTTTGCCGGGATGTTCTCCCGAGAGGAATAACCAGGGACGAGTAGGTACTCAGAGAAGGTGTGGGATTCCCCCTCGAAGAACGTTGCCATGCGCAATCTCCTTTGCTCCGTATGCCGTTTGTCGACTCGTTTGCTCACGCCGCCGATACAATTTGACCGATTGTAACACCTTGTGGCAGGAACGAACTACTTTGTGCCGCCCTCACTCACCACCTCATCAAAGTTGACCGCGATGTCGTGCTTCACGGGCACCCAGTCGACCTTCTTGAACAGGGCCACCACGTTGATGGGGATGTAGGAGAGCTCGAAGATGGGGAACGTGAATACGTTCGCGACCACGCGCCAGCGGCTGCGTGCGTGGATGTGCTTGCGCTCCGATACCGTGGTGATGAGACCCATGAGGAAGAACATCCCGTACGAGGAGACGAGCGTGGTCACGATCGACCCCACGCACGCGCCGAGCTCGCTCTGCGTCGCGATGAAGCCACGGCTCGCCGTGCCGATGATGAGGTACGCGAGGTTCACGAACACGGAGATGATGGTGAGGAACATCGCGGGCGACATGGTCATGAGCATGTCGTACGACGCGAAGAAGCGACCTTTGAAGATGCCGCGCACGAGGTCTCGCCAATACGAGAAGAACACCTGGTACCCGCCGCGCGACCACCTCATGCGCTGCGTCCACGACGTCTTGAAGTCCGTTGGCTGCTCGTCGAAGAACTCGGCCGGGGCATAGCCGATCCTGATGTTGTGAGAAGCGCAGAACGCCGTGAACTGGAGGTCCTCCGTGAGCGTGTGGAACATCCAGCCGTGCATCCCGCGGATGATGGAGGCCGAGACGAGCCAGCCGGATCCCGAGATGGCGCAGCTCGTCCCCAGCAGCATGCGCGCGTTGTTGAGGTAGCGCGACTCGCGCATGAACCAGAGCGAGTAGCCTGCGCTCACCCAGCTGGAGTCGAAGTTCTTGGAGTTGCGGTAGCTCGTGCAGACGAGGAACCCCTGGTCGAAGGCCTTGTTCATGATCTCGACGTAGTCTGGCGAAATCACGTTGTCCGCGTCCATCACGAAGAAGCCCTCGTACGGGCACTCCTGCTGGTTCAGTATCCTGTCGAACGCGAAGTCGAGCACCCAGCTCTTGCCGCGCCGCGCGAGGTCGTTTCGCTCCCACACGATGGCTCCGGCCTCTCGCGCCACCTCCGCCGTCCGGTCCGTGCACGCGTCCGCGACGACGTAGCAGTCGATGAGGCCGTCGTAGCGCTGCGCCTTGATCGAGCGCACGAGGTTGCCGATGACCGACTCCTCGTTGTGCGCCGCGATGACGAACGCATACGAGTGGCTCCTCTTCGCGACAGGCAGCTTCACCTCTCCGCGAATCATGACCCAGATGGTATAGAAGACCTGGTAGAGATATGCGAGCGTGAAGAGGATCCCGACGAGGTTGTTGAAGACTGTGATGGGGGTCGTCCCGAGCCTGGCCAGTTCCACGCGGCATCCTTCCACAACTGATGGTGGCCCTAGGACCTGGTCACGAGCAGGGGGCAGATCTTCTCCCCCGCCTGCGTGCGGCCCATAGAGCGGTCATGTAGCGATTCTAGTACAGAGGAGAGGTCGGAGGGCAGGCGGTCCGCAAGCTCGATGGTCTCTCCAGTAACGGGGTGGTCGAAGCGAATGTGCCACGAGTGCAGGAACTGTCGGCGGAGCCCCATGTTCGTGCGGTCGTCGCCGCGGCCGTAGAGCTGGTCGCCCACGCAGGGGTGGCCCGCGTGGCGCATGTGGACGCGGATCTGGTGGGTGCGCCCGGTGTAGAGGTGGCACTCAAGGAGCGAAAAGCCCTCGTCGAACCTGCCGGCCTCGAAGCGCTCGAGCGTGCGGAACGTCGTGATGGCCTCGCGCGCGCCGGGGTCGTCCGAGACCGTCATGCGCAGCCGGTCGCGACGCGAGCGCGCGATGCCCGTGGTGATGGTGCCGGAGTCCGGCGCGACGTAGCCGTGCACAAGCGTGACGTAGCGCCTGTCCAGCACGCGCAGGCGGATGAGGTCCTGCAGCGCCTTCTGCGTGGCGTCGTCCTTCGCGCACACCATGAGGCCGGAGGTGTCCATGTCGAGCCGGTGCACGATGCCCGGCCTGTCGTCGCCCTGCAGCATGCCGAGGTGCCCGTAGCCGCAGCGTGCGACGAGCGCGTTCGCGAGGGTGTCGTCCACGTGGCCCGGGCTGGGGTGGCACACGAGGCCGGCCTGCTTGGACAGCACGATGAGGTGGTCGTCCTCGAAGCGCACGTCGAGCGGGATGGACGGGTTGGGCGCGAGCGCCCCGTCCTCGGGCTCCGGATCGGGAAGGCGCGCCTGTATGCGGTCGCCGAGGCACACCGTCTCGCTCTTCGACGTCGCGAGCGTCGAGTTTATGGTGACCTCGCCTGCCGCGACGAGCTTTGCGCACGCGCTGCGAGAAGGGCATCCGTCCACGCTCGCGAGGAACGCGTCAAGCCGAAGCCCGTCCGACTCCGGGCCCACGAGGGCGTTCACGATGACGGCCATGTCCTTCTCACCCGTTCCTCTCTTTTGCACGGGCGTGGGCCCGGACGAAGCCGGACCCACGCCTTGGGCTTGCATGATGTTTCGACGCGCAGCTACCTGCCGCCGGCGCCCCCGTTGGCGCGCTCGCGCCGGGACTCCCACACGTTGTACGCGATGAGCGCGCACACGATGCCGCACGTCACGAAGATGTCGGCCACGTTGAACACCGGGAAGTCGACGAACGAGGTCGCGAGGAAGTCCGTGACGTAGCCGGCGCACAGCCTGTCGACCATGTTGCCGACGCCGCCGCCCGCGACGCACGCGATGGGCAGCACGAGCGACAGGGGTATGTCCTCGCGCCACACGTACGCGAACGCCACGCACACGACGGCCGCGGCTATGAGCACGAACAGCGGTCCCGCCCCGCGCCCGAGGCTGAAGGCCGCGCCGTCGTTCTTCACGTACAGGAGGTCCAGCACCCCCGGGATGAGGGTCTGGCGCTCCCCTACGCGCAGGACGGAGCGCACCGCGAGCTTCGTCGTCTGGTCAAGCACCAGCACGAGGCACGCGGCGACCCAGAACACGATCGCCCGGGTGCCCCTTGCCGAAACCTTGCTCGTCGCTACCACGCTACCGCTACTCCTCGTCCGCGAGCTGCGCCACGACGTCGTGGCACCTCTCGCACAGGCCGTCCTCGCCGAGCTCGCGCCAGTTCCAGCAGCGCGGGCACTTCTCGCCATTGGCGGGAAGGACCTCGCAGGAAAGCTCCTCGCCGGCGTGCAGGCAGACGTCGGAGCACACGAAGGCCTCCGCCAGGTCGCAGCCGGACTGCGCAAGCGCATCGTACTGCTCCTGCGGCAGCGTCAGCTCCGCGCGGGCCGCCTGCGTCGTCTTCTCCTCGCCGACGCCGGACGCGGTCGCCTCCTCGTAGGACTTGGTGAACGCGCCGCGCGCCTCGACGAGCGCCCGGTACGCGGGCAGGAAGCCCTGGTACACGTCCGCGTCGACGGGGTTCTGGTACCAGTCGAGAAGGGCGGCGTACTTCTGGCCGTCGCGCATGGACTCCGGCAGGTACTGCATGATCTCGTCCGTGGTGTACACGAGGACTGGCTGTAGGTCGTGGACGAGCATCGTGAGGATGTGCGCCCACGTCGTCTGCGCGGACAGGCGCTCGTGCGTGCCCCTGCCACCGCAGTACGTGCGGTCCTTCGTGGCGTTGAGATAGCCGTTGGAGAGCTCCGTCACGTAGTCGTACAGGTTGCGGTACACCACGTTGAAGCGGTACTCGGAGTACGCCTTCGTCACGACGTCGTGGACCTCGCACATGTGGGCGAGCGTCAGCTTGTCGAATGGCTCGAGCTCGTCGAACGGCAGGCCGTCCGTCGCCGGGTCGAACTGGCCCTCGAGCTCGCCGAGCAGGAAGCGCAGGGTATTGCGGATCTTACGGTACGCGTCGCCGACGTGCGAGAGGATCGTCTCGTCGCACGGAACGTCGACGGAGGTGTCGACGGACGCGAGCCACAGGCGCAGGACGTCGGCGCCCTCGTTGTCGCACACCTTGTTCGGGTCGATGACGTTGCCGAGCGACTTGCTCATCTTGCGGCCCTGGCCGTCAAGCGTGAAGCCCTGGCTGATGACGGCCTTGTACGGCGCCTTGCCGTACGCGCCGACCGACGTCATGAGCGAGCTCATGAACCAGCCGCGGTGCTGGTCGGAGCCCTCCAGGTACACGTCCGCCGGGAACTTGAGGTAGTCGCGGTGCTTGCAGACCGCGGTGTGGCTGACGCCGGAGTCCCACCAGACGTCGAGGATGTCCTTGTTCGCCTTCAGGTGGTGGCTGCCGCACTTGGGGCAGACGCAGGCGTCGCCCAGGTAGCTCGCGGGGTCCTCCGTGAACCAGGCGTCGGAGCCCTCCTTGCGGAAGAGCTCGATCACCTTGTCGAGCGTGTCGTCGTTCATGACGGTCTCGCCGCAGTCCTCGCACGTGAACGCCGGGATGGGCACGCCCCAGTTGCGCTGGCGGCTGATGCACCAGTCCGGACGCCCCTCCACCATGGAGCCGATGCGCTTCACGGCGTGGGCGGGATAGAACTTGACCTTGGAGAGCTCGTCCAGGGCCTGCTTGCGAAGGCCGGTCTTGTCCATGGAGACGAACCACTGGCTCGTCGCGCGGAAGATGACGGGCTGCTTGCAGCGCCAGCAGTGCGGGTAGCTGTGGGTGATGTCCTCGTGCAGGATGAGCGTGCCGCGCTCCTGGAGCCACTCGATGATCTTCGGGTTCGCGTCGTTCACGTTCATCCCGGACCACGGGCCGCCCGTGCCCATGCCGTCGCCCTTGTAGAAGTTGCCGTCGTCGTCGACCGGCATCACGACGGGGATGTTGAAGCGCATGCCCGCGTTGTAGTCGTCGACGCCGTGGCCGGGCGCTGTGTGGACGATGCCGGTGCCGTCGTCGAGCGTGACGTAGTCGGCGTAGATGAACTCGCCCTCGACGCCCTGGTCGCCAAAGATCGGCTGCTTGTACTTGTTGTGGCAGAGGTCCGTGCCGGACATGCGCCACACCTCGCCGTCGGAGCGACGGGCAAGCTCATAGGACTCGTAGCCGAATTTCTCGCAGTCCTTCTCGACGAGCGCCTCGGCCATGATCTCGGCGCGGCCATCCACGACGACCGCGACGTAGTCGGCCTCCGGGTGCAGGATGACGGCGTCGTCCGCGGGAAGGGTCCACGGGGTCGTCGTCCAGATGTCGACCCAGAGCCTGCCCTCGTAGGCCTCGAGGCCCTCGGGCACCGTCGTCATCTCGAAGCGCACGAAGATGGCGGGGCTGACCTCGTCGCCGTACTCGATCTCTGCCTCGGCGAGCGCCGTGTGGCAGTGCGTGCACCAGTGCACGGGCTTGCGGCCGCGATAGATCGCGCCCTTGTCGAAGATCGCCTTGAAGATCTCCACGTCGGTCGCGTCGTAGTCGTGCGTGTAGGTGAGGTAGGGGTTAGCCCACTCGCCCAGGACGCCCAGGCGCTTGAAGCCCTGGCGCTGGGTGTCGACCTGCTCGACGGCCATCTTGCGGCACAGCTCGCGGATCTTCACCGTGGGGAGCTGGTTGAACTTCTCGGTCCCGAGCATCTGCTCGACCTTGTGCTCGATCGGCTGTCCGTGGCAGTCCCAGCCGGGCACGTACGGCGTCTGGTACCCGCGCATCGACCAGTAGCGGTTGATGATGTCCTTCGAGATCTTGTTCTGGGCGTGGCCAAGGTGGATCGGACCGTTGGCATACGGGGGTCCGTCGTGGAGCACGAACTTCTCGTGCCCCTCGTTCTTCTTGAGCAGCTGGCCGTAGACGTCGTTCTCGTCCCAGTCCTCGAGCCTCTCGGGCTCGTGCTGGGCGAGGCCGGCGCGCATCGAGAACTTGGTCTTGGGCAAGTTCATCGTCTTCTTGTACTGATTTGCCACCTCGTGTCCTTCCCTTTTCCTGGGCACCCACGAAAAGGAGCGCCCGTCCCTCCTGCTGGGACGAAGCGCTCCTATTACACTTCGCTTGTGACCACCCAGCGAGCGGATTTCCGCCTTACTCGGTAGACCTGTGTCGGCGGTCTCTCCGGCGGCGCCTACTTGCCGGGCGACGCCGGCTTTCGGACCGCAGCTCCGGGGTGATCTTCGCCTGGACACGACCGCGGGCTCCCACCGTCCCCGCTCTCTCTGGGCCGCCCCGTCCAAGGTACTCTCCCCATCAACGCAGCATGCCGAATGATAGCACTTGCCGGCCGTTCGCGGAACAATCGTGGCGCGGGCCGACAACTAAATTGACATTTTGCATACCCGGAACTAGAGCCGGGCGAGAAGGACCGCCCTTCTCGCCCAAACAGAAGACGGGACCCCGCACTCTTGCGAGGTCCCGCCCCAATCAATGTCTCTTCTACACGCCTCCGGGTGACGCCGGCGCTACTGCTCGCTTCCGTACTTCGGCGCGAAGCCGTCGTCGCGGTTGAGGATGTTCATGAACTCCTCGCCCGTGATGGTCTCCTTCTTCTGGAGGTAATGCGCGATCTCATGGAGCTTGAAGCGGTTGTCGCGCAGGGTCTTCAGCGCGGTCTGGTGGCCCTTCTCCACGATGGCGGTCACCTCGTTGTCGATCTCGGTCGCCGTCGCATCGGAGCACGTGAGCTCCGTGCCACCGCCGAGGTAGCGGTTGCGGGACTCGCCGAGCGCCACCATGCCGAACTTGTCGGACATGCCGAGCTGCGTCACCATGGCGCGGGCGATCTTCGTCGCCTTCTCGATGTCGTTCGCGGCTCCGGACGTCATGTGGCCGAAGATGAGCTCCTCGGCGGCGCGACCGCCGCACAGCACTGCGATGCGCTGCTCGTACTCCTCGCGCGTCGTGAGGTAGTGCTCGTCCTCCTCCGCCTGCATGGTGAAGCCGAGCGCGCCGGACGTGCGCGGCACGATCGTGATCTTCGAGACGGGGGTCTTGCCGTCCTGGACGGCCGCGACGATGGCATGGCCGGTCTCGTGGTACGCGACGACCTCCTTCTCGTGGTCGTTCAGCACCGTGGACTTTTTCTTCTCGCCCGCGATGACCACGTCGACGGACTCCGTTATGTCCTCCTGCGTCACGCGGGAGCGGCCCATGCGGACGGCCCTGAGCGCCGCCTCGTTGATGATGTTCGCGAGGTCCGCGCCAGAGGCTCCCGGCGTGGTGCGCGCGACGAAGCCGAAGTCGATGCCGGGCTCCATCTTCACGTCGTTCGCGTGAAGCTTCAGGATCGCCTCGCGACCCACGAGGTCCGGGAGCTCGACGGGGATGCGACGGTCGAAGCGGCCGGGGCGCAGCAGCGCCGGGTCGAGCACGTCGGGCTGGTTCGTCGCGGCGAGCACGACGATGCCCTTGTGGTTGTCGAAGCCGTCCATCTCGGTCAGGAGCTGGTTCAGCGTCTGCTCGCGCTCGTCGTTCGAGTTGATGGAGACGCCACGCTTCTTGCCGATGGTGTCGATCTCGTCGATGAACACGATGCACGGGGCCTTCTCGTTCGCCTGCTTGAAGAGGTCGCGCACCTTCGCGGCGCCGCGGCCCACGAACATCTCGACGAACTCGGAGCCAGAGATCTGGAAGAACGGCACGTCCGCCTCGCCGGCGACCGCCTTGGCGAGCAGCGTCTTGCCCGTGCCCGGAGGGCCGACGAGCAGCGCGCCGCGCGGGCAGCGGGCGCCGATGGCCGCGTACTTCTCGGGATGCGCAAGGAAGTTCACGATCTCCTGCAGCGACTCCTTCGCCTCGTCCTGGCCGGCGACGTCCTTGAACGTGACGCCGGTCTCCTTGCCCTTGACCTCCTTGGCGTTTGAGCGGCCGAGACCTCCGCCCATGCCGAAGCCGCCACCGAAGTTCATGGAGGGGCCGTCGTCGCCCATCTGCTTGCGGAGCCTCCTGTTCAGCAGGTAGCCGCCACCGAAGATGAGCACGATCGGGAGGATGTAGCTCAAGATCATGTACAGCCACAGGTTGTCGCTGTCGTCAGGAATCTCGGCCGAGAACTTCACGCCGGCGTTACGCAGTCGCTTCACGAGCCCCGAGTCGTTCGGGAACTGCGTGGTCTCGTACGTCACGCCCTCCTTGTCGGTCGTGAACCTGATCTTGCTGTCGCCGGTGTTCAACTTGACGGTCTTCACGTCACCGTCGTCCACCATGTCGATGAACTGGCTGTAGCTCACCTCTTGTACCTGGGACTGCGTGATGCTGGGATACAGGTACGCACGCAGGCCGATTGCAAGCGCGATGGCGATGATCAGGTACACAATCATCGATTGTCGCTTCTTCTTGTCGTCCATATCCGTCCTAATCGGTTTCTCCGCACTGTGCGGCCACCCTGCGGGCCGCACGACTTTTCCCATTAATACCCAACGCGAAGGTCTTTAGCCACGGCGACGCGCAAACAACTCCCAGAACGCAACAGCGGAGCTCGCCGCCACGTTGAGCGAGTCCACGCCGCGCGCCATGGGGATGATCACGGTCCGGTCCACGCCGTCGAGCACCGGCCGCGTGAGCCCCGTCCCCTCCGTCCCGAAGAAGAGCGCCGTCTTGGCATCATGCCCAAGCGACGGGTCGCCCAGGCGCACGGCCCTCTCGTCCAGCGCCATCGCCACCGTCTCGAACCCCCTCTGGCGAAGCTCGTCCAGAAGCGCGCCCGGCCACGGCCGCGGCGCGACGGCCCACGGCACCAGGAACACGTTTCCCATGGACACGCGCACCGCACGCCTGTTGAGGGGGTCCGCGCACTCCGGCGCAAGCACGACGCCGTCCACCCCCAGGGCGGCCGCGTTCCTGAAGATCGCGCCCAGGTTGCTCACGTCCACCAAACCCTCGAGCACCGCAATGGACCGCGCGCCCTCTAGCACGTCGCGAAGCCCCCTTGCGGCCGGACGACGCGCGGCGGCCATGTAGCCCCTCGTGACGTTGAAGCCCGTCACCTGGCTCAGGAGATCCCGGTCCGCGACCAGGACGTCCACGTCCTTCTCGCCCAAGCCGGGAACGGCGCGCTCCAGCGCGTCCACGTGGCGCTCGTCCACGAGGACCGACGTCACGTCAAGCCCCCGCTCGAACGTGAGCTTGATCACGAAAAGGGACTCAAGTATTACGAGGGCCTCGTCCGGATGGAGGACGCTTCTAAGCTGCCGTTCGGAAAGCCGCAGGTAGGGATCGAGCCGACTGTCAGAGAGGCTTGTGATACGTGAAATTGCCATTGAATTCGTCACCATTCGTTAGGGGACAGGGCGTTTGGATAGAATTGTAACCCGTGAGAATCCGCGGCCCCAAAGGCGCCGCACCGACCATAGAATCAGAGGCATATCGTGACCGACAAGCAGAGACCGGAGCGCCAGCGCATCGACGTCATCAACGCGCAGGGCGAGAAGGTCGTACATTCCTCGTCGCAGCGCGGCGCCAAGCCTGCTGGCAGAGCCGCTCGCGGCGCGCACTTCAGCCAACCCGCCAACGGGACCAAGGCAAGCCGAACCACCACCCAGGCGGCGCCAGCCATGCCCGCGACGGGCGCCGTCGCCGCAAACGACCCGCACCTTGACCAGGAGGCCATGCGCATCCACGAGCAAGGCACTTCCAAGCGCGGCCGCAAAGGACGCCACGGTAAGACGGCGGCAATCGTCGTAGGAGCCGTCTGCGCCGTCTACCTGGGCGGATGCGCCCTTTGGTCGCACATGTACATGCCGAACACCACCATCAACGGCGAGTCTGTAGCATTCAAGACCGCGGACGCCGTCGCAAAGGAGATGTCCAACAAGCTGAGCAACTACTCGCTTTCCGCCAGCGGCGACAACGTGAGTCTTGCGCTCAAGGGCAAGGACATCGACCTGAAGTTCGACACCTCGGCGTACGCCGCGGACACCATGTCGAAGGTGAACGTCTGGGCTTGGCCGGTGAGCATCTTCACGGGGAACGACCTCTCGGCGAAGGCGGACGTGAGCTACAGCAAGGAGAAGCTCGCCTCCCTGGTGAAGACGGCCGTCGACTCCGCAAACCAAAGCGCGACGCAGCCGCAGAGCGCCACTGCGTCCTTCGACGAGAAGGAAGGCAAGTTCGTCGTCGTGAAGGAGAAAGCCGGAACCGCCGTGGACGCGGACGCCGTCACGAAAGCGGTCCGCAAGGCGATTCTGCAGGGCAAGTCCGACCTTGGTCTGGGCGAGTCCGAGCTTGTTCAGCCGAAGTACACCTCCAAGAGCACCGAGCTCGAGAAGGCCGTTGAGACCGCGAACAAGTACGTCGCCGCGAAGCAGACGCTCACCGCGAACGGCAAGACCGTCACGACGGTGGAGCCAAAGACCATTGCGCAGTGGATAACGTTCGGCGAAGACCTGTCCGTCTCCCTGAACACCGACGCCATCAAGCAGTGGGCTTCCGGCGACCTCGCGAAGTCGCTCAACACCGTCGGCGCTGAGCGCAAGTACCAGCGCGCGGATGGCAAGCAGGTGACGGTCTCCGGCGGAACGTACGGCTGGAGCGTCGACGGCGACCAACTTGCCTCCACACTCGCATCCAACATCGAGGGCGCGAAGGAGGCCAGCTTCGACGTGCCTTGGTCGCAGAAGGCCTCCGAGTGGAACCCCGGCGGCGCCGACTGGGGAAGCAGGTACCTGGACGTCGACCTCACCGAGCAGCACGTGCGCTTCTACGACGGGGGAAAGATCATCTGGGAGAGCGACTTCGTCTCTGGCGACCCGACCGAGGACCACGCAACCCCTACCGGCGTCTACTCCATCAACGGCAACAAGGGCACGAACCAGACGCTAAAGGGTCTCGACGAGAACCACGACGGCGAGCCTGACTACACGAGCCACGTGAACTACTGGATGCCGTTCATCACCAACCTGGTGGCGTTCCACGACGCCTCGTGGAGGTCCTCGTTTGGCGGCACAATCTATCAGGGCAACGGCAGCCACGGATGCATCAATCTTCCTGCCGCCGCGGCAAAGCAGTTGTATGACATCACGAAGGTCGGCGACGTTGTGGTGGTGCACGCCTAGGAGCGACGCGCAAGACGAGCAATGGACCTTGGATGGGCGGTCGGAGCCGTGTTGGTTCCGACCGCCCCTTTGTTAGCGCGACCAGCCAACCAGCCTCCCGGCACACACCTTGGCCAACCCTGCACGTTCGCGCAAACTCGGGGCGGGTGCGTTGCGCCGAAGTGGGCCCCATGGCAGAAACTGCGGGACATGTACCGGCGTTGCGTCCACATGTGTCATGTATAAGACCATCTGCCTGCAACTATGTGGAATCGAATCAATGTCTCTGGCAGCACGCCCCAGATGAGTTTGCGGGTTCTCGAAAGCCGAGGCTTGGTGTGTGTCGCGACGGGTGCGCGCCCGTCGCAACCTTGCAGGGTCGTGACAACCGGATGCGGGCGTGTGACGCCGGGTCCGAAATCGCGTTCATCCCCCTGCCTAAGGGCCCGAATCGACCATTCAGCTTCGCACTCTCCCCGCTCACGAAAGAGGCGGACCAGGCTCCGTTAGGAAGCCCGGTCCGCCCCGGCGGAATCTCTTGTGACACTACGTCGAACTAGAACGGCATCTTTCCGCCCATTCCGCCGCCCATGCCCATGTTGCGCATCATGTTGGTCATCTGACGACGCGCCTTGCGGGAGTTGCCGCCCCCGTTGGTGAGCTGACGCATCTTGCCCATCATCTTGTCCATCTCGGACCACTGCTTCAGGAGCTGGTTCACCTCCTGGACAGATCTGCCGGAGCCCTTCGCGATACGCTTGCGCCTCTGGCCGTTGATGGTCTTCGGCTTCGCGCGCTCCTGCTTCGTCATGGAGTGGATCATGGCCTCGATGCGCGTGATCTGCTCGTCCGAGACGGCGCCTCCCGCCTGCTCGAGGGCGCGCTCGCCACCGGGAAGCGACGCCAGAATCTTCTTGAGGCCGCCCATCTTCCTGATCTGCTGCATCTGCGTGAGCATGTCGTCCATCGTGAAGCCCTCGCGCAGCATGCGCTCGGCGTCGTCGATGTCCTTCTGGTCCGTTACCCTCTGGGCCTCCTCGATGATGCTGACGACGTCGCCCATGCCGAGGATGCGCTTCGCCATGCGGTCGGGGTGGAACACCTCGAGGGAGTCGGGCTTCTCGCCCATCGAGACGAACTTGATGGGCTTGCCGGTGACCTCGCGGACCGAGAGGGCACCGCCGCCACGGGCGTCGCCGTCGAGCTTGGACATGATGACGCCGTCGAAGTCGACGCGGTTCGCGAACTCGCTCACCACGTTCACGATGTCCTGGCCGGTCATGGCGTCCACGACCATGAGGACCTGGTCGGGCTTGACCGCGTTCTTGATGTCGACGGCCTCCTGCATCATCTGCTCGTCTATCTGCAGGCGGCCGGCCGTGTCCACGATCACGATGTCGTTCAGCCCGTCGACGGCGCTCTGGATGGACTCGCGCGCGACCTTGACCGCGTCCTTGCCGTCGCCACGATAGACCTTCACGCCGATCTCGTTGCCGAGGGTCTCGAGCTGGTCGGCAGCGGCGGGGCGATGCACGTCGCATGCGGCGAGGAGCGGGCTGTGGCCCTGTCGCTTCAGCAGGTAGGCAAGCTTCGCCGCAGCCGTCGTCTTGCCGGAGCCCTGCAGGCCCACGAGCATGATCACGTTCGGGATGCGGTTCTGCGCGAGGACCAGCTTCGACTCGGTCGTGCCCAAAAGCGCCGTCAGCTGGTCCAGCACGATGCGCACGACGTTCTGCGCAGGCGAGAGCGATTCGAGCACCTCGGCGGTCATGCACTTCTCCTTGCATTCCGCCACGAACTTCTTCACGACTCGGTAGTTCACGTCCGCCTCGAGAAGCGCCATGCGGATCTCGCGCATGGCGGTGTTGATGTCGTCCTCCGTAAGGCGGCCCTTGCCGCGGAGCTTGCCGAACGTGTCCTGAAGTCGGTCGGAAAGGCTGTTGAACATGAGGTCTACTCCCCCTCTCCCTCACCCACGAGGGCGCGGGCGAAGTCCATGGCGTCAAAGGTCTGAAGGTCGTCGATCCCCTCTCCCACGCCGATGCGGTAGATGGGGAGGTTGAGGTCGTGCGATATCGCGACGGCGATGCCGCCCTTCGCGGTGCCGTCCAGCTTCGTGACGATGAGCCCGTCCAGGTCAAGCGCGGAGTTGAACTCCTTCGCCTGGTTCAGGCCGTTCTGGCCGGTCGTCGCGTCGATCACGAGCACGACCCGCACGGGGATGCTCGCACGCTTGCGCGTCACGCGAACGACCTTCTCCAGCTCGCGCATGAGCTCGGGGCTCGTGTGGAGCCTGCCCGCCGTGTCGATCAGCACCAGCTGGGTGCCGTCCTTCTCGGCACGGTCCAACACGTCGTAGCACACGCTCGCGGGATCGGCGCCGCGCTCGCGCGTGACGACCTCGACGCCGGAGCGCTGGCCCCAGACCTCGAGCTGCTCAATCGCAGCCGCACGGAACGTGTCGGCGCCGCCGATGAGGCAGCTCTTGCCCTCCGCCTTCGCGACGCCGGCGAGCTTGCCGACCGTCGTGGTCTTGCCGGCGCCGTTGATGCCCACAAAGAGCACGCAGGACGGCACATCCTCGAACGGGTCGCACTCCGCCTTCGCGAACTCCGCCGCCAGGCGCTTCGCGAGCGCGTCGCGCAGCTGGCGCGCGGACTTCAGGCCCTCGCGCGCCGCCTGCTCGCGCAGGTCGTCGGTCACCTGCATGGCGACCTCGACGCCCATGTCGCCCATGACCAGCCGGTCCTCGAGGTCCTCCCAGAAGTCCTCGTCCACCTCGCCGCCCATGTAGAACACTTCCGCGAGCGCCTCGCGGGACCGCGCAAGACCGCGCTTAAGACTGTCGAACATGCCCATCTCAGGCCTCGACCACCTTTCCTGTCTCCTTGTCCAGGCGCTGGCTCACGACGTGGCTCACGCCGTCCGCCTGCATGGACACGCCGTACAGCACGTCAGCCTGCTCCATGGTGCGCCTCTGGTGAGAAATGACTATCAGCTGGGTCGTCTCCTTCAGCTGCTCGATCGCGTCGAGCAACTTCGAGAGGTTCGAGTCGTCCAGCGCCGCCTCGACCTCGTCGAACACGTAGAACGGGACCGTTCTCGTGCGGTACACCGCGAAGAGGAGCGCAAGCGCCGTGAGCGACTTCTCGCCTCCGCTCATGAGCGTCATCTTCTGGATGCGCTTGCCCTGCGGCTGCGCCACGATCTCGACGCCCGTCTCGTCCAGATGGTCCGGGTCCGTCATCTCCAGGTGGGCCTTGCCTCCTGGGAAGAGGAGCGAGAATATCTCCGAGAAGTTCGCATTCACCTGGTCGAACACGATCAGGAACTGCCGGCGCATCTTGCGCTCGATGGCCGCGGTGATCTTCGTGAGCGCCTTGCGCGCCTGCTCCAGGTCCGCCACCTGCTCGCCGATGTAGTCGCTGCGCCTCTTCAGACGCTCGTACTCGTCCATCGCGACCTCGTTCACGGGCCCGATGTCCTCGAGCTCGCGCCTCAGGCGAGAAACGACGCGCTCCGTCTCCGCACGGTCCTCCGGCTCGGGGAGCGCAAGCGCGTCCTCTAGCACGTAGCCGCGGGACACTATGTCGTTGATGGCGTTCTCCACCTGGACCTCTACCTTGCCCACCTCGACCCTCACGTCGCTCGCGGCCGTCTTCGCGCCCTCGAGCTCCGTCGACGCGCGGTTCACGGCCTCGCGCGCGTCCGCGATGGTCTTCTTCAGCGAGTCGGAGTCCGCCTCGGCGAGCGAGGCACGGTCCTTCAGGCGCGCCGCCCATGCGAGCGCGCGCTCCTGCACGGCCTCGTAGCGCGCGTGCAGCGGCTCCACGCGCAGGCGCAGCACGTCCAGCGCGCGCGAGCTCTCCTCCGTCTGCCCGCGCCGCTTCTCGAGGTCGGCCACCTGGCGGGCAAGCTGCTCCTCGCGAACGGCCAGGTGGTTCCTGCGCTCGACTATGGTCGCGAGCTTCAGCTTCGCGTCGGAGAGCTTGCCCTCCGTCTCGCTCTCCTCGCGAGACGCCCTCTGACGCTCCGTGCTCGCCTCCTCCAGCTGGCGCGACAGGTCGCTCGTGCGCTCCTCCGCCTCCTGGGCGGCGCGCTTGTGGCGCTCGACCTCCTCGCGCGCCTTGCTCGCGCGCTCCGCGGCCGCGGCGCGGTTCTTGCTCACCTGCGCGCGCTCGCTCTCCGCCTGCCTCAGCTGCGCCTCCAGGCGCCCCACCTCGGACGTCGCGGAGGAGAGCTCGCCGTTCAGCCGAGCGACGTCACCCTTCACGCGCGCGCTCTCGTCGCGCGCGTCGGAAAGCTCGCGCTCCGCCTCTGCAATGGCCTCCCCGGCCTTCGCCAGCGCGTCCTCGAGCTCCGGTACCGCCTCGCGCAGCGCGCGGATCCTGCGCTTGCGCTCGAGCGCGCCCTGCTCCGCCCCGGCAGACGTGCCAACGGTCGTCCGCCCGTCCGGGAGCACGGTCACGCCCTGCGGCGTCACGTACGTAAACGCGGGCGCCTTCGCGTGCGCCTCCACGGCCTCGCGCACGCCGTCCACGAGCCTCACGTCCCCCAGCAGGGCGTCCACAAGGCTGCGCGCGCCGTCTCTCACCGTAAGCGACTCCGCAACGCCCCTGCCCGGCGCCCCGGATGCGTCCGCGCCCCCCGGCGCGGCGTCGAGCGACACGATCGTGGCCACGCCCTTCGCGCTCTTGCCAAGCGCCTCCTCCACCAGGCCCACCACGCCGTCGGCGTCGCGCGCCACGAGCGCAGAGAGGTCCTCGCCCAGAAGAGACTCCACGACGCCCTCCAGCTCCGCCGGCGCCTCGAACAGGTCCGCCACGCGGCACTCGATCGCGTCCGGCCTCGCCTTCGCGAGCGCGGCGACCAGGGCGCTCGCGTTCTGCGTCTGGCGGTCCACGGCCTCCAGCGCGGAGAGCGTCGCCTTCGAGGAGGACAGCCTCCCCCTCGCGTCGCCCTCGGCCGATCGTGCCCTCGACGCCGCCTCCTTGCACTCGCGGATGCGCCGAGAAACGCCGTCCTCCCGCTCGCGGGCCTCTGCCAGCGCCTTCTCGGTTCTCTCTCGCTCCGCGCGCCTGCTCTCGAGCGCCTCCTCCGCCGTCTGGGCACCGTCCTCGATCTGCTTCAGGCGGCTCTGGAACATCTGGTCCTCGACCTCGGCGTTCGAGATCTGGTCGCGCAGCTTCGCAAACGCGAGCGTCTCTGCGTCGGCCGTGCGCTGCGACGCACGCACGTCGCCCGTGAGCTGCGCCACGCGCTTGCCCAGCTGGCGCCTGCGCTCCGCCGCCTCGCGCGCCGCGGGCCCAAGCTCGCTCACGCGCCTCTGCAGGTCGTCCGCCTCCACGCGCGCGTCGGAGTACTCGCCCTCCACGCGCTCGTGCTCCTCGGCGGCCTCGCGCGACTGGCGCTCCATGGCAGACAGGTTCATGCGCATCTCGGAGAGGCGCTCCACCATGTTCTTGCCCTTTTCCTCCAGAAGGCGCATGTCGGAGTCCATGCGGCCCAGCAGGTCCTGCATGCGGCGGCGCTGCTCGCCCAGGTCCCCCACGAAGATGCCCTTCTGCTCCAGGAGGGACTGGTACTTCTCGAGGTCCCGGTTCTTCTCGTCCAGGCGGTACTGCGCCAGCTCGATGGCGGCGTCAGCCTCCTTGCCGCGTGCGGCGAGCGTGCCGTAGCGGTCCTGAAGCCGTCTGAGGTCGTCCACCAGAAGCGTCGTCTCAAGCTCCTGCAGCTGCCTCGTGACGTCGCGGTGGTGGCGCGCCTTGTCCACCTGGCGCTCCAGCGGACGCAGCTGGCGATTTATCTCGCGCTCGATGTCCTTCGCGCGCGTCAGGTTGTCCTGCATCGCCTTCAGCTTGCGCTCGGAGCGCTCCTTGCGACGGCGGTGCTTCGATATGCCTGCCGCCTCCTCCACCAGCTCGCGGCGCTCCTCGGGGCGGCTCGCCAGGATGGAGTCCAGCTTGCCCTGGCTGATGATGGAGTGCGTGTCCTTGCCGAGGCCGGAGTCGTGCAGGATGTCCGTGATGTCGCGCAGGCGCGACGGCGCGCCGTTGATGAGGTACTCCGACTCCCCGGAGCGGTACATCCTGCGGTTGATCGCGATCTCGGAGAAGTCGATCGGCAGCGTGCGGTCCGTGTTGTCCAGCACGATCGTGACCTCGGCCAGGCCGACGGCCTGCCTGCCGGAAGACCCCGAGAAGATCACGTCCTCCATCGCCTGGCCGCGCAGCATCTTCGCGCTCTGCTCGCCCAGCACCCACAGGATCGAGTCCGATATGTTCGACTTGCCGCTGCCGTTTGGCCCGACCACGACCGTGAGGCCGGGGTCGAACACCAGCTGCGTCTTGTCCGCGAAGGACTTGAATCCCTTGAGCGTGAGCGACTTCAGATACACGTCGTGCTTGGCCTTTCCGGGCCGCGGTCCGCGGCGCCTACTCCCCTGCCTGCTGGTAGCCCATGCGCTCGAGCGCGTCGAGCGCGGCCGCCGACTCCGACTCCTTCTTCGAGCAGCCCTTGCCGCGGCCCACGCGCCTGCCGTCCACAAGCACGACGGAGGTGAACGTCGGCTTGTGCGCCGGCCCCTCCTCTCCCTCGAGCTTGTACTCCGGGGCGCAGCGCATGTCGCGCTGCGTCACCTCCTGCAGGCGTGACTTCGGCGAGATCGGCCTCTCGGCCAGCTTGGGCGACATGTACGGCGACAGCGTGCGACGCACGAAGTCGTGCGTCGCCTCGTAGCCCGCGTCCAGGTACAGCGCGCCCACGATGGACTCGTACACGTTCTCGAGCGCGGAGTGCATGCCGCGCGCACCGGTGCCCTTCTCGGACTCGCCAAACACGATGACGTCGCCCACGCCGAGCTCGCCGGCGACCTCCGAGAGCGTCTTGCCGCTCACGAGCGAGATCTTCATCCGCGTGAGCCCGCCCTCGTCCATCGCCGGAAACGCCTCGAACAGGTCCGTCGCCACCATGGCGCCCAGGATGGAGTCGCCAAGGAACTCGAGCCGCTCGTAGGAGGCGCTCACGGGCTGCCCCTCGACGGCCGAGGGGTGGGTGATTGCAGAAGTTATGAGCGTCCTGTCCTTGAACTCGTGGCCGCAGATCTTCTCCGCCGCCGCGACCCTCTGATGCATCTTCAAGCGCCGCTCCCTAGAGCTGGGCCTGCACGAGGTCGACCGCCTGGCCGATCGTGTCCACGGACTTGATGTCGCCGCCGTCGAGGGCGTCCTCCAGCGATATGCCGAACTCCTCCTCCAGCGCGACCATGATCTCGAGCTGGTCAAACGAGTCGGCGCCCAAATCCTTCAGCGTCGTCGCCTCGGTGAGCTCGGCGTCGTCCGCCAGGCCCAGCGAGTCCTTGACGCAGGCGATGACCTTCTCGGTAATCTCGGCGCGTTCCATGTTCGCTCCTTACGTTGCAAAAATCCCTATGCGAGAAAAGCCTGTGCGGCCAATTGTACCCCGCCCGGGGGTCCTACTGATCCTCGGCCACCGCGCGCGCGATTTTGTCCACAAGCTCGCCGCGCACGGCCGCGGCGCACGCCAGCGTGCCGTGCTTCACGGCGCCCACGGACGTCGCGCCGTGCCCGATGAAGACCGGCGCCTTCACGCCCAGAAGCGCCGCGCCACCGTACTCGTCGCCAGAGAGTCCGGCCGCGACCCTCTTGAGCGAGGGCTTCAGCAGCCCCGCGCCCAGAAGCGCGCGCTTCGACTCCTGCGTCGCGCGCTTCACCTCGGCCAGGATGTACTTCGCCGTGCCCTCGATGGTCTTCACGGCGATGTTGCCCGCAAAGCCATCAGTCACGATCACGTCGAAGCGGCCGGTCAGGATGTCCGTGCCCTCGCAGTTGCCCGCGAACCACGTGTCGCCGCCCGCCTTCGCGAGCGCCTCGTGCTCCGCCACGACGGCCTCCGAGCCCTTCGTGTCCTCGGAGCCGTTGGAGAGCAGGGCCACCTTCGGGTCCTCCACCCCCAGCGTGATTCTGGAGTACGCTCGACCCATGTGCGCAAACTGCACCAGCATATCCGGGCGCACGTCCGCGTTCGCGCCCATGTCAAGAAACACGGAGTGCCGGCCGTCCAGCCCCGGCACCGGGCACGCGATTGCCGGACGCTTTATGCCGCGGATCCTGCCGACGCCAAACGTCGCGGCCGCGAAGATGGCGCCCGTGGAGCCGGCCGAGAAGAACCCGTCCGCCTCGCCTGCGTGCACCGCGGCAAGCCCGCGCACGATGCTCGAGTCCTTCTTCGCGCGGATGGCCTCGGTGGGGTGCTCGCCCATCTCGATCGTCTGCGTCGTCACAAGCGCCCTCGCGCGCTCGTGCTTTGCGCAGAACGGCACGACGACGTCCTCGTTGCCCGCGACGAGCACGCTGAGCTCGTCGTCGGCCTCAAGCGCGGCCGCGATTCCCTCGAGCACGACCTTGGGCTCGCGGTCGCCGCCCATGGCGTCGATGCAGATAGTTGTCATGTGTCCTCCTCGCGGTCCTGCGGCTGTGCATTCCCTGCATACGAAAGGAGACCGACCCCCAGAAGGGACCGGCCTCCTAGGCCTCGTCTTTCAACGCGACTACTCGGTGACAACGACCTCGCGGTCCTTGTAGTAGCCACACTTGGGGCACACGTGGTGCGGAAGCTTAGGTGCGCCACACTGCGGGCAAACGGAGCGTGCCGGAGCGGCGAGCTTGCTGTTGGCCGAACGACGAGTGTGCGTGGCGCCGCGGCCCTTTTTCTGCTTGGGTACTGCCATCTTGAACCTCTCTTAGACTCACTTATTGTCAGGCGTCACCGCCTGAGCGGTCTTCCATAAAACACACGAGAAGAGACTATACCACGCCGGCGGCAAATGGTCGACGGAACAGCAATTCTTCACGTCAAAAAACTTCAACGACACGCCTTTGCCACACGCATTGCCTTGCGGAGGGCCTGCCAGGCGTCCCGCACCAAGTCGGTGGGCGCCCTACTCGCCGTCGCCCAAGTCCAGGTTCCTGAGCGCCGCGAACGGGCTCGCATCCAGCTTGTCCTGCTCGCGCTCCGCTTCGATCTGTGCCGCGTGCCCGCAGTCCACCTCGTTGAGGTTCGCGCCGCACACGGGGCACAGCCCCTTGCAGTCCTCGCGGCACAGCACCACGAACGGCGTCTCCATCAGAAGGGCCGAGCTGAGCGCGTCCGTGAGGTCTATCGTGCTGTCGTCGCCCACGAGGGCGAAGTCGACGTCGTCGTCCTCGTCGTCGGCCATGGGCTCCGCGGGCGCCTTGAACAGGTAGTACTCGTCCACCTCGCCCGCAACGTCGAACTCCGCCTTGCCCAGGCAGCGGTCGCACGTGCCCTCCACGTGCGCCTTCAGCATGCCGGTGGCGAGGATGCCCTCGCCGGCGTTCGTGAGCACGAGGTCGTAGTCTATGCCGTCCGGCAGCACGAAGTCGTGACCGCCGAGGGAGTAGCCCTTCTCGTCCAGATGGCCTGTGACCGGCATGGTGTCGCCGGGGTTGGCGAGGCGGGTGTCCAGAATCTGCTTAACCTGCTGCATGGCGCCTACCAGGGGACGTTGTTGGTCTGGTTGCGGGGGCCGGAGTTCTCGTCCAGCGTCTGGCGCACGCGCGAGACGGAGCCGGTGAGCGACTTCAGGTTGTCCTCGAGGTGCGCGAGCACGGTGTCCGCGTACTCCTCCGCGTTGTAGCGGGTGTCACGCTCGTACTGCGCGGCCTTGTCGCGGATGTCGTCGGCCTGCTGCTGGGCAAGGCGCACGACCTCCTGGTCGCCCGCGAGGATCATGGCCTGCTGCTGGGCGTCCGCGATGATGGCGTCGGCCTGCTGCTGGGCGCGCTCCAGGGTCTCGGCCTCCTCCTTGACGATGCGCCGGGCATCCGCGAACTCCTGGGGGAAGACGCGACGAATCTCATCCAGGATCTCGTAGATGTCCTGGGCGTCCACGATCTTCTTCTGTCCGCCGCCGGTGAACGGGGTCTTGCCCTCGCTCACGATCTGCTCGAGCTCGCCAACCAGGCTCTCTATCTCCTCACCCGGTTGCATACGGGTCTCCTTTCGATTCGCCGCCACCTCGCGTCCTACGTGCGTTTGCCGAGGTTGCATCGTCTTATAGTACCAGATTACCCGCAATGGGCGAAAACGGCGGCACTTTTGCCGACCTCACGCAAATTATTCGTGCAGGGTGCCACGCCCTTCTCGCCCGCGGTAGTGCTCCTCCAGGCGACGCTCGACCACGGACGGCACAAGGAACGACACGTCCGTCCCCAGCGACGCGAGCTCACGCACGATGGAGGACGACACGTAGCCGTACTTGGGGTTCGACATGACGAACACGGACTCGATCTCTGGCGCCATGTTGCTGTTGAGGTCCGCCTGCTGCAGCTCGTACTCGAAGTCCGTCATGGCACGCAGTCCCTTTACCACGCCGCCGGCGCCGACCTCCTTGCAGAAGCTCACGAGCAGGCCGGAGAACGGCCGCACCTCCACGCCGTCCGCAAGGCCCTCCTCCGCGAGCGCGGCGAGCAGCATGTCCACGCGCTCGTCGAGCGAGAACGTGGGCCCGGTGCCGTTCTTCCCCACCGAGGCCGCGACGCCCACGGTCACGTGCGGGAACAGCCGCCGCGCACGCCCTATCACGTCCAGGTGCCCAAACGTCACCGGGTCGAAGGTGCCTGGCACCACCACGCGGTCGATCCTGGAATCACTCATGGGCGTCCCCCATCCTCAGCAGCTGCACGGTTGTGATGCCGTGGCTCTTCTCCTTAATGACGCCCGCGCCCGCCGGGTGGATTCCCGGCTCCTTGGACGCGTGCTCGTACAGCACGACGGCGCCGCTGGCGAGCGAGCCGGAGGCCTCGAGTGCCTCTACCAGGCGCTCAACCTCGCGCGCGTGGGCGGCGTACGGTGGGTCAAGCACCAGAAGCGAGAAGGGCGCGCCCGCGATGGCGCCCCGCTCTGCCAGCTTGAAAACGTCTCCCGACAGCACGCGTGCGGACGCGCCCGCGCCCAGAGCCCGCGCGTTGCGGCGGATGCGCGCGACGGCCCCGCGGTCCCTGTCCACGAACGTGCATCCCGCGGCGCCACGGGACAAGAGCTCGAAGCCGATGGCTCCCGAGCCGCCGAACGCGTCCAGCACGCTCACGCCGCCCAGGTCGAGCCCGAACGCCGAGAGCACCATGGACGCCATCGACTCGCGCGTGCGGTCCGTCGTGGGGCGCGTCACGTCGCGCCCGTCCGGCGCCTCGATCGGCCGCCCCTTCCACATGCCGCCAACTATCCTCATGCGTGCAGAACCTCCTCGAAGTACGCGCCAAAGCGGTCGCGCAGCTCAATCGCAAGCGGTCGGTGGACGTCCTCGGCAAGGCTCGGGTCCTGCGAGAAGATCTTGAGCGCGTCCTCGCGGGCCCAGCCCATGAGCTCCTCGTCCTGCGCGAGGTCGACCACCTTGAGCGAGGGACCGCCATGCTGGCGGTACCCCAACGCCTCGCCCTCGTGGCGAAGCTTGAGGTCGAGCTCCGCGAGCTCGAACCCGTCCGACGTCCTCTCCAGCGCCGCGAGCCTCGTGCGGGCCGGCGTGCCCTTCTTCGCGGCGCATTCCATAAAGACGTGTCCCTCCCAGTCGCCGCGGCCCACGCGACCGCGAAGCTGGTGCAGGGTCGCAAGACCAAAGCGGTCCGCGTCGTACACGAGCATGACCGTGGCGTTCGGCACGTCCACGCCCACCTCGATCACCGTTGTCGAGACGAGCACGTCCACGTCCCCGCGACGAAACGCCTCCATCGCCTCGTCCTTCTGGGAGGCGCTCATCCTGCCCGTGAGGAGCCCCACGCGAAGCCCCTTCAGCACGCGCTGAGACAGCTCGCGGTACGTCGCCTCCGCGGAGTGAATCCTCGTGGCCCCGGAGCGCGACGACTCCGGAACGTCGTCCAGCTCGGAGCCGTCGTCCTTCTCGTCTATGAGCGGGCACACCACGTAGGCCTGGTGACCCGCCTCGCACGCCTCGCGGATCGCCCCGTACGCGAGGTCCGCGCTCTCCGGCGGGATGCACGTGGTCACGACGCCCGCACCCGTCTTCGGGCGGTGACGGATTCTCGAGCACTCCATGTCGCCGTACGCCGTGAGCGCCAGCGTCCTGGGGATGGGCGTCGCCGTCATCGCAAGCAGGTCCGCGCCGGCGCCCTTGCTCCTGAGCGCCGCGCGCTGGCTGACGCCAAAACGGTGCTGCTCGTCGATCACCACGAGGGTCAGCCGGCGAAACTCGAGGTCGTCCGAAATGATGGCCGTCGTGCCGAACGCGACGCACACCTCGCCAGACGCGAGCCCCGCCGCCGCCTCGGCGCGCGCGTCCGCGTCCGTCGAGCCCGTGACGAGCCGCCAGGTGACGCCCGCCTCGTCCAGGAGCGGCCCGATCTTCTGGGCGTACTGCGCAGCGAGCACGGACGTGGGCGCCATGACGGCCGCCTGCGTGCCCGAGTCCGCCACCGCAGCCATTGCCACGGCCGCGACGGCCGTCTTGCCGGTGCCGACGTCTCCCAGAAGCAGGCGGTTCATCACGTGGTCGGACGCCATGTCGCGCAGGATGTCGTCGGCGGCGGCGCGCTGCTCCCGCGTAAGGTCAAACGGCATCGCGGCAACAAGCGCCCGCATGTGGGGGCCATCCACGGTATGCGAGAAGGGCGTGACCCCGCGAAGCTCGAGCCGCTGCCTCGTGAGGAGCGCCAGCTGCAGGCACAGCAGCTCGTCGTAGGCAAGCCGGCGGCGAGCCTCCTCCTTCGACTCCATCGTCAGCGGGAAGTGTATCTGGCGAAGTGCGCGCGCAAGCGACATGAGGCCGCGCGCCGCGCGCGTCCCAGCAGGCAGAAAGTCCGCGACGTCGCCCACGTCCGCGAGCGCGGCGGATACGATCCTTCTCATCCATGCGGCAGAGATGCCATCACCCACCGGGTGCACCGGCAGGATGCGCGCGTAGTCGCCCGCCTGTCCCTTCGAGCCCACGACCTCGTAGAACGGCGCCTTCATCTGCTTGAAGCCGTACGAGAACGTCACCTTGCCGGAAAGCGCGACCACATCGCCCTGGCTCAGCTGCTCCGCTATCCACGGCTGCCTGAAGAACGTCGCCTCGATCACGCCCGTGCTGTCCAGCAGGTACACCTCCACCACCTGCATCCTCGGGCGGGGGCGCTTCAGCGTCACCTTGTCCACGGTCGCGACGATGGTCGCCTCCTGGCCCACGTCCGCATGGGCGATGTCCGTCACGTGCGTGAAGTCCAGGTAACGGTGGGGAATGTGGAGGAGAAGGTCGCGCACGCGCCTGATGCCGAGCCGCTCAACAGCAGAGCGCCTCGCACCCGAGACATAGCGGAGGCGCGAGACGTCGTCTGTCATGGAGCAGGTGCGGGAGAGCCGCTCCCCCACACCCGCCGTTGTCGGCACGCTGCCCACCTAGGCCAGCTCTTTCCTACTCGATCGAGAACACGACCGGGTACAGGGGCTGCTCGCCGCGGTGCGAGTCGATCTCGAGGTCGGGCTGGGCCTCCTCGATGGCATCGAGGAGGTTCTGGAACGCATCGTCGTCCAGGTCCTCGCCCGCGAGGATCGTGAGGGTGTCGCCCTCCTCTTCCTCCTGCATGCGGTTGATGAGGTCGACGGTGACCTTCTGGACGTCGTTTCCGACGACCTCGATGGCGCCGCCCTCGATGCCCATGACGTCGCCGTCGTGGATCGGCGTTCCGTCGGCAGCCTGGGAGTCGCGCACCGCCGTGGTAACCTCGCCGTCGCGCACCTCGGCTATGGCGTCGTTCATGTCCTCGACGTTCGCGTCCAGATCGCCGTCGGGATCGGCCACGAACATGGCGGCGAACGCCTGCAGCACGCTCTTCGTGGGGACGACGGCCGCGTTCACGCCCTCGACGGCCGAGACGGCCGCCTCGGACGCCATGCGGATGTTGCCGTTGTCCGGAAGGACGATCACGTTGTCCGCGTTGCACTGCTCGATTGCGCCGAGGATGTCAGCGGTAGACGGGTTCATGGTCTGGCCGCCAAACACGACGACGTCGACGCCGAGCGACTTCAGGATGTCCGCCTGGCCGGAGCCCGCCGCGACCGCGACGAAGCCCATGTGCTTGCGCGGCTCGGTCGACTTCGCGGCCTGCTTGTCCTCGCGGATGGACTCCGTGCGCTCCTGCGCCTCGAGGTCCATGTTGTGGACGAAAACTTTGTAGATCTGGCCGCGGTGCAGCATGTGGCGAAGCACGCGGTCCGGCCTGTTGGTGTGCACGTGGATCTTGTAGTCTGGATTGGATCCCACGAGCAGCTCGCAGTCGCCCATGGACGAGAGGTACTTGATGTTCGCGTCCTCGTCGAAATCGGGACTGTCCGCGTGGAACAGGAACTCCGTGCAGTAGCGGTACTGCGAGCCCTCCCAGTCGTCGTTGATCTCGATATCGACCACGTTCGCGACCTGCGCCTTCGCGTCCGAGGAGTCGACGGTGGTCTTGAAGTCGGACACCTCGCCGGCCTTGCCCTCGTACGCGTTCACAAACGCCTCGATGAACGTCGCGAGGCCGAAGGCCCCGGAGTCCACGACGCCGTTCTCCTTCAGCACGGGCAGCAGGTCGGGCGTGCGGGCCACGGACTCGTACGCCTCCACCACGATGGCGTCCAGCGTCTCCTGCGGCGTGGCCTTGCTCTTCTCCATCTGGTCGGCCTTGGCCGAAACGTCCTTCAGCACGGTGAGGATCGTGCCCTCGACGGGCTTGCGGACGGCCTTGAACGCGACCTTCACGCCGTTGCGGAGCGCGGCGGCGATGTCCGCCGTCGTGGCCTGGGCGCCCTTCGCGTTCACGAGCCCCTCCGCGACGCCGCGCAGGATCTGGCTCGTGATGACGCCGGAGTTGCCGCGCGCGCCCATGAGAGAGCCGTGCGTGATGGCCTTGGAGATGTCCGCCATCGAGGCGTCCTTGGGCAGCGCCTCGATCTCGCTCACGACGGTGCCGAGCGTGAGCGACATGTTCGTGCCCGTGTCGCCGTCGGGGACGGGGAAGACGTTGAGCTTGTTGATCTCGTCCGCCTTGTCGGCGACGACCTTGGCGGCAACGGGGAAGCAGTTGCGAACGACGTTGGCAATCATAGTCTGGAAACCTCTAATTCCTCTTCTGGCTGTGCGTGCGCCGCTAGGCGCGGGTACGCATGCCCTCGATGTGGACGCGTACCTCGACGTCGTCGAGCTCGGCGATCTTCTTCAGGATGAACTTGACGGAGCTTACGAGGTTGTCCGAGACGGAGCTCATGTTTATGCCCTGCTCCACCACCACGTGGAGGTCGATCACGACCCTGCCGTCCTCGCTGGAGACGCCGATGCCCCTGCGCAGGCGATACGTGGGAAGGATGCGCGCGACGCCCTCCTGCTGGTCGGTCACGGCCATTCCGACGACGCCATAGCACTCAAGCGCCGCATACCCGGCAAGGTCTGCGATGCAGTCGTTGGACACCTTGAGGGCCCCCGGAACGACGTTTGCCATGTTGAATCTCCTCTCGAACACCGCACGTACTCGGTAAGAGCATGAGTCTCGCATTATAATACCGCAGTTGGCACTTGGCGCCACGCGCCTAATTCCCACGCATACTGCATGAGCCACCAAACGGCCTTCGCGGCGCCCCGCAATCGCAACGCCTGGGACTTCGCTACAAAACCACCACAACAACGCGGGGTTTCAACTTGCACAAACGTGGCGCTGTGCTATATTAACACGGCACTTGAGAAATTACAGGCGCACTGCGCCGCTCGTTGGAGGTCGTAATAATGTCGAAGGTTTGTGATATCTGCGGTAAGCACGCCGTTGCTGGTCGCTCTATTAGCCACTCCCACCGCACCGTCATCCGCAAGTTTAAGCCCAACATCCAGCGCGTCACCGTCTTCGAGGACGGCAAGCCCGTCAAGAAGAACGTGTGCACCCGCTGCCTCAAGAAGGGCAACGTTGCGCGTTCCGCGCAGCAGGCGTAAGTGCAGCCACACAGAGCGTAACTTCTGGGGACCTCCGTGGAGGTCCCCCCTTTTTTGCATGCGCACGTATGTAGACGCAGATATATATGTTGCCACGAAGACCTGCGGCCGGTCGCCCTTGCGACCGGCCGCATTTCCATCGCCATTTTCCAGCCTAGCCAGCCTGTCACGACCTCCGGCGCTAGCGTAGCAGGAACGCCGCGAGCCTTCCCGCGTGGCACTCCACAGTGGCGGCGCTGGACGCGACCACGTTCGAGACCCCCTCGTCCCCCAGAAGCGGCAGGCGCTTGCGGTCGAGCTCCCACTTGAGGCCGCGCTCGCTTGCGACCGTGCCCTCCGCAACGGCGATGGCCGAGAAGACCTTGCCCTCGGAGTCCGCAGGCAGCTGCCAGCGGGGGCGTCCCTCCGGGCTGAGCACGCGGCACGTGAACGCGTCCTCCACAAGCTCTGGCGAGGCATCCGCCGCATGCGCGAGCTGGCCTACCACGGCAAGCGCGTGGTCCGGACGTCCGCCGGTGGCGCAGGTGATCGTGAGCTCAAGCCGCGCGGACCTGCGGGCGGCCTCATGCCGGGCGCAGTCTATGGCCAGCGAGAGGTCCGTCGCGTACTTCTCGCTTGGGAATCGTATGTCGCGCCTGACGGCTGCGCGCGCCCACCGGGCGGCATCGTCTGCGACGGAGTCAGCGTCGCCGCAGAACACGTCCGGGACGACGCCGGCCTCCATGAGGACGTTCGCGCCGGCGTCCGCGGCTACCACGTAGTCGGCGTGCGCGGCGAGGCGTCGCACGAGGTCGGCGGAGCTGGGCTCCGGCGAACCCGCGACGACGAGCGCACGCAGCGTGCCGGAAGCAGCCGCTGCCGGCGCGGCGGGCGCGAAGTCGCTCAGGAGCGCGACGGAGAGTTCCGCATAGCCGTGCACGAACACGTCACAGGAGTCGCGGCACTCAGTTTCGTCGCGGTCGCCGTGCGGGCTGAACAGGCACACGGTGCGCAGGCCCACCTTGCGCGCGCCGCGGGTGTTGAACGGCGCGTCCTCGAACACCCACGTGTCCCGCGCGGGTGTGCCCAGCACCTTGAGCGCCGCCTCCCACGCGTCCGGGTACTCCTTGCTGCGGAGCCTGCCGCCGCACGAGATGACGTCCTCGAAGTAGCCGGCGATGCCCTGCGCCTCGAGCGCGACCTGAAGCTCCGGGCGCGACGTGGCCGAGACGATCACCATGGGTATGCCCGCGGAGCGCAGCTCGTCCAGAAAGGCGCGGCAGCCGGAAAGCATCCGCACGTCGTGCGCGTAGCCGCGGCGCACGCCGGAAAGGAGCTCCGTCGCGAGCTCCTTTCCCGTCGCTTCCGGGATGTAGCGCTCGTGCAGGTAGGCACACATCTCGTGCAGCGGGAGCGGCTCGCTCTCGAAGAACACCGCCTCGGGGTCCGCGACGCGGTGTCGCTTAAGCAGGTCGACCGTCTCGCGGTGCCACATGGGCATGGAGTCCACGAGCGTTCCGTCGCAGTCGAAGATGGCGGCCGAGAAGGGCATGTCTCCTCCTAGGGAAGTTATGGTATATAGCAGAATCCGTGTCAAATGCCATCGTAGCGCAGAACTTCGTGCTAGATTCTTGCGACGTTGGGTAAGAACGGCTGTGGCTGATACGGGCCGCGGTTTGTTTTATGTAGGCTTTTCCGGAGGGCAAGATGGCTGTTTACGACTACAAGTGCAAGGCGTGCGGGACCGAGTTCGAGGTCGAGCACCCAATGAGCGAGCATCCCGAGGTGAACTGCCCCAAGTGCGGAAGCGAGGCCAAGCGCGTCTTCGTGCCGTCCGGCATCGTCTTTTCCGGATCGGGCTTCTATAACACGGACCAGAAGGGCAAGAAGTAGCCCAGGCTTTCGCTTGTTCAGGCACTTATAACTGGCAGATACGCGAAGGGGGCCTCCCGGGAGGCCCCCTTCTTCATGCGTCGCATGTCCGCGCACGCAAGCTTCTGCAGCGGACCCAGCGGGCGGCGCGCCTACCCAACCTTGCGCATGAGCGCGAGGAAGTGACCGTCGCAGTCCAGGCCAAGTGCGCGCCCGCCCTCCGAGCGCAGGAAGCCGTCCTGCCCCGTCATCGCACGCAGGATGCGTAGCGACGCTGGGTCAAGCACGGACGCGCACGGAGCATCGGTCGCCGGAAGCGGCGCAAACGCGCGACCCGCCTCGCTCTCAAGAAACGCGCACACGACGTCCTCGTCCTCGGCCCTGAGGTCGGAGCACGTGGAGTACGCAAGCGTCCCGCCCGAGGCGACGCGAGCGGCCGCAGCGGAAAGCATCCGCAACTGCAGCGCCGGCAGCCGGGCCGAGCCGCCGCACACGGACTCTTGCCCCAGCGACCACGCAACCTCCGGATGGCGGCGCATCGTTCCGGTGCCGGAGCATGGCGCGTCCACGAACACCTGGCCAAACGTGCCACGAAGTTCGCGCGGCACGTCCCGCGCGTCCAGCCGCGTGGCGTCGAGCGTCAGGCACGTCGCGCGGTCGCCGAGCCCGCCCGCACGCACGCGCTCCCGCGCCAGGCGCGACTTGAACGCGACGGAGTCCACGCAGGCGAGAAGAACCCTGCCTCCCAGCCGCCGGTTTGCCCCCGCAAGCAGCAGGGTCTTCGTCGCACGGCCCTGCCCCACCTCAAGCATGGCGTCCACGTCCGCGGAGGGCGCCGCGAGCCACGACACCATCTGCGCCGCCGGGTCCGCCGGCAGCACGCACGCCTCTTCCACGAGCCCGGACGTCGCAAGGCCCGCCTGCGCCCCCAGCGCCATGCAGCCCGGCCACGGCAGCCTTGACGGCCGCAGCCCCGCGTCGACGAGCCGCGCGAACGCCCCTTCCTCGGTGTCGAGGTTCAGGTTTGCCGCAACCGTGGGCGCCGGTGGGTCCATCGCGTCGAGCGCAAGGGCGCACGCACCAGCGCCGAGCGACGCCAGGAGCTCCCGCGCCAGCCACTCCGGCAGCGCACCCACGAGCGCGACATCGGCTACCTCTGGCGCGTTGCCGGCGTCACGGGCAGCACGAACGCGTCCGCGCGCGGCTTCCATGCCCCGCACGTCCTCCTCCGCGACGCGACGCAGCACGGCGTTTGCGAGGCCGCGCGCGCGACGCGACGCCGCGGCCGTAAGCTCCACGCCCTGGCTCACGGCCACCTGCGTGGGCGTGCCCAGGTACAGCAGCTCGAACGCGGACAGCGTAAGAGCATCGCGCACGCGCGGCTCAAGATGGCCGTGCGTAAGGTGCGCGTCCACCACGGCGTCGCAAAGCCCGCGGGCGCGCTGCGCGCCCAGCACCAGACGCGTCGCGAGCGCGCGGTCGCGCGGCTCCAGGCCGTCCATCACGTCGGACGTCCGCAGCAACTCTCGAGCGCGCGCGTCCCTCTGGCGGCACTCCGCGCTCAGCCTGAGCGCCGCCCTGCGCGCGGGGGCAAGCCGCGCCATGGCTACACGTGCTCCCAGGCAAGCTGTTTCTGGCGCAGGCCGGCCGCCCATGCGGAGGCCTCCATCTCGCGCTTGCCGTCAGGCTTCACGCGCAAGAGCTCGATCGCGCCATCGGCGCAGCCCGCGATCACGCGCCCGTGCCGCACGATGACCTCGCCCCGGGCGGCACCTTCCTCGGCCACGCGCGCGGCAAGCACGCGCACGCCCCTGCCGGCCACGGCCATGCGCGCCGGCGCCGCGTCGAGCGACGTCTGCACGCGACGGCGGTTGTCCAGCGCGGTCGCGGCGGGGTCAAGCAGCATCTCGGCCTTCTCGACCTTCTTCGCGTACGTCACCTTCGACTCGTCCTGCTCGACCCACACGGCCGTGCCGTCCGCCATCTGGTCCAGCGCCGCGAGCAGCTCCCTCGCGCCAAGCTCCGCAAGCTCTCCCATCACCTGGGGACAGCTCTTCTCGCCCACCTCGACGTCCGCCTGGCGGCAGTACGCCCCGGCGTCCAGGTCGTGCACCACGCGCATGATGGACACGCCGGCGCGCGCGTCGCCGCTTAGGATGGCGCGTTGGATGGGCGCGGCGCCACGCCAGCGCGGCAGGCTCGAGGCGTGCACGTTCACGCAGCCCAGCGGCGCCGCCTTCAGCACGGCGTCCGGCAGGATGCAGCCAAACGCAGCCACCACGATCACGTCCGGCTCCGCCGCGCGAATCGAGGACATCACGTCGTCCGTGATGCGCTTGGTCTCGAGCACGTCTATGCCCAGCTCCGTCGCCGCGGCCTTCACCGCGGAGGGCTCCAGTCTCTTGCCGCGGCCGCGAACGGCGTCCGGCCTCGTCAGCACGAGCCTCACGTCGTGTGCGCCCGCGAGCGCGCGAAGCGACGGAACCGCGAACGCGGGAGTCCCCATGAATACGATGCGCATGCTCTTCTCCCCCTTCGCGACGGCTAGTTTGCGGCGGTGTCCCCGGGGCGGGCGCCCTGCGAGAGCGCCTCCTCGTAGTCGCGCAGCGCCGCGATGCGTTGGCCGGCGGAGAGGTGGTCCACCATGGTCACGCCGTGCAGGTGGTCGATCTCGTGCTGCAGGCAGACGGCGAGCAGGTTGTCGCGCGCCTCGTACTGCATGAGGTCGCCGTCGAGGTTGCGCGCCTGCACCACCACGTGGCTCGGGCGCTTGACCTCGACCGTGATGCCGGGAAACGACAGGCAGCCCTCGCCGTAGGCGCGCTCCGGGCCGTCCGCGGCCACGATCTTGGGGTTGATGAGGACGTACGGGTTCTTCTTCGTGCCCTCGCCCGCGTAGTCCACGTCGATCACGACGAGCTGCACGAGCTCGCCTACCTGCGGCGCGGCAAGGCCGCAGCCGTCGGCCGCGTACATGTCCTTCAGCATGAGCTTCGCAAGCTTCTTCACGCCGTCGTCGATCTTCTCGATGGGGGCGCACTCGGTCTTCAGCCTGTCGTCGGGCGACAGAACGATGTCGTCAATTGCACTCATGGTGCCTCCTTCGTGTGCGGGCCCGCCGGGGCCCAGTGTTAGCCCAGTTAGCGTACCCCATGAGGCGCCGTAGTTTCATGCGGGGCGCCTCCTCTATCGATAACCCACGCCGGCGCCTGCTCCCACGCCGACATGTCACATCATGTCGTACGCGTCCACGTCCACGGCGACGCTCACCCCGCGCGGCGGCGCGGCGGCGCGCACGCACGCGTCCAGAAGCGGCCCCGGCTCCGAGCCCACGGGAGACTTCACGAGCAGGTGGCGCCTCACGCGGTCCTTCACCTTCGCCTTCAGGCAGTCCGTGGGGCCGAGCACCTCCCAGCCGGCAGCCTCGCCCACGCGCTCGCGCACGCGGCGGGCGACGTCGTCCAGCGTGCGGCGCACGTCCGCCTCGCGCCGACCCCAGCACACCACGTTCGAGAGGCGCGAGAACGGCGGGTAGCAGCCGTCGCGACGCTCCGCCAGCTCCTGCTCCACAAACAGTGCGCGGTCGTGCTCCTTCACGGCGCGGATGGCGGGGTGCGTGGCCCAGTACGTCTGCACGATGACCTGGCCGGGCTCTTCTCCCCTGCCGGCGCGGCCGGCCACCTGCTCAAGCAGGTCGTACGTGCGCTCTGCAGCGCGAAAGTCCGGCAGCTTAAGCGTCGTGTCCGCGTTCACGACGCCCACGAGCGTCACCTCGGGAAAGTCCAGCCCCTTCGCGATCATCTGCGTGCCCACGAGCACCGCGCACTCCGCCGCGTCGAACTCCTCAAGCAGGCGCTGGTGGTCTCCCTTGCCGCGCGTGGTGTCCGCGTCCATGCGTATGACCCGCACGTCCTTGGGCAGAAGCATCGCAAGCTCGTCCTCCACGCGCTGCGTGCCCACGCCAAACGCCGCCAGGTAGCGGCTGCCGCAGTTGGGGCAGCGCGTGGACGGGTCGGGGTATGCCCGCTGCGGCCACGACCTGCCGCACGTGTGGCACACCAGGGAGTGCGTGCGCTCGTGGTACGTGAGTGCGCAGGAGCAGTGCGGGCACTCCGGCACGGCGCCGCACTCGCGGCACATGAGGAAGTTCGCGAAGCCCCTGCGGTTCAGCATGAGCACGGCCTTCTGGCGCTTGGCAGCCACGTCCTGCAGGGCCTCGGCCAGGGGGGCCGAGAAGATCGATCGGTTGCCGCCCGAGAACTGCTCCGTCATGTCCACCACGCGCACGGCCGGCAGCCGCGCCGCCCCGGGCCGCTCCGGCATGCTCACGCGCGTCCAGCTGACGCCGCCCCACACGCCCTCGCGGCAGCGCTCCAGCGCCTCGAGCGACGGCGTGGCAGACCCCAGCACCAGGGCGCAGCCGCGCTCCGCCGCCATGCGGGCCGCCACCTCGCGCGCGTGGTAGCGCGGGGCGGACTCCTGCTTGTACGTCCACTCGTGCTCCTCGTCGATTATGATGAGGCCCACGTCGCGAAGCGGCGCGAACAGCGCGGAGCGCGCGCCCACCACCACGTGGGCGCTGCCTTGGCGCACCATGTCCCACTGGTCGAAGCGCTCGCCGGCCGAGAGCCTGGAGTGCAGGATCGCGACGTCGTCCCCAAAGCGCGAGCGGAAGCGCCCGACGGTCTGGGCCGTGAGCGATATCTCGGGCACCAGCACCAGGGCGCCCTTGCCCGCGGCGCGCACGCGCTCGATCGCGTCCAGGTACACCTCCGTCTTGCCGGAGCCCGTGACGCCGTCCACCACCACAACGTCGCCGCGGCCGGCGTCGCACGCGCGCGCGATGGCCGCGAGCGCTTCCGTCTGCCCCTGCGTCAGGTGCTCTGGCCGGGCGGCGACGGCGCTCTTGAGCGTGGTCGTCTCCCCGCCGCGCACGCGCCGGCGCTCCGTCACGGCGACGACGCCCTTTCGCGCAAGCGCCGCGACGGCCGAGGTGCTGCCCGGCATCGTCGCCGCGAGCTCCGCCATGCGCATCGGGCCGGACTCGAGCGCCTGGAGCACGGCGCGCTGGCGCACCGCGTTCGCGCGCGGGCTGAAGGAGCCGCCCTTCTCCGCCAGGCTCACCCAGCGCTCGTCCACAGGACCGCTCTTCTGGCACACAAGCTCCCACGGGTCGTCCGCGGAGGCGCGGCGGACCCTCACGGTCTGGCCCGGCGCCAGAAACGGGCGCAGGGCCTCGCACGGCGGGCAGGCGTACTCGCGTGCCATCCAGAAGGCGACGCGGGCCGACACCTGGTCAAACGCGCTGGGCGCCAGCACGCGAGACACCGGTAGCACGCGGGCGACGTCAAGGCCCTCGGGCGGCCACGCGGACGTCGCCACCACGTAGCCCACGGCCTCGCGATGCGAGAAGGACACGAGCACGGTGGCCCCCACCACGCACTCCGCCTCGAGCTCCCGCGGAACCTCGTAGTCGAACGCGCCGTCGAGCGCGCGGGTCGCTATGTCCAGAACGACGCTCGCGAACACTCAGGCAACCTCGTTTCTGACCATGAACGCGTACGCGTTCTGGAAGAACACCTTGTCCGTCTGCTCCTGCCCCAGACGCTCGCACATCTTCTGGTAGAAGCCCTGGAGCTTGTCCACGCCGCGCAGCCAGTCCGGCACGGACGCGCCGTCGAAGTCGCCGCCCAGGCAGACGCCGTCCTTGCCGCCAAGGTCCAGAAAGTGCTCGAAGTGGGCCATGAGCTCGTCGAACGTGACGTCCGTCCCCGTGGTGCGCTTTGTGATGAACTCCGTGCAGTAGCTGACGCCCACGACGCCGCCGCTGTCGAGCACCGCCTTGAACTGGTCGTCCGTCACGTTGCGGTCCACGTCGCACACGGCCCTGGACGCGCAGTGCGATATGAGGAACGGCCGCTTGCGGCACTTCACGAGGTCGGCGAACGACTCCGTCGAGAGGTGCGCCGCGTCCACGGCGATCTTGGCGTCCTCCAGGCGCGCGACGGCCTTCACCCCCAGCTCCGTGAGGCCGTTATGCGTGGAGCGGCCGCCGCCCAGGGCGTTGTCGCCGTTCCACGTGAGGCCGGCCATCTTGACGCCGTCCTTTCGCATCGTGTCCACCACGTCGAGCGAGGTTTCGAGCGCGGAGCACGACTCCACGGTGAGCAGGGCGGCCACCTTGCCGGCCTTCAGCGCGTCCGGGATGTCGCGCGCGTCCGTCACCTGCTCCACGCGGTCCGCGTACGTTTGCATCTGCTGCCTGAAGTACGCGACGGCCGCGGTATAGAAGCCCAGCGGGTCCGTCACCCACTTCTTGTCTGGCACCCACACGGCGAAGCCCTGGGCGTACGCCAGGCCCTGCGCGCGGGCGAGGTCCACCTCGCCGTCGCTCTTAGCCAGGTCGCCGTTGCGCGCGATGGCCGGCCACGACTTGTACGGCTCCCAGTCGTGCATGCCCAGCACGTCCACCGTGTCACAGTGGAGGTCGAACGCCTTTGTGCGGCCAAGGTCGCCCACGGCGTCCACGCGCGTCGCCTTCGCGCGCGCGATGGGGTCTGCCGTGCGCTCGCGCACGGTGAGCTTTGAGGCGGAGGCGTCGCCCGAGGACGAGCCCGCGTCCTTCTCGCCTGCGCCGCACGCGCCCAGCGCGAGGGCGGAGCCCAGCGCAAGTGCCCCCTGAAGAAGCGACCTCCTCGTTATGGCCACGGACCCTCCCTCCGCCGACGTCGTTCCTGACGATTCTATCGCACGCGGTGGACACCGAGGCCACGGCGCTCGCCGCCGAGAAGGACCCTCTCCGCACGCGAAGCATCGCCTGCGAAGGGGGTCCTATCGTGCCGATGTCTTGCGGACGCGCTATGGGCGCTCCCGCATCACGTCGAGTCTGGCGCTACTTTGCCATGGCCGCGACCGCGCTCTTGAGCTCGCCCACGCGGTCCGTGCTCTCCCACGTGAAGTCCGGGTCCTCGCGGCCGAAGTGGCCGTACGCCGCCGTCTTCTGGTAGATGGGGCGGCGGAGCCTGAGGTCGCGGATGATGGCGCCGGGGCGCAGGTCGAAGACCTTCTGGACCGCGGCCTCGATCACGGAGTCGTCAACCGATCCGGTGCCGAAGGTGTCGACGGAGATGGAGACGGGCTGCGGCACGCCGATGGCGTAGGCGAGCTCGATCTCGCAGCGATGCGCGAGTCCGGCCGCGACGACGTTCTTCGCGACCCAGCGCGCGGCGTACGCGGCGGAGCGGTCGACCTTTGTGGGGTCCTTGCCGCTGAAGGCGCCGCCGCCGTGGCGACCCATGCCGCCGTACGTGTCGACGATGATCTTGCGGCCGGTCAGGCCGGTGTCGCCCATGGGGCCGCCCACGACGAAGCGGCCGGTGGGGTTGACGTAGATGGTCGCGGCCCTCCAGGAGATGCCTACCGCGTCGAGCACCGGGCGGATGACGTGCTCGATCATGTCCTCGCGGATCTGGGAGAGCTTGACGTCGGCCGCGTGCTGCGTCGAGACGACGATGGCCGTGACCTCGACGGGCTTGTCGTCCTCGTAGCGCACGGTCACCTGGGTCTTGCCGTCCGGGCGCAGGTAGGTCAGAGACCCGTTCTTGCGGACCTCAGCCAGGCGCTCGGAGAGCCTCTGGGCCAGGTAGATGGGCATCGGCATGAGGACGTCCGTCTCGTCGGACGCATAGCCAAACATCATGCCCTGGTCGCCGGCGCCGATCTTGTCGATCTCGTCGTTGTCGTTCGAGCGGGCGAACGTGCCGTCGACGCCCTGCGCGATGTCGGGGGACTGGCCGTGGATGAGGTTCATGACGCCGCAGGTCTCGGCATCAAAGCCGTACTTCGCGCGCGTGTAGCCGATCTTCGAGACCGTGTCGCGCACGATCTTCTGGACGTCCACGTACGCCTCGGTGCGGACCTCGCCCATCACGACGACGGTGCCCGTGGTCGTGAACGTCTCGATGGCGCAGCGCACGTTGTCGACGTTCGCCGGCGTGCCGTCTGCGTCCACGTAGCCCTGCTGCTGCAGCTTCGCCTCCTTCGCGAAGATGGCGTCCACGATGGCGTCCGAGATCTGGTCGCACATCTTGTCCGGGTGTCCCTCGGTAACGGACTCCGAGGTGAAGAGGTAGTTCTTGTGTGCCATGTCATACTCCTTGTGCCTGCGCCGCCGGGCGACCTCCTCCGTCCGCGGCCGAGCCTCGCCCCTGGGAGCTCCGCTCATATATATGTGCCTCAAGCGGCCGTGCGCTTGCGTCGCACGGCTCGCGGAAAGCCTAGACCTGGATGACGTCCCCCTCTGCCTGGCCGTCGTCTCGACGGAGCCGGAGCCCCAGCGGCGCGACGCCGTGCGCGAGCAGCTCCATGAGGGAGAGGCCCATCGCCTCCGACCCCTGCATGACGCCGGACGCGGACGCGACCGTCGTCCCGACGAGGCCGCCGCACAGGTACACGGCCGCGAGGCTCGTGTCGACGTCCTGTCGCACGAAGCCCTCGCCCTTGCCCCGCTCCAGCAGCTCACCGATGATGCGCACGATGCGCGACAGCTGACCGCTCACTGCCGAGAAGAGCTCGCCTCCCATGCTGGAAAGCTCGACCGTGAGCGCCAGCACGAGCGGGCTCCTCGTCCGCATGCGGCGGGCCAGCTCCGAGAACAGGCTCTCGAGCGCCTCGCGCGCCGAAGCCGCCTGGGAGACGGCCTCCTCGATCGCAGAGACGAGCTCGTCTCCCGATGCCTCGAACACGGCCTCGACGAGCTCGTCCTTGTCCGAGAAATGATAGTACAGCGCGCCCTTCGACATGTGGCACCTGGCCGAGACCTCGCTCATCTGAAAGTCGGTGTTGCCGCGCTCGACCATGAGCTCTGACGCGGCGGTCATGATCCTCTCGCGCGTGGCGCGGCTCTTGCGCGTCTTCGAGACGGACTTGATGCGCTGCTTGCGGCGCTCCATCTGCTCGCCGAGGGCGCTCTGTGCGGCGCTCTTGGCGGCACGCACGCCGTCAGCGATCTTAGCTGCTGTCTTTTCGTTCACAAGTGCCATGACGCATCTCCCGAGACGTTCAGATCCGACGTCATCATAGCATTACGAGTGTATATTTTTGACACGAGTTCAAAAATCGGTAGCAGGCATTTGGGTGCTGTCCTATCCTTCATTATGGGAATTACTGTGCGACGTTGTCATACGCACCGTTGCCGACGTCGCCACGCATGACACGCACGTTCACGAGACAGCTACGCGAGCCAAGGAGTCTGCACGTGAAGACAGCCCTCAGGATCTTCTGGCGCGACATAAGGCGCATCCTCAAAAACCCCATCGCCCTCATCATCACGCTCGGAGTCTGCATCATCCCGTCCCTGTACGCCTGGTTCAACATCCTCGCGAACTGGGACCCGTACAAGAACACGAGCGACATCCAGATCGCCATCGTCAACCAGGACGAGGGCGCGACCGTCGGCGACATGGGCCACATCTCGGCCGGCGACATGGTCGTGGAGAAGCTCCACGACAACAAGCAGCTCGGCTGGCGCTTCGTGAAGAGGTCGAAGGCCATGGAGGGAGTCCGTGCGGGCGAATACTACGCAGCCATCGTCATCCCCAAGGACTTCACGTCGACCCTCGCGGGCGTCATCGACGGCAAGACCGCGAAGGCCCACATCAAGTACTACGTGAACGAGAAGGAAAACGCCGTCGCCCCGAAGGTGACGGACACCGGCGCCTCCACCATCGAGAGCCAGATCAACAACACGTTCGCAGGTACGGTCGCGGGCGTCATCTCCGACAAGCTCGGCGCAGCGGCGGGCAAGGCCCTCGACGGCACGTCGGATGCCGGCTCCAGCCTCCAGGCGGACATCGAGACCGTGCGGGAGTCGCTCGACGACCTCTCCGGCGGCATCGACGACGCCGGCCGCTCCATCGACGACGCACGCAAGACCGTCACCTCCGCGAAGGAGACCATAGAGAGTCTCAGCGGCACTACGAAGGGCATCTCCCAGAAGCTCGGCGCAGCCTCGACGGACCTTAAGGGTGCCCGCGCGGACGCGGCCGACCTCAGGAGCCGCCTCGGCAGCTCGCTCACCTCGGGCACGCTCGCCCTCACGAACATGTCCACGAGGGCGAACTACGACGTCGGCAGGCTCGCCGGAGACGTGGGCTGGGCCCAAGGCAGGCTCGACGACGCCATCGCCCAGCTCGAGGCCGCGCTCACCCAGACGAAGAACATAAGGGCGAAGCTCGAGTACAGCCGCGACACCATCGTCAGCATCAAGGGGCTCTCCGGAGACTCCCTCACCGCCCAGACCGAGGTGACGAAGAGCCTCGAGACCGAGATCCAGTACCTCATCGGCATGAGCGAACAGATGCAGGCGAGGCTCGACGCGCTGAAGGCGCTCTCGAACGACGTGAGGAGCGGCGCCGCGAGCGTGAGCAACCTCTCCTCCGCCGTGAACAACTCCATCCAGACGAGCGCCTCTGCCCTGTCCGACGTGCAGGGAGACCTCTCCGAGACCACGATTCCCGCCGTGGACGGCGCGCTAGACGACTTCTCGCAGGCCGCCGCGGGCGTGAGCTCCGTCGTCGCGGGCATCTCGCCCGCGCTCGAGCAGGTGAGCGCAACCCTCGACCAGCTCGACCAGGTGCTCGCCCAGGCGAAGCCCGCCCTCGCGTCCACGCGCGACTCCGTCTCGAAGGCGGCCGACACGCTCGCCGGCCTCGAGTCCGACGTGGCGGCGCTGCAGACCACGCAGGCGTACAAGGACCTCACGAGCGTCTCCGGCATCAACCCCGACGTGCTCAAGAACTACTTCACCTCCCCCGTCGAGCTATCCGAGCAGGCCATCTACCCCGTTCGCAACTACGGCTCCGGCGTCACGCCGTTCTACACGGACCTCGCACTCTGGGTCGGCGGCTTCGTGCTCGTCGCCATCTACAAGCGCGAGGTGGACGACGAGGGCATCGGCGAGTTCAAGCCGTGGCAGGGCTACGTGGGGCGCGCCCTGCTCTTCTCGCTTCTTGGAGAAGTTCAGGCGATCATCTGCTGCGTCGGTGACCTGGCCCTGGGCATCCAGTGCCTGAACCCCGTCGCCTTCGTGTTCGCGGGCATGGTCGAGTCGTTCGTCTACGTCAACATCGTGTTCTCGCTCTCCACCGCGTTCAAGCACATCGGCATGGCGCTCGGCGTCATCCTCGTCATCCTGCAGATCCCCGGCTCCTCCGGCACCTACCCCATCGAGATGATGCCCGGCTTCTTCCAGGCGCTCGAGCCGCTCCTGCCGTTCACGTACGGCAACAACGCCATGCGCGAGGCCATCGCCGGCTTCTACGGCAACTACTACGGCACCAACATCGCCGTCCTTCTCCTTGCGTACATGCCCATCGCCCTGCTCGTGGGACTCGGCGCCAGGCGCCACCTCCTCAACATCAACGCGCTGTTCGACAAGCGCCTGCGCGAGACGGACATGATGGTGAGCGAGCGCTACAACATGGACGAGGCCCACTTCAAGCTCGCGTCCATCATCAAGGCCCTCACGAACTCCAGCGAGTACCGCCGCACGTTCGAGGCGCGCGCCGCGCGCTTCGAGCTCATGTACCCCGTGCTCGTGCGCCGCGGCTTCCTCGCGCTCATGGTCATCCCCATAGCCCTGAACGTCCTCATGTTCGTGCTGCCGTTCAAGATGGTGATCATGACGCTGTGGATCTGCTCCATGATCGTCATCTGCACGTTCCTGATCGTGACGGAGTACTTCCACTACCGCGTGGGCCAGAAGACGCACCTGTCAGACATGAGCGAGGACGAGCTGTACGACCTCTTGGGCGACAAGCTCAAGCAGGAGTTCTTCGCGTTCGCCCCCATCGAGACCATGCTCATCGAGAAGGGCGCGGGCACCTCGGCCGCAGGCGGCCCCGCGGGCGGCACCCCCGAGGCCGGCGGCACCGAGACTGGCGGCACCGAGGCCGGTCGCACGCTGCGCTCCAGGAAGATCGGCAGCCGCATCGGCAGGCTCAGGACGGAGTTCGGCCAGCGCCGCGCGGAGCACCACGGCGGAGCGAACGCCCAGGTCGCGGGCACGCAGGACGTCTCCGCGACAGACGCGCAGGCAAGGCCGGACGCGGATGCGCAGAAGGCCCCCGACGCGGGCGAGAAGGACGACGGCGAGCCCACGCGGCTCATCCTGAACGTCACGACCCTCACGGGTGCGGGCGAAAAGACCACCCGCATCAGCCACGGCGACGACACAACGACGGAGGGCGGCGCGACCGAAGCGGACGCCCGGGACCAGAAGGGTGGTGACGCAAAGTGAGCAAGCTCTTCTCGCTCATAAGGCGTGACTTCCGTCACGTCATCAACAACGTCGTTGCCCTGGTGGTCTGCGTGGGCATGATCGTGATTCCGTGCTTCTACGCATGGTTCAACATCTACTCCGCGTGGGACCCGTACGGCAACACCGGCGAGCTGAAGGTGGCGCTCGCGAACGCGGACGAGGGCTACAAGACAAAGCTCATGCACGCGAACATCAACATCGGCGAGCGCATGGTGAGCGACCTGCAGGGCTCCGACAAGGTCGACTACGTGGTCACCACGAAAGACAAGGCGCTGGAGGGCGTTCGCTCCGGCGAGTACTACGCCGCCATCGTGTTCCCGAAGGACTTCAGCTCGGACATGATGACCGTGCTGTCGAAGAGCGTGCGCCACGCGAAGGTAATCTACGCCGTAAACGAGAAGAAGAACGCCATCGGCACCATCGTGACCGGCAAGGTCTCGACCGCGGTGCAGAACTCCATCGACCAGAGCTTCGACCAGTCGCTCACGGAGGTGCTCGCCGGCGTGCTTTCCGACCTTTCCGGCACGCTGACGGACGAGGAGACCCTGAACCTCGTGACGAGGCTGGACTCCATCCTGGGCGACGGCGCCCAGGACCTGCGCGGCGTCGCCGCGAACGTCGACAGCTACCAGGCGCTCGTGGCGTCCACGGGGTCGCTGCTCCAGAACTCCGACGCCATGCTCTCCTCCGCGGCGAAGAGCGGCGATGGCGCGGGCGACCTCATGCGCACGACGTCCTCCGGCGTGCGCAAGCTCGACGGCGCGGTCGACGGGGCGACGACGTCCATAAACGACGCGCTCCAGAAGAGCGCCTCCACGTTCGACGACGTGAAGAGCGCGATCGACGCCGCGTACGCCACGGCGGGCGGCTCCACGCAGAAGCTGCGCGGCGCGCTCGCGGACGTGAAGGCCGAGGTGGACGCCCGCGACGCGAACCTGCGCGACTTCCAGGCCAAGCTGAACGGGACGGACACCATCGCGACCCAGTGGGAGCAGAGCCTCGGCGAGGACGGCGACCCCGTCACGGTCCAGCGCGTGAGCGAGCTGAAGCTGACGATCGACGGGCTGAACGACCGCGTCACGAAGGCCATCCAGGACCTGGACGACCTCTCTAACGGCATCCAATCCACGGTCGACGACATCGACCGCTCCAAGGGCGACGCGGACGCGTCAAAGGCGGAGCTCGAGGCGCTCGCGGAGCGCGCGAAGGGCAGCGTCACCGGCGTCCAGGCTAGCTACGAGCACGGCCTCAAGGGATCGCTCGGCAGGCTCGCGGACACCATCGACGGCGCTGCGAGCGATGCGGACGCGCTCGTGGGCAAGTTCTCCTCCACCATGGCGGACGTGAGCGACACGACGTCCGGCACGCTGAGGGGGCTCTCCAAGATCGAGGGCGACCTCGGCACCACGGCCAAGAAGCTGCACGACGGGGCGGACAAGCTCGACTCGATGCGCGGGACGGTGAAGGCCGCCATCGACTCCGGCGACATGCGGACCATCCGCACGATCCTTTCCGCCGGCCCCACGAGCCTCGCGGAGTTCGTGTCCTCCCCCGTCCAGACGGACCGCGTGGCAATCTACCCCGTCGCGAACAACGGCTCCGCGATGGCGCCGTTCTACACCACGCTCGCCATCTGGGTCGGCGGCGTCGTGCTGTGCGCGCTCGTGCGGTGCAACCCGTCCGAGGCCGCCATGCGCGAGACGGGCGCCAAGCCTCGCCACGCCTACTTCGGCAGGCTGACGTTCTTCCTGATAATCGGCTTCATGCAGTCGTCGCTCGTCCTTCTCGGCGACCTGTTCTTCATCCGCATCCAGTGCCTGCACCCGTGGCTGTTCCTGCTGTGCGGGTGGTTCGCGTCGCTCGTGTTCATCAACATCATCTTCTCGCTCACGGCAGCGTTCGGAGACGTGGGCAAGGCCATCGCCGTGCTGCTCATGGTCATCCAGGTCGCGGGCTCCGGCGGCACGTTCCCGCCGCAGATGCTGCCGAAGGCGTTCCAGGCCGTCTACCCGTTCCTGCCGTTCGTCCACGCCGAGAAGGCCATGCGCTGCGCGATCGCGGGCCTCTACGGCGCCGACTACTGGCTCGCCATGGGCAGGCTCGCGCTGTTCCTGGTGCCGTCGCTCCTGCTGGGACTGCTGCTGCGCAAGCCCGTCGTCCGCCTGAACCATTGGATAGAGGAGAAGATCGAGAGCACGAAGCTGATGTAGGCCCGCCCACCCGCGCGCAGGCGCGGCCGCGAGCGGCTATACTGGTTCGGACTGTACAGAGCACCCAACACGAAAGGTCACGCAATCGTGAGTTCCACCGAAGCACGTCCCGTACGCGTGCGCTTTGCGCCCTCGCCCACCGGCAAGCTGCACGTGGGCGGCGCTCGCACCGCCATCTACAACTGGGCATTCGCCCGCGCCAACCACGGCACGTTCATCCTGAGGATCGACGACACGGACCCCACCCGCTCCACGGAGGAGAACACGCAGGTCATCCTGCGCGCCATGAAGTGGCTGGGCCTTGACTGGGACGAGGGTCCCGAGGTGGGCGGCGACTTTGGCCCCTACTGGCAGACGGAGCGCCTTGACATCTATCGCAAGGCGGCGGAGCGTCTCGTCGCAGACGGCAGGGCGTACTACTGCTTCTGCACGCCGGAGAAGCTCGCGGCAGACAAGAAGGCCGCCCAGGAGCGCCACGACCCGTTCCAGGGCTACCAGCGCACGTGCCGCGACATCGACCCGGCCGAGGCGCAGCGCCGCGTGGACGCCGGCGAGCCGCACACCATCCGCATCAAGGTGCCGCTGGACCGCGGCGACGTGGTGGTGCACGACGCCGTCCACGGCGACGTCACGTTCGAGGCGCACACGCTGGACGACTTCATCATCTTCCGCTCCGACGGCACCCCCACCTACAACTTCGCGACCGTGGTGGACGACTCCATGATGGGCATCACCCACGTCATCCGCGGCGACGACCACCTGTCCAACACCCCGCGCCAGATCATGGTGTACGAGGCCCTGGGCGCCCCGACCCCCACGTTCGCGCACATCTCCATGATCTTGGGCCCGGACGGCAAGAAGCTCAGCAAGCGCCACGGCGCCACGTCCGTGGAGGAGTACCGCGACGCCGGCTACGACTCCGACGCCTTCGTCAACTACCTGGCCCTCCTGGGCTGGGCGCTCGACGGCGACACCACGATCGTGCCGCGCGACGTGCTTGCGAAGAGCTTCTCGCTCGACCACGTTTCGAAGAACCCCGCCACGTTCGACCTCAAGAAGCTCGACTGGATCAACGGCCAGTACCTGCAGGCCATGACGGACTCCGAGTTCGCGCGCACGCAGCTCGTGCCGCAGCTCCTCCTTGCGGGCCTGGAGGACGGCGACGACGCCGATGCCGCATACGCCGCGAAGCCCGCATGGTTCGACCTTCTCGCCAGCGTCCTGAAGCCGCGTACCACGCTCGCTCCGCAGGTGGTCGAGAAGAGCCGCTTCCTCTATTGGGGCGATGACGTCCAGTTCGACGAGAAGAGCGTCAGCAAGAACCTCGCGAAGGACGGCGCGCGCGGCTACCTCGAGGCCGCTCGCGACGCACTGGGCGCGCTGGACGCGGACGGCTGGAACGCCGCGGCCATCGACGCCGCGCTCGAGCCGCTGCCAGAAGCCCTTGGCACGAACAAGCGCAAGTTCTACGGAGCGGTCCGCGTCGCGGAGTGCGGAAACCAGGTCTCTCCCCCGCTGGGAGAGTCGCTGGAACTGCTGGGGCGCGACGTCGCGCTCGCCCGCCTCGAGAAGGCGCTGCCGCTCGCGAAGTAGGTGCCGCAGGGCTTGTAACACGCTCGAAATAATGAGACACTAGCACGCGGAAAACGCGTCAGGCCGTCGGCGCCAAGCGTCGGCGGCCTTCTTCTGTCGGAGGTCCGTGCCATGATGACGACGTCAGCATTCGAGATCCTCGGCCCCATCATGGTGGGACCCTCCTCCTCGCACACCGCGGGCGCGCTCAGGATAGCGCTCGTCGCGCGCTCGCTTGGGCCCTCGCCCCTAAGCCGCGTCACGTTCACGCTGTACAACTCGTTCGCGCGGACGTATCGCGGGCACGGCACGGACCGCGCGCTCGTGGCCGGGGTCATGGGCCTCGCGCCGGACGACGTGCGCGTGCGCGACTCGTTCGAGCTCGCGCGCGAGCTGGGCCTCGACTTCGAGTTCGTGCCGTCAGACGCGGGCACGGGGCTCCATCCCAACACCGTGACCATCTCGATGGAGGGAACGGACGGCACGCGCATGTCCGTGACGGGAGAGTCCCTCGGCGGCGGCCGCGTGCGCATCAGCTCCATCGACGGCATCGCCGTGGAGATCACGGGCGACTACCCCACGCTCTTCGTCGCGCACCAGGACAGGCCGGGCGTCCTTGCGGCGCTTACGAGCGGGCTTTCCGCCGGCGGCGTGAACATCGCGACCATGCGCACGTTCCGCGAGCGCCGAGGGGGCCGCGCCTACACCGTGTTCGAGGTGGACGGCGGCCTTGACCAGGCACTCCTTGAGTACCTGCGCCGCGCCCCCAACATCACGCTCGCAAACCTCGTGAACGTGCCCGGCGCCGCGCAGGTGTCGCCGGACGCGACGCTTTCCCTCGGCTTCGACACCGGCGCGCAGCTCCTCTCGCTCGCGGAGCGCGAGGGCGCCACCATCGGCGAGGTCATGCGCCGCAGGCAGCTGGAGCTCTTCCCCACCCAGGACGCGGACGCGCTCATGGCACACGTGCTCCAGGTCATGCGAGAAGAGACGACGGCGCCGATCGAGAACCCGCTGCCATCGCTCGGCGGGCTGCTCGGCGGACAGGCGAAGGCCGTGCACGACGCCGCGCCGAGGCTTGCCGCAGCTCTCATGGGAGAGACGCTCACGAAGGCCTGCGCCTACGCCATGACCGTGCTGGAGCGCTCCGCGACCATGGGCGTGATCGTCGCCGCGCCCACCGCCGGGTCTGCCGGCGTCATCCCCGGCGCCGTGCTCGCCGTGGCGGAGTCGCTGGGCGCCAGCGACAAACAGGTGGCCCGTGCCCTGTGGAACGCGTGCGCCATTGGGGCGATCGTGGCCAGGAACGCCTCCGTCGCGGGCGCCGAGGGCGGTTGCCAGGCGGAGGTGGGAACGGCGGCGGCCATGGCGGCCTCCGCCGTCGCGGAGCTCATGGGCGCAGGCCCCAAGACCTGCCTCTCCGCCGCGTCGACTGCCATAGCGAACCTGCTGGGGCTCGTGTGCGACCCCGTGCGCGGACTCGTGGAGTACCCGTGCCAGGACAGGAACGTCATAGGCGTCGTCGACGCCGTGAGCGCGGCACAGCTCGCCGTCTCGGGCGTACTCGACCCTCTGCCGTTTGACGAGGTCGTCGCGGCTATGAAGTCCGTCGGGGACTCGCTTCCGTCCGCGCTGCGCGAGACGGCGCTCGGCGGCCTTGCCGCCGCCCCATCCGCGTGCAGCGCATGCCGCACGGGATGCGGAAAGGCAACCGGCAAGTAAGCCCGCCTGTACGATGTCACGCCCGCCGCGCCTACTCCGCCTCCACGGCGTCCAGCAGCAGGTTGCAGGCATCCTCGATGCAGCCGTCGCACGGTCGCAGGACGGGTCCTCCCGTCATGCCCTTGAGCTCTGGGCAGCGCGTGGTGCCGTTCTTCTCCCTAAACGCCGCCACGACGGGCCTCGTCCTCGCGTACGTGCGCGCCTTCGTCTTTGGGTTCGCCGTGCCGCCGCTCGTGCGCAGGCCGAGGATGGCAACGGCGCCAGAGAGTGCGCCGCACGTCTCCGTGAATCCGCCCATGCCGCCGCCGAAGCCCTCCGCAACGCGAAACAGCGTGTCCTCGTCCAGGTCGGTCAGGTCGCTCAGGGCGCAGACCACGCTCTGGGCGCAGTTGTAGCCGGAGTGGTGAAGCTCGAGCGCGCGATCTATGTAACGCCGCCTGGCCTCATCGTCGAACGTTTCTGCCATGGCAATCCTCCGTTGCGTGTTCGTAGGTGTTCTTCTCGCCTATTCTAGCGCCTGGAACAGGCACCTCTCGATCACGTCTGTGCCACGCAGGCCGTCGAGCCACGCGCGGGGGATGCCGTCCACGCCGTAGACGATGCCCGCGAGGCCGCCCGCGACGGCGGCTGTGGTGTCCGTGTCGCCCCCCAGGTTCACCGCCGCAAGAACGCACTCCCCAAAGCTCGAGGTGTTCGCAAGGCACCAGAGCGCCGCCCGCGCGGTGTCCAGGACGTAGCCGCCCGAGCGGACGTCCTCGCGCGGGATGCCCGCATACGCGCCCGCAACCTTGGCCACGGGCGACCCGCCCGCAAGCGTCCGCGCCCTTCGCACCATGTCTACGCAGGCCTCCGTCGACGTCCTATGCGCGTGCGTGATCGCCGAGACCACGCGGACCTCGTCGTCCGTCGCGCTCGTGAAGGCGAGCGGGAGGATCCTCATGAGCGAGCCGTTGCCGTTATCGAACTCCCCGGCGCACCCGCTGCCGTCCCGGAGGGCCCGCTCCGTCGTTCCTCCGATGTCAAACAGGCCGTCAACCGTGTACGCGCCGTCGCGATACCAGGACTCGAAGCGTCGGCGCATGTCCTTAGGGTCGATGCAGCCGCGCTCCCTGATGCTGTCGCAGGTCGCAAGCGCCATGGACGTGTCGTCGCTCCAGGTGCCGGCGGGCTGGTCGTGCGAGCCGAAGCCCGTCATGCCCGTGCAGCGAAACGTGTCGCGCGACATGAACTCGAACGGGACACCCAGGGCGTCGCCGACCGCCTGCCCGTACATGCAGTCCCTCAACGTCGCAACCATCACAGTGTCCCCCATCCTCGTCGTCCCGGTTTGCATCCATGGTGCCCTGCGCAGTGGACTTTATTTGTCGGAGCTGCATATGATGAACACACCACGGCATCCGTGATCGGGAGCGGCCGTGGCGCCGGCTGTCGGCGGGCCCGGTATGGCCGCACCGGACTACCTCGAATGGTTCATTTGTGTCATGCCGCCGGGCCCGCTGGCGCCCCTGATGGCCGATAGGTTGCTGACTTGGGCCCCTGAGCCCGTCCCATAAAGTCCTGCCGCGCGGGCGCCAGCGACGCCTCCGGCCTCCCACGGAAGAGAGGGGGGGCAGCGATGGAAGCTGCTCGCGGCGTCGTGCTCGGGTTCGACGTCGGAAGGTACTCCCACCACATGACGGCCATCGACGCGCGCACCGGGGAGGTGGTCGCCAGCAGGGGCGTCGAGCAGACCGAGCCCGACATCCGGGAGGCAATCGAGCCTTACGCGCTCGGCGACGCGGCCGTCGTCGTCGACCAGCCCGGGGACCTCTCGTCGCTGCTGCTCGCGGTGGCGCGCGACATGGGCCTCGGGGTGGGCTTCATCACGCCCAGGGCGATGGCCAAGGGCATCGAGCTCTACGGCGGGGAGCTGAAGAGCGACGCCCACGACTCGTTCGTGATCGCCGACCTCGCGGCGCGCATACCCTCGCTCGTGCGGCCGGTGCCCGAGAGGCGCGCGGACGTCGAGGAGCTGGCGTCGCTCATGTCCTACGACCGCGAGCTCACAGACGACGTGCGCAGGGCCGCCTCGAGGATCCACGAGCTGCTGCTCGCCACCTGCCCCGCGCTCGGGGCCGTCTACGCGGGGCAACGCGTCAAGCAGAGGCTCCCGCTGGCCATGCTCGCGCGGTTCGGCGGCGCGGGCGGCCTCTCCGCTGCCGGCAGGGGCGAGGTCGAGGGATGGGCGCGCGGGCAGCCGAGGTGCGGAGCCAGGGGCCTGGCGTTCGTCGGATCCGCCCTCGACGCCGTCGGGTCGCAGGGCGTCGCGACCACCTCGTCGCCCTTCTACGACGAGCTGCTGAGGATCGAGGCGGCCTCGCTGAGGTCCGCACTGGACGCCAGGGAGGCGGTCGGGGCCCGCGTGGACGAGCTGCTCGGCAGGATCCCCGACGCGCAGGTGCTGCTCTCGATGCCCGGCGTCGGCAGGGTCACCGCCGCCACCTTCGTGTCCGAGGTGCCGGACGTCGGCGCCTTCGCGAGCGCGGCCAAGCTGGCCGCCTACGCCGGCCTCGCGCCGCGCGTGAGGCAGTCCGGCCGATCGCTCAACTCCGTGACGAGGCCGAGGGCGGGGAACAGGCGCCTCAAGAGGGCGCTCGTCCTCTCCGCCGCGCGCTCCGTCGACTTCTGCGAGGAGTCGAGGGCGTACTACGACCGGAAGAGGTCCGAAGGGAGGTGCCACTACTCCGCCGTCGTCGCGCTTGCCCGCCGCCGCATCAACGTGATGTACGCCATGCTGCGCGACGGGAAGCGCTACGAGAGCAGGCTCGGCTAGCCCGATTCCACCCGACGCTCGCCGGCCGTCACGGCCCCATTGTACAGGGGCCGCGCGTCAGCATGCCCAGTCTTCGACATCGCTGCCCGACTGTCACCGCTGGCGAAACCCGGTAAAGAAATAGGTTGACAC
>Ga0256404_1001647_pt1 | contig 52852 bp, 46 predicted proteins | sample RumenRJG_01DNA_FD_185990 | JGI IMG/M metagenome (GOLD analysis project Ga0256404, IMG submission 185990) | Bovine rumen microbial communities from Lethbridge, Alberta, Canada - RJG_01 | ecosystem: Host-associated > Mammals > Digestive system > Stomach > Rumen | place: Canada: Alberta | collected...
AAAGAATGCTATAAAGAAATAGATAATAATTATAATGAAATTTTTTCTTATGACTCAATTATGTATGAAACTATTTAAAAATTTTTATTTGTACAGCATGGAATGGGTGTGATACAGTGGGTGTAATAAAACTAAGTTAAAATAGTTTTTAAATTGAACAACACTTGAAAGTCAGTAAAAAATATGACATAATGATATTACTTTGCACAGGTGCTTATTTTGTTCCTACATTTTTAATAAAAGGGAGAATATGCTCCATTGATGTTGAAGTATACCGACCGATAGAAATATCGCCAGTCGGAAACGGATTAGTCAGGGCGTTCACCCACCTGCGAGACTACGCAGGCAACAAAATCACACTTGTGCAAGGTTTCTTTTTATTTCTTAATGTTATTTTTTATTTTGTCTTTTTTTATGCTACTATAAATATCGTAGTTAATATTTAAAAGGAAAATTTTAATGATAATTGTAATGGAACCTGGAACAAGCGAAGATAACATACAAAGAGTGGTAAAAACACTTGAAAGACATGAATTTAAAGTTGTTTTAAATCGTGGTGAAGTGATGACTGTTATAGCCGCAATCGGTGATAAAAGGATGTTTGATCCGAATTCTCTTTGTTCATTAGAAGGTGTTCGTGAAGTAAAAATAATACAAGAACCATACAAACTTGCATCAAGAGAAGGAAAAAGTGAAGATACCGTTATCAAATTCAGTAACGGTGTAAAAGTCGGTGGTTTAGAACGACCTATATTTATCGCAGGTCCGTGTTCTGTTGAACAAGATTATCAGGGATTACTTGATGTTGCGTTTGCCGCAAAAGAAATGGGCTGTCAATTTTTAAGAGGCGGTGCGTTTAAACCAAGAACTTCACCTTATGATTTTCAAGGGCTGGAAGAAAAAGCACTTGTTTATTTAGCAAGGGCTAAAGAAAAAACAGGATTGCTTACTATTACAGAATTAATGGATTATAATGATTTACCAATGGTAGAAAATTATATTGATGTAATTCAAATTGGTGCAAGAAATATGCAGAATTTTGCATTACTTAAAGCCGTAGGTAAATCTAAAAAGCCAATTTTATTAAAACGAGGCGGTTCTTCAACAATAAGAGAGTTTCTACTTGCTGCGGAATACATTATGAGTGGTGGAAACGATAATGTTATATTATGTGAAAGAGGTATAAAGAGTTTTGATAGTTCATTTACAAGAAATGTATTAGATTTATCCGCAATACCTGTAATAAAAAAATTATCACATTTACCAATAATAGTCGATCCGAGCCATGCAACAGGCAGAAGATATTTAATAGAACCTATGTCAAAAGCTGCGTTAATAGCAGGTGCTCACGGCATTATGATGGAAGTTCACCATGATCCTGATAATGCATCATCTGATGGAGCTCAAAGTTTATCTATTCCTCAATTTTTAGATGTTGCAAAAAGGATAAATAAACTTATTGGTCGTATCGACTACGATAACAGAATGAGAAAACAAGAACTCGGTATTGTATAAAATTTTATTCAATAAATTTTTATCATAAATAAAAACCTATTGACAATTTATCAATAGGTTTTTATTTTGAATTTTGTATTTTATAGCTTATTAAAATTAATAAACTACATCATACCTCCGCCCATGCCTGCCATTTGCGACATATCAGGAGTTGCAGATTTTTCTTCAGGTATATCTACAACAGCAGCTTCTGTTGTCAATAACATTGAAGCGATAGATGCTGCGTTTTCTAAAGCAGAACGAGTAACCTTTGCAGGATCAACAATACCTGATTTAATCATATCAGTATATGTATTCAACAAAGCATCATATCCGTAAGAATCTTTTTCTGCCTTAATTGTTTCAACAACAACATCAGATGAAGCACCTGCATTATTAGCAATTAATCTTAAAGGAATATCTAAAGCAGCAGTTAAGATTTTGAAACCGATTTTTTCATCATCAAGTGCAAATTCTTCTGTCTTTAACTTTTCTTCTAAGTATTGTTGAACTCTTAACAATGCAACTCCACCACCGGGAACGATACCTTCTTCATTTGCTGCTCTTGTTGCATTCAATGCATCTTCAATTCTTAATTTTCTTTCTTTTAATTCAACTTCTGTTGCTGCACCAACTTCAATTACTGCAACACCACCTGAAAGTTTAGCAATTCTTTCTTGAAGTTTTTCTTTGTCATAATCAGAATCTGATTGTTCAATTTGTTTCTTTATTAAAGCAACTCTTTCTTGAACAGCATGTTTTGTAGCTTCACCAACAACAATTGTTGTTTCATCTTTAGAAACTGTAACACGTTTTGCTTGTCCCATCATATCAAGAGTCAAGTTTTCTAATTTTATACCAAGTTCTTCTGTAATCAATTGACCGCCTGTTAAAATAGCAATATCTTCAAGCATTGCTTTTCTTCTATCACCAAATCCAGGTGCTTTTACTGCAACTGCTCTGATTACTTTTCTCATTGTATTAACAACTAATGTTGCTAAGGCCTCACCTTCAACATCTTCTGCTATAAGCAATAAAGATTTACCTTCTCTTGCTACTTGTTCTAATACAGGTACTAAATCTGAAATCAAATTGATTTTCTTATTAATACAAAGAACATAAGCATCTTCTAATACAGCTTCCATTCTTTCTGCATCAGTTACAAAGTAAGGTGAAATGTATCCTTTATCAAATTGCATACCTTCTACAACTTTTAAATTTGTACCGAATGATTTGCTTTCTTCAACAGTAATAACACCTTCATTACCTACTTTTTCCATTGCTTCTGCAATTAATTCACCAATTTCTGAATTATTACCTGCTGAAATTGCAGCAACTTGTGCAATTTCTTCCTTTGTATTAACAGATTTAGACATTTCTTTGATTTTCTTTACGGAATAATCAACAGCTTTGTCAATACCACGTTTAATACTCATAGGATTAGCACCTGCTGTAAGATTTTTTAATCCTTCTCTTACGATTGCTTGAGCCAAAACTGAAGCAGTTGTTGTACCATCACCTGCAACATCATTTGTTTTTGATGAAACTTCTTTCAACAATTGTGCACCTGCATTTTCTAAACCGTCTTTCAATTCAATTTCTTTTGCTATAGTAACACCATCATTAACGATTTGAGGTGCGCCATATTTCTTTTCTAATATTACGTTACGACCTTTTGGTCCAAGTGTAACTTTTACTGCATCAGCTACAGCATCAATACCTTTTAATAATGATTTGCGAGCTTCTTCTTTAAAAACAATTTTTTTTGCCATTTCTTTTTCCCTTTATACTTATTTGTAATAACACACTTATTTAAAACTAATTTTCTAAAACACCCATTACATCAGACATTGATAATATCTTTAATAATTCACCATTCAATTTAATATCTCTACCTGAATATTTTTCGTAAATAACTACTTCTCCTACTTTAACTTGAACAGGTTCTTTTTCACCGCTATCTAAAGTTTTACCTTCTCCAACAGCAACAACCTCTCCTTTTTGTGGTTTTTCTTTGGCACTATCAGGAATAAAAATTCCGCCATCTGTTTTTTCACCATCTTCAATAACCTTAATAACAATTCTGTCACCTATCGGTCTAATTTTCATAATATTTACCTCCTATTTCTTTCAATAATATATTTATACACCAAACTTTTTAATTTATGTGTATTATTAATGAAATTTTAATATTTTATTTATCAAATCTTAATTGCATGATGTTACAGGAGCTGTTGTATTTGTAGGATCAAGCTTATCCGCACATTCTAAATAATCAGCATTGTCATAATTAACTATCCATGCAGCACATCCCATGATTGAATTTTGACAATTAGTTATTGCATTTTTATATACTCCATTGTAACTGTATAAAACATTATCTTTGTAATAGCCGGTTGTAACCCTGTCATCCAGAATAAATTGGAATAAATCAATACCTGCAGTATTAAAACCTTTATTTGGACCATCTACGTCAACATCTACTATACAAAAAGTATTTCCTACAAGAACATCAGTAGATGCCGGTTTACCCTGTTGTTGAGCTTGTTGTGCAGCTTTGGCATCTGCTGTTTTTCTGCTTGATATATCTGTTGCTGATGTTATAGGGCAAAAGAAAGCAACAGATGAGCCATCGGCTAATATTGCTTTATAATAATTGTTTGACGTACTATCCAAATTTGTTGATTGCGTACTTGCATCTAAAACAGCGTACTCTGCATTTTTAAAACAACCTGCTGTTGTCTGACCGCAATCTTTATCGACATTCATAAATTCCAACATTCTTTTTCCAACACGTTTACTACGATTTGTTACATTTGTTCCGTCAGACAAAAACCAATTATCTAAATTAGCACCGTATTTTGCTCTTGCACGTCCATAAGCATCTGATAAATTTGAATCTGCTTTTTTTACTCTGGCTACAATTTCTTTATTATTGGTATTTTTTGCTAAATTAGGTACGGTTAAAGCAGAAACTACACCAATAATTGCAATTACTATTAAAATTTCAGCCAACGTAAATGCTGTATATTTTTTTAACATAATATTTATCCCTTTCTTTATATCTTAAATTCTAGTTACAAGTTTTTTGAGTATCACTTAAATTTTCATAACAATCTAAATAATCCATATTTCCTGTTGTTAAAACCCAATCCGTACAATATTCAGGTTTCATAGTATTTTTTTCTGCATTAAAACAGGTCTGTAATCTTGTAAAAGGTTTTTCTGCAGTTGTATCAGAAAGCCCTGTATTTTCCAATTTCATAACAAAAATATCAACACCAAGTGTATTAAAGCCCTTATCTTTTCCATCCAAGTCCATTATGACATAACAATAATTACTTGTATTATCACTTGATAAATAAGATGTATTACAATCAAATGCAACTGCCGTTCCACCATTTAAAATAAATTTATATTTATCTGTATCAGCATCTATTGTTTTTGTACTAAAATCTTCTTTTGTTGAAAGTGTAGTTCCGTTTACTGTATACCTTATTACCTTTGTATTTTTAAAACAACCTGTAGATGTTTCACAATCTTTTTCGACATTCAAATAATCCATTATTCTTGTTGCAGCTCGTTTAGATTTGTTTGCTGTTGTTGAATCATTTGCCATCCAATCGGATATTTCACCATTATATTTTTCTTTAGCGGATTTATAAGCTATAGTAATATCTGATGTAACACCTTTTAATAATGAAACATATTTATCTTTATCGACCGATTTTGAAAGATTTGGAATTGTAATTGCAGAAACAACACCTATAATACCAAGTACCATAATAACTTCAGCCAAAGTAAATGCTGATTTTTTAATTTTCATATAAAACCTCATTTCTTAAATTTATTTTACCTCATAAACTGAAGTTTTCAATTACTTTTTTAAATCAGGGAGTTTATTTATAAAATCTGCCAATCCCGGTATTGATGTTTGTGTTGAAGTATTTGTATTTATTGTATCAGCATTATTAGTATTCGTTGTCGGAACAGTCGTTTGAGATTGTGTTACCGGTTTATTAATAATTTTATTTACAGTTTGTTGAGTTTTATTTTTCACATCATTTAACAGTTGTTGAGTTTTTTGTTTTGTTTCATCCGATATTACAGGAACTGTTTCTGTATTTGCTTTAGGAGATGACAGCCATTTGAAATATTTTACTGAATCTACAGATTCAATCGAACCATAAATAGATGCCTTAAATTCTTTTGTATTATCCTGTACAGGGGATAAATCAGGAAGCATATTCAAATTTTCACCGCTTGGATTAGTTGTAATATTATCAATTAATGATGAAGTTACTTTACCTATTTTTGGAATTGATGCAATCAGTCCGTTAACAGAAAATTTACCAATAGGTCCAAGCACTTCTACAACTTCATTTGACAACCTTCCAAGTATTATTAAATCAGCAAAGTTATTTAAAATATTAACCTTTCCTTTAATATACATACTCATTGCAGAACCGGATGTTTGAATTCTTTCCAATGCTGCCCAGCCGTTTGAAAGTGATACAGTTCCTTTAATATATTTAAAATTACCTGTTTTTTGAACTTTAACAGCCCCCACTACAGCCCCCAACGTGGCTTTTAACAAATTATTTGATATAATATTTTGTGCATAAAGTAAATTTTCAAGTTTACCCAAAGGCCCCATTTGACCGTCAGAAACAATGAATTTGACCTGTCCCTTTAAGCTTTGCATAATTTGTTCTTCTGTTAATCCTCTTGTTGAAAGATTTGAAGTATCAAAATCTAAAGTGCCTGACATTAAATTTTTTATATGAGTAAATGCATAAGATGCCATTAATGCGTTTAAACCTCGACCTTGCATATTTATTTTTGTAGTTGAATATAACATATTATAAGATATATTACCTGCCAACTGTCCGTTATATGCCATTGCCTGAATATTAGTCATTGTAAATAAATTATCTTTTAAATTAAAATCAGATGTTACATTAGTTGCAACCATTGTTCCTGAAGTAATTCTTTCGATTTTCCCTTTACCATTTGCAATTGTAATTGTCATATTTGTTCCCGGAGCATTGGCATTTTGAGGTAAACTCATTATCATTTTAGACAAACTGTCAAAATTTATATTTGATGCATTAAATTCCATGTTTTTAATATATATACCATTTTTAAGATTACTATTTAATGTAATTACCAAATTATTCATTTTCGAATCTGATACATTAAATTGTGTAATATATATATCTATCAAATTTTTTGTCATATTAACTGTTATATTTTTACCAATCGTATTATATGCAGGCACAGATACATAAGGTATATTCATCATACCTGTAATTAAAGGATTATTAACTTTTCCTGTAACATTTATATCACCTTTTATTTGCAGAGCAGAATTTTTAAAACCCGGAATTGAAGTAGTCAATTGATTTGGTATTGATAAATTTAAATTTGATATATTTGGTTCTTTAGCCATTAAGTTTTCTATTAAACCTTTTGCAGATAATATTTTAGAAGAACCTGAAAGATTATTCGAAAAATCATTTGTTATACCCTTATTGTTATTTAATATGTTTATACTTATATCATTTAGCTTTAATGTATTATTTTCAAGCTTTAAATCTGCATTAATAAGAGATGTCTTACCTAAAAGAGAGTTAATTTCAAATACAGACAAATAATTATTATTGTTTGCAAGGATTTGTGCATTAACATTTTGCTGCTTAGCATTACCGCTTATTTTTGCAATAACAGGAAGTTTTCCTTTAGCATTAATTGTATTTCTTATATCTAAAGGAAGCGAACTCCTTATGTCAGAGGCCCCCAAAAGTCCTCTTGCAATAATATTTGTATTCAATTTCTTATTTGAATAGTCCGTAACTTTACCTGTAACATCTATCTTTGAATTATTAAGCATTACATAAACACTATCCAAATTTATATCTTTTTCATTAAAGCTTATTGTTGAATTTGGAATAGAAAATGTCGGTAATCCTGACAATACAAGTTTCAATCCGTTTACATTTCCCTTACCATTAAATTTTAAATCTTTTGATGCCATAACATCGAGTTTTAAACGATTTAAAATAACAGATGCTTTATTTTGTTTGTTGTATAAATTTACGCTATCAATATCAACATTAACTTGAGGTACAACCGTATCCAAATTCCCCTTAATTTTACCATTTACAGATACCATACCTGATTTAATTTTATTCTCATTCAAAACCTGAAGTTGTCCTAATGCAAGTAATAATCCGGATATAGGCATTTTGTCAACAACAACATTAATATTTGCAAATGCATTAGTATCAATTGCACCGTTAACAGATAAAGGTGCACCATTATAATTTGCTTTGGCTTGTTTTATTCTTATTTGATTTGAAGAAAAATCAACATCAGCTTGTATATTTTTTAAATTAACTTTGTAAGGAGTATAAGATATATTTGCATTGCTTACATTTAAATATCCATCCGAATTTATGGTTTTAAAGTTACTCTTAACGTTAAAATCGGCTTTTAACACACCATTTGCAGATATACCATCTATATTATTAAAACCGATTGCAGGAAGCACCGCATTTACAAGCGAAAATAAATTTTTCAGTTCTATTTTATTCGTTTTTACATGTAAATCTATGTTTTTATTTTTTCCATAAGAAAAAGCCCCGTTTATATCTGCTTTTTCTTCGGAACTTGTATACAATTCAGAAATTATATCCGCACTATCTCCCTTTAATTTTAAATTCAACGAACTTTCAGGTAGCTTTTTGTTGCCAAATACAGCGGTTACATTCGATAAACTTATATCACCCAATGTTTTTAAACCGTTATCGGCATTTTCAAGTTTTACTTTTGCTAAAACATTTGCCCTTACATTATATCTATAGATATTTTTAAATACTGATATTATATCAAATGTATTTGATTCTGTATTTCCTTCAACTTTTCCAATTTCAGGAAATCCTTTTGATAAAATATCAATGTTGTAAGTTAATTGTTTTCTATCTTTTAAACTAAAATCACCATTCGTTCGAACTCTGAATTTTTTATTCAATACAAAATCAGATAATTTAAAATCTTTACCTTTTATCGAATAATCATCTTTTGTAGCATTATCAATAAAATGTATAGAATAATTTTGAATATCTATAACAGGCATTCTGTCAGAAAATTCTAAACCATAAGGCATACCGCTTTCAGATACATTTTCATCTGTATTTGCCGGTATAAATTGTTCTATCTCAAATTTACCGTTTTTTTCTACTCCTAATCGAGCAATTATTTTATCTGCAGATATATTATTAAATGTTATTTTTTTTATTAATACATCCGGTAAAAATAATGTTATATCGAGATTTTCAGCTTGTAAAAATTTTTCCCCGCTTATATAATATGCATTTATTTTTTTAGCATTCAAACCTGCCGATAAATTCCATTTTGTAGAAACTTTCAAATCCTTTATATCAAATACAAGTCCCTGTTTTGAATTATTTGGATTTTTAAATTCATATTTAAAATCCTTATGCTTAACAACGGCAGGTAATATAAATATAAACGCTAAATAACTAAAAAATAAAATCGAAAAAACTGATATAGACGTTATTTTAAGAAATTTTTTCATTATATTTTACCCTCGAAAAAACTTCTGTATCAATATCCGTAGAATTATTTTTGAAAAAATACGCACAAGATGCAATCATTGAAGCGTTATCCGTACAATATTTCATCTCCGGAGCATGAACTTTTATACCTATATCAGACAATGCAAACATTTTTTTTCGTATTTCACTATTTGCAGCTACTCCTCCTGCTATAACCGCCTGAGTATATTTTGTTTCTTCAAGAGCTTTTCTAACTTTTTTTATTAATGTAGAACTTACATTCTCCTGAAATGATGCACAAATATCGTTTACAGGCAGGTCTTTTTCATCAAAAGATTTAACAACTCGTAAAACTGCTGTTTTGAGTCCGCTAAAACTAAAATTATAGCCGTCAACTTTTGCTTCCGTAAACTTAAATGCACACGGATTACCTTTTTGAGCCAATTTATCAAGCGTAGCTCCACCCGGATAAGGCAAGCCCATAAGACGGGCTACTTTATCATAAGCTTCTCCGCAGGCATCATCTATTGTTTCTCCCATAATTTCTATATCTGAAAAAGATTTTACATTGACTATTTGAGTATGTCCTCCGCTTACCAACAATGCAATAAACGGTGGTTCAATATCACTGTCTAAAAAGTTTGCACTTATATGACCGTATAAATGATTAACCGCAATAAATGGTTTTGAATAAACTAAAGATAACGCTTTTGCAGCATTAAGCCCTACTAAAAGACACCCTACAAGTCCTGGACCTGCTGTTCCGGCAAAAGCATCTATTTGTTCCGGCTTAATATCTGCTTGTTCAAAAGCTTCTTCTATAACCATATTTATAGCTTCTAAATGCTCTCTTGCAGCAATTTCCGGTATAACTCCTCCATATTTTGCATGTGTTTTAATCTGAGAGGCAACAACATTAGATAATACTTCCCTACCATTTTTTACAATTGCACAAGCTGTTTCATCACAACTTGATTCTATTGCCATAATAATATTTTTATTATTTGTTTCTATATTCATAATAAATATTATAGTACAAATATTAAAATCGTATATTTAATTTTAAAAGCAAAAATAAAAAGAAAAACCCGATTTTATCAATCGGGCATATCTACATAATGCAATTCTTGTGTTTTAGGTTTATTTTATATTATGACATCATTTTTAATGCAACTTGTTCTGCAACAGATGCAGGTATATCTTTAAATTCTGTCATAATTGAATTTAAAATATTTTTATATTTTGCTTCAAAATCACTTACTGAGTTTGCTATCCTATCCGCACTATTTTTATCAACATACTTACCTGTATTAACATAACTTGTATTTTGTACAGGAGTTAATGCCGTTGCAGACATATATTTAAAAACATCATCTGCAGTAAACTGTGCATAATTTTTTTGCACTTGTTCATTTTGTGTTACATCTTTTGATTGTACTTTTTCAGGCATATTTTCCGGAACTTTTACAGAAATAGGTTTTGTGTGAATTGCATTAATTGACATATTAAACTCTCCTTTATTCTCTCTTACATTTTTTTATTAATGATAAAAAATATAAAGTCAAATTTAATATATGAAAAATTTTATACTAATCTTCACTTGTTAAATCATGATGCCCTTTTTTATGTGATTTTAAAAGAACACCTCGTTTTGAAGAACGAATAAATTCAATCATTTTTTCAATAAGCGGATTTGTCGGAATTTCTTTTTGGATTTTCTCTATCGCTTGTGTAGTATTGTATTCAGGAGAGATTAGAAGTTTGAATGCTTCATTTGTATGCAGACGAACTTCCTTGTCAATACCACGTCTTCTCATAGCCACAACATTCAAACCGCTTGGTATCGGAGGTCTGCCATCGCCTTTGGAAAACGGTAAAATATCTTGTCTTGATGCAGAAAAACCACTAATAATAGCCATTTCACCTATTCTTACATTTTGATGAAAAACTGACATTCCTCCAATAAATGCTCCAAAACCAACATGAACATGTCCGCCTATAGTTGCAAGATTTGCCATTATAACTTCATCTTCAAGTACACAGTTGTGTGCAACATGGACACCTGCCATAAGTAGGCATTTATTACCTATATGTGTCGTAAAATCTCCACAAGCTGCTCCTCTGTGAACAGTTACATTTTCTTTTATGATTACATTATCACCTATTTCCACTTTTGTAGGTTCATTTTTGTATCCTAAATCCTGAGGTTCTGTACCGATTGTTGCAAAAGGACTTATTGTACAATTTTTTCCAATATTGGCATATTCTATATATGCATTTGCTATAATTCTTGTCCCACTTCCTATTGTTGTATTTTTGCCTATAACAACATTAGGTCCGATTATTGCATCTTCTGCTATTTGAGCTGTTTCATCTATTACTGCTGTACTATGTATCATTTTCTATCTCCAATTCTTTCCCTTTTTATTAGTTTATAATAAATTTTTGTTTTTTTATAAATATTTATATAAATTTAATATCGTAACATTTTATATATTTTTATTTGTATAGTAAAATAAATAAAAACTATGGAGAAATAAATTGTTTACTAAAATTACGCATCTTAGAAATTCAGTAACATACGTTGAAGCCAAAGGAAAATTAGATATATATAATACTGAAGATTACCTTGAAGAAATAAAGGGAGCTATAGCATACACCGAAGAACTTATACTTGAATTTTCTCACATAACCTATGTAACAAGTATTGGACTAAGAGCTATATTAGAACTCCAGAAAATAATGCAGGAACGAGATTGCAAATTAAAACTAAAAAATGTAAATGAAGATGTTTTAAATGTATTTAAAATTACAGGTTTTGATAAATTTTTGACTATTGTAAATGATAATACAACTAATAATGATGATAATTTAAATAAAATAGATACATAACAAAAAAATTCATGTTAATAATTGTAAAAACCTTGTTATTCATGGCTTTAAAAGGTTTGAAACAAGAGTTATCATGTGAATATGGATATAATAAAAAACTTGAAGGACTACAAGTTTTCGGTTAAGCAACGGATTTTTGCAGGTTTTTTGAGTGATAAAATAGCTTCCTATACGTGTTCTGAGCGCATAACAAATAAACGTTTGATGCGTCAATACTTTGCGCCCGACAATGAATATACTGTTTATGCAACAGCAGTAGCTGATGCAACGTGCTTAAAAAATATTAAAAAACCATTTTATGATGATGAAGAACTACAGGCAGGTTAATTGAGTTTTTCCAGAGTATGAATGATAGTGTTTTATCATTTTAGTAAAAACACACTCTAAACAGAAATCTTTAAAGCCGATAATATTTCATTTTTTTTATCATCTGTTATATTATCAAATTCAATGGTTTTATTTTTTGAAGTAAGTCCTTTTGTAATTTTTATTTTCGATTTAGGAACAGAAAAATATTTAGATAAAAATTCTATAAGAGCTTTATTTGCTTTATTTTCAATAGGTTGTGCCGTGATTTTTATTTTAACGGAATCATTGAAAGGTACAATCTCATTTTTTGATGCATTAGGAGATATTTCAATGTGTACTGTTAAAATATTTTGTTTCATAAAATTTACCTCTTGTATTGAAATTCAAATACTGCTAAAATAATTATAACATGAGCGAGATTGATACATTAGCATTATTTGATGAAATACGACCTATAATACAAGAGCGTTCCGAAGATGACAAAGAAAAAATAAAAAGGGCTTTTTTATTTGCAAGGAAACTCCATGAAGGTCAGTTTAGGGTATCAGAAGAACCCTATATAATTCATCCTGTTGAAGTTGCAAAAATTTTAATCGGATTAAAAACTGATACAAATACTGTCTGTGCTGCATTTTTGCATGATATATTAGAAGATACTGAAACATCTTCTGAAACAATAAAAGAAGAATTTGGAGAAGATGTATTAAATCTTGTACAAGGTGTTACGAAACTCGGAAAATACCATTTTCAATCAAAAGAAGAACGTCAGGCAGAAAATTTCAGAAGAATGTTTATTGCAATGGCAACCGATATAAGAGTCATATTTCTTAAACTTGCAGACCGGCTCCATAATATGCGTACCTTAAATTTTATGCGTGCCGACAAACAAAAAAGAATAGCTCAAGAAACTCTTGATATTTTTGCTCCTTTAGCTAATCGTCTGGGTATTGGTAAAATAAAGGCAGAATTGGAAGATTTATCACTCAGATACTTACACCCTGATCAATATTATGAAATTGTTCAGCTTGTTGACCAAACAAAAGCTGAAAGAGAAGCTACAGTAAAAGTTTTAATGAATGAAATAGCTACAGATGTAAAAGCAAGCGGAATTAATGCTCAAATTACAGGACGTGCAAAACATTATTACAGTATATACAGTAAAATGAAAAGATTAAATATATCTTTTCATGATTTGTACGACATAACGGCTGTTCGTGTAATTGTTGATAATGTTACCGAATGCTATGAAGTTTTGGGATTAATCCATTCAAAATTTAAACCGATACCGGGAAGATTTAAAGATTACATCGCAATGCCTAAGGGCAATTTTTATCAGTCCCTGCATACATCTGTAATAGGGCCTAAAATGCGTCCGTTAGAAGTTCAAATAAGAACTCATAAAATGCATGAAGTAGCAGAATATGGTGTTGCTGCACATTGGAGGTATAAAGAAAAGGGTTCTCAAAAAGCTGATAAAGCATCTGATATGCAATTTTCCTGGATGCGTAAAATGGTTGAATACAATCAAGATATGACTAATGCCGAAGATTATGTTAATTCGGTAAAACTTGACATATTTTCAGATCAAGTTTTTGCATTTACACCTAACGGAGATGTTTTCGACTTACCTAAAAAAGCCACTCCTGTAGATTTTGCATACCGTATTCACTCTGATGTCGGACACAAAACAGTAGGTGCTTTAGTTAACGGTAGAATTGTTCCTCTTGATACAAAATTAAAAAACGGTGATATAGTAGAAATTTTAACCTCAAAACAACCTGCACCACGTATAGATTGGCTAAATTTTGTTGTTACAAAACAGGCAAGTTCTAAAATAAGACAATGGTTTAAAAAGAATAAAAGAGAAGACCATGTTGAACTCGGTAAATCTAACCTTGAACATGAACTTACAAAAGCTGTTTTTGATGAATATATGAAAAACAATTCATTTGAAGAAGTTGCACATCAAATGAATTATCAAAATGCAGAGGACTTATTTGCAGCACTAGGTTATGGCGAAACAACATTAAGCAAAATTATAAATAAGCTTAAAAAACCGGAAAAGAAAGCCGAACAAATACATCAAACTTCATACAGAAGAAATTTGAAAGATGATATAATAGGTCTTGACGGACTTTTGTACTCTTTTGCCAGATGTTGTTCTCCAATACCGGGAGAGCCGATTGTTGGAGTTGTAACACGTTCAAAGGGGGTTTCAATCCATCGGCTTGATTGTAAAACACTGGAAGATGTTGAAGCTGAAAGATTTATAGATGTAAAATGGGCTGACAAACCTTCAAACAAGTTATATAGTACAACCATAAGAGTCGAAACCCAAGACAGACATGGTATGTTAAAGGATATTATTGCAGCGGTTTCCGATAATAATACAAACATAAATTATGCCAATGTTAAAGCTAAACAAAATAATATAGGTATTATTGAGCTTGGACTTGAATTAGATAATATATATACTCTCAGAAAAATTATAAATACACTGCAAGCATTACCTGATGTAATAAGTGTAAAACGTATTCAAACATCATATTCTCAAGCTCCTCAACAATTCAGCAAAAAGAATGCTTCAAAAAAAACTGCATCGAAGAAAAAGAAAAATTAATTTAACTATTAATAAATAAAAATTACTTGCATATTTTAACATAATTTTTCAATTAAAAATTATGTTAATTTTTAGTTTGAAAAATAAAAAAAATATAACAATAATAAATACGACAGCTGTAAATATTAAATAATACCTGCGGAAACTAAAGGAGAAAATATCATGTCTAATCCGCTTTTTGCAAAATTAAAAATGCAATTGTCTGTTTTAACAAAAGAAAAAGACGAAATAGAGTTAAAAATACAACGTTATTTTTTAGAAATGAGTAACTATCTTGCAGATATGTACAAACCGATTAACCAAGTACATGCAAACGAAATTGAACAATGCGGAAACGATATTTTAAATCTTAAACAAAAATACATCGAAATTGATAAAAAGTGTAATGACATCAAATCACAATTAGATTTGATATAAAGGAAACAAATGAACAGTTATAACTTAAAACTTACGGATGTTTTACAATTAGCCGAAAACATTGAAACGACAAAAGAATACAAATATATAGAACAAAAAAGCATAAACGGTAAACCTGACATTTTTTATACCGGAGAAAATCTAAAACGTTATCCATTAAAAGTAACGTTGCACAATTCTTTTTGCAATATAGAAAACATTCTCTCTGAACTTGAGAAATATGGAAAAAATCAACAAACCATAAGTTATTATCAAAATAATAACTATATTGGGGAATATGTTATTGAAAAATACAATATTGATATAGAAAAAAAATATTTAAATACAATTATATATGCAAAATTGAGCATAACATTACTTGAGGGCGAAACTTTTGAGCAAAAAAATAAAATAAAAATTAATTATGACAACATAGAAAAACTCACACAAACACAATATAAACAATTTATAAAAAAACTTGAAAATATTCACCTAAATAGTTACTTAACAGAAAATTATTTTGATTTAAGTAATTACACAACTGAAGAAAAGCTTGTACTTACAAACCTGCTAAAGAGTTTTAAAAATATAAAACCAATGCAGATTGAAGAAAAAACAAGTGAATGTATAAACAAACTAAACGGTATAACAGGAATTGATACCAATAAAATGATAAATGATTTACTTAGAGCATCAAATAATTACATAAAAAGCTTTTTTAGATAAATAAAAAAAGAAAGACAAAATATGAATGAATACATACTATATATAACAAAAAAAGGAGATAGATGGGACACACTTGCATATATGTTTTACAACAACTGTTTTATGCAAAAACCGTTAATTAATGCTAATAAATATATCCAGCTTACTCCTGTGTTTAATGAGGGAACAGAAATATTAATACCTGTACCTGAAAATAACGATACTAAAGACGAAAATTTACCAATATGGAAAACTTATGTTGATTGATAAAGCAAAAATTGAATTAATTTACAAAAATTATAATGTTACAAAGGATTTTTCTCCTTATATTAACGAAATTATTTATACCGATTTTGAAGAAAATTCATCTGATGAACTAAAAATCCGACTGAATGATTGTAAAAATTTATTTAAAAACAGCTGGTATCCGGACAAAGGTACGCTGTTATCCTGCAAAATAGGGCTTAGGAACACTGATGAAATATTAAATTGCGGAAAATTTACCGTTGATGAAAATGAACTTATTTCAGACCTTTCAGGTGATGAATTTATGATAAAAGCACTTGCTGTTACAATAACAAAACCGTTAAGAACAATTCACACACGTTCATTTAATAATAGAACATTAATTCAAATAGCGGATGAATTGGGAAATTCCGGCGGATTTACGCTCTGCGGAAAACTACTTAATACATTTTTAAGTCATATAACGCAGGTGAATGAGAGTGATATGGCATTTTTGAAACGCTTGGGAAAACAATTCGGATATATTTTTAAGCTCACAAATGACTTGCTAGTATTCATGCCGGAAAATGAATTTATTAATGCTAAGAGTATTATGACTTTAAATAAGGAAAATATAAAAAACCTTATTTTAAAAGATACTTGTACAAATACATATTCAAAATGTATCGTAAAATATTTTAATCCTCGTGAAAAGAAGTTAAATATTTGTGAACTGAACAATGATAACTGTATAGATAAAGATACACTAAAAATAACAGCAAGATTTGACAGTTTACAAACCGGTTCAGAAATAGCAAAACATGGGTTAAATTCAAAAAGCAAAGAAATAAAGGGAACTATCACTCTTAAAAAACCGAATTTAAAATTTATTGCAGGCATAAATTTTAATCTTTCCGGCTATGGAAAATATGATGGCAAATATCACGTTTTATCAACTCAACACAGAATAAATTCTCAAGGATATGAAATAACAGGAGAAATAGAAAAATGTTAGTTTTTGGAATTGTAACCGCTTCAAAACCACACATGGTAAAAGTCAGAATACCGGAAATGGATGAATTTGAATCAGATTGGTATTTTGTACCTCAAATGATGACAGTAAAAGACAAAAGCAGTAATTCACTTGCAATAAACACAGAAGTTGCAATTTGTGTTAAAGAAGATTTATCTGACGGATGTGTTATAGGTTGTTTATATAATTCCGTAGATTTACCGCAAAATGACAAAGAATACATAAAAAGTATATATTTTGAGGATGGAACATTTGTTCAATATGATAAGCAAAATAAAACAATAAGTATAAATTCCTCAGATGTCATAAATATTAATGCGAAAACAATAAATATAAAAGGTGAAACTAACATAGACGGCAATTTAACATCCACAAAAGAAATCACTGATAAAACAAGCAGTATGACATCTATCAGAAACACATTTAACCGTCATACTCACGGTAACGGAAACAACGGTAATGATACAACCACACCAAACAGCAGTATGTAAAAGGAACAGAAATGACGAAATATACAAAAACTAAGTATTATCAGCATAAAAGGAATACCATAGGTGAAGTTGTAACAGACTTAGATGATATTGCACAATGTTACAGAACAATTTTTGAAACTGTAAAAGGAACAGCACCACTTGCTCCTGAACTTGGAACAAATATTATTGAAATGGTTGGTGAAAATTTAGAAGAAGCTGAAAAACTAATAAAAACAATTCTTAAATCAGATTTTGAAACTCAAGAACCCAGAGGAGAAATAATTGATATATCTTTGTACAAAAACAACATAAATCAAATAGTTACAGTTATAACATTTAAAGCAAAATACAGTAATTCAAATAAAACGTTAACAGAGGAGTTTGTAATATGACATTAAATTTAACCACACCACCAGATTTTATAACAGTTGATACTGAACGGGAAATATCGGATATGATAGCAGAATTTGAAGAAATTACCGGACGAGAATTATATCCTGCTCAAGATGAAACTATTTTAATAAAAATGTTTGCACAACGCATATCCTTGAAAGCAGAACAGTTCAACGAAGCAGCAAGAAACACACTTGCACGTTTTGCAACATATCCGTTTCTTGACTATATAGGTGAAGACATAGGATGCAAACGGCTTAATGCAGAAAAAGGATATTGTACATTACAAATTAACTTGTACGAACCGTTTACTTATGATTTTACAATAGAAAGCGGAATGCAAGTTTTGAGTAAAGATGAAAAATATATTTTTACAACATCAGAAGAAGTTATAATTCCTTCAGGAGAAACATCCGTAACTGTTGAAATATTTTCTAATACTGCCTGTGAAGAAGTCAATCAATACGGTATAGGTGATATAAACATTTTATTGAAACCAATGTCATACATTGAAAGTGTAACAAACATAACAAAAGTTACAGGCGGAACAGACAGAGAAGATGATAAATCGTATTTCAACCGAATTTGCTTGGCTCCTGAAAGTTTTACCTGTGCCGGTTCAAAACTTGCCTACATTTATCACACAATGTCTGCTCATACAGCCATAATAGATGCTCAGGCAGAAAGCCCTCAAATACCGGCAACAATAGTAAATAACGGAAATACTTATACCGAAAGCAACGGTAATATAACGACAGAAGATATAAATGCTAATTTTGATTACTCAAAGGGTATTTGTAATCTAACAGTTACAAATGCAGGGAATTACAAAATAACAATACCACCTGCCGCAACAGTTAACATTTATCCTTTAACAGAAGAAGATGTACTGCCTGACAATGTAAAAACAGCCGTAGAAGAAAAACTTAACGGTGAAAATGTAATACCGATGACAGATTATGTAAATGTAATATCACCTGAAAAAATAGACAAAACAATAAACGTTAGTATAACTTTAACAGAAAATGCTGATGAAGAAACAGTAAAAGCTCTTATAAAAACAGCTTCTAATAATTTAATATCTCAATATAGAAAAAATTTAGCACTTGAAATTATACCATCTTATATTATATCAGTATTTAAGACTATTGATGGGGTTTACGATGTTGATTTAAACGGTTTGACAAAACATACAGCTAATTTAAACCAATTTTTTAATTTAAATCTTGATATTACATATCAAAGGAGAAACTAATGGAATACATAATACCTGAAAGTATTCAAGATACCTCAAATAAGGCAATCGAAGAATGTATTATTAATGCATTAGAAAATATTGATTATACAAAATTTACAGTAACCATTCCTGAAAATTTGAATGAAAATGTCCTGCCATATATTGCAGAACAAAGACACATTCTTGGAAATGAAGGTTGGAACAGTGCATTAACTAAAGAAGAAAAATGTGGAGTTATACACAAATCATTTTCATTACATAGAAAAAAGGGAACACTTGGTGCAATAAACGATATATTAAAAATATACAATGCAAGTATTGAATATATAAATTGGACAGAATACAACGGTATTCCTCATCATTATAAAATAGTTCTTTCAATAGAAAACGAAAATTTTGATACAACAAAAATCAAAGAAATGCTTTCAAAAATAAAAGAGTATAAACAGTTAAGAGCAAAACAAGATACATTTGAAACTGTTAACAGTATGCACACTCCTTTATATATATCGGAAAGAATAAATCAAACAATTATTACATCATCATTACCGCAAGATTAATTAAAAATGAATAAATATCAACAATATAAACTTATAGCAGAACAAAAATTTGTAGAAAAAAATTTTACACTTGAAAAAATATCCGAAGAATATAATATTCCTGTAAAAACATTATATTCTTGGAAACGTAAAAATAATTGGTCGGAAAAAAGGAAAAAACACCTTTCTAACATTTATGATTTACATAGTTTACTCTATGAACTACTAAAAAAACTAATAAAGAAAAGTGTTTCTATTTTTGATGAAACAGGAGAACTCCCCGACAATACAACCTTAACTTTTATATCAAAACTTATAGATAAATTACCTAAATTAAAAACAATAGAAATAGAAACCTTGAGTGAAAAATTAAATACAGATTCTGAATTATCAAAATCGGATGATAACATAATCGAAGCAATAGATAAATATTTGAAAGGCATTTGATGTCAAATAATATAAAAAATACAGCACTATTTTTACCATATCAAACACGTTGGCTTGAGGATAAATCAAGAATAAAAATTTGGGAAAAATCTCGCAGAATTGGTGCAACTTACGTACAATCTTACGAAGATGTTTACGATGCACTGAATTTAAAAATACACAACAAACCCTGTGATGTATGGTTTTCATCAGCCAATGAGAGTGCTGCAATTGAATATATAAAATACTGCGAATTTTGGGCAAAAATGTTTAATTCTGCTGTAAAAAAACACGGTAAATGTGTAATAGATGAAAAGCATTCTATAAAGGCATTTTCTCTCGAATTTAAAAATGGAGCAAGAATAAATGCTTTAACAAGCAACCCTAAACAATTTCGCTCAAAAGGCGGTAAGGTAGTCTTAGATGAATTTGCTTTTCACAACAATCAAGATACACTCTGGACATCGGCTAAGCCATGCATAACTTGGGGCTATCCTTTACGTATTATATCAACTCATAACGGACAAAATTGTCTGTTTTATAAGTTCTTAAAACAAATTGCATCAGATAAATTGAAATGGTCGCACCACAGAACACCAATATTTACAGCAGTAAATGAAGGACTTGTATCAAAAATATTAGGACACGATGCAAGCAAAGAAAATTGTAATGAATGGCTTGAACAAGAAAAACAGAATTGTGCCGATGAAATCACATGGGCTCAAGAATATTGTTGTATTGCAGTAGATGAAGCAACGGCATTTATAACTTATGAAATGATAAACAGCATAAAAGAACCTGATATTATAAAGCCGATTGACAGCTTAAACGGAGATTTATATTTGGGTATGGATATAGGAAGATACCATGATTTTTCTGTAATTACAATATTAGAACAAGTTAAGCCAATTAATTTTTTAAGACATCAAATTGTACTAAAAGATATGAAATTTAGAGAACAAAAAGAAATATTATACAAATTTCTCTCAAAACCTAATATGCGAAGGGCTTGTCTTGATGGAACGGGCTTAGGTAGTCAATTGGCAGAAGATGCAGTTCTCGATTTTGGCATCTCGAAAGTCGAAAAAATAATATTTAGTTCAAAATCTAAAGAAGATATGGCATACAAATTATATACAACAATACAAAACAGAGAACTGCTTATAGATATTCTTACACCTGATGAAGAAATAGAAGACTATCACAGTATAAAAAAATTTAAAACGAGTTCTAACAATACACGCTTTGACAGTGATAACTCAACAGACGGACATGCAGACAGATTTTGGTCTTTAGCACTTGCAAATTATGCATCTCTAAATAAAAAATCTTATAAAAAACCTGTAATTTATTCAGCAAAACCTGATTTTATGAGTAATTTTATGAATTAGATATATTAACGGAAAGGAGCATTTTATGTTAAACAAATATATTGAATTTTTAAAACCTAGAAAAAATACAAACAACTATTTTGAAGAACTTGTAACTTCAAAAAATGTTGAAGGAATGATTTCTTGTATTGACCGGCTTCCAAACCCTGATATCATATTAAGAAAAGCAGGAAAGAAAATAAGTGTCTTACAAGATTTAACCAATCATTATCAAATAGGAACTTGTATAGATAGCAGAAAATCGGGAACATTAAAGAAATTATGGAAACTTAAATGCACAGGTATTGATGATAAAACAATTGAATTTTATAATAATATTTTTAATAATATTGATATTTATACATTAATAGAAAACATCTTAGATACACCATTATTCGGTTATAATGTTCTTGAAATTAATTGGAAAGATGATAATGGAAACATTGTACCTGAAACTATTACAGCAAAGCCGCAAGATTGGTTTTTCTATGATAGAGATAAAAATTTAAGGTTTAAACATAAAGATTTCAGAGATGGCATAAAAATAAATGATTACCCTTATAAATTTTTAGTCCCAAGAAATAAACCAACATACAACAATCCTTATGGTCAGGCAATATTAAGCAGATGTTTCTGGAATGCTGCATTTATAAACGGTGGAATGGAATTTTGGGTAAAATTTACCGAAAAATACGGAATGCCTTTTATGGTAGGTAAATATGAAAAAAGTATGAGCGATAGCGAAAGAAAAGGACTTCTCAATACACTTGTACAAGCAGTACAAGATGTAGTTGCAGTAATACCAAATGACAGCACTATTGATGTAATTGGAACAGGAACAACTCAATCTACAGATATTTATGCAAGCTTGATTGAAAAATGTGAAAAAAATATCGCAAAATCTATTTTAGGACAAACTCTGACAACAGATGTCGGAAATATCGGAAGTTATGCAGCAGCAAACACTCATAATCTGGTAAGATATGATATTATAGAATCTGATACACGTCTTGTTGAAAAAACAATTAATGAACTTATAAGATATATAAATGATATTAATTTTCAAAATACTATTGTACCAAAATTCATACTTTTTGAAGAAGAAAAAGCTGATAAAGATACCGCCGAAAGAGATTTAAAACTTTATTCCGCAGGAGTAAGATTTTCAAAAAAATACTTTATGCGTCAATATGCCTTTGAAAATGACGATTTTACATTGAAATAAAAAAGATTATGCTCTTTTACCGTATGTTCTTTGAGGTGCAGGTTGTGCAGCTCTCATTTCAGTTAAAACGTCTCTGATTAATTCTGAACAAGTTCTGCCTGTGCCATCTTGAGACATTTCGATTTCAATTTTTTTCATCATTTTTGCTTTATCTTTGAAACTGATTTTATTGTTGTTAGAAACATTTACGTTGTTATTTGCAGCATCATAAATTGTTTTAGCATCAGCAACTGCACCGTCAACTTTTACAGTTAATTTAGATTTAAAATCTAAACCCTTCATTGATAAGTTAGCACCTGCTGCTGCTGCGTGTCCACCACCGCCAAATACTGTTGCAAGTACTTGTGCTGCGTTTGTTTCTCCACCTGAACGGAATGAGAAACTTATCATATTTTTATCTGCAATTTGAGAGAACTTGTTTATTGAACCTTCAACTTGATTTTGAGCCATAAATACTGCAACTCTGTCTTTATCATATGCAGATCTGTATGTTTCAGCAGCTTTTTCAGCATATGTTACAGGGTTTGGATTTGGTTTTGAGAATGTTGGATCAGCTTTCAATGCAGACATAACTTCAGAATTTTTAAATGAATTATATACATCTGTCATTTGAACATTTTTATCTTGTTTTTGAGCTTCTTGTAAAATGTTTTCCATTACAGCATAATTAACTCTCATCATACCTAAACCGATTTCAGGGTACATTTCACGACCTCTTAATGCCATCATTAATACAGCATCCTTTGGTCCTAAATTATTTGTTAATGGTTGATTTGGTAATTCATAGAAAAGATTTTCTCTCATCCATTTTTCATCAATATCACTGTTTAATTTTTCTATTAACCATTCAGACATTCCTTCAGGATAATAGTTTGCTTTTTGTGAACGAGGTAATTTTGCTTCGCTAGGACTGTAATTAGCTTGGTTTTTATATGCACAAGTATCAGTTTGTGTACCTGCAATAATACCTGCAACAAATTTTCTTGCATTTTCCTTTGAAGATTCAAACATCTTACTTAACATACCTGCCTTATCGCAAACAGCAGTAACTATTTGAGTTGCAGCAGGAACAGAATCAGCTACTAAAGCCAATTTATCATTAATAGTTTTTTGAATATCGAAACCTAATTTTGATTTTGCATCTGCCCATTCAGCTTGTTTTAAAGGATGATGATCAATAAAAATTGTTTTTCCCGCATTTTCAAAATATGGTTTAAATGCTCTGCTTGAACGACCTGATGTAGGAGTATCAAGCATTATAACTAAATCATATTTTTTAGCTGTTTTTCCGTCAACTGTATCAGGATCAAACATTTTTGATTTATCTTGTAATCTTACTAATTCTTTATTTAAAGTTTCAATTTGTTTTTTAGCTTCCGGATTAGAACTTTTTTCAAGCATTTCAATATTTTTAGTTACAGATGCAACAGCTTTTGCATTGTAAGGTCTTTTTATGTCTTCAACACCCGGAACATGTACGAATGAATTAGGAATATCATCATCAATTGAAGCATCAATAGTTCTTTCAGGATAAGCACCTTTTAATGCTGCAGTCATACCGATAACACTGCCGATTGTATCTCCGTCAGGTGAGCAATGACCTAAAACTAAAATATTTTTATTTTCAGGGTTATTTAATTCTTTTACTATTGTATCAACGGCATCTTTAATTTTTCTAACTTCACCTAAACCGTTTCTTTTTCCTTCAACATCAAAAATTGTTTCTAATACTTGTTTTGGAGAAAGATTGATTTGGTAAGGAGTAACTGATGATGAAACTTTACTGTCATTTGAATCAAGAATTTCATTAAATTTAACTCTTGCTTCTTCTCTTTTTTTATCATCATCACCTGTATATTTTAAACTTGCTTTTGCAGCAATAATAGGGAAATCAGATGTTACACCACCTGTAATTCCTGATAATTCAAATTTATAATTTTCTTTATCAGAATTAATGATTTCCATAAATTTTTCTGTTACAGGAGCAGGAACAGTTCCAATTTCACCGAATTGAGAGTCTTTTAATGTAAGAACTTTATTATATTCGTCATAAGAATAATCTAATTGTTGTCCGTCTTTCCAATTAGATTTTGCAAGTTTAACCAAATTATCATCAGAAGCTGCTGCATGAGCACCTGCCATACCTTTTTGATGACGAGTTACACCGGCAATTTTAAATTGAATACCTGCATCTACAGGGTTTTTAAAATTACCTGTAAATGAAACATGAAGGTTTTTACCTTGACGTTCAATACCAATTCTATTTTTTGAAATTTCTATTACATCAGTTGCATTTTTAAATGTTGGTCTTTTAATGTTTCTTGCTTGTTGGAAGTTAACTACATTTGCTGAAGTAATAGAACTAATATTCACGGAATACCTCTGGGTTTTACACACTTTGATAATTACATAAAACATGTGAAGGAAAAATATTGCCTTATTTCAGACCTTTGTAACATAATTTGTAACATAGAAAATAATATATTTTGTATGCTAAAATATTTATATGACAGATAAGATTATAGTAAAACATGCAAAAGAGAATAACCTACAAGATGTGTCTTTAGAAATACCTAAAGATGAACTTGTAGTATTCACCGGAGTATCCGGTTCAGGAAAAAGTTCTCTTGCTTTTGATACAATTTTTGCAGAAGGTCAAAGACGTTATGTTGAAAGCTTATCTGTATATGCTCGCCAATTTTTAGGACAAATGGATAAACCAAATGTTGAAAGTATTGACGGTCTTTCCCCAGCTATTTCAATTGACCAAAAGACTACCAGCAATAATCCTCGTTCAACTGTCGGAACAGTAACTGAAATTTATGATTACTTACGACTTTTATATGCTCGTATAGGTACACCTCATTGTCCAAAATGCGGACGTGAAATAAAGCCGCAATCTATTGATGAAATTGTAAATTCTATATTAAAAATGAAAGAAGGTACTAAAATTCAACTTTTAGCTCCTGTAGTTAAAGGTAAAAAAGGAGAATATAAAAACCTATTAAGCGGCTTACAGCAAGAGGGATTTGTAAGAGTAAAAATTGACGGTGAAATATTCAGTTTAGATGAAGATGAAATAGAACTTACAAAAACTAAAAAGCATGATATATCTGTTGTTGTAGATAGACTTGTTATAAAACCTTCAATACAATCAAGATTGACAGATAGTATTTCAATAGCACTAAAAGCCGCAAACGGAATAGTCATAGTAAATAATGCTGAAACGAATGAAGACATTACATATTCTGAAAAGTTTGCCTGTGAACATTGTAATTTAAGCTTTGAAGAACTTGCACCTCGTACATTCAGTTTTAACAGCCCATACGGAGCTTGTGAAGATTGTTCGGGCTTAGGTGCAGATTTTATTGTAGATGCAGATTTAGTAGTACCTGATGATACATTATCAATTAATGACGGTGCAATTTATCCATGGGCAAAATCTTCAACCGATTATTACAAGGATTTATTATTTTCTGTGTGTAAACATTTTGGAATTGACATGAACATACCTTTCAAAGATTTACCTGAAGAAGATAAAAACATTATTTTATATGGTTCAGAAGATGTTATTAAAATTACCGTTAAGCAATTTGGAACAAACAGATACGAAAGCAGGTATACAAAATATGTCGGAGTTATTCCGTATTTAGAAAAAAAATATCATGATACATCAGCAGATTATTGGCAGGAAGAAATTGAAAAATATATGATAACCAAGCCATGTAAAAAATGTGGTGGAGCACGACTTAAACCGTTTTCTCTTGCAGTTACGGTCGGAGATAAAAACATTTATGAATTTACAAAATTATCTGTTGAAGATGCGATTTCTTTTATAGAAACATTATATTTAGAATTATCCGATTATAAGCTACAAATTGCAAAGCAAATTTTAGATGAAGTACATGCAAGATTAAATTTCCTAAAAGATGTCGGTTTAGGGTATTTAGATTTAGCCAGAATGGCAGGTACTTTATCAGGTGGAGAAGCACAGAGAATACGACTTGCGACACAAATCGGAAGTGGTCTTTCAGGTGTTTTATATGTTTTGGATGAACCTTCAATTGGACTTCATCAACGAGATAATGACAGATTAATTAAAACACTTTTAAAACTAAGAAATTTAGGTAATACTTTAATCGTAGTAGAGCATGATGAAGATACAATCAGACAAGCTGATTACATTGTTGACATAGGGCCAAAAGCCGGAGCATACGGAGGAAGAATAATTGCACAAGGTTCTATAGATGACATTATAAATGAAGATGCCTCAATAACAGGCAAATACTTAAGCGGTGAAAGGTATATTCCTATCCCTAAAAAAACAAGAGAAGGCAATGGACATCACCTGATAATAGAGGGAGCAACAAAAAATAACTTAAAAAACATTAATGTTGATATACCACTAGGTAAAATAGTAGTTTTAACAGGTGTTTCCGGCTCAGGTAAATCTACACTTATGCAAGATGTATTGTATGAATTTGCAATCCATAAAATGCTTAAAAACAAACCAAAACCGCAAGGTATAAAAGATATTAAAGGTTTTGAAAATATAGATAAAGTCATAAATATTGACCAATCACCAATCGGCAGAACACCTCGTTCTAATCCTGCAACATATACAGACGTATTTACGCATATAAGAGCCCTATTTGCAAAAACTAATGAAGCAAAAGTTCGTGGTTACAATCAAGGACAGTTTAGTTTCAATGTAAAGGGCGGAAGATGTGAGGCGTGTAAAGGCGACGGATTGATGAAAATAGAGATGAACTTTTTATCCGATGTCTATGTAAAATGTGATGTTTGTAAAGGAAAAAGATATAATCATGAAACACTTGAAGTAAAGTATAAAGGTAAATCCATATCTGACGTTCTTGAAATGAGTGTAGGTGAGGCATTAGAATTTTTTGACGGAATACCTGCAATAAAAAAACGATTACAGACACTTTATGATGTTGGTTTAGACTATATAAAATTAGGACAGAGTTCTACAACTCTTTCAGGCGGTGAGGCACAGAGAATAAAACTTGCATCCGAACTAAATAAAAAAGCAACAGGAAAGACTTTATATCTAATGGATGAACCATCTGTAGGTTTACATTGGGCTGATTTGGACAAATTAATTCAAATAATACAGAAATTGGCTGATAACGGAAATACTATTTTGATAATCGAACACAATATGGATTTGATAAAAATTGCGGATTATATAATTGACTTAGGGCCAGAAGGCGGTAATGGCGGAGGAACTGTTGTTGCTACAGGTACACCAAAAGAAATTGCAAACTGTCCAAACTCATACACAGGACAATACTTAAAAAAATATCTAAATATTAAGTAAACATCAATATCATACAATGTTTGAACTAAATGTAAGTGATGAGATTTTTATAATATTTGTATGAAATGCTTAGCTAACAATGTCTTGGATTGGCGATTCATATTGCTACCATTCGATTTTGGTTCACTTGCTCAAAACAAGCAAGCACATTTGTACTATTCATATAAGTAATTCATCTAAAATCTTGAACCATAAAAAATTCCTCTTATAGAAATTATTTTTAAAGCTAATTAACGTATTAGCATATAACTATAATATCAAAATATCAGGAACAGCAGAATTTTACAGTAATATCATTTAAATATTGTTGTGTAATTAAAATTTAAGTGCTATATTAATTATTAATTAATACATTATAATGAAAGGATTTTTTATATGGAAAAGAACGAAGAAACACTGAGAACACTCAGACATTCAGCATCTCACATAATGGCACAAGCTGTACAAACTCTGTTTCCTAATGCAAAACTTGCAATCGGGCCTGCTACAGATGATGGATTCTATTACGATTTTGATTTAGATGACCATACTTTTACGGAAGAAGATTTACAAAAAATTGAAGATAAGATGAAAGAAATTTTAAAGCAAAATCTTACTTTTGAAAAAGTTTTTGTTGAAGATGTTGATGCGAAAGTAGCTGAATTTAAGGCACAAGGTGAAATATATAAAGCAGAATTACTTGAAGAACATAAAAACGATAATCCAACTTTATATTTAACAAAAGATAAAGATGGAAATGTTTTATTTAATGACCTTTGTGCAGGACCTCACGTTCCTAACACAAGCTATATAAAAGGTAACGCAATAAAATTATTAAAACTTGCAGGTGCATATTGGAGAGGTAACGAAAAAAATAAAATGCTTCAAAGAATTTATGCAACTGCCTTTTGGACAAAAGAAGAATTAGCTGATTATCTGAATATGTTAGAAGAAGCTGCAAAACGTGATCACAGAAAACTTGCAACTCAACTTGATTTATTCTCTATTCGTGATGAAATAGGCGGAGGTCTTGTTTTATGGCATCCTAACTTGTATACGGTAAGAGAAGAAATCGAAAACTATTGGAGAACTGAACACAGAAAAAGGGGATATGTGATAGTTCAAACTCCGCAGCTTGCAAAATCAAAATTATGGGAAATATCAGGACACATTGACCACTACAAGGAAAATATGTTCTTCATTCAAAAAGATAACGAAGAAGATGAACAATACATTGTAAAACCAATGAACTGTCCGTTCCATATATTGATTTATCAATCACAAAGACATTCATACCGTTCATTACCGTTAAGAATGGCAGAGTTAGGAACTGTATACAGAAAAGAAAAATCAGGTGCATTGTCTGGCTTAACACGTGTTCAAGGTTTTACTCAAGATGATGCTCATATATTCTGTACACCTGAACAATTGGTGGATGAAATTAATAATATTATTGATTTTGTAGCAGATACAATGGAAATATTTAAAATGTCTTTTGAAGTTGAATTATCAACTCGTCCAGAAAGCTATGTAGGAACAATTGAGAATTGGAATTTAGCGGAATCGGGTTTAAAAGAAGCAATGGATAAACGTGGAATGAAATATGATATCAACGAGGGTGATGGTGCATTCTACGGTCCTAAGATAGACTTCAAAGTAAAAGATGCAATTGGTAGAACTTGGCAATGTGCTACAATACAATTGGATTTCAACTTACCTGAAAGATTTGATATAAAATATCAGGATAAAGACGGACAATTGAAAACTCCTGTTATGCTTCACCGTGTAATTTTTGGTTCAATGGAAAGATTTCACGGTATATTAATAGAACACTTTGCAGGTGCATTCCCTATGTGGCTTGCTCCTACTCAAGTTGCAATTGTTCCTGTATCAAACGAAAAACACGCAGATTATGCTGAAAAACTCTATAAACAAATGAGAGAAGAAATGATTAGGGTAAAACTTGATGATCGTTCCGAAAGTTTGAATTACAGAATAAGAAACAACCTAAAAGATAATAAAGTTCCTTATGTCCTTGTTGTCGGAGATAAAGAAATTGAAAATAATACAGTATCCGTTAGACAACGAGGTGTCGGTGAAATAGGCACTATGCCGTTTGACGAATTTATGAATTTGGCAAAAGAACAAATTAAAACAAAAAAATGCTAATTGAGGGTTCAATAGCAACAAATAAAACTGAAATGTCTGTTGATGAATACGTAAAGCTTATTAATAGCGGTGTATCTTCAAACGACATTTTAGTTTTGGTTAATAATTCTACTGCAAAATCACGTTTTATAGAACAGGTTTTAGAAAAAATAAATGTCCCGTATATAGAAAATATACGTATACATTCATTTTTTGGACTTATCTATAATACCGTCATAGAGAATTGGCATTTGTTGGAAAATAAAATTTCCTTTGGAAGCACTACTATTTTACCCAATATGACGGGCTTGGAAGTATCTCAATTTATGCTAAAAGATATAATGAGAGATATAAAATTTGAGGGATATAATTCTAAAAAATCATTATTACAACAGCTTTTCAGACGTTATTCTTTAATCGTTCAAAATAATCTGTCAAAAGAGGATGTAAAATGGCGTTCGGAAAATGTTTTAAAAGAAGGTTTTTATGATGAGGCACAAAGGGCAATAGATTTATTTTTAAAAAAAACTTTGAATTACAGGAGTTTTGATTATTTAAGACAGAGTTTATTATTTGGATATATATATAAAAGTACGGATATTTTTAAAAATATAAGGTATGTTTTTGTTGATGATGCAGATGAGATAACACCTCTTTGTTTTGATTTTATAAAATCTCTTAAGAATGCAAAATACTTTATAAACTGTGATAAAAACGGTTCAAGTCGAACAGGATATTTGAGTGCTGATAAAAATATTTATAATAAATTTTTAGATTTAACAAATGAAAAACCAATTGTATTAACGAATAATTCAAAAACGGCAAAAGATGCACAAAAAATTTTTCAAAATGTAATTGAAGATAAATGTGATAAATTACAAAATTTTTCATACATCGCACCTTCTACAAGAGCAGAAATGATTGATATTGCATCAAAACAAATTAATGAATTGTTAAATCAGGGAGTTAAGCCGTTTGAAATCTCAATAATAACTCCTGTAATCGACAGTATGCTCCATTTTGTACTAAAAGAAAAATTGCAAAATGCCAACCTAATGTTTTTATCAGGAAATGAGAAACTTATTCAAAATAAATATGTACTTGCATCTTTGATAATATTAAAACTTAATATGGGCTTAAAACAAGAAGTTACGGAATTTGATTTAAGAGTAATTTTGTCAGACATTTTAAATATTCCAATAAAATATTGTCAAAAAATTTTAGAACATTTTTCAAAGACAAAAGAAATATCTGATTTTGATTTTGAATATGAAGAACACGATAAAAATTTTAAAAACTTTAAATCATTAATTAATGATTTAAAATTGAAGAATATGAAATTATCGGAGCAGGTTGTCAAAATTTCTGATACATTATTTGAATATAAACATATTGATAAGAATACAATCAATAAATTTACCTTTTTCGTAAAAGAATTACAGGATTTTGAAAGCGTATATTCCAATGATTTTGCGAATAATATAAAAACAGAGGTATTAAGGCAAATAGAAACTTCTGTAATATCGGAAAACCCTTATTCTATACTTGAAATAACGGAACATGATTTAGTTATAGCAACACCTCAAAAGCTTATTGACAATCAAATACGAACAAAATACCAAATATGGCTTGATACATCATCTCCCGAATGGATAAAAAGTGATACAGGTCCATTATACAATGCGTGGGTTTTTCAATCCGATTGGAACAAGGAAAGTTATACCGTTAATGACGATATAGAACTATCTAAACAAAAAACGGCAAGAATATTGAGAAAACTTACACTATGTGCCAAAGAGCATATCTACACTTATGCCTCTCTTTTTGACGGTAACGGAGTTGAAAATTTTTACGGAATAGAAAAATACATCAATTCTGCTGAAGATAATAAAGAACCAATATCTTTCAATATAAAGCCAAGAGATGACCAAAAGCCGGTATTAGATTATAAATCTGGCAAAATGGCAATTTCAGCCGTACCTGGAGCAGGAAAAACAACCATTTTGCTTGCGTTGATTATTAAGCTTTTAAATGACGGAGTTCAGCCGGAAAATATATTTGTTATGACATTTATGGAGTCAGCTGCAAGAAATTTTAGAGAACGTATTAAGGATATAAACAGAGAAAATAACAAATTACCAAATATAAGCACGATACATGGTCTGGCACTTAGAATTTTAAAAGAAAATTCTAATTATGAAAGATTAGGACTTAATTCTGATTTTGAAATTTGTGATGACTCAAGAAAAATTGCTATTTTAAATAACCTTGCTAATTCAATGCAATTATCTAAAAAAGATTTAGATGAATTTGTTCAAGCTGTTTCAGTATTTAAAATAGGAAAAGGTCAATTTCCAAAAGTATTTAATAACGTAAGATTAAAACGGTTTAATACCTTTTTTACAATGTATCAGGAACAGCTAAAAAATGAAAATTTGATTGACTATGATGATATGCTTTTGTCATCTGTTAAATTATTGGAAGAAAACAAAGATATTCTTGAATATTATCAGGATATATGTCATTACATAATAGAAGATGAAGCACAGGATTCATCTTCTATTCAGCAAAGATTATTAGAACTTTTAAGTGCAAAATATAAAAATTTAATACGTTGCGGAGATGTAAATCAAGCGATTACTACAACCTTTACAAATGCAGATGTTGAGGGGTTTAAACACTTTATAAAGAGCAGTAACTCGGTTGAGATGAACTGTTCTCAAAGATGTTCAAAAGACGTATGGACACTTGCAAACTCTCTTGTAAAAATGACAACAGAGAATAAACTTTATGAAAATTCATTTTACAAGATATATATGAAACCGGTTAAAGACAAAAATCCTGTATTTAAGAATGGTATAAAATCTTTTGTTGCAGATAACACATTTGCTGAAAAGAATTTTGTATTAAAACAGATAAAAAATATTTTTTCATCAGATAATAATGCATCTGTAGGAATACTTTTGAGAAATAATTATCAAGTGGCATCCTGGTTAGAACTTATTAATAATGCAGGGTTTAAATGTATCTCAAGAAGTGAAAATTTAGAGCAGAAAGCTGTTTATAAAACAATTTATTCAATAATGAAAATAGTAAGTTCACCATTTGATAACAAATGCTTAGCGGAAAATTATAGAGTATTGGCAGAAAACGGTTTTTATAAGATTGGATACAAAGAAATAATACAAAGTATGAAAGAGCCGTTTGTATGTACAAATGCGGACAATTTGGATGATGAATTATTAGGATTTTATTTAGATGTACAATATTGGCTTGGTTTTTCTTCTCTTTCGGCTGATGAATTGGCATTAAAAATTGGTACATATTACCATTCAAGCGAGATAGAAAAATCCAATGTTTATTTAATATCAACACTCATAAAGAGATTATCAGATACAAATTTATCGAAAGTATTGGAAAAGCTTGAGAGTTTGGCTAAAAAACCAAGTTTGAGCGGATTTAAATTTTTTACGGAAGAAGATAGTGAAAATACGGACTATTTAAAAGGTAAAGTGCAGGTTATGACTTATCATAAGTCAAAAGGTGATGAATTTGATTATGTCTTTTTACCTGAATTTACGGAAAAACTTCTTCCGCTTGATTTTGAAAAGTTTGAAATAAAAAAGAATACTGATTTTATGGAAACCGTAAGAGAGTTAAATCCAAAATATAAAAAGAAAACTGATTTTGAATTAAAAGAAATGCAAATATCAGAAAACATGCGATTGTTGTATGTAGCAATAACGAGAGCAAAAAAACAGTTAACCTTTAGTGTAGCAAGGAAAGGTAAATCTTACGGCAAAGATATTACCAATGAGCCGAGCATAATTTTTGAAAAATTACTATAATGTGAGCTAAAAATTGATTAATCAATTATTTTGATTTTTTCAAATTATTATTATACCAAATGACAGGTGTATCATCAGAATTTTCACCGATTATAGCGCCATTTTTACCATATTTTAGCGGTTGTTCTTTTAGCGGTAATTTTTTACCATAAGAATTTACATCAATAATAGAAACCGAATCATAATATTTTAAGAAATCCTCATAAGATATATCAGAATCATAAGAAGTATTCCAAGGATTAGTACATCTTATTTTCAAATTACCGTTTTCATCTTTTTGCGGTTCTAACATATATGCATGAAATCCAAAAATGCCTGAAGCTTCAGCAACGGGATTTTCAACTCTATCGCCATTAGCACGAGTACCGCCTGTCATAATGTAATTTTCGTTAAAATTATCCTGCGTAATTTTTTGTTTTACATCATCAGCTTCAAAATCCAAATTCATTTGTCTAAAACCGCCAAACCCTAGACGTTCAAGCACTTCAAATTCGTATCCGCCTAATGCACCTCTGTAAAAATCAGCCGCACTTTTATATTCTCCGTATCTGTTATCATGGTCTAAATCTAATCTTGAAAAGACAAGTCCAGCTTCATCTTCTTCGTAATATATGTTATAGAAATTGTCATCTCTGCAAACGACAATATCATCTCCGAATTTTTCTTTTGCCTTTAAATAATCATCTAATCTTTTTTTATGGTCATTTAGAGATTTTAATATTTCAGCTTTTTTATTCATAGGAGCATTATTAAACTCTTTTTGTTTTTGAGCAATTTTTTGTCCCTGTATTTCTCTGAATTTTACATCTGATTTATTAACAGAATCTAAACCGTATGCATCTTCTAAAATTTTGATACCTTCTGCCCCCTTTAGAGAATATTTTTTTACTCTATCTTGTGGCAATTTTGCATCCTTGTAAAGATATTCACCATAACCGTTTTTGAATTTAACAACTACATCATCACCTTTTTGGTGAAACGCATCATATAGGGCAACTCTTGCTTTTGGATTATTCATTACAGTTTCTAGAGATGTAACCAAATAGCAATCTCCAATACTTTGTTGTTGAGTAGTAAATCTTTTAGCAGGAGGGAATAATTTTATAAAAGTTTCCTTGTCCATATCAAGTTGTTTTGATGAGTTGTCATCAGTTTTTATGTATATTTTATCTTGATTTTCTACTTTAAATACATCACCTATTTTTGTTTGATTATTTCCATCTTCTACTGATTTTACGTTAGGAACATAAACATCTGCAACATTTTTTCCTGAGCGTCTTGCTTCATAAACCATATCGAGGTCGTTAGCAAGATTATTGTTCATTTTGCCTGTTTCCCAATAGTTACTTAAAGTTGATGGTTCAATATCACCAGACTTAATAAGTTCTAATTGCATCATTACATTGGCAGTTTGTTCATCACCTTTATTAAGTACACGTTTAATATTTTTAAAATCTTTGATAGAAAGTAGAGCTTTTGCTTGATATAGAGATTTTAAAACATCCGAAGTGCTAAAAGGTACCGGAGTAGGTTTAGCAACTCCCATTTTTTGAGGTTTAACACCATAAACAGCTTGAAGTAAACTTGCTGATGGCTTTTGAGTAACAACATCTTTTACTTTATCAGCAGGTATACTAATTTGAGATTTTGTTTTTATATGTTTATTTCCGCCTGATATTAAAGACGGAGTTATTGATTTAATTTCCATAATTTCAAATACTAAATACTTCTAAAATTAGAAAGTATATAAGATAAAAAAAATTGTCAAAGAATTGTTATATTTTTACTAAAATTAATAAATTGTAGTTTCAACACTTGAGTAATAAACTTGCAGATTTGTTGTTTATCTGCCGAAATGACTTTTTGTTTTTCTTTTTTGTCTGTCATACTTGTATATGTTACATAATTTGATGACAAAAATTGTTTTTTCAACGATAGCAAACTTTACCGGCCTTCTTAACAAAAAGAAAGCCGTGTGTTATTTAGGTTAAAACGTATTATAAATAATACTGTCATTCTTTTACCAATATTTAATTCTACTTTTTAGTATTTTACTGTATTAATTAATTTCAAGATTGCTCCGTCGTTTATAACAATTGAATGCATTGGCTGTGGAATGAATATTTCCTTAAATTTTTCTGTTGCAAATTGGTCTGTCATACCAGAAATATAATCTGTTACTATTCTATCTATCTTTTCAGGTTCAACTTTATCCGATAAAAATTTACAATAATGTTTGTACAATTCTTCAACCATTATTGCGGTTTTCTTTTCTTCTTTTTTGGCAGGAGAATCAATATATATATTTTTAAACATCCATTCTCTTAAAAGAATGGTATGTTCTTTACATTCCTCCCCCATAGAAACTTCAGGTTTTCCCATAGAATTTTCAATGATAGATGTTATCATTTTGGTTAAACGTTTTGATTTGTTAGAAGAAAAATATTCCTGACAATCCTTAGGTAAATCGTTTTCTGTAATCATTCCCGCTCTTATTGAATCATCAATATCATGATTTATATAGGCAATTTTATCTGCATATTGAACAACCTTTGCTTCAGGAGATTTTGGTGATAATCCCCAAGAATGAGTATAAATACCATCAATAGTTTCCTGACAAAGATTTAAATCCTCTAAAACCTCAACAACTCTGACGCTCTGTTCATTATGTCTAAAACCGCCTTTAACAAGCCGATTAAGAACTCCTTCTCCGCAATGTCCAAAAGGTGTATGCCCTAAATCGTGTCCTAAAGAAATCGCCTCTGTTAAATCTTCGTTTAACCTCAAAGCCCTTGAAATTGTTCTTGCTATTTGTGCAACTTCTAATGTATGAGTTAAGCGAGTTCTAAAATGGTCATCAAACGGAGATAAAAACACCTGTGTTTTATGCTTTAATCTTCTAAATGATTTGCAATGTACTATTTTATCTCTATCACGCTGAAAATCTGTCCTTATATTACATTGCTCAATTTCTCTTTTACGTCCTTTAGTAAATCTGCTTTTTGTTGCAAATTCTGATAAATAATCAATCTCTAATTGTTCTGTTCTTTCTCTTATATTTTCCATAATAAAACCTTAATATTTATTACTATATAAAGTAAACATTTATCGCTCTTAATCTAGCATATTTTGTATATTATGGCAAATTTATTAAAATCATTTTTCGTGATATAATCAAAAAAAAGGATAAAGTATGAAAAATTATTTTAACGAACTTGCAAGCAATATTGATACATACATAATGTTCAAAATAAAAGAAAAAGCCGCAAATTTAACAGATGAACTTATTAAAAAAGGCAGAAGTCCTATATCTCTTTCTATGGGAGCTCCGACATTATATCCGCCTCAATTTTTAATTGACAAGTTCAAACAAGCCATTGACGATAAAAATATGCACACTTACTCAAATCCTAAAGGTGAAAAATATTTTTTGGAAGCCGTAAAAACAAGAATGAAAAACCGTTTTGGCGTTGATATAGAACTTGATGAAATATGTTCTTTACTAGGTTCAAAAGAAGGTATTGCAAATTTAATGAGAGGGATTATATCTCCTGATAAAAAAGATAATGACAGAGATATAATTATGATACCTGATCCATCTTATGCTTCATATAGAGATATGATAAAAGTTTCAGGCGGTATAAGTTATTCCATACCGCTTACAAAAGAAAATAATTTTATGCCTGATATGGATACTGTATGGGAAAATATGCAAAAAGAAGGATATGACACTTCTAAAGTAAAAGCTTTAATGATAAATTACCCTAACAATCCTATGGGTGCAACATGTACATTAGAATATTTAAAACAAGTTGTTGAATTTTGTAAAAAACATGAAATTTTATTAATTTCTGATGCAGCTTATGTTGATATTTATTTTGAAGAAAAGGATAAACCGTCAAGTGTATTAGAAGTTGAAGGTGCAAAAGATATAGCCGTAGAATTTCATAGTTTTTCAAAACCTTATGCCATTACGGGCTGGCGTGCCGGATGGGTTTGTGGAAATAAAGAAGTGGTACAAAAATTTGCAAAACTAAAATCGACTATTGATTCAGGTATGTTTAAATGTATTCAAAAAGCCGTATCTCAAATTTTAAATTCAAAAGAAGGTGATGAATATATTATTGAAGCAAACCAAATAATAAAAGAAAAGTCTGATTACTTTGTAAATGCATTTAAAGAAGAATTAAATTGGGAATTTGATAATGTTCCTAAAGCAACATTCTATCAATGGATTCCGATACCGCCAAGATACAAAAATGCATCAGAATTTTGTGATGAATTATTAACTAAATCAGGTATAGTAACAGTTCCCGGTGATGCATTCGGAAAATACGGTGCAGGTCATATCAGAATTTCTATTGTTTGTTCTATGGATGAATTAAAAGAAGCCGTAAGACGTATGAAAGAGGACGGTTTTATTTATAGATGATAAAAGTAAATGATGAAATAAATGTTAAGATAGAAAAATTATCAAGCGAAGGTACAGGTATAGCCAGATATGACGGTATAGTTATTTTTGTGGAACAAGCTTGTACTGATGATGAATTAAAAATTAAAATTATATCTGTCAAAAAAACTTATGCAACAGGTAAAATTATAGAAATAATAAAACCTTCTGCACATAGAGTTGAACCGTTTTGTAAGATGCAGAAAGTATGCGGTGCTTGTCAAATTCAATTTATAAATTATGATTATCAATTGAAAATAAAAAAACAAATAGTTGAAGATGCAATGCATAATATAGGTGGTATAGATACCTGTGTAGGTAATACAATACCTTCTCCTGAAACAATGTGCTACAGGTACAAAATACAATATCCGATATCTTCTACAAAAGTTTCAAAACGACTTTTAGCAGGATACTATAAACAAAAAACTCATGAAGTTTTGAATATAAAACATTGTCCTATTCAGCCGGAAATAGTTGATAAAATAATGGAATTTATAAGAGAAAATGCGTTAAAGCTAAATATTAGCGGATATAATGAACTGAAACACAAAGGAGATTTAAGACATGTTGTAGTACGTTCATCACTTGCAACAGGTAAAAATCTTGTTGTTCTGGTTGTAAACTCTCCTAAACCTTTTCAAAAAATTATTGATTTAGCAAATCTTATATATTCAAATTTCAAAGAAGTATCAGGTGTTTGTTTAAACTATAACTCTAAAAAAACTAATGTTATTTTATCAAATAACACTGAACTTATCGTTGGAAAAGATTTTGTAAAAGAACGTATTTTGGATAAAACATTTAGAATTGGAGCAAATACGTTTTTTCAGGTAAACCCTAAAAGTGCAGAAAACATTTTCAAATATGTAAAAGATTATATTAAAAATAATTTTGAACACGCAACTGTTTTTGATGCGTATGCAGGAGTTACAACATTTGGAATAGTTGTATCTGATGTTTGTAAAAAAGTTGTAAGTGTAGAAGAATGCAAAGAAGCTGTAAAATTGGCAGATGAAGTTTTAAAATTGAATGACATAAAGAATGTTGAACTTCACAATATGGATGCAGAATTATTTTTTGAAAAAGAATTAAAAACAAAAAAACGAAGATTTGACATAACAATATTAGATCCACCAAGAAAGGGCTCTACTGAAAAAACATTAGATAATATTTTACAGTTAACCAAAAACAAAATTATATATGTTAGCTGCAATCCTGCAACATTAGCAAGAGATTTAAAATACTTGGTTTCTAAAGGTTGTACTGTAGAAAGCTTACAGCCGTTTGATATGTTTTGTCATACAAATCATGTTGAAACAGTTGCTATTATTTCATTAAATAACTAGATAAATTTCACTCAATGTCATATAAAAGTTATTTTATAATATCATTTTTGTTTCATAATTACAGCATTTTTCGTCATGTTAAGCGTTAGCGAAGTATCTCCTTTCGGCATACCTATACAAATACTATAAAAACTGAATTACAACACCTACCAATATAGCAATAACAAGTAATAAGCCAACAATGTTTAAACTATCCTTTACAGATGTATTGTTCTTGAATAAAACAAGCAATCCAAGACCTGCATTAGTTGATAAGCCGGCTATCATCGCACCAAATGACAATGATGCTTTTATGTATAACATAACCAAAAGAACAGATGTTGCACAATTTGGAATTAACCCTACTATTGCAGCAACAAATGGCTGCCAAAAATTATGTACTGCAAATATTTTTGTTATACCGCCAGATGCTAATGTTAAAGAATAATCAAGTAAACAGTTTATAACCAATATAAAAATAAAAATATTAATAGTATGTTTTAAAGGATGTATAAAAAGTTTTGTAACTTTTGAGTGAATATGGTGATTGCAACACCCACATTCGTCAACTTTTATATTTTCAGGTTCTGCTTCCAACTTTTCCGGCTTAAATATAATATCTGTTATATATCCAAAAATAACACCTATTATAATTTTTAAAACAATCACAGGTAATATTACCGACACTTTTTCAGGATGAACCAACAATATTGGTACTGCCTCATCACTTGTAGCTAAATATACAGCAACTAGTGTTCCTTTAGTTATAAACCTTTTTACATAAAGCATTGTAGCAATTACAGAAAATCCACACTGCGGAATTGATGCTAACATACTTCCGATAACAGGCCCCCACAATCTGGAACTCAATGAAAGCTTTTCTATTTCTTCCGAAAAATAATTTTCAAATATCTCTATTATTATAAATATTATAAATAAATAAGGGATTAAATTTATACTCTCAGCTGCTGCTTCCTGCAAAAAATCAGGAACATGGATAAATTGCACAAACTTCATTATGAAATCCAAACAAATATCATTAAACGCATTTATCTTAGATAAAAATTCTATAAACATTAAATAACAGCCGTTTCTATTCTCTATTCCGCTTCGTTTTGAATACCATCCTTGTTAGTATTATCTGAATTTACTTCATTATTATCTTTATTTTCACTATTCACTACTTCTTCTGATTTATTTTCACTTTTATCATTTTCAGAATTTTCTATTCGTTTATGTTTTTTATATTTTTTATATTTTTTATAAGTCTTTTCTACTTGTTCTGCATTCACATTTAAATCATTCTCATTTTTATTATCAGATTCTAAATCAACAACATTTTCTTCATCTGAATTATCATCGTCATCGTCTGATTTTTCTTCTTCTACATCGTCATCATTATCTTCTTCTTCAGAATTTCCTTCAGTATCTTCAAATTCTATTTCATCATCATCTTCATCGTTATCAACATCTTCCACAAGCTCATCAATTTCATCTTTTTTAGCTTTTTCAGCTTCTTCTTCAAGACGTTTTATACGTTCTTTTTCCTCACGTTCTTTCTTTAATGTTTCTTCTATTTCTTCCTCACTTTTGGCTCTTATCACAGGAATAGAAAGCATTAAAGCAAGCTGATCTTCGTTTTCATCAGGAGTAAAATTTAATTCTAATTGTTCCTTATCCATAATTACATATTTCGAAAGAAGTTCTATCATTTCTTCTCTCAATTGAGCTAGTAATCTAGGGTTAAGGTTTGTTCTGTCCTGCATTAAAACAAGCTTAAGTCTGTTTCTTGCAACATCCTTTGTTTTATTTTCATTTTCTGTATTCGAAAAAAAGTCAACAACCTTTTTATAAAGGTCTTTAAAAATATTATCGCTCATAAATCCTAAACCTCCTTATTAAAAAGTTTTTTAAAGAAATTTTTAACTTTAGACATAAAGTCCTGAGGTTCATCAAGATTTAAAAATTCTACTTCTTCACCCATAATTCTTCTTGCTACATTATGATATGCCATGCCTGCAAGAGATTTTTCATCATTTACAATAGGTTCGCCCTTATTGGTTGATGTAATAATACCTGTATCTTCAGGAATTATACCGATTAAATCACATGAGAGAATTTCTACAACATCTTCTACGCTCATCATGTCATTTGTTTTTATTAAGTTTGGTCTAACTCTGTTTAGCAAAAGATTATACTTTTTAATATGTTCCTTTGCTTCCAAAAGACCTATAATTCTATCCGCATCACGTACTGCTGACATTTCCGGTGTTGCAACAACTATTGCCTCACTTGCACCTGCTGTTGCATTTTCAAACCCCTGTTCTATACCCGCAGGACAATCTATCAAGATAAAATCATTGTCTTCTTTTAATTCTTCACAAATATTTTTTAGCTGCTCCGATGTAATTGCAGTTTTATCTCTTGTTTGAGCTGCAGCCAAAAGACATAAGTTAGGATTTTTCTTATCCTTTACAAGTGCCTGTTTCAACTTACATCTTTCTTCTACAACATCTACAATTGTATAAACAATTCTATTTTCCAAACCTAAAAGTAAATCTAAATTCCTTAAACCTAAATCGGTATCAATTAACACGACTTTATTACCTGCTTTTGCTAAAGCCGTACCTATATTGGCTGTAGTCGTTGTTTTTCCTACGCCGCCTTTTCCCGACGTAATTACTATTACTTTACCTGCCATTATTTCTCCTTACTTTCAAACGATGTTCTTATAACTATTGTTTTTTCTTTTAATCTTGCTTCTTGAGGTGTAAATGTCGGTGTCTTTTGTACAAACGGTATATTTTCCTTATTTACACGTCTTGCAAAACAAGTGGCTATTCTTAATTGTATTGCATTTAATTTTAATGCCCTTATTACCGCATTTCTATTACCTTTTGAGCCGGCTTGTGCAATTCCGCCTAATACCCCCCAAACAGTAACATCTCCTCTTGCTATTATCTCACTTCCCGGATTTGCATCTCCTATAATAACAATGTTACCATCTGATGTTATAGTTTGTCCTGAACGAAGAGTCTGATTAATATATAATGTCGGAAGTTTTTCAACATCTTCGTCATCTTTCATATTTTCCATATTAGGAACTTCATCTTCATCCAGTGTAATATATGTACTTGTATCAAGTTCAATATCCTTATCTTCAGCATCAGTTGATTGAATTAACCCTTCTTCCTGTGCTAATTCTCTAAATGCTTCATTATTTGTTGTTTCTTCAAATAAATCCGGCGTTTTGTTTCTTTTTTCAAAATCCTCTTTTGTTGGTTCAATAGTAGGGATTTCCGGCTTATTTTCAAATTCGGAAATCTTTATATCTAATGCCTCTGCTGATGTTTTTGTTACTTCTGATGTTGTATTAACAAATTCTAATGTTGATGACATAGACTCTATTAATGCCTTTATACTTAACAATTGAGATTGACTTAAATCAACACCCTCTAATTTTAAACATATCTTTTTATTTTGTGCTTCCGGCATATCAAGAATTGAACTCAATTCATAAATAACTTCCGATGCATTTTTTGCATTACTAAGGTTTACAATAAAACCATTTTCTATAAAACCGTTTTCCAAAATATCTTCCTTTTTTTAATAATAATATTCGTCTAAAATAAAGATACTCTAAAAAAATTTTTATTTCAAGAAAATAAAAATTTTATTATAAAACTTATTACTACATTATACAAATATCTATTGACAAATAACTATTATTAAAATAATATAATAAGCATAGATTTTAATATATGGCGACATGGCCAAGTGGTAAGGCAGGAGCCTGCAAAGCTTTTACCCTCAGTTCGATTCTGAGTGTCGCCTTTTTATTTTTCTTTAGAAATCTTTTTTAATACTTTTTCTAATCGTTGGATTTTTTTTAAATCCGTTCCTATACCACATAAGAGCATTGTTGACTTTTCATTAGTAATTTCATCTTCTATACCATTTTCAAAAAGTCGCTCTGATAGCTCAAACCCTGTCATACCCTGTTTTTTTACAACTATCTTTGTAATATCACCGTCATAAAAATCATACATTGGCAAATTTAATTTAAGAGTTTTTATTCTTTCTATCAATGTTTTTATATAATCTCTGCCATGCCAAGAATTTAAATAAGCTATATTTCTTTCTATTGACATCAGCATTGCATAACTCGGAGATGTGGTTGATACTTTTTCAAAAGCTTTTTCAATTTTTTGTTTATCAAAAGTTGAATGTAAAAGAGCTGTAGAATTAAGACCTCCTGCTGTTTTATGCAAAGATTGTACAGTAAAATCGGATATCCCTACACTGCTATTTGGTAATTCATTGCAAAACGGATATAATGCACCATGTGCTTCATCAACAATTAATAATGCTCCATATTTTTTACATACATTCTTTAATGATTTTATATCAGATAAAACCCCATAATAAGACGGTGATGTTACTATAACCGCTTTTACATCATTATTTCTTAATTTGTCTTCGAGATTTTCTGCAGTTAATTCTTTATATATTCCCCATTCTTCATTTTTTTCTAATTCATAATAAATTGGATTTGCTCCTGCAAGTTCAACAGCATTTTTATGACACTTATGGGCATTATCCCAAATTAAAACATTATCTCCGCTTTTACAACTTGCTAATACAGATATAATAATTCCAGATGTTGAGCCGTTTAATAAAAATTTTGTACTCTTTACATTATATATTTTAGCGGCTTTTTCTTCAGATTTCTGAAGTTCCGCCTGCGGATTGTAAGTATCCGTTTCTGATATATCGTATTTATAAAACTGTCTGAATTTTGACGTTATAAAAAATCTGCCCGAATGACTTGGTGTCGTAAAAAAAATTGTTCTGAAATGTTTTTTAAATAAACTAACTAAGCCCATTATTCTACACTTTCACTATTTTCTTCATCAGAATTATCTTTTTTACCTAATTCATCAAGACTTTCAATACCTTCTTCTTTCATAATTTCTTCTAACAATGCATTTGCATATCCTAAATCTTTTTCACGCTTAACAAGTTTTGAACCTTCTATCATTGAGCCAATGAGCCACCCTAAACAATATAATACAATAGTTCCGGGTATTACCTTAGAAATTGAACCTACCAATGATACATAGGTTATTCCGCCATTTTCATACAAAGAACATCCGCCCAATATCAAAAAAGCCAGACACGCAAACAATAATCCGATATTTTTTCTGTAACTCAGGTCTTTTTTCATAGCAATTATTTATTTTTTGCTTCCATATTCTTATTCATACAATATTGAATAAGAGTCATTTTATCGACATTTGATTGTTTTACAAAACGTCCTGAAAGTACAAATCTTCCGTCTTCTTTCTTTTCCATTCTTATCGGCTGAAGCATACATTCAACATTTTGTTCTTCATTTAAAACAATATCAACTACATACTCTTTATCTAAATCAACAGAACTGTCTGTCATAAATTTTAATCCGCCAGCAGAAAGGTCTAATGTCGTAATCTGATAAACCAATCCTTTATAACGCATTGTTGTATCAATCATAAACTTAACACGTGTAAATTGACGTCTTTGTAAAAATCTGTGTTTTTCAGGATTTATAACAAAAAGTTCGTTATCTACAATTTTTAAAGGATATGATGTGAAAAATAATATTCCATTAGGTGTATGTGAATAAAATTCGTATATACGTCTTTCTTTTAAGCCCTTTGGAGGATATTTAAGCTTAACCAGAAAACCTTTTTCTGATACACCTGTAACAATTCCCATATTTGCACACTTAAATTCTTTTGGTACTATTGTTACATTTTGCTCTACTTTTACTAATTCATTCATATACTAAACCTTTCTATACTGCGTTTTTCATAACTTTTACAATACCTACGGATTTTGTTGTTGTATTATTCGTAACTTCATTATACGACATAATTGTAAATTGAGGATAATAGTTTTCAATTAAATTTCTAAATGCAGGTCTTATTGCAGAAGAACAAAGAATTACCGGCTGACACCCATACGTTGTAATGGCTTTTTGTATTTCTTCATCTAAACTTTTCATCAAACGATTTGAATATGTCGGATCTATTGTTAAATTACGTCCATCAGGACTTATACCTTGAGCCAATGTTCTTTCAACATCCGGAGATAGAATTATAGCCATTAATTCGCCATTATCCGACAAATTCTGTTTACAAATAGTTCTTGCTAAAGCATGTCTTACCTGTTCTGTCAGGTAGCTGTAATCCTTACTGAATTTAGATTGTAAACTTATAGTTTCTAATATTGTTTTTAAATCTCTAACAGGAACACGTTCTTTTAACAAACTTTGTAAAATTTGTTGAATATCTCCTATAGTCATATCTTTTAACAAATCATCAACATAAGTATCCGAAACTTCTTTTCTTAAATTATCAACAAGCTGTCTTACATCATCTCGTGTTAAAATATCAGCAGCATTTTTCTTTATAACTTCTGTTAAATGAGTGGAAACAACGGCAGAAGGGCTTACGACAGTATATCCATAAGCTTCTGCGAGGTCTTTTTGTTCCTCATCAACCCACAATGCAGGCAAACCAAATGCCGGTTCAACTGCACTTATACCTTTTATATTAGGGTTATCTACTCCACCCATAGCATTCATAGCAAGACTTCTGTCAGGATAAACCTCACCTGCTTCAATAGCGATACCTTTCAATTTTATTTGATAAGTATTTGGCGATAGCTGTAAATTATCCCTTACTCTTATTGACGGTAATACAATACCCATATCCAAAGCTGTTTGACGTCTTATTTGAGCAATACGCTCCAGCAAATCCCCGCCCATATCAACTTGTAAAAGTGGAACAAGACGATAACCGACTTCTATTTCTATTGTATCAACAGTTAATAACTGCATAACACTTTCTCTCGTTGCTTTCTTATTTCGTTTTCCTGATTTTTCCGCTTTAGCAGCTTCTTCTTTGGCTTTTTTCTCATTTTCCGCAAATTGAACTTTTTCTTTGTGCTTTAAAATTGCCCAACCGCCAAGACCGACACTTATAAGTAAAAACGGAACTGTAGGCATTCCGGGAATGATTGCCATTACAAGTAATAAGCCGGATACTACACCAAGAACACGAGGATCAGAAAACATCTCATGACCTATATCTTGAGATAACGACTCATCCTTACCGGAAGCACGAGTTACAATTAAACCTGTTGCAACTGATATTAACAATGCCGGAACTTGAGATACCAAACCATCACCGACTGTTAATATTGTATATGTTGTAAGTGCCGTTGAAAAGTCCATTTTCAACATAACAAGTCCGATAATTAAACCACCGACAATATTTATAATAGTTACTAATATACCTGCGGTTGCATCACCTTTTACAAACTTTGAAGCACCATCCATAGTACCGTAAAAGTCTGTTTCTCTTTCCAAATCTTTTCTACGTCTTTTTGCTTCTTCATCTGTTATAATACCTGCATTCAAATCTGCATCTATACTCAATTGTTTACCAGGCATTTTATCTAATGTAAATCTTGCTGTTACTTCCGCAACACGTGTAGCTCCGCCTGTAATTACCATAAAGTTAATCAATACTAATATTACAAATATTACAAATCCGACAACATAATTACCTCCAACAACAAATTCTCCAAATGAATGAATTACACTGCCGGCTTCGCCATATAACAGGATTAACCTTGTTGAACTTACGTTCAAACCCAATCTAAAAAGAGTTGCAATCAAAAGCACTGTAGGAAAGCTTGAATAATCCAATGGTTCTTTTGTATAAAGACATACAAGAAGAATTATAACTGATAGCGATATATTTATTGTAAGCAATATATCCAAAAATGCCGGAGGCATAGGAATAATCATCATAAGGACAATAAATACCAAACCGATGGCAAGTGATATATCACTATTTCTTAATAATTCGGATATTCGTCCAAAATTCATCCTTTTTCCTTACCCCTTGATTATTTACGCCTGCTGTTAAATACATGTGCTAATATTTCAGCTACTGCCTGAAACATATCTGACGGTATTATATCATTAATTTCTACTAATTGGTATAGTGTTCTTGCAACAATTCGATTTTCTACTATAGGCACATTATTATTAAGAGCTATCTCTCTTATCTTAAATGCCATAAAATCAGCACCTTTAGCGACTACATAAGGTGCAGGTTTTACGGTTCTGTCATATTTTAATGCAACCGCAAAATGTGTAGGATTTGTTACAACTACATCTGCAGTTGGAACTGATGACATCATTTTTTGCATTAATAACTGCTGTCCCATTGCTCGTATCTTACTCTTTATCTTTGGATCACCTTCTGTATCTTTATATTCATCTTTAACTTCCTGTTTTGTCATTTTTATAGATTTTTCAAACATATATGTTTGAAATTTCAAATCTAAAAATCCAATAACAAGCATTGCTATACACATATTCAAAAACATCTGTGATAATATGCTACCTATAACATTAAAGGCAATATGTGCTTCTGCCCCAAGTAATGCATACAATTCATCCAATCGAGAATGTATTACAGAATAACCGCATGCTCCTACAATAACTACCTTTAATATTGATTTTACAAACTCTACAAGCTTATTAGGTTCAAAAGGGTTTAAAAGTCGTTTTAGTCCGCTAACCCATTTTTTAGGAGATATGTTTTCAAATTTTGGCTTAATTTTATCTAAGGCAAAAATTTTACCTATTTGTAATCGTATCGCAACTATAATGAGTATAAAAACTGATACCATAAATGGAACTACAGCTTCTGCCATAATTTTTACATAAGGGAGAACCAAACCCATAACTTCAGATGTATTTATACTTTTAGGATTTAGACTTGTAAATGCAAGATGAAGTGCAAGGAAAAAACGATTCATCATCCATCCGGAAAGTACAGCAAACATAACAATACATATTGTTATAGTAATCGCAGACATTAAATCTTTACTTTTGGCAATATTACCCTTATCACGCTCTTTTTGCCTGCGTCTGGGTGTGGCTTCTTCTGTTCTGTCTGCTCCGTCATTTGCCATTATCTAAACAAATCTCCCTAAAATAAAACTGATACTTCTGTTAATATTCTTTCTAAAAGTATTTTTGAATATTCAGCAACAGGACGCATAAATATCATACACAACAGTAAACCTACAAATACTTTTAACGGCATTGCAACCATAAATATATTCATCTGAGGCATTAATTTTGATACAAAACCCAGCAAAATATCCTTTATAAGCAAAACACTAAATATAGGCATTGTTATTCCTATTGCTATTTTAAAAATTTGCCCTGACATATATATAACTTTTTGAATTAACGCACCATCAAAAATAAACGAATACCCGACAGGTACATGTACAAAACTGCTATACAATGATGATAAAAGCCATTGATGAGCATTCAATCCAATAAATATCATGGTAATCAAAAGCGTAAACGCCTGAGATATAATAGGAGAAGCTGCACCTGTTAAGGGATTTAATGCCTGACTTATTGATAATCCCATTTGTATGGAAAACATATTTGCACCAAGTTCTGCCGCAATAAATATAATATTTGCACAAAAACCAATTATATAACCTATTGCAAATTCTTTTATAAATACCACACTCAACCCTAAAATATCATTCGGAACTAAATAGTGTGCATGAGATTGCACGAAAGGATAAATTATAAATGCAATAAATGCAACAATCCATACTTTTATTTGAACAGGTATAGGATATGTTGAAAATAAAGGTGCTGATAACATTAATCCGCCGATTCTCACAAAAACAGCCATAAATGTTATTATATTAGCAGGTGAAAAAAAGTGTAAAAGCGAAAAATCCAATTTCTCTACCCCTTTTTTAACTAATTAATTCCGGTATCATATTAAAAAATTCGTTGACTGTTTGTATTGTTAAACTCATCATCCATGGCATAAGAACAATAAGAGCAACAACACCTGCTATAATCTTAGGTACAATTGTCAATGTTGATTCTTGAATTTGCGTAATAGTTTGAAAAATACTAACAGCAAGACCAACTAAAATACCAACAACCAATACAGGAGTAGATAGCTCTAATACAAGAACAAACATTTTTTGTAAAAGTGTTACAACTATATCTTGATTCATCTACTTCACCTACATTGCCGCATTAAAACCTTCGACAAGAGATTTTATAATCAAATACCAGCCGTCGACCATAACAAACATAATCAGTTTGAACGGCAAAGCAATTGTTGTCGGAGGTAAGAACATCATACCCATTGATACCAATACACTTGATATTACAATATCTATAACCAAAAATGGTAAAAATATTACAAAACCTATTTTAAATGCAGTATTTAACTCACTGATTATAAATGACGGAATTAAAACATAAGTTGGTACATCATCTACATTTTTTGGTTTTTCTATCTTAGACATTTTCACAAACAAAGCAAGTTCTTTTTCGTCAGTTTGGGCAAACATAAATGCTCTAACAGGTTTTATACCCCTGTCTAGTGCCGCTTGCTGCGTAATTTGACCTTTCATATAAGGTTGAATTGCTTCATTATTAATTTTATTTATAACAGGTGCCATTACAAAAAAAGTAAGAATAAGAGCCAAACTTATTAATACCTGATTAGGAGGTAGCGAACCTGCTCCTAAAGCTTGTCTTGTTAATGCAAGAACTATTGCTATACGAACAAATGCTGTTGTCATTATAAAAATACTTGGAGCCAATGTTAAAATAGTTAACCAAATAAGTATTTGAACTCCGTTTGAAAAATCCTGAGGTGTATTTGCCGGCTGCATTCCTATGTTAATATTAGGAAATGTTAACTCGGCATTTGCAGATTGCACAAATATAATCATGGCAAAAATACAATATACTGTTTTACTAATTATGTTTCTAAACATTATCTCTAATCCAACTTGTGATAGTATACCATTTATATTCTAAAATGTTTATTTAAATACGGCTATAACTTAATCTTTATTAACATTATACAAAAATTATTTATCAGTCATATATATTAATTAATAACATGTAGTATAAATATTTTTTCTATTTTATAATAAAATATACATAAAATATGAAAGGATATTTAAATGACTATAGAAGAAGCTGAAAAATACGAAGAACAAGAATTGTACGACAAAGCTTACGAAGAATATAAAAAAATGCTTAAAAATCGTCCAAATAGTACCGAATTATTACAACGAACAGGACACATAGCAGAAATTCTGGGTAAAACTGATGAAGCAGAGCAATATTTTTCTGATATATTAAACTACGATAAAACAAATACTCTTGCATACGAACAACTTATGGATTTGTTTGAAGAATCAGACAGATACAAATATTATATTTACAGAGGAAATTTACATATATGTCAAAACCAATTAAGTCATGCAGTAAATGACTTTAAAAAGGCATTAAGTAAAGCACCTGATGAAAATAGAGCAAATGCAACTCGTTTTATTTTGGCTGATATATATTCTAAAATCGGTAAAGAGAACTCGGCAATTGATGAATACCTGAGAATAATAGATTCTAAAGATGCTCCTGAAGAAACTTATTTGAATTTATCAAAACTCTATGTTTCTCAAGATGTTTTATCAAGTGCAATAGAAATTCTTGAACGTGCTATAAAAGATGGACATGAAACATCAAAAATTAAAGAAACTCTTGCCGAGCTATATTTAAAAAATAATCAAAATGACAAAGCGGTAAAAATAAGTTCAGACAAACTTGTACAGTTAAAATGCCTTATTGAAGAAGAAAAATTTGATGAAGCATTTAACAAATTACAAGAGATGCATAACGACTACAAAAAAAATCCAAAATACCTTTCTCTTGTTGCAGAATTTCATTATGTAAAAAAAGATTTTGAAAAAGCACTTGAAAGCGTTGATGAATTTGCAAAATTTGATAAAAATTCTCCTCTTATATATCAAATGCGAGCATTAATATATGAAGAAACAGGAGATAATTATAAAGAACATTTCAATTGGGCTAAATACAATTTATTAAGAGGAAATAAGGATGTTGCCTTAAATGAATATATGTATGCACTACAGCATAAAGAAGATGATACAGCCCTACTGCTTACAATTGCAGAACTTTCTGAAGATATGGGTAATAAAAATCAAGCAAATGAGTTTTATGAAAAATTACACAAGTATGAACCAAATAATAAAAAAGCACTTGAAAAACTTGGTTTATTCAGAGAAAGCATTGGTGATTACAAAATGGCCTTAAAATATTTAGAAGAACTTTATAATATCGACAATAGAAATTCTATTTTAAAATCTCTTGCAAATTGTTATGAACATACGCATAACAAAGAAAAAGCATTAGAGTTTTATGAAAAATATTTGTCATCTGCCTCAATTCAAGAAAATGAAATCGCAGGAATAAAAAAGAAAATTCAAAAACTTGAAAACAACAAAAAAAGTTATTCAGAAGCTGGAATGGAAGAAGAAGGACTAATTGATAAATTAATCCGATGGTTTGGAAAATAATATGAAATTAAAATCTAACAATTCTATAGAACCGTTAACAACAAAAATAAACAATCATAATAACCTTGAAATAGGCGGGTGTGATTGTGTTGACCTTGTCCAAAAGTACGGTACACCATTATATATAATAGATGAAGAAACATTAAGAACGGCTTGTCGTGAATATAAAAATGCTTTCAAAAATTATGAAAAAACCAGATTTTTATATGCATCAAAGGCCCTTTGTACATCAGCTATTTTAAAAATTGTATCAAGTGAAGGATTTGGGTTTGATACTGTATCAAAAGGTGAAATATACACTGCATTAAATGCAGGTATTGACATAAAAACATCACTT
>Ga0256404_1001649_pt1 | contig 52819 bp, 41 predicted proteins | sample RumenRJG_01DNA_FD_185990 | JGI IMG/M metagenome (GOLD analysis project Ga0256404, IMG submission 185990) | Bovine rumen microbial communities from Lethbridge, Alberta, Canada - RJG_01 | ecosystem: Host-associated > Mammals > Digestive system > Stomach > Rumen | place: Canada: Alberta | collected...
AGTTGACAGAACAGCTCCCTGAGGATGCGGCTGAAGGAGATATTTTTATATCGAAAAGCATTGGTACGGCAGTTTCGCTTCATGCTGATCTGAAGAAGGGCATCCGTGCCAGGCATATCCTTTTTACTCCGCTCGCGGAGACGATGCATGAACTGAGGCTACTTCTTGAGTCCCAGGGCTCAGAGAGAGCAAAGGACATCATAGTATTTCACGGGCTGAAAGACCCGTGGGCTCCGGATAATGAGCAGCTCTCAGAAGACGCCGAGGAATGCGGCGTGACTTACTACCAAGTCACCGATGCGAACCATTCCCTCGAGACCGGCGAAGTCATGACAGACATCGGAAACCTCCGTGGAATCCTGGAGGCATGTGGGGAGTTTATAAGCGGAAGTCACTGATCAGGGGGACTGGTATTCATCACCTCCACCAGCTGTTCGAGGGCTTTGATCTGGTTCTCGGTCAGGCCGGTGACATCGAGGGTTTTCTCGGGAGGCTTCTTCTCGATGCCGAGGAGAAAATCAGTGGAGCATTTGTAGAGGGAGGCCAGCTTCATCACATTTTTTAGAGAAGGCTCTATATAGCCATTCTCATAATCTGCAAGGGTAGAGGAAGATATTCCGATAATTTCAGATACGACTTTTCTTGACAGGCCAAGTGCCTGTCTTTTTTCTTTTAGTTTTGTTGAAAGCCCTTTTATCATCATTTACCTCCGTACCGTTAATTTACATAACTATAGTGCGTTTAAAATATAAATACTTGCGTTGTTAACACAAAAATGCTAGAATTTTACGGTGAAAAAATAAATGGAGATATTAGATGCAGTTTACAACAGCTGATATACATCTGGCGGAGAATTTTTCAGGGAGGCTCAAAAAGGCCTGTCAGGAGATGCTTGCCGGAAAGCCCATATCAAGGGCTCTGTCAGAAAATGGCATAAGCCCGTCAACTTTTAAGGCTCTGGTAAAAGGACTAAAAAAGAGCACTGGACTTATAGAAAATCCGGAAGTCCTGAGACATCCAGCCTGGCAGGATGATCTGGTTAGTGACCTGTGGAATGGTGAGGACGTATATATTCCGACCGACTTTGATGAGACGCTGGAGAGAATAGAAGCTGTGGAACTGGATGATGCTGAAAAGCATATCATAGATTTCTGCTATAAGGAAAGATTATCGCTACACGAGGTGGCTGGAAAGCTGGGAATAGACGAATCCACGGCTGCCATTAAAAGGACATCCGCTCTTCGTAAACTGCGTGCGCACCGAGATGAACTGGTACTGGGGCTGGAATACACAGACAGACTGAAGCAACTCCGGGGACTCTATGACAGACACAGTAAAGAGCTTTCATGGATGCAGGACGGCATAGCGTATCTGAAGGAAATGGATGCGGACTTTACAGAAGATGAGTCGCTAGACGATCAGGCGAGAGCATTTTTTAAAGAGGCAGGTGTGAGAAAACTGTCAGACCTGGCAGGCGTTAAGCCTGTGAAGCTGCTTGAGAGGATAGTAACAGACGCTTACGGATATGTCGAGGCACTCAAAGTGCCGGATGACGAGCGGCTCATCTATCCGGATACAGTGCTAAAGGACCTGGACTTCTCTACGAAGACGCTGATGGCTTTCGAGAAGGCGGGGCTCGATACTGTGGGAGATGTGCTGGCGCTTAATGAGGATGAGGCAGCAGGCATTCCAGGCATCGGCATGAAACAGCTCATCCACCTCTGCTGGCTTATCCTGGGAGAATATTATGGACCCGAGAATCGAGAAAACACTTGAAAAATTAAGAAACGGTCTTCTGTCACTTGTCGCGACCGAAGACCTGACTGATATATCTATATCGAAACTGGCAAAAGCCTCCGGCATCGACCGGAAAACCTTTTACCTGCATTATAAGGATGTGAAAGACGTGATGAATGACCTGTGTGATGAGACAGTAAAGAAACTGACCGGCAGATTTACCGGAGACCTGAAGAGTGACATAGAAGTATTTTATGACTTCTTAGAAAATGCTCCTGAGAACCTGCACCTTCTGATCTCCGGCGAAAAATCCCGTGACTTCAGGTCACGCTTCCTGCATGGCGTCTTCACTTCGCCAGCCTTCAGCCGCTACTACGAGGGCGAGGACGCCAGCCTGGTAGAAGGCTATCTCTACTCGATTCTCTACATCTACGAAGAGTACAAACGCGTTGGACGCCCGCTTGACATCCCAGAGCTCGCCGGCATCACAGCCGACCTGATCGAGCACGGGATCGCAGGATGAATTATTATTACAGGTAAACACCTGCCCCTATATGTTACCTCGATTCAGACGTTCCAATATATTATGTCAAATTGAAAAATCATTGAAGCCCTGTTCTGGGAAATATCATTTAATTTGAGAATAATGGCTGGACTTCATCAACGGTTAACCGGGCAACCTGTAGATTAACTGGTATTTGACACGCCTCCTAAAATTGCTGCTACCCGGCATTTGGCATAAAGTAGTTCTTGTCCGAAGGGAGAGCAGTGACCTATCAGCGTAAGTCACAAGCCCTCTGGCAGAAGAGATGTCCGCGGTCCGCATGGACCCGGATCATTCGGATTCTGTGATGACTCCTCCTCGAAGGACGGTGAACGGATGGAACAGCCTATAGAGATCAGCAGGACGTGACGCATATGCCCGCGCTGACCCGCCTCAATCTGTTCCATAGCAGTTTTGGGAGGACGCGCGTTCACCTAGTACCATGACAAACATTCCATTATGAAGGAAGGGGATAGGGCCAAGGGCACAGGGTACAGGTTTTTGGAGCTTTAGTTTTATCAGAATTTCAAGATTCGGCTAAATTTCAGTAACCCTGCCCCTACCCACTAGACTCCTAACCCCTGCCCCTTCGGAAAGCGAGGAATAATAAAAAATGTTAAACATGAAAAAAGGTTTAGCTATCGTACTTGCAGCCGCTACTGCACTTACATTCGCTCCTGTAAGCACACTTGGGCTTCAGGGAGTTGTAGAAGCACAGGCAGCTGACGTTACAACATTAGCCAACTGGACTACAGCCGGCACAGCTAACTATGCTGATGACACTCAGACCTTCACAGTGGATAGTACAAAGACTGGCGCTAGCCAGACTTTCAAACTGCACGTAAAGAATGATGGGGCAAATGCCCTCACAAACTTGGCTGTAAACACAAACAGCATCGCAGGCCTGACAGCGACCGTACCGACAGAAGCAAAAACTCTTGCGAAGGATGCAGAGGCTGATATAACCTTTACAGTTGCTGCAAACGCGGCTAAAAAGACATCAACGGCTGTTACAGTGACTAGCACGGTTAGTGGAGGCTCAAGCTACACTTACACATTTAACCTTGTAATCACAAATGCTAAAAAGGAAGCAGATGAAGCTGCAGCATTCGCAGCCGCTGCAGAGAAAATCTCAGGCGTAGATTCAAACGTCTACATCCAGAGATCAACAGGCTCAAGCGTAACCATCAAACCTTCTTATGTTACAGAGAACGGTAGAGAGAATAACGCATCTAACTACAAGTTTACAGTTCAAAACACAATTAGCGACCTGTCTGAAGTGACGACGGTTCCGGTTGCTGATCTTACACTAACAGGTGGCGCAGGGAAAGTAAACATAGACTCAGCGTCCACAGGTTCTGTTAAGCTGACAGTTGATAAGAGTGCACAGCTTGACGCCACAAAGACTGCTTCCGCTTATCTTGTAGCTTACAAGCTAAACAGCAGCAATGGTAACTACACTCCTGTAGCTTACAATTCGATTACCATTAATCCATATGCTGTAGAATCTGATCTTGTTTTATCAGATAAATACAACAGCGGAGTTTCGGTGATTATTGACAAAAAGACACCTAGCAGCATTTTAGATAATGCAGAGGTTTATGACCGCACGACTGGTAAGAAGGTTACAAACCTAAGTAGCGCAACAGCCTCTATTGCATTTTCTAATAAGGCAATTGCTTCTATTGACAACAACGGATACCTTGAAGGTAAAATGCTCGGTTCAGAGGATGCTACTATCACTGCTGCATACAAAGACGCAAGTAACGTGACTTTTATAGCTACTAAGACGCTTCGTGTGAACGTAATCTCGAACAGCAGCAGCGTAATAAAGGTTACTGCTGATGGATCTAAGGACGCTGCTAATCTGGGAACCTCAGACGCTCCTATCAGACTTAATGTTAAGACTAATAAGACCTTTGATCTTTCCAAGTATGTATATGTCAGCGATCCTGCTAATACCACTATCGCCTACAAGAGCGACAACAACAAGAACACTGTTTCAGATGCAGGTGTAGTAAATGCTACCGCAGCTGTAGATCAGTTCATTGTTACTGTACAGGCTAAGGATAAGAAGACAGGTATCGTTCTTGCTTCTACAGATGTGTACTTCAGAGTAAACGCTCTTCCTGATGATGTTCTTGCAGTATCAGGCGGAAGCATTGCTGTAGGTGCTACTGTTCTTTCAGACACCGACTACAAGTACACGAGTAGCGCGAGTGTCATGCCTATAGCTTCCACCACTGAGGAGACCCTTGCAGCTTCACAGATTCACTATGTTCAGCTTGATGTAACTGGTAACGAAACAAGCGCCATTCAGAAGGATCTTAAAGTAACTTCTGCAAATGGAGCCAAGCTTTCATACGACATCGTAGCTAGAAACAGCACTGGCATAACATTTGATGCTATCTCACAGGCTGGAGTTCTTACTATCAGTAGACCAACAGCTGCCAACCCACAGGGAGTAGCAGTTATAAAGGTAGTTTCTTCCGCTACTGCTAACTCAGAGGTTACCACATCCTACTTCTATGTAGTAATCGACAGGGCTGATCCTAACGTTGATTCTATGTTTGAGGCTGCTTACAATCTCGGTACAGATGCTGGCGCAACAGATCCAAAAGGATACCAGTCAGACATCGAATTCAAAAAGAACGGATACACTGTAAAATCTAAGTTCCTTAAGAAGAGTGATGATAAGACAGCTGCTCAGAATCTCTATAACTTAGATTCTGTTGAGAGCTTCAGACAGACACTTACCAACAGCCTGGCAGCAAATACAAATACAGGTGTAGTAGGTATCGCTAATGTCGAGGGTAAGACAGAGCACGTTCTTGTCTCTGTAACTAATGGTTATGGAACAGCATACAAGTTAATCACTATTACCTCGGTTCCTGGTGTTCATAACTATGTTACAAAGATCGAGGATGCCACAAACAATAAGACAGTATATACTCCGGATATGGGAACAGCAATCCCTGAGCTCATACTCGACGGTAATACTACTCTTAAGGTAACAATCGCATATTCGATTGATAAGAATGGTACAACCTCTGACATCAACTCCACAAGTCTGTACAACGGCAGCGACCCACTGAACCAGAACATCATTACACGTTCTAAAGAGAACGTCAAGAAGGGTGATACTTATAACACGTTCTATCTGTATCCTACTTCACAGGGTACACAGAGAGTGTATGTTCATCCGAGTGGAAACATCTCAGCAAGCGATCACTCAATCACATATAACGATGATGTTACTCTTGCGCTGACCTACAGAGCCAACACCAAGCCTTCTAAGGTTACCGGACTTAAGGTTGCCAACAAGAAGGGTGCGAAGGTTTCTGTAAGCTTCGATGCTGCTTCTAACCACAACATGAAGTACTGGGTACAGAAGAAGATCGGCAAGAAGGTTGCCGGCAAGTCTGTAGCTTCTAACAAAGCTACTCTTTCTGTAAAGAAGGGTGCTACAGTTAAGGTTCGCGTAAAGGCTTACTACTACGATAACGAAGGTAATAAGCACGTAGGCGCTTACTCAGCTTGGAAGACTCTTAAGACTGACAAGAAGTAATACCCAATCCTTCGAATTTTTAACAATTTGACACACAGTGTTTAACACCCGGGGCACCCTGTAAACGCCCCGAGGATCTTTTAGACACAGATCCCGACCGCATTATCCCAAATGGATATCTCCCATGCGGCCGGGATTTTTTTATGAAAAAAGGGACAGGTCCATTTTTCATCTTTTTGAAGTGGTAAACTTATTTTAGACACGGAGGGGGTAATTTTTGTCCGCACCCCCGATTTATGATAGCGGAATTCTGAATGTGTACTATGTCAGAAAAAATGAGGTCATATGACCGCATTTTTATTGACTTTTTAGAATCTGCGAGTATAATATAAGTATACGGAGGTGACTGAGTGAGTAATCAAGCGAGCACAGGGGACATCTCATCATTTCTCGCTCAGGCGAAAAGGCTCATTGCAGCGGGGGATTATGTATTTGTACCGAGAGGAAAAAATCTACAAGCCCTATCAGATCATGGACTTACTGTCAAAGATGCGAAAGACGAAATGCTTGGGTTAATGGTCGGAGATTACTTCAAAGGGCCTAAGCAAGACTTTGATAGAAGTCAGCCTGGTGACATATGGGAGTTTAAGAAAACTGTTGATGGTGAACAGTTTTATGTGAAATTGAAAATACAAAAACGAAATGGGAAGGATATCCTCAAATGCCTAAGTTTCCATGAGGATGATTATAGTTAGGCAAAGGAGGTGATGGCAATGATGGATTATTGTGAAGTATGTGGAAGAGAAGTTGAAACTAAGATAATTACTCGGAGAGAGAGCTTTAACGTATGTGGAGAAGACATTGAAGTCGATGCCCAGGTGATGGTCTGTGCTGAGTGCGGCGAAGAACTTTTTAACGAGGAGCTTGATTCTGCGACACTCATCAATGCCTACAATGAATACAGAAGGAGACATAAGCTTCTTCTACCGGAAGAAATAAGAAAGATAAGAGAGCAATATGGACTTAGTCAAAGAAGCTTTGCAAAGCTCTTAAACTGGGGCGACAAGACTATTCGCAGATATGAGAATGGTGCTGTTCAGGATCGAGCACACAATAGCTTACTGCTCTTCTTACGCGAGCCTGAAAACATGCGTACCTATCTTACTGAAAATGAAGTTGCTCTTGATGAAAAACAAGTAGCCAAATTGCTTGATACAGTCGACAAACTGGAGGAGGATACTGATTTCAGAGTAGGCAGGCGCTATTTTGATTTATTCTTTTCCCGGATACCATGTGAGGAAAACGGCTTTAAGGGATTTGATTATGAAAAGCTTTGTGCTATGGTTTTGTTTTTTGCGCATAAGAGTGCAGGGTTGTTAAAAACAAAGCTTATGAAATTGCTCAATTATTCGGATATGATTTTCTATAAAGAAAATGGGATATCTATTTCCGGATTAAAGTATGCCCATCTTCCTTATGGACCGGTCCCTGACAATTTCGATTTGATTTTGGGAAAGATGGCAGCAGATCATATTGCTCATATTGAAGTGTCTTATGATGGAGCGTATGAAAAGCATCGGGTTGTTCCCGAATGCGATGTTCCTGAAGGAGTTCTTTCAGACGAAGAAATCGAGGTTCTTACTCGTATTTATGAGAAGTTTAAGAACTTCGGATCTGCGGAGATATCCAACTATTCACATAAGGAGACAGGATACAAAGCAACAAAAACAGGACAAATTATTTCCTATGCATATGCGATGGATATCGATCTGAACTAACAACGATGAACTATTAACAGTATAGCGGCTTTCCGGCGATGATGAACCGGGAGCCGCTATTTTTGTGTCAGTCTTTTATTTTTTACCCTATTGACAGAACATATGTACCCGTGATATAATGAACTCATAAAGAAAACATACGTTTGCAACAACGATAAAATTTTGTTTAAAATTTTTGGTGAAGCTGTTATAATGAAAAGGAGAAAGCGATGGGGAAAGCCGATATTACAGAGAAGACATTACTCGACTATACTCACTAATACCCACGGGTAAGCCCGTGGGGTTGTCTGACAACCCTTGGTGAGTAGCCTAAGTGTTTTAAACACTACGTTAGGAGAGAATATATAGTTACCTGCGGATGTAGTACCAAGTCCGCCGCTCTAAGGTCTGTGATTAAACAGTTCTAAGGTATAGGAACAGTGTTGCAGACACATAAACCTCTCATTAACATTGGCGATGGTACACTAACCACACTTCGGTGTGAGTAACTAAAACCTTTCGGGGTTTTAAGAAAGGAGTACGACTTATGGTCTATGTATTATCAAAAACCGGACAGCCTTTAATGCCTACAGAAAACCATGCTAAAGTACGTATTCTTTTAAAGCAAGGTAAGGCAAAGGTAGTACACCGCTGTCCGTTTACAATACAACTGTTGTATAGTAGCACGAACTATACACAAAAGGTGACTTTAGGCGTAGATAGTGGAAGTAAGCATATCGGTCTTTCAGCAACTACAAAGGATAAAGTATTATTTGAATCTGATGTGGAACTACGAAACGATATTGTGGATTTGCTTTCTACTCGTAGAGAATTAAGGCGTTCCCGTAGGAGTCGTAAACTTCGTTACCGTAAACCAAGATTTAATAATCGCAGGCGCAGTGACAGATGGTTAGCGCCTTCTGTAAAACAAAAAGTAGACTCTCATATTACGATGATAGCAAAGGTACACAAAATACTGCCTATCTCAAATATCGTAGTAGAAGTAGCCTCTTTTGATATCCAAAAGATTAAAGATCCTACCATAAGTGGTACGGATTATCAGCAGGGTGAACAGTTAGGCTTTTGGAATGTGCGTGAATACGTCCTCTTTCGTGATGGGCATAAGTGTCAGTGCTGCAAAGGTAAGTCCAAAGACAAAATCCTTAATGTACATCACATAGAGAGCAGAAAAACTGGCGGTGATGCACCTAACAACCTGATCACGCTATGCGAAACCTGTCATACCGGGTATCATAAGGGAACGGTAAAACTGCCTAAGGCATTACATAGAGGAATGTCTTTTAAGGATGCCACATTTATGGGCATTATGCGTTGGGCTCTGTATGGGAAACTTAAGGCTATATATCCAGATGTAAAACTTACTTATGGATATATCACTAAAAATACCCGTATTAAAAACGGTTTACCAAAGGATCATTATATAGATGCTCGTTGCATTAGTGGTAATCCTAATGCCGTTAGTAATGGAGATGTCTATTATTACAAAAAAGTTCGTTGTCACAATAGACGAATACATAAGAACACTATCCTTAAATGTGGCTATCGTAAATGTAATCAAGCACCATATGAAGTTATGGGTTTTAGGCTTTTTGATAAGGTACAGTGGAAAGGACAAAAATGTTTCATCTTTGGTCGCAGGGCAACTGGGCGCATGGATTTGAGGCTTTTAGATGGAACACATATCAATGCCTCTGTAGGATATAAGACCCTAAAGCTGTTAAAAATGCGTAGCAGCTATCTTGTAGAGCAAAGAAAAGTAGGCTAAACGCGGTTCCTCCCACAGGCAAGCCTGTGGGTTTCCCCGCTAAATATTTATGACGTGTTTGCAGACATTGTCAATGTACTGCTGTTTAATGGAGACCGTATAGTTCAGGAAAGTGACCTTAGACCTACCAGAATGAGGTCTCAGTACAAAGCTGACGATGGCGAAGTCCACGAGCAGGAAAGGGACGTGTCAAAACTGATCGAGAAGCAGGGAGTTATCATGTCTCTTGTGGGTTTTGAGAACCAGACGAAGCAGGAACGCTTCATGCCAGTCAGGCTGATAGGATATGACGGTCAGTCATACAGGTCGCAGCTACTGGCGAAAAGGGCGAAGAGAGTTTATCCTGTGATATCGATTGTCCTTTATTTTGGAACGGATCATTGGAGGTACAGCAGGCATCTCGATGAAGTAATCGATATTTCGGATAATCTCAGACCGTTCGTGAGTGATTACGAGATGAAGAACCTTTATGAAATTGCTTTTCTTACACCTGAACAGGTCAGCATGTTTAGAAGCGACTTCAGATATGTGGCTGATTATTTTGTACAGAAGCGTATCGACCATAATTATAAACCGTCGCCGGACACTATAAAGCATGTGGATGAGACACTAAAGTTGATGTCGATTCTGACTGGTGATGATAGATTCAATAGAGCGGTTAAAGCTGTTCCAGATAGCAGGAAAGGAGAAAATTCTATGGAAGCGATATTGGATAGAATTGAAGCACGTGGTGAAGCAAGAGGAAAAGAACAGGGAGAAATCATAGGTGAGGACAATCATGCGATAAAGGTCTACAACAACTGCCTGAATCGTGGGATGTCAGAGAAGGATGCTATAGCCATTTCTGAGATTTCTGACTCCGCGCTGCAGAGAGCTAGGAAGGGTAGACAGAATAAAGTTTAATAGAAATTAGACAGAACGGCTGAATATAAAAAAGAACAGCCCCGGTTTCATATCGAAATCGGGGCTGTATTTTTTCATGGAAGATTATTTTTTCTTCTTTTTCTTCTTGTCTTTTTTATCCTTGTCCTTTTTCTCGGATTTCTTCTTTGGAGCTTCGTACTCAGGGATCTCGTACTTGGCACGATAGCCTTCCTCGAGAAGCTGGAAGCTGGCGTTACGGGCTTCACGCTCACGCTGTGAGAGCTCGTGTACCTCGAAGGTTCCATCCTCAGCAGACAGCTGGTAGGCTGCGATATTCGAGCAGTGATCTGCGACACGCTCGAGGTCTACCATGATATCTGACAGGTAAAGCCCCTGCTCGACTGTACATTCGCCTGACTGGAGACGCTCGACATGGTGATCGTTTATCTCGAGGTTCAGCTTATCGATAGTGTCTTCAAGAGGATCGATACGCTTTACCAGTTCGATATCGTCATTTTTAAGAGCCGAGTCTGTGGTCTTTAGTATCTCGATGATAGCGTCCGTAAATACATGGAGCTCGGTGAGAGCACTCTCTGAAAAAGTAGTGCCCTCTTCGTGCATTTTTTCAATGGACTCTTTTATATTCAGGGCGTGGTCACTGATACGCTCGAAGTCGTTCGTCGAATGTAGAAGAGAGGCGAGAGTATGACCGTCCTTCTCTGAGAGGTCGGTAGTCGCCACTTTTGACAGATAGTCATTTAAGTGATCCTCGTATTCGTCGACTAAGTCCTCGAGTCTTACGACCTCGTGAGCTTTTTTATCATCGTAATCATAGATCAGGTCGATAGCATAACGCATGGCATCGCAGCTGTGCTTCATCATCTCGAGAAGAACTGTCTTTGACTGATCTAAGGCAAAAGCAGGAGATGAGAGGAAACGGTCGTCGAGGATAGTGAAGGTATGATTGCTTTCTGCCTCTTTCTTCTCGTCATCTGTGATCGGGAATACCCTGCGCACGATCTTTACCAGGATGTCGGAGAACGGCAGCATTATAAGAACGGCGGTGATATTGAACACACTGTGGAAAATGGCGATAGTCACTGGACTCGCTATGCGGCTCATGAATGAGAACCGGAAGATCGCGTTCAGCGTGTAGAAAGCTACCATGAAAACAGAGGTCTTGATCAGGCAGTAGAACATCTGCATCCAGGAAGCACGCTTGGCGTTTCTCGAAGCGCCGAGAGAAGAGATGATACCTGTGATGGCAGAACCGATATTTTCACCCATGATGATAGGTATCGCTGTAGCGAAGGTCACAGTTCCTGATGTGGAGAGTGCCTGCAGGATACCGATGGATGCAGACGATGACTGTAAAATGGCTGTCATTCCAAGTCCTACGAGAAGTCCGAGGAACGGATTCGAGAACATAGTCAGGACGCTTGTAAAAGTCTTGTCTTCGGCAAGCGGTGAGACAGCTCCGGACATCTGGCTCATTCCTATAAGAAGAATGGCAAATGATAGAGCAATGGCTCCGACGTTCCTGTGACGCTCCTTTTTGGATGTCATCAGCATGATAAGTCCGATGAGACCTACGATAGGAGCAAAGTTCTCAGGTTTGAACAGTTGAAGCAGAAGGGCGTCACTCTGGATCCCGGAGAGAGATAAGAGCCAGGCTGTGATCGTGGTTCCGATATTCGCTCCGAGGATGACGCCGACTGACTGCTCGAGGCTCATGATGCCTGAGTTTACGAAGCCGACACACATGACTATCGTCGCACCGGACGACTGGATCACTGCAGTCACGAGGGTTCCTAAAAGAGCTGCCTTCCATTTGTTGTTTGTGAGGCCTTCGAGGATTTTTTCGAGCTTGCCGCCCGAGACTTTCTTCAGGGCCTCGCCCAGATACTCGATCCCGTAGAGGAAAAGTACCAGGCCGCCGACCAGTTTCAGCAGGATAATGATATTCATTTTTCTTTCCTTTGAATTCCTTTACATAGATTTCACACCGAAATTACATATCAAGTCTAAATGATTTGAAGGTCAGTTGCAACACTTTATTTCAACTTTACATACATTTTACAATGTGTTAGTGACTCATTTGCGTGCCGCTTTGTAGATCACTCAATCGGATACATCTGTCTGAAAAGTCTTTTGCCGGTGGAAGTCTTGAATATGTTACCGAAGGCGTTTTCGCGGGCTTGTAAGTCCATGTTGTCTTCGTAGATGTTCACTAAAAAGTCGGCTTCGACCAGGATCTGATAGTCGATGCCGTCGATGCCGGTGTAGGTGTGATGATGGCCGACGAGGTAGGAGACACGGTTTACGATCTCATCTGAGAAGCCCATGTCATGGAGGAGCTTGACGGACTCAGGGGCGCCGAGTTTTTCCTGGATCTTTCCGGCGGTCGTGTGGAAACTCTTTTCTGCTTTGTGGATACCGATATCATGGACCATCGCTGCGATCTCTGTGATCTGGCGGACTTTTAATGGAAGGTGTTCGCCGACTGCGATCAGGTGAGCATAGTAGTAGACCTTCGTGAAATGCTGGATGCGCTTCGGGTCACCCTCGTCGTAGTCTGCCATTGCCATGTAGACGTCTTCGACAGACGGCTCTTTTTCAAGGGAGAGCTCTTCGGCCTCGAAGTCATAGACTCCGCTGTCCGGGACACAGAAGCCTATATATGGACGGGTCTGTCTTGCGCGCAGCGCTTCACCTGTGTCTATATCACAAAGAATAAGATCCTCGTCTGAGCCTCCTTCTGCTAAGACTTTACCGTTCGGGTCGACTACGAGTGAATCGCCGGCGAAGACAAGTCCGTTTTCATCGCCTACTCTGTTTGCCATTGCTATAAAGACGTTATTCTGGTATGCCTCTGCTATGATCTCTGCCTTGAATACGTCGAGCGGCTCTGTCGTCAGGTTTGCTGTAGGTATCAGGATAAGCTCGGCTCCGGCCAGGGCGCAGGCTCTTATCGTCTCCGGCACATGTCTGTCGAAGCAGATCACGACTCCTACATTTCCGAATGGAGTTGGGAAGACCTTAAAAGGTTCTTCTGCCGGATGGTAGTAGTCACCCTCATAGAAATTCTCTGCGGTGAAGATATGGTGCATATCGCTGGTCCCGACAAGCCTTCCGGTCTTCTCGAAAAAGTACGACCTGTCGAAGAGCTTTCCCTCTTCTTCCTTTACATAGAAGTTCGGGCAGAGGTAGATGTCGTTTTCTCTCGCGGTATCGGCGAATTTTGTCAGGATGTCGGCATTTTTTTCTATAGAAAATGCCTCTGGTGAGATCCCCATTCCCTCGAGAAGTCTCGACGGGTACTGTGGGAAAAATGGTGTCAGTGTAAGCTCTGGATAGAGCAGAAGGTCAGCTCCGGCCTTTGCAGCCTGTGCCGCAAGAGTCAGAGACTTTTTCTCGTTTATCTTCTTATCTATATCCATCTGCATCTGGGCAAGTGCTATCTTCATGCTTTTTTACCTTCTGCCTTTGCTATGAACTTATCATCAGTTACGATAAATCTCTCGTGGGTTCCTCTGCCGATGAGGCCTGCCTCGTCGTATGCTTCCCATGAAAAAGTGAGTTTCCTCCGGTCGACTGCTGTAAGCGTGGTCTTTGCTGTGACTTTAAGTCCCTTTGGAGTAGCTGACTCGTGGGATAATGTCATGGCTGTGCCTACTGTCGACTGTCCGTCCTCGAGCTCATCAGCGACAGAGCTCCATGCTGCCTTTTCTACCAGGGCTACCATGGCCGGAGTGGCGAAGACCGGAAGAGTTCCGCTTCCCATTTTTACGGCGGTATTATCATCAGTTACCAGGGCGCTTGCCTCGCCCGTTATACCTTCTTTTATCATTAAAAAATGCTCCTTTCGATTTTTACAAATTATATCATATTTTTTCTTCAAATACGAAAAAAAGAGTAATTGGAAGATTAACGAAGATAATCAGTGAAAATAAGAGAAAAATCCGTGAAAATCGATGTTGCGAACTCGTTACCAAAAAACTATTATATAGACAGTTGGTTAGCACTCCACCGAAATGAGTGCTAACAAGATAAAATAGAAAACAAGGAGGTATTCATCATGAAACTGAATCCGTTATCAGACCGGGTAGTTTTAAAACAGTTAGAGGCTGAGGAGAAGACCAAGTCAGGCATTATCCTTGCTGACAGCGCAAAGGAGAAGCCACAGGAGGCTGAGGTCATAGCCGTAGGTCCTGGAACAAAGGACGTTACGATGCAGGTTAAGGCCGGACAGAAGGTTGTTTACAGCAAATATGCCGGAACCAATGTCAAGCTGGATGATGAAGAGTACATTATTGTAAAGCAGGATGACATTCTTGCTATTGTAGAGTAATTTTTAAGAAAGGAAGCATTACGTCATGGCAAAAGATATTAAATTCGGCGCTGAGGCAAGACAGGCACTTCAGGCCGGCGTTGACAAACTCGCTGATACAGTTCGTGTAACCCTTGGACCTAAAGGAAGAAACGTGGTTCTTGACAAGAGCTATGGTGCTCCGACTATCACAAACGATGGTGTTACTATCGCAAAGGATATCGAGCTCGGGGATGAGTTCGAGAACATGGGAGCTCAGCTCGTTAAGGAAGTTGCTACAAAGACAAACGACGTAGCAGGTGATGGTACTACGACAGCTACAGTTCTCGCACAGGCTATGGTTCAGGAAGGTATGAAGAACCTGGCAGCAGGCGCTAACCCGATCGTCCTTCGTAAGGGAATGCAGAAGGCTTGCAACGCAGCTGTTGATTCACTGAAGAAGATGTCTGATAAGGTTTCAGGCAAGGAGCAGATCGCAAAGGTAGCTGCTATATCAGCTGGAAACGAAGAAGTAGGAAAGCTCGTAGCTGACGCTATGGAGAAGGTTTCAAACGATGGTGTTATCACTATCGAGGAATCTAAGACCATGCAGACAGAGCTTGACCTCGTAGAAGGAATGCAGTTCGACAGAGGATACATTTCATCATACATGGTTACTGACAATGAAAAAATGGAAGCAACCCTCGATGATCCGTATATCCTCATCACAGATAAGAAGATCTCAAATATCCAGGAGATCCTTCCACTTCTCGAGCAGATCGTTCAGAACGGCGCAAAGCTTCTGATCATCGCTGAGGATGTAGACGGTGAGGCTCTTACAACCCTTATCCTGAACAAACTCCGTGGCACATTTAATGTCGTTGCTGTAAAGGCTCCGGGATATGGTGACAGAAGAAAAGAGATGCTCCAGGATATCGCTATCCTGACAGGCGGTCAGGTTATCTCATCAGAGGTAGGTCTTGAGCTCAAGGATGCTACAATGGATCAGCTCGGACGTGCAAAGAGCGTCAAGGTTACAAAAGAGAATACCACTATCGTAGATGGTGAAGGAGATAAGAAGGCTATCGAGGATCGTGTAGCTCAGATCAGACAGCAGATCGAAGAGACTACATCAGATTTCGACAAAGAGAAGCTTCAGGAGCGTCTTGCCAAACTCGCTGGCGGAGTTGCAGTTATCCGTGTAGGTGCTGCTTCTGAGACAGAGATGAAGGAAGCCAAGTACAGAATGGAAGATGCTGTAAACGCTACAAAGGCTGCGGTAGAGGAAGGTATCATCGCAGGCGGCGGAAGTGCTTACATCCATGCTGAGAAGGACGTAGAGAAGCTTCGTGACACCCTTGAGGGTGATGAGAAGACTGGTGCAAACGTTATCCTTAAAGCACTTGATGCTCCTCTTTACTACATCGCTGATAACGCCGGACTTGAGGGTTCAGTCATCATCAACAACGTAAAGAACTCCAAAGAGGGTGAAGGCTTCGATGCTTACCATGAGACTTATGTAAATATGGTCGACAACGGAATCATCGATCCTGTTAAGGTAACACGTACAGCTCTTGAGCAGGCATGCTCAGTAGCAAGCACTCTTCTTACTACAGAGAGCGCTGTTGCAGATATCAAGGATCCGAAGGCTGACGCAGCCGCAGCAGCTGCAGCACAGCAGGCTGGATACTAAAAAGCGAAGCGGAGTGCGAATGAAGCACCGCAGATTCAAAAGGGGCCGTCCGGAAACGGATGGTCCCTTTTTTTCGTATAAAAAGGCTTTGACAAACGCGTAAAAAATGCTCATAATCATCAATGTATATGTGATTTTTCAAAGGAGGAAGCACATGTCAGATGATGAGATGAAAATGACAGTATCTCCGATCTGTACAGATAAGACCGGAAAGAAAAAATACGCGTATGTGACTTTCACCGATGGAAAAAAGTATGCCGAAGGGAAGATCCCGGACTGCGAGATCACAGAGAACAGAGGCTTTACAGAGGAGGAAGTCGCCGGACTTCATTTTTACATGAAGACGAATCTGAAAGAGCTGAAGCATATCGCTTCACAGATCAATGTCTTTGAGGCATTAAAAAAGGGCTGAAAAGGAGAATTAAATGGCAGAAGAAGTAAAAGGAGAGAAGAAGAGGCCTGTCATCGAGACGAAGCTCAGGCATAATATAGTTTCGGTACCGGAAGAGGCGAGGAAGGCTTCGGGGATAGTTATTTTTGGAAGAAGGATAAAGACCTTAGTCTTTACGACTGACCTGGCGATCATCAGAAACTGCAACGCTGACGCGGTCTTTGCAGTCTATCCGTTCACGCCGCAGACCGCTATAGGAGACGCTGTGATAAAGTATTCTTATATCCCGGTATTTGCCGGAGTAGGCGGCGGTACGACGCATGGAGTCAGAACTATAGGCCTGGCGAAGGACATGGAGTCGAGCGGAGCTATGGGAATAGTCTTAAACTCCCCGATAAAGAATGTAAATCTGCTTGCAGTCTCAAAGGCTGTGGATATCCCGGTAGTCATCACCGTTACCAGCATAGATACCGATATAAAGGCGAGACTCGAGGCTGGAGCATCGATCCTGAATGTCGCCTGTGCAGGAAAGACTCCTGAAGTAGTAGCGCATATCCGCGAGAAATTCCCAGATGTCCCTATCATCGCAAGCGGCGGAAATACACCAGAGCGCATAAAGAAGACTGTAGATGCCGGAGCTAATGCCATCACCTATACTCCGCCAGGAACGGCAGAGCTTTTTAACTCTATGATGGAACGCTACCGTAATCAGTGATCAGAAAACCTCCCCGGACCGGGGAGGTTTTTTAGAACTTGTATTTACGGGATTCGAAGAACTCCGCGAGATTTTTCTTAAGCTGGTCCCTGGTCATGGTCTTTAAGAGATAGCCGTCCGGTTTGAACGCCATAACACTCATCACCGACTCACGGTCGTTTTTACTTGTCAGAAAAATGACAGGCAGGTCTCTGGTATTCGATTCGCTCCTGATCATCTCGAGGACCTGAGGACCTGTAGTGACAGGCATCTCATAGTCGAGAAGTATCAGGTCAGGAGTGTTATTCGCGAGCCAGGTGATGGCCTGCATTCCAGAGGATACGATCGTGACCCTGTAGTCTTCTGAGAGCCAGTCGTGTGCTGCCTTAAGAAAAGCTCCGTCATCATCTACCAGGAGAATGCTCTTTCTTCTTGAATACTCGTCGTTTCTAGCCATTATCTCCTCCAGGCCTTCCATCAGCTTCGGGAAGTCGATAGGGCGGAGGATCTTCAGGGTGATCAGATTTTCAGGGACGAGCTTGTTGAAGCTCTCGTACTCGTCGAGTTCTCCTATAGTCACGAGGATCTTTTCACTCTCGGTGATGAAGTCCTTCAGATAAACGAGAAAGTCCGGATAGTCATCTATATTTTTATCGAGATAATAGATGAATACGTCGGAGAGTTCCTTTACTTCATTTAATTCTTCGATGGTCGGACCTATAGCCGTCACTTTATATTCTTCTTTTTCCAGATTCATCTGGAGGGCGTTTACCATGAAGGTCTTACTTTCCCTGATAAGAACCAGGTTCTTTGGTTTGGGCATTTATTTATCCTCCTGTGTCAGTAGTTCTTTTATTTTTTCCCAGTCAGGCGTGATCAGGGCATTTTTCAACCCGTCAGCGAGCTGCCTGGCGTCGTCCGGAAGCCTGTAAGACATCAGTGAATCGAGCATGAACTTCATGCTGTCGTAGTCGTAGGTTCCGGCAATCTCAGCCATCGAAGAGAAAGCTTCTTTAAGCTCATCGTCTGAGATTTCAGGCTTGTCAGATTCATCGCTTTCAGGTGAGACACCGGCTCTCAGCTTTTCACCTAAGTCCCTGTAGTGTGAGAGCATGGCAGGATTTTTTTCTTTTATGGCGTCTATGTCCCAGTTATCGCCAAGAGCTTCGAGCTCCTTCGCCTCTTCTGAAAGCTGCATGGCACCGATGATGCGCGATGAAGACTTCAGGGCATGAACCTTTATCGTATAATTTTTCCAGTCCTCTTCATTGAAAAAATTCTCGATCTGGCTGTAGTTCAGGTCGAGGCTTTCGACATAGACTCCGATGACGTACATATAGCCATCGACTCCGCCGCAGTTCGTAAGGCCGGCTTCAGTGTCTATCTCTTTTATCGAAGTGAGCCATTCCGGAAGAGAAGTGTTTTCCTGCTTTTTTTTTCTTCGGAGCTTCGATACGGTGGACCTTGCTTACCGGAAGCAGCTTTATCATAAGGGCTTCCAGCTCAGATGAGTTTATAGGCTTTGTCAGGTAGCTGTCGAATCCGGACTTGAAGTAGAACTCGCGCATTCCGGAGACAGCGTTCGCCGTCAGAGCCACGACAGGAGCCGCAGACGAGAGATTTTTCTCAAAAGGAAGTGCCTTCATGGCATTCAGGCATTCTACTCCGTCCATGTGAGGCATCCTGTGATCCATGAAGATCATGTCGTACTTTTTCGCCTGGACCATCCGCAGAGCTTCTTCGCCGCTCTCTGCGGTATCTATCTGCACTTCTGTGTCCTTCAGCAGGTCTTTAAATACGACGAGATTCATTGTCGTATCGTCTACGCAGAGAACGGAAGCTTCTGGAGCGGTGAAGCTCTCCTGGTAGTCTTCATGCTTTGTCTTCTCACGCAGTAGTGCTTTATTTATATCACCTATCGGAGTGTCCTGGATGATCTTCTGATCTATATCAAAGTAAAAATCAGAGCTCTTTCCATAGACTGAATTCACCTGGATCTCCGAGCCCATCATGTGAAGGAGCTGGCTCGTGATATTCATTCCAAGACCGGTTCCCTCGATGGTCCGGTTCTTTGCCTCGTCGATCCTCTCAAAGGCTTCGAACAGCTTCGGAAGGTCTTCTTGTTGTATGCCGATACCGGTATCCTTTACGGAGACATGTATTCTGGCCTGCCCGTCTATTTTTGACAGGAGACGGAAAGTCAGCGTCACTGAACCGTCAGGCGTGTATTTGACTGCATTAGTCAGGATATTCGTGATGATCTGCTTTATGCGGATCTCGTCGCCGTACAGATACCTCGGGACATTCTCGTCGATGTCGAGCTTTAGTTTGAGCCCCTTGTCATCGGCGCGCTTTTTTATCATATTTACCAGGTCGTTTAATAGAGAAGCGACATCGTATTCGACTGGCATAAGCTTCAGCTTCCCTGCCTCTATCTTTGAAAAATCGAGGATATCGTTTATGATGCCGAGCAGCGTATTTCCAGCCGAAGCTATATCGTTTGAATATGCGAGAATGCTTTCGTCCTTGCACTCACGCTGGATCATCTCGTTCATTCCGAGGATGGCGTTCATAGGAGTGCGGATCTCATGGGAGACGTTCGACAGGAACGAGGACTTCGCGTGGTTCGCGGCATCGGCCTCCTCAGCCATTTCCTTATATGCCTCGTTCAGATTCACGAGGTCTCCGGTCATCGCTTCAAGGAAATTCACAAGCCTCTCCTGGAGAGGTATCTCTGTCCTGCCCGGAGTATACGGAAGGGTAGGAGCTTTTTTCTGAAGTGATTCAGAATTCTCTGACTTACAGGATGCTGTTTCCTTATGGACTGCAGCTTCGCCCTCACGCATGAATACCCTGACGAGTGAGGTATTATAGGTGCCGCCACAGCCGTTCTGCTCGTAGATCTCGCAGTCGCCGTGTACATACTGGAGATTCGGGGCGTATTTGCCATATGCCTTTATCTGATCTAAGGCATCTTCTTTTAAAAATACTGTCAGGTTCGCGCAGACGAACATGAATGCCGCCTGCACATTAAAATCTTCGAGGCTTGCAGCGTCTTCGTAAGCAATCTGCAGGATCTCAGCCTTTTTTCCGTAGGAGAGGCGGAGAGTGTCGCCTTCCATCAGAAGCCCGTCAAAGCAGATAGAACCGTCATCTCCATATGCTATAGGAACTCTGCCTATCAGATGACCGTTTCTCGTGATAAGGAACGGGAATTCGCAGGTGTTTTCGACTTCGCACTGGTCAGGTGAAAGTCCCAGATACTTCTGGTATATGTCGATCGCAGGCCTTCCGTCGAGAGTCTTTATCCTGACATCTCCGGGTATGTTTATGCTGCCGTCTGTAGCTATCTGATCAGGGACATGGCCGTCCTTTGCTATGGGTTCTGATTCGATAGCAAATGCCTTTCCGATAGGCTTCCATCCGATCTGGACCTTCGCGTCTACACACAGTTTATGACCGGAAAAAGCCACCAGGTTCATCGATGAATGATAGAGCTCACCGTCTATGATGATAAAAGGGATTCCTACATCTCCGAACCCGAAATACGAGATCTGTGCCTTTGTCCCAAAAAATGGTATCGGATGAAAATGTCTCTCTATGTCGTGGAGGATCTGATCCACAGGCATATATAGCCCGCTCCCCAGGGTTTCAACTCCCTTGAGGTCTGAGATCTTCCCGAGACGCTTTGACAGTTTTCTGGCTATCTGGTCTACAGGAGTCTTAAGTGCGTCCTCGCTGAGTATCTGTATATGTCCGTCTGACATGCCTATGTAGCTTGCGGAAATGGCGGGTTCAGCGGCAGATAAGTCCTTTGTGAAATCCTGGTTTCCGAATTCGCTCATCACTACGGTATGAAGCCACGGGTAGTCATTTTTTAACTGATGGACGATAGGAAGAAGGTCTTCCTCATGGATATTCAGAGTAAAAAGCTGGAGCAGGGCCTTATCCTGAAGCTCTTCAGGAGTCACCTGCCTCGGATTAAAAATGTCGTCTGAAAGACTAAGGATATGTACCTTTACGCTGTCGACTACGAAGTCGGAGAGCGCCTTTTTACTGTATAATTCAGATGTACGCTGTATCATATAGCCCCTCCCGTAAGGGTCTTTTCAGTTACTTCCCCATTATATCACTTGTCAGAGTTTTGTGGTATAATTAGAAAGAAAATTTTTGCGTGCGAGGTGACGCTATGAATATTTATGACAAGAGAAATATCTCGATGATGATGGACCTGTATGAGCTTACTATGGCAAACGGGTACTTCCTTTCGGAGAACGAGGACACAAGGGTTGCCTTTGATGTCTTCTATAGAAAAAATCCCGATGGTGGAGGCTTCTCTATTTTTGCCGGGCTCGAGCAGATAGTAGAATACTTACAGGGAATGCATTTCGAGGACGAAGATATAGAGTATCTGAGAGGACTTCATCAGTTCGATGAGAAGTTCTTAGAGTATCTGAGGGATTTTAAATTCACAGGTGACTTGTATGCGTATCCGGAAGGGACGATCATGTATCCGGGAGAGCCTGTAGTTACAGTGGTCGCTCCATTAGTCCAGGCACAGCTGGTAGAAACTGAGATCTTAGCCCAGGTAAACCACCAGAGCCTTATAGCTACGAAGGCGCAGCGTATAGTCCGCTCGGCTGGAGGCAGAGCCGTATCTGACTTCGGAGCCAGAAGAGCGCATAATAACGACGCTGCTATCTATGGAGCAAGGGCAGCATTTATCGGAGGCGTTAAAGGAACTGCTACAGTCTCAGCCGGACAGTATTTTGACATTCCGGTAGGCGGTACGATGGCTCACAGTTTTATCATGTTCTATAAGGATGAGCTGACAGCCTTCAGGAAATTCGCCTCTATCTATCCGGATAACTGCATCCTTTTAGTAGACACCTACGATGTGTTAAAGCAGGGCGTTCCGCACGCCATCCAGGTATTTGAGGAGATGCGTGACAAGGGCATCAGGAGCACGAACTTCGGTATCAGGATAGATTCCGGAGACTTGGGATACCTGACACAGAAGTCGCGGGAAATGCTGGATGCAGCAGGCTTTACGAATGCGAAGATAGTCATCTCAAACAGCCTTGACGAATACACTATCCGTTCTATCCTGGATCAGGGTGGCAAGGTCGATTCCTTCGGAGTCGGTGAACGCCTTATCACGAGCCGTTCGGAGCCGGTATTTGGAGCAGTCTTCAAACTCTGTGCGGTAGAAGAGAACGGAAAGTTCGAACCGAGGATCAAAATCTCCGATTCAGTCGAGAAGATTACGAATCCTGGGATAAAGGATGTCTACCGTATCTACGACAAGTGCGGTCACGCTATAGCAGACCTGATTACTGGACATGGCGAAGAAGTGGATATGAGAAAGCCGTACAGATTCGTAGATCCTATAGAGCCGTGGAAGGTCAGGGAGTTTACGGACTGCAGCGCGAAGTCCTTACAGCAGCTCGTGATGAAAGACGGAAAGTTCGAAAGGGAGCTTCCTTCGGTAAGAGAGATCCAGAAATACGTGCGTGACCAGCTCGATAATGAGATCTGGCCTGAGGAGCAGCGTTTTGAGAACCCGCACCGCCACTACGTCGACATGAGCCCGAAGTATTACGAACTGAAGATGGATATGCTCGAGGAATCTGGACATATCAGCTGACATAAGAAAATACACCAGAGAAATTTTCACGGATATAGTATAATATGATCAGTTTGGTTTACGGAGGAAGCGGAAGCGGAAAGAGCGACTATGCGGAGAGCCTCTTAAAAGACTCTCCCGTAAAACTATATCTGGCGACAATGCCTTATAACGACGCTAACCGCATGAGGATAGAACGGCACAGAAGACGCCGGGCAGACAAGGGATTTGTCACTATGGAAAGCACCGGTGATTTTTCACAGATAAAAATACCGGAGGGAGCGGACATTCTCTTAGAAGACCTCCCGAATCTCCTGGCTGACAGGATGTTCTCATCTGATGGAAAAGTAAATGCGGATGCCTATGGTCTTGTAAAAAATGACCTGGAGCACCTGATAAAAAGTGCCGGTGTTCTGGTAGTCGTATCCGACGATATTTTTTCATCGGGGATGGACTACGATCCGCTGACCGAAGACTATATGCGTATTCTGGGACAGATCCACTCATGGCTTGCACAGTACAGTGAGGTTACTGAAGTCATAGCGGGAATACCGGTGAAGGTGAAGTAAATGGACAGAGAAAGATTTGAGAAACAGAAGGATTTTATCCTTGAAGCTGACAAAGAAAAAAATGTATTCCGCCAGACGCATCTGACGAACCATGGCAGAAATGAAAATGATGCCGAGCATGCGTGGCACATGGCACTGATGACATATCTGCTGAGCGAGTACTCCGATGAAAAAATAGATGTGGGCCGCACGATGATCATGTGTCTTATCCATGACATAGTGGAGATCGATGCGGGGGACACCTATGCTTATGATGAGGAGGGGAAGAAGACCCAGGAGGACAGGGAAGAAAAGGCGGCTGACCGGATTTTTTCACTGCTGCCTGAAGACCAGGCGAAGGACCTGCGGGCTATCTTCGAAGAGTTCCAGGAGAGGAAGACTCCGGAGGCGAGATTTGCCAGAGCTATGGATAATCTCCAGCCGCTTCTCTTAAATGACTCAAACGGCGGAAGCGACTGGACTGAGCACGGAGTCTCATACAGCCAGGTAAGAGGCAGACAGGACGGCACGAAGGCTGCGTCAGCTTCTCTCTACGAAGTCACCCGTGAGATCCTCGATAAGCACCTGAAGAGCGGAGAACTGATAGACGGATAGACAGTCAATTGTTTGTGAAAACTATTACACATAAAGTACGAGACCTCAAAGCACGAGATCTTCAACTCGACTGACGATGTCAGGACTGACTATTATAAGCGTATATTTGACTGGCTGAAACGGAATGTATAAAGCTTATGCGTTGTAAATGCAACGTACCAAAACTACGACTTCGTGATATATTTTTTTCATAAAGAAAAAGATATACATACGGAGGTTAATGATATGGCAGACAGGACAGAGCTTCTTAGGGATTATGTAAAGAGACTGAGTGAGGGAGAGGACTTAGAGACTGTAAGAGCTGATTTCGTGAAGAATTTCAGTGACGTAGACGCGGCTGAGATCGCTAAGGCGGAGCAGACGCTTATAGAATCGGGTACTCCGATAAGTGACGTCCAGAGACTGTGTGACGTGCACTCAGCACTTTTTCACGGAGCCACGAGACAGGAGCAGATAGATAACGCTGAAAAAGCAGTTCAGGAGTCGCTCAGCAGGGAACAGCAGGAAGCCATAGAGCATCTGAATAAAGGCAAGGCAGCCGATACTCTCCACAGGACAGACGGGGCAGATGATACTTTTGAAAAATTAAGGCAGATCGAAGGTCACCCGCTTCAGATATTCTATCTGGAGAACCAGGCCGTTGAAAAGCAGCTTAAAGAAATGCGAAAGGCACTTTCTGAGAAAAAGGATGTGTTAAAGACTTTCGATAAGACAAGGCAGATAGCGGTTCACTATGCGAAGAAGGGAGACCTGCTCTATCCGGTGCTGAAGAAGGACTACGGATTTTCTGGTCCGTCCGATGTGATGTGGGGTGTCGACGATGAGATCCGCGATGAGATGAAGACGCTCTACAGTGAGGCAGAGAAAAATGCCGACCGCATGGAAGAAGAGGCCTGGCAGTCGAGAATGGATAAGGTTCTGACCCGTGCCGAGGAAATGGTCTACAAAGAAAATAATATCCTCCTGCCGCTCTGCGCAAAGAATTTCTCAGAGGAGGTCTGGAAAGGCATAGCAAGGGACATGAAGGACTATGAGTTCTGCCTGATAGAGCCGGTTTCGGAGTGGAAGGATGCGGCTGTAGAAGCTCGGATAAACGGAAATGCTGATGAGATAGTGCTGCCTTCAGGCCATTTTTCAAAGGAACAGCTGAATGCAATGCTCGATACGATCCCACTCGAGATCACCTTTATAGATGATGACGACATAAACCGCTACTTCAATCAGAACGAGGGAACGAAGCTCTTCAAGAGGCCGCTCGCTGCGCTTGACAGAGAAGTATATACCTGCCATCCGCCTAAGGTCGAGCCGATGGTACGCATGGTCATCTCAGAGCTGAAGAGCGGAGAAAAGGACTCGATAGATATCTGGAATGAGCGTGGCGGTGAGCCTGTACTGATCCGTTACATGGCAGTAAGAGACAAGGACGGAAAGTATCAGGGCACGATGGAAGTCGTACAGCACATGGGCTTTGCCAGAGACTACTTCAGCCAGAGATAATTGGTACAGATATTGTTATCTCGATCAGAAAGCGTTAAAATATCACCCATGCCTACAGGAGAAAAATACAATAATTTAAAAGATTACATACGTTCATTAGGTTCGGTTGCTGTGGCTTTCTCAGGGGGCGTGGATTCCACTTTTCTCCTGAAGACAGCGCATGATGTACTCGGAGATAAGTGCATTGCAGTGACTGCCAGATCAGCGTCTTTTCCCAAGAGAGAACTCCATGAGGCAGAGGATTTCTGCAAGAAGGAAGGCATCAGACATTTTGAGGTAGATTCAGAAGAACTGTCGATTCCGGGATTTTCACACAATCCTACGAACAGATGCTATCTCTGTAAGCATGAGCTTTTTACAGAAATTCTGGAACTGGCAAGGGAGAATGGAATAGAGTCTGTTGCCGAAGGATCCAATATGGATGACAACGGTGATTACAGACCCGGCCTTCAGGCAGTAGCAGAGCTTGGTATCAAAAGCCCGCTCAGACACGCTGAACTGTATAAGAAAGAGATAAGAGAGCTGTCAAAGGGGCTTGGCCTTCCTACCTGGAACAAACAGAGCTTTGCCTGTCTGTCGTCCAGATTCGTATACGGTGAGGAGATCACAGTTCCGAAACTGTCTATGGTAGAGAAGGCAGAACAGCTTCTTCTTGATCTGGGATTTCACCAGGTACGTGTCAGAATTCATGGAGAGAACCTGGCAAGGATCGAGGTAGACGAGAGGGATCTAGACAAGGTTCTCAAATACAGGAAGAAGATAACAGACGATTTTAAATCCTATGGTTTTACATACGTGACTATGGATCTGACCGGTTATAGGACAGGCAGTATGAATGAGACTCTTGATGAAGCTGCAAAGGAAAATGCATAACTCGTATGAAGATAGTACGCCTTCTTCCCGATAGTGCGTGGAGTCACGACACTTGATGAAGCTATGGATCCTGTTAATGCCAGGAGGAATATGTCCGATACAGCAGAGCAGGTGGCGAGACTTTTAGAGAAAAACGGCCAAATATTCCTGCTATCAGATTTTCATAAATACCGCCTTTTGCCGGTCCTTTGAGCGTGTCCTGGATTATTGCTGCTTTCATGTCATATCCGTACATATGGCAGTAAGAAGACCGGTATCAGTCATATAGATCAAAGACAACATTATAATTATTAGTTCTGACAAAAGTGTCGACAACCTTCGGCATACCGCCTATTACAATATACTGTCTTAAATATGAGATCATACGGGAATTTAAGCAATCGGGCGGGAATTCTCGGGAACTTGTTCCCGAGATGAAAGCCCGTAAAAAAGAAGGCTATCTGTATAGATAAGAAACAGCGTAACTTCTTGCTTATTCTTTCAGAACATGTTATACTATATGTATGAACAGATATACGCATGGACGTACCTATGTCTACAACACAAATTACCATATCGTCTGGTGTGTAAAGTATCGTCGCAAAGTGCTGTCACAAAAAATATCTGAACGGCTTTATGAACTCTGCCATGAGATTGCCAAAGCAAAAAGCTTTACTATTGTGAATATCAAAGCCGGTGAAAATGACCACGTACATTGTTTTGTGTCTGCTCCGCCAAAGATATCCATCACCCAGATTGTAAAATACCTGAAAGGCATATCAGGCAACAGACTTCTGGAAGAATTTCCTGAACTCCGTAAATCTTTGTGGAAAGGGCATCTCTGGAACGGCAGTTACTTTGTTGAGACTATTGGCTCTACATCCGAGGATAACATCAGACGCTACATCGAAAGGCAGAAGAACGTTCAGCTATGAACAAAGCATACGTTTACAGGCTGTATCCTACAGCCGACCAGAAAATCTTATTTGCAAAAACGTTCGGCTGCTGCCGCAAGATCTGGAATCTCATGCTCGGTGACCGTATCGACGCCTACAACGATTATGGGATAACTCTGCTCCCGACACCTGCATGGTATAAATCAGATGACAGGTATTCGTATCTCAAAGAAGTAGACTCCCTCGCACTTGCAAATACCCAGCTTGATCTTCAGAGGGCTTATGTCGCTGCATTTGACCAGCCGGGACACGGCTTTCCGAAATTCAAGTCCAAAAGATGGTCAAAGCTGTCTTATACAACCAATAACCAGAACGGGACCATCAATGTTACGGACGGTCATATACGCCTTCCAAAAGCAGGCATGGTCAAAGCAAAAATCCATAGAAAAGCTCCTTCCTATATGAAACTGAAGTCAGCGACTGTTTCATGCGACAAATGTGGCAGATACTATGTTTCCATACTTTATGAGTATGACAGGGCTGATATCTTTAGCAATACCGATACATCTGACGACCCGGAAAAACTTCTGGGACTTGATTACAAGTCAGACGGCCTGTACGTTGACTCTGAAGGCAGGTGTGCCGATATGCCCCATTACTACAGGCAGTCTCAAAAACGGCTAAAACACCTGCAACGAGGTCTGCCACGAAAGGTCGGCTCAAAAAAAGGCGAAACGCCTTCCAATAATTTCAGAAAACAGCTCGCAAAAATCCGTAAGTTGCATAAGCATATAGCTAGCCAGAGAAAGGACTACCTTCACAAGAGGTCTGCTGTTCTTGTTAATGAGTATGACCTTATTGGTGTAGAAGATCTATCCCTTAAAGGAATGTCGTCTTTAAAAGGCTTAAAGCTCGGCAAGGCAACCAATGATAACGGCTATGCCATGTTTATAAAAATGCTTGAATATAAACTTGCAGAGCGAGGTAAATACCTTATAAAAGTAGGAAAGACTTTTCCGTCAAGCCAGCTGTGTCAGTGTGGCTATAAGAATCCGATAACCAAGGATCTCTCTGTCCGCACTGTTGTATGTCCTGTATGTGGCCGTATATATGACAGGGATGTGAATGCAGCCATAAACATAAGGAACGAAGCCTACCGCATCTTCCGGTGCAGGGAATAGGTTGATATCAATGTAGGGCGGGGACCGCCCAAACTAAAGCCTGTGGAGCTGGCTCTGACGGGACATGCCTTTAGCGGGGTATGCTAGTTACCACCAGTCTTGAAGCAGGAAGCTCGGGAACTTGTTCACGAGTAGTTCACATAATACGCTTGAGAAGCTTGAGGGAAAGCAGGAGAGTGCCTGATCACAGATCGGAGGGATGCAGATGGTTACGATAAGAGAGATAGCTGAAAAAAGCGGTGTTTCGATAGCTACTGTGTCAAACATAATAAATGATCGCGGAAAAGCCAGCGAAGAGACTGAGGCGAAGGTCCGCAAGGTCATCGAGGAGATGCACTATGTGCCAAACGCCATGGCGAGGAACCTGAAGTCGAAGCGGAGCATGAGCATCGGTACCATAGTCGAGGATATGACGATTTTCTCAGTTCCTGATATACTCGACGGCATCACAGACTACTTTGACCACCATGGCTATAAGGTGCTGCTCACGAACCTGCGCCTATTTAAAAATTACGGCGATTCCTACTATAACAAAGACTTCTACTATGACATGGTCCACAAGGAAGTGCAGAAACTCGTAAACCTCCAGGTCGAGGGCGTCATATATGTGGCTTCACACGAGAGAAAACTGCCTGTCTTTGCGACAGACATGGATATCCCCGCGGTCATGGCTTACGGCTATTCACAGAACGAAAAAGTACCGTCGGTCGTCGTGGATGATGAGAACGGGATGTATCAGATCACGAAAAAAGTCATCGAAGCCGGCCATAAGAAGATAGGCCTTATCACCGGGAAAAGTGACTCGCTCCACGCCCAGGCGAGACTCATGGGCTTCCAGAAGGCGCTCTACGAATCATCTTTTCCGATAGATCCGGGCTTTATAAAGGTCGGAGACTGGGAGAGAGAAAGCGGGTTCAATAATACGGATGAGCTGTTAAAGCACGGGGCCACAGCCATCATGTGCATGAACGATATCATGGCGGGCGGAGTCTACGACAGGCTCGAGAAGAAGGGACTTCGCGCCGGACAGGATGTCTCCGTCACCGGATATGATGACAGACAGCTTTCCGTGTACTACAGGCCGCCTCTTACCACGGTCGCATTGCCACTCCATGACATAGGCTATCGTGCAGCCGGGATCCTTTTTGATATGATAGAAGGAAAAAGTAAAACGGTACAAAAAGACGGCAACAGAGTCGAGGAAGTCCCGTGCGCCCTTGAAATCCGTGACTCTCTGGTAGATGTAAATTACTGATTTGTGCAGTATGCACAAAATAAAACGTTTAACTTTGTGCAACTTTACGAACAAATATACAAAAATTTCCCTTGATTTTTTCACGGACATTTCATATAATGTGCTTAACAGTTGAGGCAGCCGAGAAGAGGTTACGAAGGCTGCCCTTAAATTTTCACATTTTGTAAAACGATTAACTCGATTACAGCTTGAAAATGCTTTTAAATGGGATAACCGTTTTACACGGAAGGAGAATCTTCGGAGATTCAAAGCTGATCAGGCACCTGGTACTTGAGAACAGCGACCTGAAGGCAGTGAACAGCTCTTCCGAGGAAAAAGTAGCTCCTTCGACCTCGAATGAGACTAAAGTAGACGGTGGGGAAGTGACAAGCGTCCTTCATCCGGCATCATGGAACGTGATAAGGATATCACTCGTATGAAATATGAAGCTACCGGGAACCAGAAGGTCATGGAGACTGCGAAGAAGCTCGCAGACCACATAGATGACTGCTTCGGACCGGAGGAAGGCAAGATCCATGGATACGATGGACACGAGGAAGTCGAGATAGGACTCCTCAGAATGTACCATCTGCTCGGTGAAGAAAAGTACTTAAAGCTGGCTGAATATTTTCTCCTTGAGAGAGGCCGTCATCCTGGATTTTTCCTGGATCAGGTAAAAAATGACGACATGACTCCGGTCTTCCCGGGTATGGAATACGCTCCGGCGACCTATTTCCAGGATCATGTACCTTTCGTTGAGGCAGAGGCTGCGGCAGGACACGCGGTAAGACAGATGTATCTGTGCACCGCTATGGCTGATCTCGCGGCGACTACCGGAAACGAAGAGGTAAAGGCTGCCTGCGAGAGGCTCTGGAAAGATATCACGAACAGACAGATGTACATCACAGGCGGAGTTGGAGCCACTGTAAATGGAGAGTCTTTTACTTTTGACTATGATCTGCCGAACGACACGATGTACTGTGAGACCTGCGCAGCAGTTGCCATGGTATTTTTCTCGAGGCAGATGCTAAGGATGGAAGACTCGGCCGATTACGCTGATGTAATGGAGCGGTCTTTCTACAACTGCGCTCTTGCGGGAATGGCACTGGATGGCGAGCATTTTTTCTATGTGAATCCGCTTGAAGTAGACCCTGAAAAGTCTGACAAGGATCCGGGAAAATCTCATGTGAAGCCTGTCCGCCCTTCGTGGCTCGGATGTGCCTGCTGCCCGCCGAACCTGGCTCGCCTTATCGCCTCGATCGATGAGTATGTGTACATGGTAAAGGGCATGGATGTCTATGTGAATCTGTATATGGCTTCTTCGATGTCAGACGGCGATATCAGGGTGATCCAGGAAACTGATTATCCGTACAGCGGTTCCATAAAGCTGCGTGTCGTAAATGAGGGCGCGGATGCAAGAGTCGCTCTGCGTATTCCTGGCTGGTGCGAAAAGTACACTATCTCCGCACCTTATGAATTGAAAAATGGCTACGCTTTTGTAAAATGTCCGAACGGTGAGACTCAGATCACGCTCGATCTCGAGATGAAGCCGGAGAGGAATTACGCGAATGCAAAAGTGTCAGAGGATGCCGGGCTTACGGCCGTCTCCTACGGGTCGCTTGTTTACTGCCTTGAAGGCGTCGATAACGGTAAGTACCTCCATGATCTTCTCCTTCCATCTGAAGAGGAGATAAAAACTCACCGTGAAGACGACCTGCCTGGCGGAGTCGTGACTCTGACGGCAGACGGGATCCGCGAGGATTCTCCGGATGACGCGCTGTATTCACGCAAAAAAAAGACCCGGACACTGCAGGAACTCAAGTGGGTTCCGTATTTCTCCTGGGGTAACCGTGGAGAAAATGAAATGCGTGTCTGGGTCAGGGAGAGTTGATCTATTTAGCTGAGAGGATGGGTCATCAGATATCTGATGATCTTTACCTCGGTCTGCATTCCTTCAAGAGTGCAGTGCTCATAAGGACCATGGAAACCATAGCCTCCTGTGCCGAGATTCGGGCATGGGAGGCCTTTGAATGAGAGCTGGGCTCCATCTGTTCCTCCGCGTACAGGACGGCTTATCGGCTCGAGTCCTACAGACTTTATGGCAGCTCTTGCCGCGTCGATCACGTCCATGTGGTCTTTCATGATCTCAAGCATATTCTGATACTGATCAGTTATTTCGAGCTTCACAGTGCCTTCACCGTACTTCTGGTTCAGAAGTCCGGCGACAGAGGCCATGAAGCTCTTTCTGTTTTCAAATGAATCCTTGTCGTGATCTCTGATGATATAGCCGAGTTCAGCTTTTTCGCAGTTTCCGCTCATATCGGTCAGATGATAAAATCCCTCGCGTTTCTCCGTGTGCTCCGGCGTCTCAGCCTCTGGCAGCAGGCTCTGGAATTCGCAGGCGATAGAAGCGGCATTTTTCATGATATCCTTAGCCTCACCTGGGTGGACATTTTTTCCTGAAAAAATGACACGGGCGCCAGCGGCGTTGAAGTTCTCATAGGCCACCTCGCCCTCGTAGTCTCCATCCACAGTATATCCGTAGTCCGCACGGCATCTGTCGAAGGAGAAATGGTCTGGTCCCTTCCCTATCTCTTCGTCAGGGGTGAAGATTATGTAGATGTCGCCATGCGGGATCTGATCTGCGATTATCTCAGATACAGCTGTCATGATCTCAGCTATACCTGCCTTGTCGTCGGCGCCGAGTAGAGAGGTGCCGTCTGTAGTGATAAGAGTTCTGCCCTTTAGTGAAGAAAGCTCCGGGAAGTCAGAGACACAGAGGCAGGCTCCGCTTCCATGAAGAAGCACATCACCTCCGTCATAGTTCTCTATGATCTGTGGATGCACGTCCTTTCCGTTATAGTCTGGAGCTGTATCCATATGGGAGATGAATGCGACAGACCGCTTCCCCTGATACTCTCCCGTGGCAGGCAGGTGGGCATATACATACCCCTTCTCCGTGCTTACCTCGCTTATACCTGCCTCACGCAGCTCTTCTTCGAGAATTTCGGCGAGAGCCAGCTGCCTGTCGGTGCTTGGCACAGAGGAGGAATCCTCATCGGAGGTAGTCCATAGCTTTATGTATTTTAGAAATCTATCAAGTAATGTCATAGCTTTTCCTTTCTATATCCTCAGTCATTGATCGCGTCCTTAAGCACAGACTCATCCAGCACCGCATTGTGCAGCAGGACGATGTTGCCCTTTTGACTTTTCTTGACCTTGTAGAGTGCATAGTCAGCACCGTAGGTGTAGTCCCATACACGGTTGCCATGCTTCGGGACTGAGTTTCTGATGCCCTGTGAGACAGTCAAAAAAACCGGTAGTCTTGGACTTCTCGTTCGGGATATGCATCTGGTTTAGGCGATTTCGGATCTGCTCGGCTTTTTGCAGGATTTCCTCGTCAGACATATCATAATATATGATCATAAACTCGTCACCGCCGTATCTGGCAGCAAAGATCCTATCAGTTGAGATCTCTCGCAGTATGCCGGCTACTATCTGAAGACAGCGGTCACCCTCCTGATGCCCGTAGGTGTCGTTTAACTGCTTGAAAAAATCGATATCAAGCATCTCGACACCCAGCATAACCTGGTTCTTATCAGCCATAGTAAAATAGTGCTCGGCCTTCTGATTAAGAAGAGCTCTGTTCGGCAGCTGGGTCAGCGGGTCTATCGAGGCCTCGTGCAGAAGACGCCGGTTCTCGTCTTCGATGCGATCCTTCTCTGCGCGGAGCCGGTTCATATCGTTATGAATGCTGATATTAGTCTTGTAGATCCGCAGATTTTCGCGGTTTCTGATGCAGCTTATCTGAAAATACTTCGACTCAAGCCTGTGAACCTCAACGAGGTCGTTTATTTTCAGATGGTATTTGATGTCACGCTCTAAAAACTGCAGCTGTATATGAGGAATCCCGGATGTCATGATGGACCTGCGGGTGATAGATAAAAGTCTCCCGACGTAGTCTAATCTGTCAGCATGCATCAGCGTGTCAGTGATCCAGTTGATATTCTCGGCATAGTCTATATATGATCCGTTATAGCGGGATAGATCGTCGGCAAAGGCCAGAAATGCCTCATCTCTTTCCTTCGACATCTGCATTGTGTCATAATAGTAGATAAGCACCTCGTTGAGATCAGTGAAGGTCTCATTCGGATATCTCTTTCGAAGACTATTCTCCAGGCTTTGCAGGATATTGATGACTTCCCTGGCTTTCCCGAGATGCTTTGACCAGGTGTCATAGGTGGCCTCCTGTGCCAGCTCTATCATGTAGGCATAAGTGTTCGGACCGTTCTCTAAGTATTTTCGCCCCTTCCGGCAGAACGACAGGGCTCTGTCGAAGTCTCCTATCTCGTAGTAGATGTGTCCGGTATTGACCAGGGCTGCTCCGTAGGCAGACTTCCTGCGGTCAGTTGCCTTAAGTGCCTCCTCATAGTATTCGAGAGCTATAGGGTATTCACCGTGGTTGGTCGCATCTATTCCCAGCAGATTATAGCAGATGGAAGCAGTGTCAGAGTCAGCGTTTACCTCCGAAAGCTTCAGTCCTTCCCTGACGTGACTCATGAACCTTTTCATGTCACCCTCTACATAGTAGATTCGGGCCAGATAGGCATGGCAGAATGCCTGAACCCTGGAATCAGTCTGCTCCTTGGCCTTCTGCATCAGGCTGGTAATCCTCTTTAGGGTGGAGGCTCTGTCAGAGTCGTATTCTTTTTCTATTATTTGTATCTGCTCCTGAATCTCAGGAGACAGCAGATCAAAATCCTTCATAGATGCCCTTTCGTAAGCATGTAAATGCACTATAACAGTATAGCATAACTTTCAAAGGAAATGAATTGTGATTTCGTGAAAAATCAACACGATTCTAAGAAATGTATCATTGATTCTGCACAACCCTGTAAGTATTATTTAATAAATGCTTTATAAAGAGGTTTCCAAATAAACGCAAATTAACTGGAGATTTCGGATTGACGCTGGAACTGTGGAAGGAGGGCGTAAAAATCAGTCCTGCGGGGATGCTGCAGCGAGGTCTGCTGCGGCAGTGACTTTACATTATGAAAGGGATCTACACAAATGAAGAATCAGAAAAGAAGGGCGTTTGCTGCCATCATGGCGGCAGCCTGTGCATTCACGTTCGTTTCACCTCAGAGCGGATTTTACGCTGTAAGGACATATGCAGCGACCCCTGCATCCAGAACACATGCTACAGATGCAGAGGCCAGGGAGAATAATCTGGCAACGAATACAGTAGATGGAGCTATCCTCCATGCCTGGTGCTGGTCATTTAGGACCATAAAGGCTAACATGAAGGACATCGCAGCCGCAGGCTTTTCGACAGTGCAGACTTCTCCAGCCAATGCCTGTGTCAATGCTTATCCGACTATGAAGCTTATGGGGAATGACCAGACGAACGGAACGGATGGATGCTGGTGGTGGCAGTACCAGCCTACAGACTGGACTATCGGCAACTATCAGCTCGGAAGTGAGGAAGACTTCAAGGATATGTGCGCCGAGGCTGACAAGTACGGGATCAAGGTCATAGTAGATGTAATTCCTAACCACACGACACCAAGGCTTAATGATGTATCACAGAATCTGATCAATGCAGCAGGCGGTGGAAAAGGCGTAGCTGGCGGACTCTATCATAAGAACGGCTTTAATAAGATCACCCAGTGGGGCAACCGCTATGAGTGCACGACCGGAGAGATGGGCGGACTTCCTGATGTAAATACAGAGAACCCTGGCTTCCAGGATTATTTCGTGAAGTACTTAAACGAGCTCGTTAAGGACGGCTGCGACGGAATGCGTTATGATACAGCCAAGCATATAGGTGTTCCATCCGATCCTAAGGACGAGTATACAAGCCAGAAGGGCTGGACCAACAATTTCTGGCCTCTTGTCACTGGAAAGGAAGCCAACAGGCACGGAACCAAGTTCGATGCTTCAGATCTCTTCATCTATGGAGAAGTGCTGCAGGGAGACAATGTTCCGCAGGACGAGTACCAGAGGTATCTGTCGATGACTGCCTCGAACTACGGCGGAACCATAAGAAGCGCGGTATCTAATAATAATTTCTCTGCCTGGAACTTAAAAAACATGCAGGTAAGCGATACCTCCAAGGCAGTTACCTGGGTGGAGTCTCACGATACCTACTGCAACAACCACGAATCTGGCAGGCTTACTGACAAGCAGATCGAGCTCGGCTGGGCTATCCTTGCGGCACAGAAGAACGGGACACCTCTGTTTTTCTCAAGGCCCGACGGATCGAACGGCTCAGCAGGCAACTACTGGGGAAACAATGTGCTCGGTGCCAAGGGCAACGACGAGTTTAAAAGCACTATCGTAAGGTGTGCGAACTTCTTCAGAAATGCGATGGTCGGTCAGGGACAGAACATCTCGAATCCTACAGGCAACAACAATCTCGTGATGATCGAGAGAGGATCAAAGGGCGTCGCTTTAGTAAACGGCGGCGGAAATACCTCTGTCGATGTTTCGACAAAGCTTTCTGACGGAACCTATGTTGATACAGTAAGCAGGAATACATTTACTGTACAGAACGGGAAGCTCAAGGGAACCATAGGAGGATCGACAGCTGCATTCCTTTACAAGACAAGCAGCACAAGCGCTCCTGAAAATACAGGAGACTCAGGAAAGACTGATTCCGGAAATACAGACAGTGGAAATACTGGCAGCCAGACGACTGATACTTCCTCTGTGATCGACGGATCATACAATATCTACTTCGTAAACAACGATAACTGGTCAGGAGATATAAAGGCATATCTCTATGACAGCAACGATACGAATAATAAGAACAGCGACTGGCCTGGAGTAGCCATGACAAAGGTCGGAACGGTAAACGGCAAGGATGTATACGCAACCAATGTACCTTCAAATCTCTCCGGAAAGTCGGTAAAGGTAATTTTTACAAACGGAAGTCAGCAGTTCCCGACTCATCAGGGAGACAGAGACGGACTTGACTACAGCAGCGGCTCATATGCACTCAGCTCAATAGATGCTTCATCATGGAAGGCTGTTGAAAAGAAGACCGGGGAAACGGGAAAGGAAGACGATAATACAGGAAAGACTGACGGTGATATCGATTTATCAGGCGATGGAGATATATTTGACATCGACTATGAAGATATAGAGGGAGATGACTCTGATGCTGCCGAGGTAGGAGATGAGCTTACGACTGAGAATGCGGTTTATACAGTAACAGCTGTAGGAGATAAGAATGCAGTAGAGTATTCAGAGTGCTTCGTCGAGAATCCAAAGAAGATAGTCGTTCCTGATACAGTAACGATCGATGGAGTTAAGTATGATGTTACCTCTATCGGAAACAAGGCCTTCGCAAGACAGAAGACAATGACAGCAGTAGCTATCGGAAAGAATGTTACTTCTATAGGCAATAAGGCATTCTACGGTTGCAGCAAGCTCAAGCAGGTGGTTGTAAACTCAACAGTCCTTAAGACTGTAAAGACAAGCTCCTTCAGGAAGGTCAATAAGTCTGTGATGGTCCTCGTGCCTAAGGCAAATGCAAAGGAACTAAGGAAGCTTTTCAAGAAGGCCGGCATCAACTCAAAGAACATCAAGGCTATAAGTGCTGACCAGAAGAAGAACAATAATACATCGAAGGACACAAGCACCAGCAAGAACGATACTGAAAAGGACGATACTGGTAACAAGTCAGAAAACAATACCGGAAGCGATACAGGCAATACAGCTGGCAATAACCAGACCAAGGGTCAGACAACTGAGGCTGTAAAGACAAAGCTTTACTCCACAAACGCCAATGGCTTCGGATCAAAGAAGACTATCACAAGCCCGTCTGACTTTACAGACTCTGATATAATTGCTCAGGGAGCTGCAAATGACGATCCAAGGACCTTCAGAGGAGCTCATGAGGGACCTGTCTATGATGATTATGCTCTGTATGCGGCCTATGATGATACCAATCTCTATGTTGGATGGCAGTATGTAAATGTCGCTGACGTTTCCGCCCCTGAGCAGGGCTATCCGAACAGTGACAATGGATATCCGGATAACGGGGATATCCCTCAGATGCTTGCCTTCTATGTGCCAGGTCAGAAGGTTTCTTCTGGAAATCTCTCCGGCAATGGCGGAAAGGTATGGGGGCTTAATGTCGACTTCGCCACACCGATCACGGCACTTGCATGCTTCTCATCGAAGAATACCAATGGAACTCCGGCTCTGTTTACGACAGGAAGCGACGGCGATTTCAACTATGATGCCAACTGCATCGGCTTCAAGAAGGCCGGGATCAGCTACAAGTCATACAGAGGAGTAAGCCTTTCATCCCATATCTATGGAATCAATGGAAATGGATACACAGGCCTTACACCTGATAAATTCCTTGACGGAACAGGAACAGTGGTTGACTTCAACAGCTTAGGCCATGACAAGTCAAAGGATACCTTCTATCTGATGACCATTCCGCTTAAGGCTCTTGGGACCTCTGCTTCACAGATCTCCTCAAAGGGACTAGGACTGATGCATATCTCTACATTCGGAGCAAGCGGTATAGGAAGCCTTCCTACCGATCCGACAATGTATGACAGTGCAACTCTTGCCTACAGCTCTGATGAATCGACCTCAGCAGAGAAGGAGGATGTGGACAATGTCACAGTTCCTCTTGCATATGTTGGAAAAAAGGCATCATGAAAAGCCTGTGAAATTTTTATAAAAAGACTTTACAAGGTGCAAAAATTGTAATATTATATGTGGCGAATAAAGCGTTGAAGAGAAGAGTAGCAGTCAGGCTTCTTCCCAGAGAGGAATACATGTGGATGAAAGTATTCTGTTGAGGCAGTCTGTGAAGACCATCTCCGAGTGACCCTTAATCGGGTACGGTGACTCCGTCACAGTCTAATGAAGTGGCTATCGACTGATAGCAAGCAGGGTGGAACCGCGTATATTTTTTAAAAATTTACGTCCCTCGCACAAACTCTTATAGTTGTGTGAGGGACGTTTTTTATGTTTTCTCGTCCCTTGCATCGTTTGTGTAACTGAGGGAGGACGGCATAGATGCTGCGAAGGACCCTTATGAGACGCCGGCGCTTAGCGGCTGTTCTTTAAGCCGCTTATGCGTCCGCTGCGTCTCATACGGAGTGAGAACGTGTCCTGAGCAGCAGGCTATGCCGGCCGACCGCAGAGAAGGAAAGGAACCAAATGGACAAGGAAAAGTATTTAGAAGTGTATCGTCACTCACTGGCACACATTCTTGCGAAAGCCGTGATCGAGCTTTATGGTAAGAACGTACAGTATGCCATCGGACCGCAGATCGCCGACGGCTTCTACTATGATTTCGGACTTCCGGAGGGCGTCAGCATCCAGGAATCAGACTTCAGGAAGATCGAAGACAAAATGCGTGAGATCATAAAGCGCCGTGAGGACTGGACAGTAAAGGAAGTCTCAAAGCAGGAAGCTCTTGATCTGTTCAAGGATCAGAAATACAAGACAGAGCTGATAAAGGATCTCCCGGAGGGTGAGAAGATCACTATCTACTGGACAGGCGATGACTATGTAGATCTCTGCCGCGGACCTCACGTGGATAATTCACAGGAGCTGATGAGCGCTGCATTTGAGATCAGAAGCGTATCAGGCGCATACTGGAGAGGCGATGAGCATAACGACTCACTGACCCGTATCTATGCATACGCTTTCCCGGACAAGCAGCAGCTGAAGGAGCACAAGGCTCTGATCCGCGAAGCAAAAGAGAGAGACCACAAGAAGATCGGACCACAGCTCGACCTGTTCATGTTCGATGAGACAGCACCTGGAATGCCATACTGGCTCCCAAGAGGCTGGAAGGTCTTCAATGCTCTCCTTGATTTCTGGAGAGGTATTCATGAGGCTCACGGTTATCAGGAGATCTCAGGACCTGTAGTTTCAAAGAAAGAGCTCTGGGTTACATCAGGACACTGGGCACATTATCAGGACGGCATGTTCGTTATCCCTGGCGAGGATGATAACGACACCTATGCTCTTAAGCCTATGAACTGCCCGAACGCCATTAAGGTCTACATGAACAAGGCCCGTTCATACAGGGAGCTTCCTCTCCGTATCAACCAGGTCGATGTCATCCACAGAAAAGAGAAGTCAGGCGAGCTGAACGGACTTTTCCGTGTTCAGATGTTCAGACAGGATGACGCACATACCCTTGTGACAGAGGATCAGATCGCATCTGAGATCAAGGATATCATGGATATCGCTACAGAGATATATGGTACCTTCGGACTTACATATAAGGCAGAGCTTTCTACAAGACCTGATGACTACATGGGAGACATCGAAGTCTGGAACAAGGCAGAGGCTGACCTGAAGGACATCCTCGAGAAGACCTACGGCCCTGGAAACTACGAGATAAATGAAGGCGACGGAGCTTTCTACGGCCCGAAGATCGACCTGAAGATGAAGGATGCTTTAGGACGTGAGTGGCAGATGGGAACCATCCAGCTCGACTTCCAGCTCCCGCTGAACTTCGATATGAAGTACACCGCTGCAGACTCCACGATAAAGAGACCTGTCATGATCCACAGAGCTATCTTCGGATCTATGGAGCGTTTCATCGGAATCCTGATAGAGAACTTCAAGGGAGCCTTCCCGTTCTGGCTTTCACCGTATCAGGTAGGTATCGTTCCTATCCGTCAGGAGCATAACGACTATGCAAAGGAAGTAGAGACTCTCCTCAGAAAGAACCACATCCGTGTGGAGGCTGACTACTCCGAAGCGAATATGAAAAATAAGATCAAGACTTTCAAGAACTACAAGGATCCGTACATCCTCGTTCTTGGAGACAAGGAGAAAGAGAACCGTACAGTTTCTATAAATCTCCGCGGAAGCAACAAGCAGTTAAACGATGTACCGCTTGACGTCTTCCTCGATATGTGCGATCAGATGGTAGAGGAGCATTCCCTCGACCTCTTAGATCACATCCCTTCATCAGAAGACTGATGTGACGATGGGGACGCGTCACTTGTGCCACTGGTACAAGTGGCGCTTTTTTGCTATAATACCTTTCATTAGAAAGAAAGGATATTTTTGGAAAATGGAAAAAGAAAGTAAAAGAGGCTCATTCACAGGGCAGCTCGGGTTTGTGCTTGCGGCAGCAGGCTCAGCAGTAGGAGTGGGGAATATCTGGAGATTTCCGTATCTCGCGGCAAAAGACGGCGGCGGACTCTTCCTGATAGTCTACCTGATCCTGGTGCTGACCTTCGGATTTACGCTGCTGACATCGGATATCGCTACCGGCAGAAAGACCGGAAAAAGTGCGATAGGAGCCTACACGGAGATGAATCCGAAGTGGAAGTTCTTAGGCGTCCTGACATTTTTCGTGCCGGTGATCATCATGACTTATTACGCAGTCATCGGAGGCTGGATCACAAAGTACATGGTTGACTACTTTACAGGGCATGGAAAGGCAGCGGCGGCAGACGGATATTTTTCGGCGTTTATCTCGAATCCGGTCGAGTCGGTGATATACGCGGCGTTTTTCATGGTGCTTACGGCAGTTGTCATCTACCGCGGAGTTGAAAAGGGAATCGAGAGCTGTTCCCGTTTTATGATGCCGGTGCTTTTAGTCCTGATCGTATTCGTGGCGGTGTATTCACTTTTTATACATCATGGCGACAGGAACGGACTGCAGGGATTTCTGGTCTACATCACGCCGAACGTCAAAGGCCTTACTTTGAAAAAATTCTTAAGCCTCCTGCTAGACGCGATGAGCCAGCTGTTCTTCTCGTTGTCAGTTTCGATGGGAATCATGATCACTTACGGTTCCTATGTAAAAAAGGAAGTCGACCTGAACAGGGCGGTAAGCCAGATCGAGATCTTTGACACCGGAGTGGCTCTTCTCGCTGGAATGGCCATCATCCCATCCATCTATGTATTTTCGGGACTTGATGGTATGAATGCGGGACCTGGACTTATGTTCATCTCGCTCCCGAAGGTCTTTGCCTCGATGGGATTTTTTGGAAATATAGTCGGAGCGGCATTTTTCCTGATGGCAGTCTTTGCGACACTGACCTCATGTATCTCGGTGCTCGAAGCCATAACCGCAAACTGCATGGAAGTCTTTCATTCAGAGAGACATAAGACTACACTCGTGCTCGGCATCATCTATACCATCGCTTCGATCGTTATAGCGCTGGGCTACAGCATTTTTTACTGTGAGATACCGCTGCCGAACGGGACAGTCGGACAGCTTTTAGACCTGATGGACTACATCTCGAACTCAGTCATGATGCCGTTCATCTCGCTGCTTTCGACTATACTTATCGGCTGGATCGTGCGCCCGAAGTGGATCATCGGCGAAGTCGAGACAGGAGGCGTGCGCTTCCACAGAAAACAGCTCTACATCGTTATGGTGCGTTTCGTCTGTCCGGTGATCATGGTCGTGCTGTTTTTACAGAGCACCGGGCTTTTGTCAAAACTGTAAACTGAGTTGGAAAGGAGATCATAACCATGGCTGAAGAAAAATGGTGGGAAAATGCGGTATTTTACCAGATCTATCCGCTGGGAATGTGTGGAGCTCCGTTTGAAAATGACGGAGTTTTAGAGCACAGGATACTTAAAGTCCTGGACTGGATACCGCACTTACAGAAGCTGAATGTGAATGCCGTTTATTTTTCTCCTCTTTTTGAGAGTGATACGCATGGCTACAATACCTGCGATTACCGCAAGGTAGACACTCGTCTCGGAACTAATGACGATCTGAAAAAAGTGGTTGACGCTCTCCATGAGGCAGGCATAAAGGTCATTCTCGACGGAGTTTTTAATCATGTCGGCAGAGGATTTTTCGGATTTAAGGATGTCCAGGAGAAGAAGTGGGATTCACAATACAAGGACTGGTTTCACATCAGCTTCGACGGAAACTCAGACTATAACGACGGTTTCTGGTATGAAGGATGGGAAGGAAACTACGACCTTGTAAAGCTAAACCTCCAGAATCCGGCAGTCACCGATTATCTGATGGGTTCGGTCAGGTACTGGATCGATGAATTCGGTATCGACGGGCTGAGACTCGATGTGGCGTATATGGTCGACAGAGAATTCTTAAAGCGTCTCCGCAGAGAGACTTCAGAGTGGAAAGATGATTTCTTCCTCGCAGGCGAGATGATCGGTGGTAACTATAACGACATCATGAACCCTGAGATGTGCCACTCAGCTACGAACTACGAGTGCCGCAAGGGAATCTACTCAGCTATAAATTCTGGAAATCTCTTCGAGATCTGCCATTCCCTTCTGAGACAGTTCGGAAAAGAGGACTGGTGCCTTTACAGGGGTGCTCATCTGCTCTCATTCGTCGATAACCACGATGTGAGCCGTATAGCATCAGAGCTAAATGACGAGAGAAATCTCCCGATAGCTTATGCGTTTGTATTTGCACAGCCGGGAATCCCTATCGTCTACTATGGTTCAGAGTGGGGCATAAAGGGAGATAAAAAAGACGGAGATCCGTCACTTCGTCCGGCGATAGACAAGCCGGAGTGGAATGACCTGACAACTACGATAGCAGCCATGGCGAAGGCTCATCGCGAGTCGAAAGCGCTCTGCTACGGAGACTTCTCGATGCGCCTGCTTGAGAATCTGCACTGTGTCTTTGAGAGAAACTGCGATGGCGACAGGGTCATGGTAGCGATAAATCTCGAGGATAATGAGTACCATGCTCACTTTGACGCGCAGGCAGGACGTGCCCGCGACCTGATCACAGGCGAGTGGCATGACTTTGGCGGCGGACTCGTCATGGAGCCTCACTGCGCTTACTTCCTGCACGTAGAGGACTGATCACTTATCGGTCATTTTTTTCCTGTAGTCACGCGGCGAGCAGCCCATGACCCGGGAAAAGACCTTCGAGAAATAGTTGGAATCCGGGATACCGACCAGACCGGCTATCTCCGAAATGGAGGTGTCAGTGTCGGTCAGGTAGGAGAGTGATTTCCTGACCCGGTATTCCTGCAGAAATGAAAAAAGTGCGACGTTCATGCCTGCTTTGAAAGTCCGGGAGCACTCGCTCCTCGAAAACCCTACAGACCTGGCGATGTCCTCAAGGCTTATATCATCCTGGTAGTTTTCCTCGATGAAGGAGATGATGTCACGGATGCGGCCGTAGTTTCTGGCATTCAGGTGCTTCTGGCTGCTCTCTTCCGGGGCACCGTGCAGATAGAAAAGTCTCCACAGGGCGGACAGGTCGGATACGACAGAAAGCTCAAATCCAGCATCGGATTTTTCTCCATTGGATATCAGGGAACGGGTGTGTTCTGAAAACTCACGCTCCCAGGTATCCATTTTTTCGTGATGGATACAGAAACCGAAGCAGGAAAAATTATCCGAAAGCGACGATACATACTTCTCATAAATGCGGCTCGCGTCGAAACCGTAGATCAGTTTCGGGTCAAAAGTGACTGCGGTATAGTGGCAGTCCTTGTGACTTCCCGTCAGCTTCTCTCCGGAGTGGAGCGCGCCGCAGTTTGCGAAGATGATATCGTCCTTTTTTACAGAAAAAACAGCGTCATTTATCCTGTACTGCATAGCTCCGTCGGTGATCAGGGTAAGCTCGGCCTCCGGGTGCCAGTGCCAGAGAAACGAACCGCCGTCATATCCGTCCAGATGCTCGTAGCTTATCAGAAACGGGAAACCGTAGTCCCCGTGCTCTTTCTTTTCTTTTTTGGTCGTATCGGTTATTATCTGCTTTGACATCGCAGGTCACCTCCGTCATTTTTACAATATTTTACTATAATCAAACACCCTTTTCAAGGAATGAAAAACCGCTGGTGATATGATATACTTTAGAAAGTTACTATTCACGGCAGGCTTCTGTGGGGGTTCACGACGGACGCACTTGTGCGGACGTTTGAATACCCACAGAAGCCAGCCTGTGAAGCAGGAACCTCCCCAGCAACCGCAGACTTTTAGCATCGAAGATGCGGCAAACGCGCGTAAGCGCGGTTGGTCTGCGGTCTGATTGGGGAGGTGCCGTGAATAGTAACTTTAGAAAATGAAAACAGAATATACTTCAAAAGGAGCTATAAAAATGGTAAAAGATAAGGTATTAAAAAAAGTGTACGGCGAGGATGCTGCTGACGCAAAAAAGAGATTCGAGCACTTAGAGGAAGGCTTTGCTGGTGAGTATGGTGACAGTAAGGAACTGTCATTTTTCACAGCACCGGGAAGGACTGAGATAATCGGAAACCACACCGACCACAATGGTGGAAAAGTCATTGCTGCTTCGATAAATCTCGATACTATCGGCGCCGCAAAAGTGAGCGGAGATGACAGGATAGAGATCCTTAGTGAAGGCTACCAGAAGGTGACGATCGACATAGATAAGCTCGCACAGGTACCGAAGGAGTGCGGTACTTTAAGCCTTGTTGCAGGAATGGTAGAGGCTGCACAGCAGAATGGCTATAAGGTTCACGGATTCAAGGCCTATGTGACTACCACGGTCATCGCTGCAGCAGGCGTCAGCTCATCAGCATCATTTGAGATGCTTTTCTGCGCGATGATAAACCACTTTTTCAATCAGGATAAAATACCTGTGACTGACTACGCGAAGATCGGTCAGTACAGCGAGAATCACTTCTGGAACAAGGCGTCAGGCCTGATGGATCAGATGGCATGCGCATACGGCGGCCCGATCCTCCTTGACTTCAAGGGTGATATCTCAGTCGAAAAGATCCCGTTCGGCTTTGGCGATTACGGATATGAGATGGTCATTACGAATACCGGAAAAGGACATGCGGACCTTTCAGACGACTATTCGGCAGTTCCACAGGAGATGTTCGCAGTCGCCAAAGAGCTCGGCGGCGAGAGACTCTGTGATGTGAAGAAAGAAGACCTGCTCGCGCACTTAAATGAGATCGATGAAAAAATCGGAAATGACCGTGCCATCCTTCGTGCCTTCCACTTTTTCAATGAGACACAGAGAGTCGCAGATATGGCACAGGCTGTGGCAGATAAGGATTTCCAGAAGATCCTCGCTCTGATGAACGCATCTGGAAACTCATCATATAAGCTGCTCCAGAACTGCTACACGAACGCAGCCTGGAAAGAGCAGAAGATAGCTCTGGCACTTGCGCTCTCTGAAGAGTACCTGGCAAAGACAGGAAAAGGTATCTGCCGTGTCCACGGAGGCGGCTTTGCAGGCGTCATCCAGTGCGTACTCCCGAAAGAGGAGACAGCCGGATACGTCGACTTCATGTCCCGGTACTTCGGCAGAGAGAATGTCTACCCGATGAATATCCGCCAGACAGGAGCTGTTTATTTAGGCTAAAACGCCAGCAGCTGCCGCTGGATCCTGCGGAGCATACCGGAAATGCCTTTGTTGGTCTTTTTCATGCTCCGCCCCAGGCGGACATTATTCGTGATTATAGCGTCGACGTTCAGGTCGATCATCCTGTTCATCATCGACGGCTCGTCGACAGTCCATACAAAAATCCCCTTATTTTCACTTCTCATATACTGTACGAACTCGGCAGTCACGAAGTTCTGCTCGACAGAAAAGGCATTTATGTCCTTGAGTCTTGCGAGCGAGCCTCCGCCGACGGTAGTAGTATAGACGGTGTAGATTTCGGGATTTATTTTTTTGACCATTCTTAGGGTATCGTAGTCGAATGAAGTGATGTCGCAGTCCTTTTCATAGTGGTTTGCGGAAATGACCTCGAGGGTCTTTTCGACGATGCCCGCATCGTGGCCGGTCCGCTTTATCTCGATATTCAGGTACAGTTCGCCCTTGCAGACCTTTAATACCTGATCGAGGGTCGGGATCCTGGTAAACTCATACTTCGGATCGTAAAAGCTGCCGTTATCCAGGTCTTTTATCTGATCATAAGTCACTTCCCAGACATTTTTTTTGAGGCCGGTCGTCCGCTTGAGCGAAGAATCGTGTAAGACTATGACAGTCCCGTCTTTAGTCAGCTGCACGTCGAGTTCGGCAGCATCGGCACCGTTCTGGATGGCTTTTCTGAAGGCTGGAAGCGTATTTTCTGGCGCTGATACCGAGTCACCCCTGTGCGCCATTATCATCGTGTCTCTGCCACCATACAGTAGGGCAGTCTTTATCTGGTCGTATTTCTGCGGCACGAAAAAATAGAGCGCAAGCGCTATAAGCCCATAAGTCGTGATCTTTACAGCCACGTATCTGATACTTTTGCCGTATTCTCTCGTAAACTGAGGTATCTCCTCATCCTCTGAAAAGTGATAAAAAGCCGTGAAGATCCGTGCCAGTATCAGCGGAGTCAGCAGCCAGGTCAGAGTAAGTAGCAGAAGTGATTCGACTACCAGGACTACAGGAGACGACCAGCTGAACTTCAGGTGGAATGACGGTTCAACCCACATCACGACCAGCTTTATGGCGGCCAGGATCCCGACAAACGCAGCAGCAAAGACAGCGGCTATCAGCGCAAGCCAGAGCACCGCCGCAAGGATGACCTTCGGAAATCTCTTCGACGTGTAGTGGATGCTTCTTTTAACCGAAGTAAAAAAGCTCTCATCGAGAAGAGTCATAGACGGTATCACGTATATGAGCAGAAGCGTCAGGATCCCGAGCACTATGACAGCGGCCAGAAGCAGATACTTGTACCTGTCGTTCTGGACTATCCTCTGGACCATATATCCAGGCAGTGAAAAATTCCTTGCCGAAGAAAAAGCCTCGTAAAAGTCAGCGAGAGGCAGTATCAGAAATACATACAGCAGAAAAAGCAGATTTCTGGGCTTTAGTATGTGTGCACTCATTCTCGCCGACGCTGCAAACATCTGTCTTGCGGTCACTTTTCTGCGGCAGTACGAAGCGTGTATGCCGTATGATAGCCCAAAGAATTCGAGTGAGATAAAAATGGCAAGAGCCAGAAGAATGACTGTCATTGCCGCCCAGAATGCAGGTGAGCGGAGTACCATCCGGAGGTTGTAATTACTGATGTAGTAGACGCCGGCGACTCTGAGTGCCAGTCTCTCCATCTGTTCGAGCAGTGGGAAAAAAATAAGAAAGGACATCAGCTTATACAGGATCTCGTATCTGATAAGCCCGCCAGCGTTTCTTTTGATAAGGATAAATGTCTGTTTTACGTCCTGAAATTCTTTCATACACTTGAATTATATCATAAAAGCACGAAAATTTCTTTACTAAAGTCTAAATTGTGGTAAAATATAAGGGCTAGATTTTTCATTCGAAAAGCCAAGGGAGGGCTAAATGGACAGAAAACTGCACGAGCTGATACAGTTTGTCTTATACGGCTCTATAGATAAAAAAATATACGAAGAAGCGAAGTGCGTGACCGGAAAATCCAACCTCAGGACCCTGAGGAAGCTTACTGTGGTCGCTATGATCCTCTTTTTTCTGGCAGGGATTTTCTATCTTCTGACAGCGGGTATCTGCGGCAGGTTTGTCTGCTGTATGTTTATAAGCGGTGCTCTGGGGATAGTGGCCTATGTGACTCTGGGGATTCCGTATTCGCGCGCGAAGTACTGTCTGCCGCTGGTCTATGTCTATTCGGCTATCATACTTCTGGCTACTGTCCTGATGTGCGGTATCATAAATGATCACGTGTCCTGCGTTTCCTATATCGCCTGTGCGGTCATTTTTATGATGATATTTACTGATCTGCCATGGCATATGTTTATCCTGGCGGGTTCGACGGAGTTTCTTATGATACTGACATCCGCTCTGAACAAGAGCACGGAGATGTTTGAGTATGATCTGCTGAATATCTTTATATTCGGGGTCGCGGGTCTTTTCCTCTGTCCTTACATGATGCAGATCAAATTCGCCGATATCCTTACCCGCCGTCGGATCGAACATGAGCGTGACATAGATTCGCTGACGCAGCTATATCACAAGGATGTGGTCAGAAGAACAGTAAATGAGACGCTGCAGCTTTCAGCATTTCACGACTGCGCTCTGATGTTCTTAGATGTAGATAATTTCAAGCATTTTAACGACACCTACGGTCATGCTGCGGGTGACGCGATCCTTAAGTACATAGCTGATTCGATCAGGAAGGGCTGCCCGGATATCGCTACTATAGGGCGTTACGGCGGTGATGAGTTCATCGCTTTCTTGCCAGAAGTCGACGATATCTACCAGATCCAGAAGACGGCTCAGGGAATCCTCGACTTAGTCGATGACAGGGAGCGGTGTCTCCGTGTCACGGACGTTCCCGAATGTCCGTCGCTCTCGATAGGAATAGCCATCTACCCATCGGCCGGCCGCTCTTACCAGGAGCTTGTGACAGCTGCCGACAAGGTTCTCTACCAGGTCAAGAACAGCGGCAAGAATAACTACGGAATCTACGATCCGACAGGTACGAACTACCTGAAGAAAGTCCACTTCAGTTACTGATCTTTTACTGTGAGTGCGGCGAAGATAAAAGCAAATGAAAGCAGCAGGTTATGCGGGTTATTTAGCATCGACTGGATCAGCCAGCCGATGGATCCGAACAGGAACGGTGAGATATGCTTTCGCCTGAGTCCTGAAAAAATGACAGATATGACTGAAAGACTCCAGAAGCCGGCAGTTATGATGCCGCCACAGAGCAGATGCTGAAGGAATTCATTGTGACAGTTTACGACCTCACGGCCACCGACCGTGAGGATATTTTTTTGCATTTTTACACCGTCGAAGGCGCCATTTGCTATCTTAAACCACTTGTCAGTTGAAGGCAGGTCATTTATGTAAGCGCCGGTCAGATATCCGAAGCAGTCCGCACCTACTCCCTGAAGTTTCTGCCGCGTGCCGGCATTTCTAAAAGTCCTGACGGCAAATGGCCAGATCTCCCCGCGGCCGCTTCCGAAATGTCTTCCCTTAGGAGAGAGGATTTCAGTAAGTGTTACAGCAGCTACTATCATAAGGCTGATCGGGATCCATGGGAAGGCAGACTTCTTCGCCCACTTATAGAGCACCAGTGTAAAGGCCAGAAGCACAGGGAACAGGATGAACGCCAGGTGGAACTTAAACACATAATAGGAGAAATATTTCCTGACCGGAAATGCGGTCTTCGGATTAAAAGCCTGAAGGATCTCAGCAATGCAGAATGAAAAGGACAGCAGTGCAGCGATCCTTGCGAGCTTCCAGAGGGGAGTTTTTTTCTTACATTCTACTATGTAGAGAACAGCCAGTGCTCCGAAAATCCCGATGTAGGCGCTGTCACTTCCGACGAGACAGATACTCGTTCCTCCGAGAACGATATCAGCCATGAAGAGCAGCTTTACAGGTTTCTGCCAGCGGAAATCCTCTGAATGGTCGAGAACAGCGCAGATGACAGGGATAAAAAGTGAAGCGACTCCCGAATAGACCGTGATATTGCCAGCAGTGGAAATATAGTCATACCGCTCGTCGCTTACGAGCTCTTTGTGCAGGTTAAATACGTCCCAGCCAGCTCCCTGCAATGCCGCGACCAGGTAGAACGGGATGGTCGCTGCGGCGAGCATTACTATGAGAACCTTCTCATCAGTATCTCCTATCAGAAAAATAAAAAACAGCATCAGCCCCAGCAGATACGAGTAAGCTCCGACATTCCAGCCGACAGACCCGTCGAGCGCATGAGCATCACCAAGAGAAGAGAGCAGATAGCTCAGTGCAAAAAGTGAGACGATATACGCTGCTTTCGGAAATCGCAGAAAACCTCTGAGATCGTTCTCATGTATATACGTGAAAAGCAGATAAACACCTGGAACGGCCGCCACAGCGCAGCAGAAGTAGAAGGCGTTCGTCTTTGCGGATATCGTGTCGAAATACCCATCCTGCATGTAGTAAAGCCCAGCAATAAGGAAGAGCAGAAATAGTCCTGAGGTGATCAGTTTTTTATGGTTTTTTAAGATCAGTTCCTTCATGCGTTTGTCTCTTTCGTTTTGGCGGCTTTTCGTGTCTGTGTCTTATCCATTTGCGGATGAAATATCGTCCGGTAAAGTAAAAAATAGCAGCGACCGCTATGAAAAATCCTATGAATCCGAGAAAAGGTATTCCAAGTATTTTCGGCCGGAGGTCGGTTGCGCAGATGATGCTGGAACCTACCAGGAGCCCGGTGATGCACATGCCGATCACGAGGTTTCTCACGGCGCGGTCTATGACTCTGGTAAGATCAGAGGTAGGTTCCAGGTCCAGAGTCATCCGCCCCTTTCCACGCAGGTATTCCTTCATGATCTCAGAAGTAAGTGACGGGATCTCTGAACCGTTTGATACCATGCGGAGCATTTTTCTGGTGATGTGGCTTGCCTCATGGCGTAAGTCCAGGTCGTGTATCGCTTCTTCGGAAAGACGGTTGTAGGCAATCTCCATCATATTGATGTCGGGGCTTATCGCAGCGAGCACTCCTTCGACCTGGGTGAGGCCGCGGGCGAGCATAGTCATTCCGTGAGGCATGCTCATGTGATTCTGTTTCATGATGTCCATCATCGACTGCATGGCCTCTGCGAGATCGATCTCACCCATTCCCTTTGACTGGTACTCCTGCAAAAAATCCCGAAGGTCGTTATACAGAGAGTCCCTGTCGGGCTTTGTCCAGAAATCACCTAAGTCCAGGACTGCATCGGTCACTTTTGAGATGTCGTGAAGTGCGATGCTCTTTACTCCGCGGACCATTATCTTCCGTTCGTGCTCGGTCAGACGCCCCATCATTCCCATGTCGAGCCAGACTATTTTTCCATCGCGGATCTTTACATTCCCAGGGTGCGGGTCTGCATGGAAAAATCCGTCGTCCATGACCTGCTTGATGAAATTATTCGCGAATTTCTGTCCGATCTCATTCAGGTCATAGCCGTTTTCTTTGAGAGCCCAGGCGTCATTTATCGCCCAGCCGTCGATGTACTCCATGACCAGCACATGGTGAGTCGTGTATTCCGGATAAAAATCTGGCGTCGTCACATAGACGATGGAGCGGTTCTTCTCGGCAAATTCCTGCATATTGGCAGCTTCGCGGGTGAAGTCCATCTCTTCCTGCGCCACCTGCCAGAGTTCGTCTAAGACCATGTCGAGGTCGACGATATTCTTAAGCGGAGGTACAGCTGGAAGGACACGGACCGCCTTGTGCAGCAGGTCGATATCACGCTTCATCGTCGTGTAGATGCCTTTTCGCCGTACTTTTACGATGACATCGGAGCCGTCTTTTAGCGTAGCGCGGTGCACCTGGGCTATCGAAGCGGAACCTATCGGAGTGTCGTCTATTTTTTCAAAAATATCATGCCAGTCGATCCCGTGCTTTGAGTATGATTCGCTGATGACCTGTTCCACCTCGGCAAATGGCATCGGCTTGACGTCTGATGTCAGTTTCATCAGTTCGTCGCAGTAAGCCTTCGGGAGGATGTCGGAATGCAGCGACATGATCTGTCCGATCTTCACGTAGGTCGGTCCCAGGTCCTCTAAAATAAGGCGTAACTTTTCTGGAGTTACGCCTCTTGTGATCTGATATCTGTGCAGTACCGCTGTTATCTCGCGGAGTCTTGATCTCTGATCGCTCATGAATCCTTTTCTTCGGTATCCTTTTTCTCAGTTGCGGACTTGGCCCTGTCTTCTGCTTCATCGATCCTTCCCTTTAAGGCTTCGAGCTGCTCGGCTGTCATGCCGGCGAGGATGGCATTTAAGTCCTTGATCGGGTTCTCCGACTGCTTTGCCTTCTCTGTGTCGGACTTTGCGCGCTCCTTTATTGTGTGCCTGAGTTCTTTGTTTAAGGATTTGCCCTGCTCGACTGTGAGCTCGCCCTTCTCTACGAGGTCGTTAAATATCTCCTCGCTCTTGTCTGCAGTGGCAGCTACTGCGCCGACGCCTGCAAGGAATACCTTCCTTAATGTCCCTGTAAAAATGTCGTCTTCTCTTGCCATATGCGTTCCTCCTTTTTGTTAGCTGTGTAAAAACCTGTATCGAGTGGCGCAGGCGGTGCATTCGTTCAACGACGTTTTTTGCCTTCCTCGCGCTCGTCTATTGGCAGTCGCTTCCGCAAACGTAGCTTGTATCGGTGCTCCAGCGGCTGCACATCGCGCCGCGTCGCGACAAAAAACGCCATTCACTCATGCCCCGCCTTGCGCCACACTTACATGGCTTATATACCTGAGAAAAAATCTACGATCTTTGGTACGAAGAT